>Ga0209499_1000121_pt1 | contig 55125 bp, 51 predicted proteins | sample C_130208_EF_Meta_FD_187306 | JGI IMG/M metagenome (GOLD analysis project Ga0209499, IMG submission 187306) | Freshwater microbial communities from Lake Croche, Canada to study carbon cycling - C_130208_EF_MetaG (SPAdes) (version 2) | ecosystem: Environmental > Aquatic > Freshwater > Lake...
CGATCTAAATTCGTTAAAGTTTTGTGTTCCAGCTAGAGTAACCATACCAGTATCGTGCGGTCTTGGTGATAATTCAGAAAAATAAACCCCTTCATCCGTCAAGAAAAATTCCACTCCAAAAAGGCCAGCACCGCCAAGTGCTTTGGTTACTTTTTGAGCCATTTCTTGAGCTTCGATTATGTCTTTTTGGGAAACTTTTGCAGGTTGCCAACTTTCTTGATAATCGCCACGTTCTTGTCGGTGACCAATTGGCGCACAGAATAGTGTTGGATTATTATTTTGTGTTACTGTCAGCAATGTTATCTCAGAATTGAAATTTACAAAAGCTTCAACGATAACTTCTACAATATCGCCACGCGAACCTTCTTCAGCATATTGCCATGCTTTTTCTATATCATTTTCTATTTTTATGGTGGATTGTCCTTTTCCTGACGAACTCATTAATGGTTTTACCACACATGGCATTCCGACTTCGTAAACTGCTTTTCTTAATTCAACTGCAGAAGTTGCATAACGATAATTGGCTGTTCTTAATCCTAATTCTTTTGAAGCTAAATCGCGAATAGCTTTTCTATTCATAGTAAAATTTGCCGCTCTAGCTGACGGCACAACAGTTATGCCTTGTTTTTCATAATCATAAAAACGTTCTGTACGAATGGCTTCAATTTCGGGAACGATATAATCGGGATTGTGTTTAGCTACAATTCTGTCTAATTCTTTACCATCAAGCATATTGATGACTTCAAATCCATGAGCTACTTGCATTGCAGGAGCATTTTCATAACTATCCACGGCAATTATGATTTGCCCAATACGTTGTGCCGCTATTACAAATTCTTTTCCTAGTTCACCAGAACCAAGTAATAAAATTTTCGACATGATATTTAATTTTTTTGATTAAAAAAGCCCCAAGTTTCCTTGAGGCATTATGTTTTTTATGCTAATGCAGTTGCAATTCTTTTGAAGGCCTCGGTTAATAGTTCTTCACTTGTGGCATAAGAAATTCTGATGCAATTTGGATTTCCAAAAGCGTCACCCGTAACTGTAGCAACATTAGCTTCGGATAACAAGTACATCGATAAATCATCGGCGTTACTAATTAATTTTCCTCTTAAAGTTTTTCCAAAAAATGAAGAAACATCAGGAAAAAGATAGAAAGCGCCATCAGGAATATTAATTTTGATACCCGGAATTTCTTTGGTTAGGCCAACGACTAAATCTCTACGGTTTTTAAAAGCAGTAACCATTTCATTTAATACTTTCGGGTCAGCATCAACGGCAGTGATAGTAGCTCTTTGTGCGATAGAATTGGCTCCAGAGGTTACTTGCCCTTGCATTTTTGTACAGGCTTTAGCAATAAATTCGGGTGCGCCAATATAACCAATTCTCCAACCAGTCATGGCAAATGCTTTGGCAACACCATTTACTGTTATCGTTCGTTCAAACAATTCAGGAATGGAACCAATGCTGCAAAACGTTCCAGAGAAATTGATGTGCTCGTAGATTTCATCTGAAACGATATAAATGTTTGGATATTTTTCTAAAACTTTGCCAATAGCAGTCAATTCTTCGCGACTATAAACCGAACCACTTGGATTGCATGGTGAACTGAACCACATCATTTTGGTTTTTGGTGTTATAGCTTTTTCTAACTGTTCTGGGGTTATTTTAAAATCGCTTTCAACAGAGGTAGGTACTTCAACAGGAACACCTCCCGAAAGTTTGATGATTTCAAAATAGGAAACCCAATAGGGTGCTGGTAGAATTACTTCATCACCATCATTTAACATCACTTGAGCAATGTTGTATAAGGATTGTTTTGCCCCTGTTGAAACTACGATATTCGCTGGCTTGTAATCTAAATTATTATCGCGTTTGAATTTTCTGCAAATAGCATCTTTTAATTCTCCATATCCATCAACAGGCGAATAGGTACTATAGTTTTCATCGATGGCTTTTTTTGCCGCTTCTTTAATGAAGTCAGGTGTGTTAAAATCGGGTTCGCCTAGACTTAAACTGATGATATCTTTTCCTTGTGCTTTTAATTCTCTGGCTAAGGCAGCCATTGCCAAGGTTTGTGAGGTTGATAAATTGTTGATTCTGTCTGATAAAATGCTCATTGAATGTTTTATTTATGTTAAACTAAAAACGCCAATGAAGGCGTTTTATAAATTGATTATGCTAATTGTGGCTGTCTTCCCAATTCTTTCAAATGCTTAAAGTGCGCAATAACGGCACTTCGCATAGTTCGGTATTCGTGATAGGGTAAATCACATTCTTTAGCTGTTTCTTTCACAATTTTAGCTATTTTTCCATAATGTATGTGGCTAATGTTTGGATAAAGATGGTGCTCAATCTGATGATTTAATCCGCCAGTATACCAGTTTACAAGCCAATTTTTTGGTGCAAAATTCACGGTAGTAAATAATTGATGAATAGCCCATGTATTCTCCATCTCACCTTCTTCATTAGGTTTCGGATTTGTAGTATCTTCTATAACATGTGCCAATTGAAAAACGATGCTCAAAATTAATCCTGCTGTGTAATGCATAACAAAAAAACCAATTAAAACTTTCCACCACAATACTCCTAAAATCATGGGAAGTACAATCCAAACCGAAAAGTAAATAACTTTTGTAATTACCAAAGTTGTCCAAAGTATTTTAGGAGATTTAACGTCGCCATAGGATAATTTTCTTTTCAAATAACCTTTCATTTGTTTAAAATCGGTTGTTAATGACCAATTGAAAGTCAGTAATCCGTATAAAAAAACAGAGTAATAATGTTGAAATTTGTGAAAATTATACCATTTTGCTTCTTGAGAAAAACGGATAACTCTACCAGCATCAAGGTCTTCATCATGTCCATGAATATTGGTATAGGTATGGTGCAATACATTGTGTTGAACTTGCCAATTGTATACATTGCCTGCCAAAATATAAATTGTTCCTCCCATAAATTTATTGACCCAATTTTTATTAGAATAAGAGCCGTGATTTCCATCGTGCATTACGTTCATGCCTATTCCCGCCATACCAATACCAATAACGATAGAGAGTAAAAAGAAAACCCAAAAAGGCATAGTAGTTAATGTAATTATTAAAAAATAGGGGGTTAAGAAGACGCTAAACAGAATAATCGTTTTTAAGTGTAATTTCCAATTTCCAGTTTTTTGAATATTGTTTTCTTTAAAGTAATTATTAACTCTAGAATTTAAGGTTCTAAAGAATTTAAGATTATCGTTTTTAGAAAAAACAGGCGTTGTTGTGTCCATTTATTGAAATTAGATTTTGGCAAATATAATTATTATAATTTTTTAAAGATTATAAACAAATCATAATTATCAACTAAAACATTATTTTTGTTAAAAATTCTATTTATGGAAGAAATTCTGAAACAATTTCCTAATCTTACTGATAATCAAATACTACAGTTTGCAAAGCTTGAAGCATTATATAACGATTGGAATGCAAAAATAAATGTGATTTCGAGAAAAGATATTGATGAGCTTTACACCAAACACGTTTTGCATTCCTTAGCTATTGCCAAAATTCAACCATTTGAACCAGGAACGTATGTATTAGATGTTGGAACAGGAGGTGGTTTTCCCGGAATTCCTTTGGCTATATTGTTTCCTGAAACACGGTTTTATCTGATTGATGTTATTTTGAAAAAGATTAATGTTGTCAAAGCTGTTGTAGAAGCATTAGCATTAAAAAATGTAAAAGCGGAACAAATGCGAGCTTCAGAAGTTAAAGGCGATTATGATTTTATTGTAAGTCGGGCTGTTACTAATATGCCCGATTTTGTTTCTTGGATAAAAGATAAAATCAAAAAACAAAACAAACACGAATTGAAAAACGGAATACTTTATTTAAAAGGAGGTGATTTAACCGAAGAACTTAAATCTTTTCCAAATGCTACAGAATACAATATTGCTGATTTTTTTAAAGATGCGTTTTTTGAAACTAAAAAAGTGGTTCACTTACCATTAAAATTTAAAGCATAAAAAAAGCTCTAAATAGAGCTTTTTTTTTAGTTTAAAATATAGTTTTACTAAGTTTATCTGCAAACAATGGGCAATATTTTCAATAGCGTTTGATTAATTGAAATTTAGAATATTGATTTTTATAGGCATAAAAAAGTTAATTTTTTTTACTTGAACTATAAAATAATACTTTAAAAAACAAAACTATTCTCCCAAAAACGGGTAACGATAATCTTCTGGTGTTACAAAAGTTTCTTTGATGGTTCTTGGAGAAACCCAACGCAATAAGTTTTGCATTGAACCTGCTTTATCATTTGTTCCCGATGCTCTTGCTCCTCCAAATGGTTGCATTCCTACAACAGCTCCCGTAGGCTTATCATTAATATAGAAGTTTCCAGCACTGTTTTGTAATGCTAATGTTGCTTCTTCAATAGCATAACGATCTTGACTAAAAATAGCTCCAGTCAAGGCATAATCTGAAGTTTCATCAACCAAAACTAGTGTTTTAGCCCATTTAGTATCTTCATAAACATATAAAGTGACAATTGGACCGAATAGCTCGGTTTCCATAGTAGCGTATTTTGGATTGGTAGTCACGATAACTGTTGGTTCAATAAAATAACCTTTTGATTTATCATAATTTCCACCCACAATAATTTCGGCATCCGCATCTTTTTTAGCTTGATCAATATATTTGGCTAATTTGTCAAAAGAACCTTCATGAATTACTGCTGTGATGAAATTTCCAAAATCCTCAGGCGAACCCATTTTCATTGATTTTATATCGGTAATCAATTGTTCTTTTACCGCCGGCCACAAACTTTTAGGAATATAGGCTCTAGAAGCTGCAGAACATTTCTGCCCTTGGAATTCAAAACCACCCCGAGTAATTCCGGTAACTATTTGTTTTACATTAGCGCTTGGATGTGCTAAAACAAAATCTTTTCCACCTGTTTCGCCTACAATTCTAGGGTAGGTTTTATAGGTATGAATATTGTTTCCAATTTTTTTCCATATTTCTTTAAATACAAAAGTGGAACCTGTATAATGAACTCCAGCAAAGTCAGGGCTTGCTAAAACAGTATCAGTAATCATAACCGGATCACCAAAAACAACATTGATAACACCATCAGGAACACCCGCTTCTTTGAAAACATCAATAATAATTTTTGCTGAGAAAACTTGACTATCACTTGGTTTCCAAATCACAACATTACCCATCAACGCTGCACTTGCAGGAAGATTAGCAGCTATGGCTGTAAAATTAAAAGGAGTTATAGCATATACAAATCCTTCCAAAGGACGATATTCCACTCGATTCCAAACATCTGAAACCGATTTGGGTTGGTCGTTATAAATTTGTGTCATAAATGCTACATTATAACGCAAAAAATCTATTAATTCACAAGAAGCATCAATTTCGGCTTGAAAAATAGTTTTGGATTGCGCAATCATGGTCGCTGCATTAATCCTAGCGCGATAAGGTCCTGTAATTAATTCGGCTGCTTTTAAAAAGATAGCGGCACGTTGTTCCCACGCCATGTTTGCCCACTTTTTTCTGGCTTCAAGTGCTGAAGCAATTGCTTTTTCAATATGTATTTTTTCTGCTAAATGATAGGTACCCACAACATGTTGATGGTCATGTGGTGCTGTTATATTTCTTGTATTTCCAGTTCGAATTTCTTCCTTTCCAATATAATTTGGAACATCAATAGTTTCGTTCCACATTTTTTTGTAAGCCGCTAAAACTGATACTTTTTCTGGAGAATTTGGAGCGTATGATTTTACGGGTTCATTAACCGCATTTGGGACATGAAAAAATCCTTTAAGCATAATTTTATTATTTTGAAATTTTGAAAATTCAATTTTTGTTTGTTATTCAACTAAACACAAAAGTACAAAGGTTTTTTCGAATTTTTGATAAGACAAGTCAAAGATTAGTTTGTCTTTAACAAGACTTTTAATTCAAAGCAAATGGCGCACTCAACTTAAACGTAGGCACAATAACTTTAAAATTATTAGTAGAAGTAAAATTAATCATATTGAAATAACCACTCATAGCACCAAAAGGAGAAGACAACAAACAACCAGAATTGTAAGTATATTTTTCGCCTGGTTTTAGTACGGGCTTTTTACCAATTACCCCTTCACCATCCACGATTTCAATATCATTGAGTGAGTCAAGAATTTCCCAATGACGAGTATATAATTGAACAGAATCTTTACTGTGGTTTTCAATGGTGATTTCATAACTAAAGGCAAAATGAATTTTGTAGTTTTTGAAGTATGTGCCTTCAAAACTAGTCAAAACCGAAATTTTTATGCCTCTTGTTATTTGAGAAACCATCTAGTATAGATTGAATTAGGTTGTCAAATTTACAAAAAATAAAATAGGAAAAGTATTTTAGATGTTAAATTTTATTAGTTGGTTATACCAACGGAACTTGCAATTCCTTTCCCTATTATTCTATCATAGCGTTGATTATTTTCTCTATAATAAACTAAGGTAAAATAGTTGTTTTCTGTTTGATGAAAGTTACCATCAATGGCATTTTCTTCATCAATTTTTCCTTTTTCATCTGAAATAACATATTGATAGTTTGTGAAACCTTGTTTTATCATTATGGCTTTTTCATAATTGCCTTTTTCTTGATTATAATCCATTTTGTTTTCCTCACTAATAGTGTAATTGTTAAACATCCCATTGATATAAATAGATTTTTTCCCGTAATAATTTGGGGCAGCAAGTGTAAAGAAAACCCAAGCATAATCTGCTTCTATATCGTTGTTTTCGGCTCCAATGTTTTTCACTATAAAATTTCCATTAATATCAGGAAAAAAAGTATAAGGCGCATTTGCTCTGGATTGATTTTGGTATAAATGGGCATTGTATAAACCACTTTTTGAATCAATATGTGCTATACTATTGTTTGCTGCACGTATGTCTTTATTTTCAAAAAATAAAAATTCATTTCCAGCCCAAAATTGGGTTTCTTTATCATATTTATAAATTAAATCATTGCCAATAGTATATTGTGGTTTAATGTCGGTAATAGCATTGTCAAATTTTCCATTTTGTAAGAGCATCACTTTTACGTTTTGCAGTGGACTTTGAAAAGTAATAACGGATGATTTTATAGAAAATTCAATATTTTGTTTTTGATTTATAACATCCAAGGTTCTTGCTCTTCTAACTTGCATTGGAACTGAAACTAATTCTTCATATAAAATGAATTTTTTGGCAAAAACAACGTTTTTATCGTCATCTAAAATTTTAATCACATAATTACCACTAACTCTAAATCGGGTGAATTTATTAGGAAATGATAATCTATAATGTGAATATAACTGTAAGGTGTTTAATGAGTTGGAGTAATCTTGAATACGTTGGTCATCAAAACCATCAATGTATTCATTTTTTGATAATTGTGAAGGTTTCCAATCATAATCACAATGTGTAATGGTGTAGTAATAATTAGCTTCATTACCATACAAATCATCAAATTGGAATTGAAAACTATCTCCTAAACTAAAAATAGGGATAGCATTTTGATTATTTTGAGTAAAAGTTACCGTTTTGAATTGATAGGGAGGAACTATTTCTTTTTCTACTTGAGAAAAAGAAACCAAAGAAATTATTAAAAAACAAAAGCTAAAGTATATTTTATGTGTCATAATTATTTGTAACAAAGTATAAAGTTAGAATATTTGCTCCATAATAATGCCAAAAAAATGCTTACTTAAAACAAATAGGAATAATTTCTCCTTTGGCTAGGCAATATTTTTCTACTAATTCAGGTGAAATTTTACTAGTATAATCTTCTTCGATTACTTTAAAACCTATACTTCTCAGCTTATCAAAATAATCTTTACCATAAACACGAACATGGTCATATTGCCCAAAGATTTTTGCGCGTTCTTTTTGGTCAACAATCGTATCATCAGAAAAAGTGGTGCCTCTAGTCAGGTCTTGAGGGATTTGAAATATTCCCATACCGCCAGGTTTTAGTACACGATATAATTCATGCATGGCTTTGGTATCATCTGGAATGTGTTCTAAAACGTGATTACAAAAAATAATATCATAGGTATTATCTTTAAAAGGCAAATTACAGATATCAGCTTTTACATCCGCTAATGGCGAAAGCAAATCGGTGGTGGTGTAATCAATATTAGTTTGCTTTTTGAAACGTTTGTAAAATTCTTGTTCAGGAGCAAAATGCAAAACTTTCTTTTTTACAGACGAAGTAAAAAAATCCGTTTCATTCTGCAAATACAACCACAATAATCGGTGTCTTTCTAAGGAAAGCGTGCTTGGAGATAGCACATTGTTTCGTTGGTTTCCGTAACCATAGGGCAAAAACATACGAAAACTTTTTCCATCAATTGGGTCTGTAAAACGATTCCCTTTTAATAGAAATGCTAAAATAGGTCTAACTACGATGCTCAACCGAATAAGTATTGGTCGAGGAATGGTATTCAGTATTAATTTGAAAATTTGTTTCATTATAACACTAATCTAGTTTTACGAAATTCATCCTCTTCATTACTTTCAATCCCCAGGGCTTTATAGATATAATCAAATGTGGAAAGTATTTCTGGTTTTCCATCTACTAAAGCTACGTCGTGCTCAAAGTGGGCGCTTGGTTTTCCATCAGCGGTTAGGATGGTCCAACCGTCTTTAAGCTGTTTTATGTTTTTGGTTCCCATGTTGATCATCGGTTCTATGGCAACAACCATTCCTTCTACAAACAATTTTCCACGTCCGCGTTTGCCATAATTGGGCATTTCTGGTGCTTCGTGCATTACTCTTCCTAGTCCATGACCAACAAGCTCTCGAACGACACCATAACCATGTCCTTCACAATATTTTTGAATAGCATTGCCTACATCTTCCACACGATTACCAATTTTGAATTCTCTAATGCCAACATACAGACTTTCCTTGGTAACTTGTAATAATTTTTTCACTTCGGGAGCTACTTCACCTATCTCAAATGAGTAAGCATGATCACCATAAAATCCATTTTTTAAAGCACCACAATCTACCGAAATTACATCGCCTTCTTGCAAAGGTGTGTTGTTAGGAATACCATGTACCACTTGTGCATTGGGGCTCATACATAACGTATTCGGAAAACCGTATAGTTCAAGAAATCCAGGAATTCCTCCATTATCTCTTATAAATTCTTCTGCTAATTTATCTAATTGTAAGGTAGTAACTCCCGGCTTAATAACTTTAGCAACTTCTCCCAGGGTTTTAGATACCAATAACGCGCTTTCACGCATTAATTCAATTTCTTCACGAGTTTTTTGGATAATCATAGTCATTATTTTCAGTGGCAAAAGTAACTATTTATATCATTACCGAAAACGGAATAGCCTATTTATATGACAAAATCCTAAAACAACGCGCTACCGAAAAGATAAAAATTGCCCAACCTATGCACTAAGAAAGTATGGAAAGAGTGTATTATAACCTATTGAAATAAAAAACCCATCCCTATTTTGAGGCGGTTTTGTATTGAAAACCACGCGAAAGATTGACTTCGTCGAATTTTTGATTTCGCGCGGTAGCGTTTACGGCATCTGCTTTTAAGTGTGCTTCGCCAATAGAATAGTTGAAGGACTCAATGCCTTAGTATTGATATAATTTTTAACGGTAAACTTATCGTTACTGTAATACATCATTTTGGCCGTTACCAAAACAAAATGACTTTCGGGGAGGGCTATACTGCTCCATACAGTTGCTGGAATTATAGTTGTAGTATTTGGAATAGGTACTAAAAAATAATCATCAATTAAAGCCGTGTTGGGTTTCAAACTGGTTGCTAAAACATATACTAACAGTTCCACATGACCTGCATGCTCTGGGAAAACCACCTCCGACTTTGGCTCCAATTCAGGGATAGCTATTTGTACTTTTCGTTGATTTGTTATTTCAACAACTATAGAAGGCAGAAAATAATCTTTAAACGGTGAATTGCTATTAAAATCAAATCCTACCAAATCTTCTACATTACTATTCAGCGGCGTGCGTTCACCTTTAAAAATAGCTGTATTACTTTGAATGGCATTATATAAACTACCCGTAAAACGGCGGTACATATAACTATCCGTTTGATTAATCAAGAAATCAAAGAGCTGTTGGCGTAGCATTTTTGCCCATTGGCTACAACTTCTAAACTCACTACCACTAAGTTTCGTGAGCTTACTTTGTTTGATTGTATCCGGTTTTGACTGTACAATTTGTTTTCCGTCAAGGTTTCTAAAAACCAAGTTCCCTATCACTCCACTCAAAAATTTGTTTTTATCTAATCGTGCCATAGTTGCGATGTAAAGAATATTTACTTAGTATTTAAGTACTATTTTAGTTAGTATAAATGTAGTTTAATTTTATTTATTATGTATACTACCTCTATAAAAAATTAGTATTTTATAGAACTATTATACATTTATTATAGACTTATTATAGATTTAGTATTATTTTAATAGCACTAATCCATAAGTTAACCAGGAAATAAATACCCTTACAGCTATACTATTTTATAATGAAACTTAATTCTTTTTTATACGTTGAAAAGCAATTATTAAAAACTTTACTACATTTGTAAGGTATTCAAAATGAGAATACACTATTTATTGGATTTAAAATATTAGCGTTTGCTATATATTCCTGTAGTTGAAAAGTCGAAATTTCTAAAAGAACAGGGAAGTATAAGTAGATGCTCACGTCAAGGCGTGGGCGTTGCTTTGCTTTGTTCTTAGGGCTTCGACTCCCTCAACTACAAGTAGAGCAAATTGTCCCACGCTACTTTTTTTTATTTAAACTCAAGCTAGGGACAGGCTTGATGGAGATAATAATGAAGTATTTCTTGCTTTTCTTTTTTGGTGCTAGTAATTTACTTTACTGCCAACAATTGCATCACCAGATGCTCTCTTCACAAGGCACTAGCAAAGTGCTATCAAACGGAACTTATATCAGCCAGACTGTTGGTCAACAAAGTGTTATTGGTACTTATGCTCACGACGGTGTTACCTATGGACAAGGGTTTCAACAAAGGTTGTGGAGCACGTACATCAGTAGTAGTGCTCAAAATGCTGTTGCTACAGTAGTTTATCCTAATCCGTTTGTTTCTACTATTAACGTTCAGTTTTCGGAACCTATCAAAGAACCAATTGCTATTAGGGTTTTTGATATTCGTGGGCGATTGGTTTTTACGGATACCAGAACGGCTACCAACACTATTTTAACGCTTGAACTGCCCAACCTGGCTTCGAGTACTTATTTGATACAATTAACAACTCCAACCTATACTTATTATTCACAAATCTTAAAACAACAATGAGAAAATTATTGATTTTAGTAATGTTTGCGTTTACCATTTTTGAAATGCAAGCTCAAGAAATTTACCTGCAAACAGGTAAGAACTTTACGAACTATGACTATAAAAGCGATACCAATGCTGCGCCAGGATTACAAGCGGGTAGTGGTAACTTTTATGAGATAGGTTATGTCATGACCTTAAATAATGAAAAATTAAAATATGCTGTGGGTTTAGGCCTTAATGAATATAATGCTGTGGGTGGCAGTTTGGTTAATTCTTATTCTTGGAACACTCAATACCTTGGGGTTCAAAACACTTTCTCTATTGCTTTTGTTAAAAAAAGAGGTTTTGAAGCTTCTGCCCATGGTGGATTGGGTATCTCAACCCTCATTTATGGTAAACAAAACATTAACGGTCAGTATTTAGACCTGTCCTCTCAAAAAGAATTTTCTGGAATTTGGATCGCGCCAAAGTTGGGTCTTACTGCTAGTTACAATGTGGATAATGATATTTACTTGAGCCTAGGATATGCCTACTCTAAAAGCTTCAACCTATCCAACAGCACAGATGAGAAACTATCGTTTAACAACAGCCAAATCCAATTTGGTGTTCATTTTATGTTTAAATAAAAAATTACAGCTATGAAAAAAATATACCTTTTATTATTAGTCTTATTTAGCGCTATTACCTACTCACAAACTAAAGGCATTACTTACCAAGCCGTTATTTTAAACCCTGAAGGTGAACATATTCCAGGATATAACAACGAAAGATCACCACTAACCAATACTGCTATATGTTTACGCTTTAGTATATATAAGGGCACTGTTCTTGAATATCAAGAAACGAGAAATGTTACTACCGATGAATTTGGGATGGTGAACACCATTATTGGTGGAGGCATTTATGTTGCTGGCACGGCTACAACACTAGCTAGTGTTGATTGGGATGGCAATGCTAAAAACTTAGTGGTGGAAGTTGATGTTAAAGGAACTTGCTCTAATTTTTCACAGATAAGCGACCAACCGTTTACTTATGTGCCGTATGCCTTTTATGCTGAGAACTCTGGAACACCAGGCTCTCAAGGACCCGCAGGACCTACAGGTGCCACTGGTGCTCAAGGACCACAAGGAGTTGCCGGCGCTACAGGACCACAAGGACCTATTGGGTTAACTGGTCCTGCTGGACCGCAAGGCCCTCAAGGAGTAGCAGGGGCTAATGGAGCCACAGGGCCGCAAGGCGCTAACGGCCTTAGTGCTTATCAAGTAGCTGTAGCTAACGGTTTTATAGGTACTCAAACTCAATGGTTGGCCAGTTTGGTTGGTTCACAAGGCCCTCAGGGAATTCAAGGCCCTGCTGGAAATAATGGTCAAGATGGTAAAAATGCATTAATTAACACTACTGTTGAACCCTCAGGAGTTAACTGCACAAATGGTGGTACAAAAATAGAAGTGGGATTAGACGATAATAGTAATGGAGTATTAGATAATAGCGAAATTAATGCTTCACAAACAAAATATGTTTGCAATGGAGTTAATGGTCAAAACAATAATTCAAGTGCTAATGGGTATTATTTAGCTGTAAATAATCTCCCTATACCATTAGTAAAATACTCATGCGAAACAAATGGTGGGCCTTTAGAAAATGTAATAGCTTCTTCAGGCAGTTGGTGGACTACTCCAATAGCAATTGGATGGAGTAGTTGTTATACAAGTCCAAATGGAATTTGGTGGCAAGGTTGTAGTTCAGGTTTTTCAACAGTTCAGCCTAGTTTGTGTACAATACAAATAAGCACTCCTGTACCTAGTCAAGTTATACATGTTTATAACAATATGAATTCTAATAAAGTACAATATAACATAAAGCCTATAGGACAGTGTTTTGACACGAATATTACCTTTAAATTTTATGATACTAACAATAATCTTATTCCAAGTTTTGTTGAATACAAAAGAGGTATTACCAATGGCTCAGCAAGTTCAGCTGGTGGAATAACAAATTTACCTTTGACCACTACTTATTTATCTTCTAGTAATAGTCAAACATACACCTTGCTAATGTCAGAATTTAACCAAGCTTTTTATGAAAATTCACTAACTTTCTACATGCCACAAAATGCTGATAGAATGGAAATAGTGTTTGATGGACTAGCTGCAAATAATTTTTCATCGGGTTGTTTGCAGTCATTGTATAATACTCGAACCCCTGCTGATTATGGTAGTGGCGCAGGAACTAATAACGGAAGATACTATTTAGGAAACATTGATTATTCTTTAATAAAATGGGAATAGATTGAATATCAAAGAATTGTATTTTTTAGCTATTAAGACAAATTTTAATTTGTCTTAATAGCTAATTATTAATAAAATATCAATGAAAAACTATTACAAATTCTATAGTTACAGGTATGCTTATTCACAAATGAAAAAAGCTATGGAAGGAAGGTTTTATTTAGAAGCTATAACAATTCAGGAAAGTATAATAACTGATAGATTACTTAGTTTTGTCATTAGAAAAGGTCTGTTAGTTATATCTGATAATAATTTCCATTTACCTAATGTTTCCTTGAACAATTTAACAAAATTATCAAAACAACATTTTGATGATTATACATTAATTAATGAACTTAATGAATTCAGATTATCAAGAAATAATTGCATCCATGCTATGGTTAAATCATATCCTGGCAATCCAACTCAAAAAGTTAGTGATTTTCAAAAATTAGCAAGAGAAACAAGTATTAGTGGCAAAGTACTAACTAGAAAAATTGATGCTTGGCATTCTAGAATGAAGAAAGAACATACTCTTTAAAGGGTAAACTAGATATCTCGGAATTGTATCCCGTGACTAAAAAACCAGATAGCTCGGATATGTCTCACAAAGTATAGCGCGGAATTGCATTCCGTGCCCATAACGCAAATAAAACAAATAAAGCTACAACAAAAAAAGTTGTAGTTTTTTTATAAACGTACTAACAAGGAATGACCCGACATGGCTTCGGGTTTCGGGATGCCCATTAGTTCTAATATCGTAGGAGCCAAGTCGCCCAAAACGCCATCGTGCACTGGCAATTGGTGTTTATCTACCATAATAATCGGCACTGGGTTGGTGGTGTGTGCGGTGTTGGGTGAACCATCAGGGTTGATCATCGTTTCACAATTCCCGTGGTCCGCAATGATAATAGTGGTATAATCGTTGGCCAAAGCGGCGGCTACTACTTCGGAAACACAAGCATCAACTGCTTCACAAGCTTTAATGGCTGCTGCCATCACACCAGTGTGTCCCACCATATCGCCATTGGCAAAATTGAGACATACAAAATCAACCGCTCCTTTTTGCAATTCTGGTATCAAAGCGTCTTTTAGTTCATAGGCGCTCATTTCGGGTTGCAAATCATAGGTCGCCACTTTAGGAGAGTTTCTCAAGATGCGGCTTTCGCCACGAAAAGGAATTTCTCTTCCACCCGAAAAGAAGAACGTAACGTGTGGGTATTTCTCGGTTTCGGCTATGCGGATTTGGGTTTTGTTGTGTTTTTCCAGCACTTCGCCCAGCGTTTCGGTGATGTTGTCTTTGTCATAAATCACATGCACGTTTTCGTAAGTATCATCATAGTTAGTCATCGTCACATAGTACAAATTCAGTTTGTGCATGTTGAATTCATGAAAATCTTTTTGCGACAAGGCTTCGGTCAACTCACGACCTCTATCGGTTCTAAAGTTGAAGAAGACAACCACATCGTCAGGCTGAATAGTGGCAATAGGAGTATCGTTAGCATCCACCGCAAGTAAAGGTTGGATGAATTCATCGGTTATATTTTCGGCATAACTATCGGCTATGCTTTGCACCAAATTGGTAGTGTGTTTACCGGTTCCATTTACTACCAAGTCATAAGCCAGCTTCACGCGTTCCCAGCGTTTGTCTCTGTCCATGGCATAATAACGACCAATAACAGTGGCAATTTTAACCGAAGTATTTTGAATATAGTTTTCTAAATCTTGTAGGTAACCTTTCCCTGATTTTGGGTCCACATCGCGACCATCCGTAAAGCCATGTACAAAAACTTTTTGAAGTCCAAAATCCTGCGAAGCATCTATCAAGCCTCGCAAATGCGACGTATGGGAATGCACGCCACCATCGGATATTAAACCAAGGAAATGAACTGCTTTGTTGTGGTCTTTCGCATATTGAAAAGCATCTAGCAATGGCTTTTCTTGGTTCATGGTTTTATTTTTGACTGCCAAATTAATTTTGGCTAAATCTTGATACACAATTCTACCTGCACCCAAGTTCATGTGACCTACTTCGGAATTTCCCATTTGCCCTTCGGGTAACCCAACGTTGAGTCCATCAGTTCTTAATTGTGCACTTGGATATTTTTGATACAAACTATTGATAAACGGAACATTGGCATTGTCAATGGCAGAAACTTTTGGATCTGGAGATTTCCCCCAGCCGTCTAGTATCATAAGGATTACTTTCTTGTTCATTTGGCATTTATTTTAAACAAAGATACGGCTTAAATTTAGTTTTAGAAATGAATTTACTCCTAAGGGTTAGTTAAATTCTAATGGAGTTTAGAATTTTTTAGGGTATTATAATCTATAAAATAACGAACGCTAATAGAGAATACATGATTTAGATTTTCATGAGTAAGGGCATCTCTAAAGTTACTATCAAATTGTCGGCTGAATTCTCTGCTAAACAAAGTTGAATTGTTTCGGTATAAAACAGACACTTGGCTACCTGGAGCAAACCACCAGGAATAGGATAAATCTAAATTCCAAAGGTTCAGGTTATAGTTTTTATTTTCGTTGAAAGAGGTGTTTTCTAATAGGCTACCATCATTTTGAAGGGTCAAGAAATTGCGGTTATTGACATAGGACCAGTAGTGTCTTATGGAAAGGGATAAATTCATTTTATTGTTTAATGAATATTTTCCTTGTATTGTATTCACATAAGTAATGCGATCTCTTCTACCAAAAATAGTATTTTCATTATCAAAAGCTACCCAGCCAGTAGTGTTGTTTTGACGGTTGAAATTGAAATTATAAATTAAAGAAAAATGGTCGTCAAATCGGTATCTTGGACTTAGACCAAAACCATAACTCACTCTGTTTTTTTCGTTAAAAAAGGTATAGAAAGGATTGAAGTCCCAAGCAAATTTTTTGTTGTAATTGGAAGAGTAATAGAACCACATATTGCAATTTTCGGGGAGGGCAACAAAATTGGATTGATCGCTTGATCTTGGCTCGTAAAAGTCATATACTTTTAACGGTCTAAAATTAACTCCGCCACCATAATAATCGTTTTTGGTATCATTTGAGTTAAGGTTAATGTTTACTTGCCCTTCTTGTATTTTTCCAGTAGTATTGTCAAACTCCGAATAAAAATTAAAATTCGTTTGGAAAGAATTGAAGGTTTTAGTGGGATTTAATATTCTATAGCTAGCATTCCCATAAAGTGAATGGTAATGTGTTTGGAAATTAATTCCTAAATCATTGATATAATAGTCTTTGGAATAGTATTCTCCACCCAATCCATAGCGGTATTTTCCACTAGATTTTGCTACATAAAGTTCAGAGGTAAATCCTTTTTTGTCTTTTATTGATGGGGTTTCATTACAATAACTATACTTAAAACTACCATTCAAATTATAGGTATTTTTTATAGTATTTAAATCAAAAATCAAGGCAGAAACATTCGCATCTCTATAAGAGCCATTGCGCGTAACGTTTCGCCGCTTGGCGAGGTTGGGGATTAAGGAAGCCTTAAATTTCGGTTTATGACAAAAATTTGCAAGTACAAAACAAACTTTAAATATAGCCCAAAACCCCAATCTTGCCAAACGGCTGTTACCTGCTGTGTTATTTTTTTAGCACCTCGTTTCTGTGATATTCCATATATTCTTCTCTTCCGTCAATTGGCAAATGTGGGATTATTTTGTTGTCCGATATTCCAATTTTTGAATATGTCATATTTGATAAAAATGGTGATAATATTGTTTTCTTATCGTTTGTGAAAGACAAAAATCCTCTGTCAAATAATCTATCAAAAGTTGGTGTAAGCATAAATCCATTAAAAGGGTCAGTTTTTTCAAAATCATTTGAGGCAACCCAGGGTTTAATATGGCTTGCAATTAAAAGTCTATCATCTGAAATCAAAGTAATTGGACAAAATGGACATTGACCTAAAAGATTTTTTCTATATTCTCCTTGTCCAACTCTTGCTCTAAAAATTTGTTTCTTTTCTATATTGTCAATTATTGTTTCCTCGATTTGTTCTTGCTCTTTTTCTAAAATATATGGATGTTCTACTTCTCCGAAATAATCAGCAAATAATCTGAAATAGTAATTTAACTTTCCTTTTTCATCTATCAGTTTTATGACTGATATAAATGTAATGTTTGGCAAAGATAACTCTCTAATAATTTTGTAAGCTAAATCCGTAGAATTTACATAAATTCTTGGTCCAGCAATTTGAGTTTGTTCAACAACTTCAAATTCTATTTTTTCGGGTAAATCATCTATTTTTGCTTTTCTTTCATTCCAAAGATTAGGTAAATTCTCTTTATTTATATATGGTTGTTCGGGTTTTAAATATTCAATTTTTGTTTCGTCTAAATATTTCTGTAAGTCTTGTTTTAAAAGAAAACAGGTAATGGCGAAGCCATTACCTCCGAAAAAATTTCTTGTTTCTTGTCCATCTTGTCCAATATATAGTTTTGCTTCTCCGTTTCCTCCCCCAATTTTATTTTGGCGAACTACAAAACTATCTGCAATAGTAATTTTTTCTTTGGTGTCAATTACTTTAAATTCTTGGTTGTCAAGTATTATATCCATTATTATGATACAAATTTAGTTATATCCATTTGTTTTAAAATTGCAATTAAAACGTCAACTACAATACTGTTTCCTGCTTGTCTGTACATTTGTGTGTCGCTTACAACTTGTTTAAAATCATCACGAAAACCCATTAATCTCAAACATTCTTTTGGTGTAAGTTTTCTTATTCTTCCTGAATGAGTTACATAATTATCTACTCCTGAACGGTGCATTTTGTGCATACTTTGTAAAAGCGGTCTTGCTACTTCTAAATCTGTTCCTACTGCTGTTTTAAAAGTTTTTGTTCCCGAACTTAAAACATAATCTTTTGTTTTTTCAGATAAATAGTATTTTTCTTCTACTTCATTTACGTCAAAAACGAATTCATTGAATTTACTTTCAATTTCTTCTTCAAAAACAAAATCTCCGTGCCAATTAAATTGCTGGTTTGCCTTTTGGCAAAGTGCAATTTCTCCATTTATTTGTGTATATCTTTTTGTTCTGTTTTTTGAACTTGTTACAAATTTTACGCCTTTTTCTTTTAAGTAATATTTGCTGTCAGTATAATCTTCAAGAAAATCTTGCATTTTGTGTTCCAATGTTATGCCTTCAGGAAATTGAAAATTTACTGAATTATCTTTGAACCCAACTACAAAAATTCTTTCTCTATGTTGTGGCATTCCAAAATTTTTGGCATTTAAAACTTGGTAGAAATATTTGTAACCTAATTCGTCAAATGTTGCTTTGATTGTTTCAAAAGTGTTTCCGTTGTCGTGATTTAGCAATCCTTTTACGTTTTCAAAAATAAATACATTTGGTTGGCTTTCTTTTACAACTCTTGCAAATTCATAAAAAAGCGTTCCTCTTGTGTCGTCAAATCCTTTTCGTTTTCCAACCATTGAAAAAGATTGACAGGGACTTCCACCAACTAAAATATCTAATTTGTTTTTATATTTTTCTCCATCTATATTGTGAACATCATTATACCAATTTTCTTCTTTTATGTTGTAATTGGCAAAATAACTTTGCTTTGCAAAGTTATCAATGTCACTCGCAAATTGAATTTTAGTTTTTAAATTTAATCTTTCAAATGCGTATTCTATTGCTCCGATGCCAGAAAACATCGTTCCGATTTTTATAGTTGCATTTGGATATGAAAATTCTCTTTCTCTCCAATCTTGTAAAAATTTAAAACTTTCTTGTTTAGTTATATAATATCCAAGTTGTTCATTTACAATATTTAATACTTCTTTGTATTCAGGATATTCTTTTAAATCTTCAATTATTTTTGATGAGTAATGATAGTTTAAAAGTGTAGACTTGTCTGTTTGTAGTATTTGACAAAGATTTTCAAAGTGTTCTAAACTTAAACTTCTTTCGTTTCTTTCTACTTTTCCGAGTGTTGATTGGTCAATATCAATATGTGATGCAACTTTTCGCAAAGGATAACCTAAATCGTTTCTGCGTTGCTTTATATATTCTCCAAATGTAACTTCCATATTTTTATATTTTTCTGTTCGGACTGATTTTGTCCAAAAGTATGGAATATTTTTCTATAATCAAAATTTCGTTGTTTTCGGAAAACATAGCAGGTAACATTAGTGTTTACAAAAGAAACGGAGGAGTTTTTTCGGAAGCGCTGGTCTAAAACAAATACGTTATAGTTTGTTAAAGGCGATAGTACTTCAAGTCGGCTTTCATTGGTGTCATTGTTTTTTATAACCACACTGGTTTTTTCAGAAACAGCATTTAGGACTCCAATGCCCAAACCACCTTCGGTTCGTCCTGAAACTTTCAGGGCATTCACTAAACGAATATTTCCAGGTTTATCTATTATGCTTTCATTGTCTGCTATTTCTAAATCTGGAGTTTCACCTATTCTTCGGGTATAGAGTAATCCACCTTTATTAAATAAGTCAGTACCTTCAGTAAAAAAAGGTCTGTTCTCGCTAAATTGTTGTTCAAAGGCACTTAGGTTTAGTTCTACGTTGTCAAATTTGGTTTGACCAAAATCGGGTATCAAAATGGCATCTAAAGTAAATGCATCGTTGATGCCATATTTTATATCTAGGCCACCTTTAAATTCAACATTGGTTTTATCGGTTTTATTAGCGTAAACATATTGTGATGCATAAGGAATTAAGAAAAGGCGTGTGGGTGTATTTACGTTTTCTATTCCTTCTAAAATCCCAGCTTGAGTACTTTCGTTTGCGATTTTATTATCAATAAAGTTCCAAGAATATTGTTGCCGGAGTCTTCTTACTTCACGATAAAAATTTAGCCCCCAAGTTTGTTTTTTTTCGGTAGAAAAGCGCAAAGCTGCATAAGGAATTCTCATTTCTACAGTCCATCCATAATTTGTTAATTCTACATGACTGTCCCAAATAGCATCCCATGAAAAGTCTTCGCCATTGGCTTCGGTGTATATACAATCTTGTTGTACACCAGCTGCGCTGACAGAAAAACGAAATTCTTGTTGGCCATCGTTGTATCCATTAAAGAAAACTCCAAAGTGATCTGCCGTGGCAAAGTCATCTCTTGATGTTAATTCTTTTAGTATTTTATTGGGTTCATCATCATAAAGAGTAGCGGCAACATATACAGCTTCATTACTGTAAACTATTTTTACTTCTGTTCTTCTTTCTTGAGGAATGGGTTTGCCATTGTCTGGATTTATCATAATAAAATCGCTGGCTATTTCCGCAGATTGCCATGCATTTTCATTGAACTTTCCGTCAATTACTATTCTTTCAGATGTGGATTGGGTATGTAGTGTTTTTTTTGACCAAAAAAAAGAACGCTATTTAGCAGAATAGCACAGAGTAATAAGTACGAATACTTAGTCATAGATTAGTAGGTTAGAGCAGCAAAAATAACTATTTGACTGATTAATAACAATACTATTTAAAAAAAGTAATGTGATTTTGAAGAATTAAAATTTAGTTAATACTATATTAAAAAATTTATTTTTTGTTTGTATAGTATATATTTGCAGAACCCATGTCTCACTTTAAACCTTTACAATTCAATGAATTATAAATCCCTATCATTTTTGTTTTTCTTATTGTTGATGTCTTTCAATAGTTTTCCCGACAAAACAATCTCCGCAAACAATAGCAAAGAAATAGTCGAAAAAGCTGCTTCCAAAAATGTGTCAATGTATAATCAATTGAATACTAATTCATTTGAATTGCCAAAATTCGAATGTTTTACTATAGCGTTAGATGGTTTCTATGCTTTGAAACAAAAAGGAATAATTCAAAAAAATATTTTAACTCTTGTCGATTTTAGTTTGTCATCCAATGTTAAAAGAATGTGGGTAATTGATTTGGAAAAAAAAATGGTTTTATTTCAAACGTTAGTGGCTCATGGGAGAAATACAGGAGAAGAATATGCAAATGAATTTTCCAATCAAGCTGAATCTTTAAAAAGTAGTATTGGTTTTTATGCCACTGGAGAAATTTATAAAGGCAAACATGGTTTGTCTTTAAAGCTAGATGGTTTAGAAAAAGGATTAAATGATAATGCTAGAGAAAGAGCAGTAGTCATTCACGGAGCTGATTATGTGTCCGAGTCATTTATTAAGCAAAACAAAAGATTAGGAAGAAGTCAAGGTTGCCCTGCTGTTCCAGTTGAGATGAATGAAAAAATAATAAACGCTATGAAAGATAAATCTTGTTTATTTCTTTATCATCCTTCAGCAAAACAAGAAATACTCTCTAAATTATATTTCTAGATTTTCATAACCCAATGGTTATGTTTGGATTATTATTTTAAATTTTTTTACTGAATTTTTTTAAAAAATTTGCATCAAAAGAAACTTATTCTATATATTTGCACTCACAAAAATGCGGAAGTAGCTCAGTTGGTAGAGCTCCAGCCTTCCAAGCTGGTTGTCGCGAGTTCGAGCCTCGTCTTCCGCTCTAAACCTCAAACGAAAGTTTGAGGTTTTTTTATTTTCCTATAAATGCTAAATCTGTTTCGGGTTGTAATTCTTCAGCGTCTTGATTTTGTCTAAATAATCTAGCGGTTAAGTTTCCTTTTAATAGTATTTTTTCACCAGAAACTTCAAGCCAACTACCTTCCCGTAAACCTAAAACAGGTATTTTGTTACAAGCATTAAACTCTTTTATTCTTGTTTCTCGTGTTTCCCCCATGTGCTTACTCTGCAAATCGGCATCAAGATAATGTGGGTTTAAGTTGAATGGAATCAATCCCAAAGTTTTAAAACTAGGGGGATAAATAATAGGCATATCATTGGTAGTTTGCATCGTTAATCCTGTAATGTTGCTTCCGGCGCTTGACCCTAAATAGGGAGTTCCGTTTTCAACTACTTTTGCCAAAGTTTCCATCACATTATTTTGATATAACTGCGAAACTAATAAAAATGTATTACCACCACCAGTAAAAATCCCTTGTGCATTTTGAAGAGCATGAATTGGGTTTTCAAATTCATGTAATCCTTTTACCGTTTTGTTTATTTTGGTAAAAGCTTTTCTAACTGTATCAGTATAATCATCGTGTGACATTCCTCCAGGTCGAGCATAAGGGATAAATAAAATTTCAGGGCAATCTTTAAAATGAACTTCCAATGTAGGTAATAAATACTCTAAATAATTTCCTTCATGAAGAGTTGATGTACTGGCAATAATTAATTTTTTCATGAATTTTGATTTGCTTTTTTTTAAGTAAGTTTAACAAAAGATTATAAATTTTAGGTTGTCTAATCAGTTATTTTTACATCGTAAATTTAGAATAATGAAGTTATTTAAGACAATAATATTGTTTTTATTTTTCTCATCGGTATACGCTCAAACTGCAACTTTAACTTTGTTGAAAGGAAAAATAACTTCTCAAATAAAAGAATTAAACGAAGTTTATGTAACTAATCTTCGCTCAGAATCGAATACTGTCACGGATGGAAATGGCAACTTTTCAATGTTTGTAAAAGTGGGTGACACTTTACAGTTTTCGGGTTTACAAGTCATAACAAAAAAGGCTGTTATTGATGAAAACGAAATAATCAAAAAACTTTTTGTCATTACGTTACATGCCAAAGTCATTCCGCTTGACGAAGTAGAGGTAAAGACGTATCCCAATATCAATGCGGTTTCATTAGGGATTTTGAAAAAATCTGCAAAAAAATATACTCCAGCAGAAAGAAAACTAGCCACCGCAACAAAAGCCTATCCAACTTTGGGTGTTGGAAATTACATGGGTTTTTCGGCTGGTTTAGACCCAGTGTTAAATTGGATGTCAGGAAGAACCACAATGCTAAAAAAAGAATTGACTATCGAACGAAAAGAAAAATTATTGGAAAAAATAGAAAATCTATTTCCTGTTGCCTATTTTACCGATAATTTGAAAATCCCAAAAGAAAGCGTCAGAGGTTTTTGGTATTATGCAATTGAAGACCCAAAATTAATAGATGCTTTACATGAAAAAAATAAAATTATGGCACGATTTATCTTCTCAGATTTGTCAACAAAATATTTAGAATTACAAAACGAGAAGACTAAATAGTTTAATTACTTTTGAGACATGAAAAGATTACTTAAAATCTCATTTTTGACAGTATTATTTTTTGGTTTAACAGCCATCAGTGCGCATCGATTTTACTCGGCTATTTACCAAATAAATTTTGTGCCTAAGAAAAAAATGATTCAAATTACTACCCGCATTTTTGCCGATGATTTGAACGAAGCATTAAAAAAACAATATTCCAAAAGAACTTTTATTGGCTCAGAAAAACAATCACCAGAAGATATTGCTTTGATGAAAAAATATATAGCAGACAAGTTCAAATTAATTGTCAATGGTCAACTAAAATCTATGGAGTTTTTGAGCCAAGAAAATGAAAACAATGTGCTGATTTGTTATTTCAGAATTAAAGATATTTCCAAAATAAATTCCCTTGAAATTGAGAATTCTATCCTAACCGAAGTGTTTCCTGAACAACAGAATATTATCCAATTCAACAATAACGGCGAAAAGAAGAGTTTATTATTAACTTCTTCCACCAAATACGGTGTGTTAAAATAAATTTTATTCATCATTAAGCCATATATTTTTTTACTTTTATACCTTAATTTAATGTGTATGAAAAAAATAGCTACTTTTTTTTTAATGCTGTTTATGAGTATTTTACAAGCTCAAGAAACTCCCAAAACTTCAAATCCTGATTACAGAAATCCAGATAAGTTCAAACAAATGTATGATTTGTTGGCAACGCCTACTATGTATCGTACAGCAGCTGGTGCGCCAGGACCCGAATATTATCAGCAACAAGCCGATTATAAAATGGATGTGGAATTAGATGATAAAAATCAAAAATTGTATGGCACTGAAACCATAACTTATACCAATAATGCCAAAGAATCATTAGATTATTTGTGGCTTCAATTAGACCAAAACGAAAAAGCTAGAAATTCCAATTCGCCTTTGGTAGAAAGCAATAAAACGGATTCGTCAATTTCGGTTAAAGATTTCTCTAGAAAATATTTAGAAGAAGATTTTGATGGTGGTTTTAGAATTGATTATCTAAAAGATGTCAACGGGAAACCAATGCAGTATACAGTTAATCAAACCATGATGAGAATAGAGTTACCCATGTTTTTGAAACATGGCGAAAAGATTTCTTTTTCTATAAAATGGTGGTATAACATTAATAATTATTTATTAGATGGTGGTCGTTCGGGCTATGAACATTTTGATAAAGATGGTAATAACTTGTATGTTTTAGCGCAGTTTTATCCAAGAATGGCGGTTTATAATGATGTGGAAGGCTGGCAAAACATGCAATTTTGGGGTTCTGGAGAGTTTGCATTAACCTTTGGAAACTTTGAAGTCAATATTACAGTTCCAGCTGATCATATTTTGGAAGCAACAGGAACTTTACTAAACAGAAGCGAAGTTTTTACTCCCGAACAATTAAAGAGATATGCAGAGGCCGAAAAATCTTTTGATAAACCAGTCATTGTAGTAACACAAGCCGAAGCCGAAGCTAGAGAAAAAGGATTTGCTACCGCCAAAAAAACCTGGAAATTCAAAGCAGAAAATGTACGCGATTTTGGAATTTCTACTTCAAGAAAATTCATTTATGATGCTATGGCAGTTAAAACAGGAAATACCACCGCCATGGCAATTTCATTATATCCAAAAGAAGGAAATCCGTTGTGGGAAGAATATTCTACGAGAATTGTAGCGCATACTTTGAAAAGTTATTCGAGTTATACTTTTGACTATCCTTATCCAAAAGCCATTTCTATTAATGCCAGAGATCAAGGAATGGAATATCCAATGATTTGCTGGAATTATGGTCGCCCAGATGAAAACGGAAAATATACAGACCAGACTAAATATGGAATGTTAGGTGTAATATGTCACGAAATTGGGCATAATTATTTTCCAATGATTATCAATTCTGATGAACGTCAATGGACATGGATGGATGAAGGATTAAATTCTTTTATGGAGTTTTTGGCCGAAAAATCCTTTGATGCAAATTTTCCTGTTCGTCGTGGACCTGCTAAAAATATAGTTCCCTACATGAGCGGCGATCAAAAAGAATTAGAGCCTATTATGACCAATTCAGAAAGTATTCATCAGTTTGGAAATAATGCCTATGGGAAACCAGCCACAGCATTGAATATTCTTCGAGAAACAATTATGGGACACGAATTGTTTGATTATGCCTTTAAAACCTATGCTAATCGTTGGAAATTTAAGCATCCCACTCCAGAAGATTTTTTCAGAACCATGGAAGATGCCTCGGCAGTTGATTTAGATTGGTTTTGGAGAGGTTGGTTTTATACTACAGATTACAATGACATAGGAATTAAGGAAGTGAAAAAATATTTTGTAAGCAATGAACCTTCAACAGAAGCAAAAAATTCACCCAAACCAAGACGTCGAAGAGATACTACTATTGGACCTATGGTGTATATGGTAGCAGAAGGAACCGAAGATTTCAAACCAGAATTGAATAAGCCTTTCAAATCTTCAAATTACCAGGCTTTGGATGAATATATCAATCAACATTTCACAGCTGAAGAAAAAGCGAAATTAAACGAACCTAACTATTTTTATCAAGTTACTTTTGATAAGCCTGGTGGATTGGTAATGCCAATAATTATTGCAATCACCTTTGAAGATGGAACTACTGAAAACCATTATTTTCCAGCTCAAATTTGGAGAATGAATGATCAAGAAGTGAGTAGAACATTTGCAACCAAAAAAGTCATAAAAAGAATTGTACTTGACCCCAAAGAAGAAACAGCTGATATCGATACGGCTAATAATTCTTGGCCAAAAACAGTTGAGAAATCAAAATTTGATTAATAGAACTTTGTAAATTTGTAGTTTTAATATAGTAACTCAAGAATATGTTTGGAATAGGCGGTGGCGAAATACTATTTATAATTTTTATAGCGTTGATGCTATTTGGTTCTGATAAAGTTCCAGAAATAGCTAGAACATTAGGAAAGATAATGGCGCAGTTGAAAAATGCTACCAACGAAATAAAAGCTGAAATTCAAAAAGGAGCTGAAGCTAATGGCATTGATACTTCAATGAAAGAGCTAACAGCTACTTTCACTACTGAAGTTGACAAGGTAAAAGAAGGATTAGATGCTAACTTGACAAATCAAGTTCAAAAAGCAACTCAAGATATCGAGGATTTAACTGGCCCCATAAAAAGACAATTATAATGCTGGAAAAAATCATTGATCTAGATAAAGAACTTCTTGTTTTTTTAAACGGATTAGGTTCACCTTCATTCGACGGTCTTTGGTTGATGATTACAAAACCTGTCTATTGGACTCCATTTTTTCTTTTGATTTTTTATCTTGTTCAAAAAAAACTCGGTTGGAAAAACTTTGGATATTATTTACTTTTTACAGCAATATTAGTTTTAGTTTGCGACCAAACTGCCAATCTTTTCAAATGGTATTTTGAACGCTCGAGACCTTGTAATGATGAAGAAATAAAAACTATAATCAGAATAGTGAAATCAAGTCCTTCTTATAGTTTCTTTTCAGGTCATGCTACAAATTCTATGGCGACAACAGTATTTACGTTTATGATTTTAAAGAAATATTATAAGCACGTTTATCTGTTGTTTTTATTTCCGCTAATCTTTGCCTACAGTAGAATTTACTTGGGATTGCATTTTCCATTAGATATTATGACGGGTTATGCTTTTGGAGCTACTTTTGGATTTATTTGTTATAAATTATTTTCAAAATTCGTAATTCGTAATTCGTAATTTTTATTTCACTCTCGAAACCGTCAATCCATCACGAATGGGTAACAAAACAGTTTCTACTCTAGTATCATTTTTCAGTAATTGATTGTATTCCAATAAAATTTGGGTGGTAATATCACCCTGTTTGACTTCCTCCAAAACTTTACCACTCCATAAAACATTATCCGAAAGAATAATGCCTCCTTTGTTCATCATCGGAATAATTAAATGGAAATAATTGATATAATTTTCCTTGTCGGCATCAATAAAAACCAAATCATATTTTTTGTTCAAAGTTGGAATAATTTCTAAAGCATCACCAAGATGTTGCACAATGTGATTTGCCCATGAACTTTTGTCAAAATATTTTCTCTGAAAATCAACTAATTCTTCTTCAATATCAATAGTGTCAATTATTCCGTTTTCAGCTAACCCTTCTGCTAAACATAGTGTGGCATATCCCGTATAAGTTCCAACTTCCAGAATATTAGTAGGATGAACAATTTTAGACAGTATGCTCAAAACCCTTCCTTGAAAGTGACCACTTAACATCCTTGGCTGCAGGATTTTTTGATGCGTTTCTTTATTTAATTGTGCTAATAATTCAGGTTCATTTTCAGAATGATTGGTCACATAAGAATCTAATTCGTCGGAAAGGAAATGCATGGTTTTATTTTTTACAAAAATACAAATTAACAACTAACCAAAATACCCTAAATTTGCGCCATGGAAATCGAGAAAAAAGACATCCGAAGTCTATCCAAAGAGCAATTATGCGATTTTTTTGTGGCCAATGGCGACAAAGCATTTCGCGGTAATCAAGTGTATGAATGGCTTTGGAGCAAAGCGTCACACAATTTTGAAGACATGACAAACGTTTCCAAAGAAACTAGAACAATGCTTGAAAACAATTTTGTTATTAAGCATATTAAAGTTGATACCATGCAACGCAGTGAAGATGGAACGGTAAAAAATGCTGTTCGACTTCACGACGGTTTAATTGTTGAAAGTGTTTTGATTCCAACAGAAACTAGAACTACAGCATGTGTTTCAAGCCAAGTAGGTTGTAGTTTAGATTGTAATTTTTGTGCCACAGCTCGATTGAAAAGAATGCGAAATCTCGAACCGGGAGAAATATATGACCAAGTAGTTGCCATTGATAGAGAAAGTCGTTTATATTATAACCGACCACTTTCTAATATCGTTTTTATGGGAATGGGCGAACCGTTGATGAATTATAACAATGTAATGAAAGCCATTGCTATGATTACTTCGGAAGAAGGATTAAGTATGTCGCCAAAACGTATTACAGTTTCCACATCGGGAGTTTCAAAGATGATTAAAAAGATGGCGGATGATGAGGTTAAATTTAAATTAGCCGTTTCTTTACATTCAGCTATCGAGGAAACCAGAAATCATATCATGCCTTTTTCCAAAAACTTTCAGTTGCCCGAATTGAAAGAAGCGTTACAGTATTGGTATCAAAAGACCAAAAGTAAAGTTACCTATGAATATGTGGTTTGGAAAGGCATTAACGATGATAAAGCTTCTATTGATGCATTGGTAAAATTCTGCAAATATGTTCCGTGTAAAGTGAATTTGATTGAATATAATCCCATTGATGACGGAGAGTTCCAACAAGCTTCTGATGTTGCAATTCAAAATTACATCAAAGCATTGGAAAAAAATGATATCGTAGCCAAAGTCAGAAGAAGTCGCGGAAAAGATATTGATGCTGCCTGTGGTCAGTTAGCTAATAAATCATAAAATAAGTCCCGAATTCAATTTGAAGTCGGGACTTTGTTCCTTTTGTAATTAATAATTTTTAATTTCCGAAAGTAAACGGAGTTGCTGCTCCTCCATTAATGGCAATAGTAGCATTATTATCACACGTATCATTTCCATAATCTATAACAGCCGTATTATTTGTACCAGTTATAGTTAAAACTCCACTAATCACTTTGTATTGACAAGCCAAATCAACGGTAAGAGGAGAATTAATAGATACAACATGAGTATGAACAGCCCCATTAGGTCTAGTATTAGTAATAGATTGGTATATTTTATAGACATTATTACTCAAAATTCCATCTCCGAAATTCTCAACGCATTCTCTTGTTCTTGTTCCCACTCTAGTATAAACATCTTCGTTAGGGAAAGTAGCGGTCATGTTCAAATCCATAATATGAATAGGGTGGTTATTAACGGAAAGTTGACTACTAGCAAATTTTCGTGTAATCGATCTATTACCTTCAATCAAAATAGCATTATGAGTAAAATTCATAAATTCATAATTGATAGTATAACCAGTAGTAGCTAAAGTATTTGCAGTAGGTAACGGTAAAGCTCCAGACACAATAATCTGCCCATTTAAAATATTTCCATTAAAGGTACAATTAGTGAAAGTTACAGTTCTCTCCCAAGAAGTTTGGGTTGTAGTGGCGGCACTAACTGATGCACACATAGGCAATAATGTGACAAATGTAGTCGCATTTTTTCCTGCACTTGAAGGATTTTGCTGAGAATAAACATCTTCAATGACATCTGAGATATCATTTGAAGCCTTATCCATTTTGTTAGCAGCTACTGCATCAGCACTAGTTAGACTTGTGTCAGACGAGTTGTTGTCTTTTGAACAACTTCCCAATGTAAAAATAGCAACGTATGCTATAATGCCAAATAATTTTTTTAGTTTCATGATTACTATATTTAAGTAGTATAAATTTAAGAATAAATTTTTTTTAAAAGGTTTAATCTAAGATATTTTTTTTTCAAACGATTGCAATAGTGTACCTTTGAAAAGATGAATATCACTTCACAAATAAAACAACCTATCCAGAACGAAATGGAACTTTTTGAAAAGAAGTTCTATGAATCGATGATTTCCAAAATTGCCTTACTTAACAGAATAACCTATTATATAGTAAACCGAAAAGGAAAACAAATGCGACCCATGTTTGTTTTTTTGGTCGCCAAAATGCTTTCTGAAAAGGATGAAGTTAATGAAAGAACTTTTCGAGGTGCGAGTGTAATCGAATTGATTCATACCGCAACTTTAGTTCATGACGATGTGGTAGATGATAGCAACAGGCGTCGCGGATTTTTCTCTATTAATGCTTTATGGAAAAATAAAATTGCAGTTCTCGTCGGTGATTATTTCCTGTCAAAGGGATTATTGCTTTCTATTGATAATGGCGATTTCGATTTACTCCGAATAATTTCAGTTGCCGTTCGCGAAATGAGTGAAGGCGAATTACTTCAAATAGAAAAAGCACGCCGCTTGGATATTGTTGAAGAAGTATATTATGAAATCATCCGAAAAAAAACAGCAACTTTAATTGCCTCCTGTTGTGCTCTTGGTGCAAAATCTGTTTCCGAGGATGAGATACAAGTAGAAGCTATGCGAAAATTTGGTGAACTCATCGGAATGGCGTTTCAAATAAAAGACGACTTGTTTGATTATACCGATGATGCGATTGGAAAACCAACCGGAATAGACATCAAGGAACAAAAAATGACCTTGCCTTTAATATACGCTTTGAATAATTGTACTTCTAAAGAAAAAAGTTGGTGTATTAATTCGATTAAGAATCACAACAAAGACAAAAAGCGCGTTAAGGAAGTTATCCAATTTGTAAAAGATAAAAACGGTTTGGCTTACGCCGAAGAAAAAATGGTGCAATTCCAACAAGAAGCGCTTCAAATCTTAAACAATTTCCCCCAATCTGACTATCGAGATGCGCTATCTCTTATGGTGAATTACGTTATCGAAAGAAAAAAATAATTTTTTGGTTTAATTATCTAAGGAAATCCGTTTTAATGTAAATTATTTCCATCTCAATTTAATTTATGTAAATTTACAATCTTTCAATTTTAAATCTTTCAATTTATTTTGATTACTCGCGAAACCATAGATAAAGTTTTTGAAACCGCACGAGTGGAAGAAGTCATTGGTGATTTCGTTCAACTTAAACGTGCCGGTAGTAATTATAAAGGATTAAGTCCGTTTTCGGATGAACGTTCACCCTCATTTATGGTTTCACCTGTCAAACAAATTTGGAAAGATTTCAGCTCTGGAAAAGGAGGAAGTGTGGTGACTTTCTTAATGGAACACGAACATTTTACCTATCCAGAAGCCATTCGTTTTTTAGCCAATAAATACAATATTGAAATAGAAGAAACCGAAACTTCTCAAGAAGATAAAATTGAAGCTAATGAAAAAGAAAGCATGTATTTGGTTTCTGAATTTGCTAAAACTTATTTTCAAGAAACACTTTTAAATTCCGAAGAAGGAAAAGCTATTGGGTTATCTTATTTTAAGGAAAGAGGTTTTACTAACGAAACTATTGCCAAATTTGGTTTGGGATATTCACCTGAAACTTGGGATGCTTTTAGCAAAGAAGCGTTATCAAAGGGGTATCAATTAGAATTTCTTGAAAAAGTTGGTTTAACCATTACTAGAGAAGACGGAAAACATTTTGATCGTTTTAAAGGAAGAGTCATGTTTCCGATTCAAAGTTTGTCTGGACGAAATTTAGGTTTTGGCGGAAGAATTTTGACCAATGATAAAAAAGCAGCTAAATATCTTAACTCTCCAGAAAGTGAAATTTACTATAAAAGTAAAGTTTTGTATGGAATTTTCCATGCCAAACAAGCCATTGCCAAACAAAATAATTGTTATTTAGTTGAAGGATATACTGATGTAATCCAAATGCACCAAGCAGGAATTGAAAACGTAGTGGCTTCTTCTGGAACTGCTTTAACTCCAGACCAAATTCGATTAATCAACAGATTAACCAAAAACATCACCGTTCTTTTTGATGGCGATGCGGCAGGGTTGCGTGCTTCTGTGCGCGGAATAGATTTGATTCTAGAAGAAGGTATGAACGTAAAAGTTTGTTCTTTTCCTGACGGCGATGACCCGGATAGTTTTGCTCGAAAAAATTCATACGATGATTTAGTTGCTTATTTAGAAAATAATGCTAAAGATTTCATTCAGTTCAAAGCATCGCTTTTGATGAACGAAGCACAAAATGATCCTATCAAAAAAGCTGACTTAATTCGTGACATGGTAGTTAGTATTTCTAAAATTCCCGATAGAATTAAAAGAGAAGTATACATTCAAGAGTGCTCTCGAATTATGGATATTTCAGAGCAAGTGCTACAAAATACTTTGGCACAACTCATTCAGAAAGACATTTCGGAAGCTGGAAAGAAACTTAAAACAGAGCAAAAAGCTTTTGAGGTAGTCAAAAATGAAGCGCAACAAATTACTCAAGACAAAATTAATATTGTTTATGAGTTAGAACGCAAAATCATTGAAATGCTTTTGCTTTATGGCAAATTAGAAACAGATTTTGAAGATTTTATTTTGAAAGCAAATGAGGAAGGCGAAATGGTTGAAGAAAAAGAGACAAGCTCAGTTAAAGTTTTTCAACGAATTTATTTGAGTTTACAAGAGGATGAAGTTGAATTAGCCAATCCTGTTTTTAAAGAAATTTATAATGATTTAATAACTTATTACAATCAAAATGATGACTTTGTTATAGAACAATATTTAATGAAATTATCATCAGAACATTCTCAAATAGTTACTGATATTTTAATGCTCGAAGAAAAAGAATTGTTGCATAATTGGGAAACCAAACATATTTATGTAAAAACCAAAATGCAAAATGTTAGTCAATATGTTTCAGAAACTATTATTTCATTAAGAGAATATCTCATCAATAAATTGATTTTAGATTTAATGAATAATTTTAGTAACGAAGAAGGAGAAAATGAACTTGAAGAATTAAAAGCTACTATTAATGATTATAATAAATTAAAAGTCAGTTTGACCAATAAAATAGGACGAATTCGGTCAACGTATTTATAAAAAAACCCGTCTTGTTTTAAACTAGACGGGTTTGAATTTTTAGACAATTTCTAATGTTTTAGCTTTGTTAACAAGGTCAACCAAGTTGGTTACATTTAGCTTCGTCAACAGACGAAGTTTGTAAGTGCTGATTGTTTTCTCGTTAAGTGACAAAATTTTAGCAATTTCGTTGTTTTTCTTGCCATCACTTAGGAAACGCAATACTTCAATCTCTCGGTTAGAAAGTTTTCGGTACAAACGCTCCGATTTGTTTTGTTTAGCTATCAATGCTAAGTTTCTCTTGATGTCTTCATTTAGGATAATTTGTCCTTGGCTTACCTTGACAATTGTTATTCCTAAATTCTCAAGTTTTGATGTCTTGTGAACGTAACCTGCACATCCTGCTTTGATTGCATTTGGAGCATAAATGTTTTCAGACAAGCTACTAAATACGATAACTTTAGTTTTTGGAAAACTTTTAATGATTGACTTGATTTCATAAATACTCTTTAATCCTTCAAGTTCTAAGTCGATAATTAAGACGTCAATTTCTTTATTTCTTAAAGCATCTGAAACCATAAAAAAATTACCCACGTTTGAGGCAATGCTTATTTCAGGGTGATCCTTGAAATAAGCTTTCATTCCAAAGTGGACTACTGGAAAGTTATCAGCGATACATACATTAATCATAATTGTGGTGTTTGATTAAAAAATTAATAGAATTTACTGTAAAATTAAATAATTATTATTTAATAGTTATTAAACAATTATTAAATTTAAATGTTTTTTGGAATTAAACATATAGGTATCAAATTCATTTTGTGTTTGTTAAGAGTGTTTAACTTCTTATAAATTTCAAAAACTTCTCTTTTTCTATCTGTAAAATCCTCTATTGTTTTATTTTTTTCTGCTTGAATCATTGCCCATTCTAATTCGTCATAAGTTGCGCCTAGTTGTTCTTCATCGGTTCTTGAATCACCAAATAAACCATCAGTTGGAGCTGCATTTTGTATCGATTCAGGAATTTCTAAATATGCTCCTAAAGCATAAACATCACTTTTCATTAAATCAGCAATGGGACTTAAATCTACACCACCATCACCATATTTAGTGTAAAAACCAACCCCAAAATCTTCTACTTTATTTCCTGTGCCAGCCACTAATAATCCATAAATCCCTGCGTAATAGTATAATGTCGTCATTCGTAATCTTGCTCTAGTATTGGCTAAAGATAAATGTACTTTATCGTTTTCATCATGATTTGGCACTATATTTTTGAATGTTTCAAAAACTGAAGTTAAATCAGATTCTGCACTTTTCACATTTGGAAATCTTCTTTTTAGTTGTTCAATATGTTCTCTTCCTCTGCTTACTTGTTTACTGTCTTGGTGTATTGGCATTTCAACACACAAAGTAGTTAAACCTGTTTGAGCACAAAGCGAAGAAGTAACTGCAGAATCAATACCACCTGAAATTCCAACTACAAAACCTTTTACTTTTGCATTAGTCGCATAATCCTTTAGCCAGTTAACAATATACGTGTTAACTTTCCCTACCTCAATTTTGCTTTTTTTTGACATTTCTTATGATTTTTATTAAAAACTGCAATGTATATTTGCAAATGTAAAAAATCGATTGTTTTGTAACTTCATTAATTACTTAAAAATTTCTAAAAAATGTTAAAATATTTTTTGATTTACCTTCTACTATTTTCATTCATTTCTTGCGATAAAAAATCAAAAATTGAAAAGAATGTTGAACAAATTCCTATTGAACTAAGTGTTGATCGTTTTGATAAAGCTTTTTTCGAAACAAAACCAGAAGATTTAGCGAGTTTGAAAACCAAATATCCTTTTTTCTTTTCGAATAAATATGATGATAAAGTTTGGATAGATAAATTACAAAACAAAGATTGGAGAGCACTTTATAATGAAGTACAAAAAAAATACCCAAATTTCGATAAACAAACTACTGAAATTGAAGATTTATTCAAACATATAAAATATTATTTTCCCGAAACTATCACTCCAAAAGTATATACTGTTATCGCTGAAATGGATTATAACAGTAAAGCTATATATGCTAATGACAAACTTATTATTGCTCTTGAATTGTACCTAGGAACTAATCATAAATTTTATCAATTTCCAGAATATTTAAAACAGAATTTCGAGGAAAGACAAATGATGCCAGATATTGTATCAAGTTTCGCATTGACAAAAATTCCACTGCCAAGTGATAAAACATTATTGTCAAGTATGATTTATTATGGTAAACAATTGTATTTAAAAGATTTGTTGCTTCCAGATTACTCTGATGCTGAGAGAATTGGATACAAACCAGAACAAATTACTTGGTGTCATGAAAACGAAAGCTATATGTGGCGTTTTTTTATTGATGATAATCTGCTTTTTGACACGAACTCAAGATTGCCAAATCGCTTCATAAATCTTGCACCATTTTCAAAATTTTATCTTGAAATTGATAATGAATCTCCCGGAAGAATTGGGCAATGGGTTGGATGGCAAATTGTGCGTTCATATATGGAGCATAATGATAGTAGCCTACAAGACATGTTAAAAATGGATGCCAAGCAATTATTTGAAAAGTCAAAATATAAACCAAAAAAGAATGAGTAATACCATTAAATCCGAAATAAAATTTCTTATAGAATTAGATGAAAACAGAGTTCCAGAAAAACTAAATTGGACTGCACAAGATGGAGGTATAGAACTAGAAGAGGCAAAAGCTATAATGCTTTCCATCTGGGACAGTAATGTAAAAGAAACTCTTCGTATTGATTTATGGACAAAAGACATGCCTGTAGATGAAATGAAATTATTTTTTCACCAAACTTTAGTTGCCATGGCGGATACATTTCAACGAGCTACTGCAGATGAAAAAATGGCGGATACTATGAAAGATTTTTGTGATTATTTTGCTGAGAAATTACAATTAAAAAAATAGTCATTTTTATTTTTTTATCGGACATTAATAATCTTAATTATAAGAATCTTTGGTATCGCGGTCTTTATCTTTATCTGCATTTGACCGTTTATAGAATTTATTAAAATCTTTCCATTTATTTGGTAGTTTGATGCTATACGTGATTCCTATTACATAATCGGTATTGGGCCTTTTGTAGGTTATAACATCGGGTTCAATCAAATAAAACAATGACAGGTTATTAAACTTATTGTATCTGTAGTTGAGTTGGCTCACATAACGAATTCTGCTAATATGACCTGGATGCATTTGATCAAATGCTAAATACGGTTCAGCTGATAGTGTCGCGTTGTAATTTTTATTTAAATTATATGACAAACGAATACGGTTTCTCCATTCAGTTAATGGATTGTCGGCGATAGGATCTCCTGTGAAATAGTTTTGCGTATGCTGAATGGCTGTTCTTAAAAAAAGTGATGTTTTTTTAAAAAGTTTACATTTGTAGGTCGTTCCTACAAAAAAAGTGTGTTCGTCTTTTTTATAACTAGTGCTGTATTGGTAGACAACCTCAGTATTAAATTTTTTATAATAATCGATTCCATACCCAAGGTAGAAGTTGCTGCGATTAAAGGTAAATCCGTAATTATCATACCTAGCCTGATATTGGAAGCTGACATACTGGTGTTTGAATGTTTTCTTTTCTAGTTGAATCCAACTCCAAGTTGAAAAATCTTTCTTAGGGGAGAGTTGTCCATAAGTTGATATTGAAAAGATTATTAAAAATAAACACTTTATTTGATTTATGGTTTTATTTACATCCATCCTTAATCATTGTCAGAAATAGTAGGTAATGCACTTTGGCTCTCTTTTGAATAGTAGAATGCTTTCAATAAAACAATATCTTTTAGGTAATTAATAGAGACTATTTCAACTTTATGAATCTCTAAGCCGGTTCTTTCTTTTAGGTCTGCAATTAATTCTTCTCTTACATTGGGTTTTATTAATTCCACATTATCATAAATTATTTCTTTTACATTTTCGTTGTTGATGAAATCGAGTCTGTCCAATAGAAAAGTCAATGACAAAATAACTAGATTACAGATGATGATTACCATAAAGTTATCATTGGAATTGGCTAACGAATTTAGCATACCTAATGCTACACACACAAAAAAATAGCCCATGTCTTTGATAGAAACCACTATGGTACGGTATTTAATTATGGAAAAGATGGCAAATAAACCAAAAGCAAATCCCATATTAATTTTGGCAGAACCTAGCAAGAAGCAAATCATAAAATTGATTACATTGAAAAGGACAAAAGTGAATATAAAGTCTTTATTTCTATGTTTAGGGTAGTAAATGAGTCCAACTAAAATCAATACAGCTATTAAATCAATAGTAGTTCTTATACCAAATTCGTTAAGATTAAACAGAGTGTTAATATTATCTTTCATTTTATAATGTATTTATTTTTTTGATTAATGGCAAAAAGTTGTTTTTTCTAATGTGTTCTTTCAAAACAATAACTCCAAAAATGTATTTACTGAAGCTTTGTTCGCGAATGTTATTTTTTTTCAGCGTCTCGTTAATCATGGAACGTTCATTTGATTTCGACTGTTTGATTTCGAGTACAAAAAAATTTGTAAATGTTTTTTGTTGACTGTCATCTGAAAATTGGATGTTAAAATCTAGTGTTATGCGTTCTGTTTGATTTTTATTAGTAAAAGTGATTCTGTTAAATTTATTTTGAAGTACTATTTTTAAATTGGCTATATTTTTTCTATAATAGCTTTGAATTATCTTTTTTCTATCTTCATCAATTTCTGAAATTAAGTCTGTTGTTATTTCTCTTATTTTGGAAGTGCGATCGATGTTTTCTTTTCTTTTTATTTCAAAATAACTAGTCTCGGTTTCTTTATATTTTCTTCCTCTTACTTTTAAACGGTTCAAATATCCATTGTGGTGATCGTAGTAAAATTGAAGGTTTGGAGTATCGAAATAATTATTTTCGTAGGTAAAAATTTTGTTTTTTTCAATTTCTAAAACCTTGTAATGGTTTTGCATTAATGGAATGATTAGGGCTACTTGTTGGGCACTGAGCACGTATTTACTGTCTATGCGGTTCAGCAAGGCAACTTGCTCAAGTTCATACAAGCAGACGGTTTTCATAGAATCTATAAGTTCCAACATGTTTAGGATTTATTAAAAGGCAACAATAAAATCATCTGTTACTACTGTGGCTTTTTTAGAATTAACTTCAATGGTTTTTAGTACATAAATTTGACTCCAACTGCAATAATCGCATTTCCCATAAACCCAAATATCATAAGTTCCAGTATACAAATAATCAAATTTGAAAGAGCCGTCATAAGCTGAATCCATACTGTCAAAATAACTAGGATTACCGTGTTGGCTTATATATACTTTAACCCCTCCACGATAGCCTTGATTGACAAGTGTTCCATTTGAGTTAAAATTTTGACCATAAATTTTGCCTTGTATTGCAGCTAAACCGCCATAACCTTCATCATGAGAACAAGAAGTCAAGCCAAGGATAATTGGAAAAGCTAAAGAAATTAGTTTTTTAAGCATAATTAAAGAGTTTTATAAAAGTGAATGATATATATTAAATAAATAAATTATAAAATGTTGAACAAAAATTAAAATGCACATCGTTATATTAATAAAAAAGTTTGCTTCAAAATGAAAACAGTTTCAACATTAATATTAGTTATTCTTTCATAATCTTTTCGGTTTTTACACCAAATGCGCCGTAAACTTTGACAAAATAAATTCCAGCAGATAGATTTGAAACATCCACTGAAGTATCGTTTGTGTTAACATTTGAAGTCATTAATTGTTTTCCCGAAATATCATAAATAGTAATTTTTTTTATTATTTCATCAATTACTTTGATTTGAACAAAATCATTTGCTGGATTTGGGTGCATAATAATATTCAAAGGTGGCACTTGTTGGTTTATATTTAAAAAGCAAGAATTTGGGTCCCCTGGTAAGTTTGCATCTAACCACGCTATTCTTGTAGCAATCCAGTTCTTTAATCTCTGAATTTGACGATTAAAAGTTACAGCGTCAGGTTCTACTTCACCAGTTCCTGTTGGCATTCCTAGATTACCCCATTTTTCAAAATGTCTTACTTGTGCTTGACCAAGATAGGCAGCTGTTTGATCAATGTAACTATTTAAATAGGTAATGCTCAATATAGTTGTTCTCAAATTATTCCAGCGACATCTTAAATCATTCTGAAAATTAGAATCTTCTAATAGTCTGACAAACCATCCATTAGAATTAACATCAGTGAAACAATCATTAATTTTATATGCCCATCCTGAACCATCTGTTACAGAAAATATTTCACAATCGGTTATGTTTTTCCATGCAAAATCAAAATCCCAAACAGGTCCTGCATTTAATTTAGATAATGCTTCGCTTGAATCTTTGTCTTTGTTGAAATAAAAACTTTTTTTAAAACCATCAGTATTTCTAGATAATTCGTTGGTGATAAAATAATCTAAAAATGAAGTTACATCTATATATTTTTTATAACCATTGGTAGGATCGGCAAAATTAGAGCCATATAAAGCACTTTCAAATTGATCAATAAAATTTTGAATATATGATTTCTGTTGATTTGTAATAGCATTCGATTTAGGATATTGATAAGCCAAGCCAACGATATAATCTGGATGATCTATTGGACTATTATTAAGTTGCCATCCAGTGGTTGCGTCCCAATAATCATTTTTAATGATGTAACCCCCTGTCAAATCAAGTCCAGAGTTTTCTGTTGGTTCAAGTTTTGCAATATTTACTCTGTTAGCATCTCTTTTTATGGTTTCATTTAATAAATATATTCCTTGGTAACTCCCATTTAAAATTACTTCGCAATGCTTATTTCTTGTTGCATAGTGACCCATCTCAGAAAAAATTTTGCAAGCAAGTTGATTTCGCATAAAAACTTTGTCATTGTAATTTGAAATTAAAGCCCAATCATGTTCTTTAGGCATTCCTAGCAAAGAGACATTATTTTCGGATTCATCTGAGTTTAATGTGGTAATCTTATAGGGCTTTTGAGGAAATGTTTGAGAATAATTCCCTCTTAATTCTATACTAATCTTACCATCATAATTATTTGGTAAATCTGTTATGTAATTGATAGCACCTGAACCGTTATCTATAACTTTCATAGTGCCAATAATTGGCGGCTCATCAACAATTGTAGTTGAAGTTGTTAGAACAATAATAGGTAAATTAGAAGAAGTAAATATAAAAGGGATACTTGCATTAGTGCCAAAAGTAATATCCCAATTAAGCAAAGTTCCCTCATCTTGACTATAAACGTCCATAATTCGTAATATCCAAATACCATTTCCATCCTGACCATTATTTATATTCCCAATAGATTCTTGTGGTTTGAAGGTGCCACTAAATGGAGCGTTGTTGTCTCCTATTAAATTCGTACTTGTTTGAGATAAACAAGTATTAGTAAAATTATTTTGATCGTCACCTATTCCAGCAAATAACAAAATACTTATACCATCTGGAGCTACTAATGATACCTTTAAATCTGAAACATATGGATGATTTATATTTAAACAAATTTGTACAACTCCTAAACTAGTATTTAAGGTATTTTGACTTAATCCACTTACGGTAATAGGAAAATCAATAGATTGTTGATTGTCTGTAATTACACCACCTGTTCCGCTAAAAGTTTGAGCAAAATTTATACAACAAAATAATAGTAAGATTAAAAGATAGAATTTTTTCATAATAAAATTATAATTAAAAAAGTGCCTAAAATTAGACTTCAATTTTAAAGCTAAAAATTAATTTTTTAAACAGTTTATTAAATACAGCCAACAGACTTTAAATACAACAAGTAATTGATTTACATAAAAACAAAGTAAGTAAATTAGAGTGATTAAAAATTTAATCTACATTAAAAACGCTAGATTAAAATGATTTTTTAGTTAGAGCAATCTTCAGATGCAAATAATGTATTTGTGTTTTGATTTTAATGTTTGATTTTTAAAAAATAAATCTGTGTATGAATTTTACTTTTTTTCCATTAGATAATTAATGCTGCAATTCTCCTAGGGGAACATCAGCTTTTGTTATTTGAGATTTATAGTGCCTGTTTTGTATATCATTCGATTTGAACACGGTTTCTATATGAAAGGAAAAAAATAATTACTTTTTTACAACTTCATAAACGCTAACTATTCTTTCACAATCTTTTCCGTTTTTACACCAAATGCGCTATACACTTTAACAAAATAAATTCCAGCAGATAGATTTGAAACATCCACTGAAGTTTCGTTTGTATTTACTCTTGAAGTCATTAATTGTTTTCCAGAAATATCAATTATTTCAAGGGATTCAATAGTTCTTGATGAACTAATGGTTACAATATTTTTGGCAGGATTTGGATAAATCACAATCATCGAGTTGTCGTAATTGACCTCATTTACAGGCAACGAAACTGAACTTGCCACCCAACTTGAAGCCAAATTATTATCTAAACTAGTACTCGTTAATTGCAAATAACTTCCTGTGCCATCAGGTGCTGTTGGCCAAGGAGCCGAATCAAAATACTGAACCTTGTCTATCAAATTACCAAAGGCATCAACAAGGACAAGATTTTGAGATTTATTAGATAAATTTCTAGTATATTGTCCGAAGGCGGCGAAACCATTTTTAGCTTGAAAAACGGCAGCATTAGCACATAAATACAAACTTGAATTTCCTGAAATAGTTGAATTGTATGGAAATTGATACGTCAGTCCTAGTTCCTTAAAATAAATTCCAGAAAGGTTTACTGTTGCCGAACCGGTATTTGTAATTTCAATAAATTCTTGGTCGTTACTTAAAGGAAAACTCCCAGAAGTAGCCGGATTATAATTAATTTTAGTAATAACTAGTGGCGGAACGGCTACATTAGAACAATCGCTAAAACTTCCTAAATTATCAGTCATCCATGCAATTCTGGTTGAAATAAATGTTTTAATAGTAGCAATTTCAAGTGGATTATTGGGTATAGTATTCCACCTTTGATTTTCTCTTACCATCGCTTCACTTATTAAAGAAATAGTATTATCAATAAACGAATTTAAATAATCCGCATTCATGGGTTGTCCTGGTTGCGTTAGTTCATGAAAACGTTTGGACAAATAACATTTAAAAATAGCATTATCAAATAAATCTTTCCAGAACTTAGAACCCTCATTATAAGCTGAAAATTCCCATTGATCTACCTTACAACGATCTAATCCATAAAAAAACAAATCATTCCCTAAAGTTAAATTAAAATCCCATAATGGCCCAGCACGTAACTTACCGTTGCGGTCTTTATGAAAAAAAGTACTAAACGCATATCCGTCTACATTAGACATTACTTCATTGCAGAGCATAAAATCAACAAATGTAGGCACATCAATTACAGAAGGATACCCAGAGGATATGCTAGAATCATTATTTGATATAGCCGCCTGGAGCACTGTGAATTGATTGTGAATATAATTATCTTGTTCCACAGTCACATTTTCAGGTTTAGGCAAATCATGTATATAAAAAACATCATACCCCTCATAAGGAATGTCTGTCCAAGCAATAGGATCACCACCTGTAGTTTTATCAGCTTTGGTAATATATCCCCCAGTTAAATTCTCACCCGAAGTATCCGTTGTGGTTATTTTTAAAACATTTACTCGGTTGGAGTCGGCCTTTATCTTTTCTTGAAGTATGTACAAGCCCTTATAGTCTCCATTGATGACCAACTCAAAATACGATGTCCTAGAAGCATAATTTCCCATCTGCCTTGAAGTATTGTATGCCAAATAATCTCTTACCAAAGAAGGGTCGAAAGCTAATCCATTGAATACCCAATCGTTCTCAGAGGGCATGCCTAGTATACTCACATTGTTGTTACTAACATTATCAGCCATCAATGTAGTCAATCCATATGCTTTTTTGTCAAGAAAATATTGTGATGAAGAACCTCTAAATTCTATACTAATTCGGCCATTATAATTTAAATAAGCTACATTATTGATGTCACTCATATAATTTCTACCACCGTCAGGACGCTTAATAATTTTCATATTTCCGAAAACTCTTGGATCATCTACTATTTCATAGGGTGAAGCAGTAGCCGGATTTATATCCGTAGTGATAACAATAATAGGTAAGTTGCTATCGGTAAAAGTTTGCGAATTACTATGTGCTGATAACAGCAAAAAAAGTATAAATAGGTACTTTTCATACCCTAATAAAATTCTTTTTTTCATTTGTTTTAATTTTTAGTGAACCCGATGGGGATAGTATTTTCTTATTTTTTATATGACAATCAATCTAAAAAAAATCAATTTATTGATGTATGGAATTAAAGTTACAGTAAATTCTTTTTTTAAATTTTCAAATGTTTTAGCGTATTGTTTCTAATTTTTAAACTATTTGCACAAGTGTGAAAATAAAGTTTCAATTATTTTACATAAATAATTATATCCTATGGTTTTTTAAAATAATTAAAAATTATATTTCGTACTCATAAACTTTGGCCAAATTATAGAATTACCAACTAATTAAATTTCGTGTAGATTAAAAAATGATTTAATGTAGATTAAAAATAAGACCAAGATTTGCAATAATTTTTAAAAATGCAAAGTAGAAGTTATTATTTTCAGCAGTTTAAAATGACTAAAATCAAATTTTTATCATTACAATCAGTGAAAATTCAAACGGTTTTTTTAATTTTAAAAGAGTTATTGCGAAAAATTTTGAATTTGAAAGATAGTCAAGTAAAGAAAACATTTTATAACTAAAAGAAGAAGTTAAATTACAGCAGTAAAAATCCAATTGTTTTCTATGTTAAAACTCATTCAAATTTTTAAACATATCTTCATTCACTCCGTCAATAAAATTTAAAACAACATCTCTTCCTGTTGTTTCTGTTGCTGAGGTTACAAAGTATTGCGGCATTTCTTCCCAGTTATTGGCTAGCAGAGCTTTTCGGTAAGCAGCTATATGGGAGTCTATTTTTGTCTTGCTAATTTTATCTGCTTTGGTAAAAATGATGCAAAAAGGAACCTCAATTTCCCCTAAATAAGTAATGAATTCCAAATCAATTTTTTGAGCTTCAAGTCTAATATCTATCAGGACAAAAGCACAAACTAATTGCTCTCTTTTTTCAAAATAATCGGTAATGAATTGCTGAAAAACTTCTTTAGTTTTTTTAGATACTCGAGCATAACCATAACCTGGTAAATCAACCAAAAACCAATTCAGATTGATTTTAAAATGATTAATCAATTGCGTTTTCCCAGGTTTTCCAGATGTTTTTGCCAAATTCTTATGATTGGTCAACATATTAATCAATGAGGATTTCCCTACATTGGAACGACCAATAAATGCATATTCAGGCAGCCGTTCCAGCGGACATTTGCTAACATCAGAATTGCTAATAATAAATTCAGCAGAATTAATTTTCATTGGTTTTTATTTAAAATAAAAAAGCCCCTAAACAGGACTTTTTGTCTATAGATGTACTTTTTTTAACCATTTATGCAAAAGACGATTAAATTCGTCAGGATGTTCCATCATAGCTGCGTGCCCGCATTCATCTATCCAATATAATTTTGAATTTGGCATTAGTTTATGAAATTCTTCAGCAACTTCTGGAGGTGTTACTTGGTCATTTTTACCCCAAATAATGCAGGTTTTCAAATGCATTTTTGGTAAATCTTTTGCCATGTTGTGACGAATAGCACTTTTGGCAATAGTCAAGGTTTTAATTACCTTAATTCTATCATTAACTACAGAAAAAACTTCATCCACAATTTCTTTACTGGCCACTTTTGGGTCATAAAAAACGGCTTCAGCCTTTTTCTTGATGTATTCATAATCGCCACGTTTCGGATAACTATCTCCCATAGCGCTTTCATAAAGTCCAGAACTTCCTGTGATGACTAAACCAGCAACTTTTTCAGGATACATTTTGGAATGGTACAAAGCAATATGTCCACCTAGAGAATTTCCTAAAAGAATTACGCGGTCAAAACCTTTAAATGTGATAAAGTCTTTAACATATTTTGCAAAAGCTTTCACATTAGTTTTTAGAATGTTTTGAGTATAAATAGGCAATTCAGGAATCACTATTTTATATCCTTTTGTCGGAAAATAATCGGCAACTCCACTAAAGTTACTTAAACCACCCATCAACCCATGTAAGATAACAATAGGTGTTCCTTCTCCCGCTTCATAATAGGAATATCTCCCTTCTTTTTTTAAATTTCCTTCCATGTTCTTAAATGACTTTTACACCGAACAAATATATGATATTAAACATTAAAACTCCTTTCATAAAAGAATATTTACTGCTAAAACAGATTATTTGATTACCAAGTTTTAATTTTTTTTCTCCACTATTATTAAATTAAAGCTTATTTAAAAAAAACATTTGATACTAAAAATGCTACAAACCATTTTTTATATTTTTTATCACATTCCTGTCTTATTTCTTATGGTTTAATTAACAAACTTCTCGTGATGATTTCACACTATTTTTCTGTAAAAAGCTTTAAAGTGGTAAAACTTATTAACAAAGTGGTATTTTGTGGTAAATTGTGGTAAATATTTTTATATTTTTGCTCTTGACGAAAATTTAAAGCCATTGAACTCTATAGTAGGAACATACGAATGCAAAGTTGACGCTAAAGGAAGATTGATGATTCCTTCAGCGTTAAAGAAGCAACTTGCTAATTCTTTGCAAGATGGCTTTGTTTTGAAACGTTCTGTATTTCAGCCTTGTTTGGAATTATACCCTATGACTGAATGGGATTTAATGATGCAAAAAATTAATAAACTCAATCGTTTTGTAAAGAAAAATAATGATTTTATCCGTCGATTTACAGCTGGAGTAAAAGTGGTTGAGGTTGATGATTTAGGACGATTATTAATCCCTAAAGATTTGGTTGCTTTTGGTAAAATTGCAAAAGACATTGTGCTTTCATCTGCTGTAAACATCGTTGAGATTTGGGATAAAGATTTATATGAAAAAGCAATTGCAGGAGATGATGTTGATTTTGCTGACTTAGCTGAGGATGTAATGGGAAATACCAGCGATGATGGAGATGGAATATCATAATCCAGTATTGTTAAAGCAAACTGTCAATGGTTTGGATATCAAACCTGATGGGATCTATGTAGATGTTACATTTGGAGGTGGTGGTCATTCAAGAGAAATTTTGAGCCGATTGAGTTCAAATGGAAAGCTTTTTGGTTTTGACCAAGATGAAGATGCGTTAGCTAATGCTTTCTCAGATGATAGATTTACTCTGATACATGAGAATTTCAGATACATAAAACGGTTTTTAAGATTTCACGGTGTGAAAAGTGTTGATGGAATTTTAGCAGATTTAGGTGTTTCTTCTCATCAATTTGATGTGCCTGAAAGAGGTTTTTCAACTCGTTTTGATGCTGATTTAGATATGAGAATGAGTAAAAGGAATGAATTAGATGCGCACAAAGTGATTAATGAATATGATGACGCTAATTTGAGAAGAGTTTTTTTGGATTATGGTGAATTGAAAGTTGCTCCAGCATTGGCAAGAACCATTATAGAAGCCAGAGAAATAAAATCGATAAACACTACGGATGAGTTGAAAATGATTTTATCAAAATTTTTACCTGATCAGTTTAAAAATAAAATTTTAGCTCAAATATATCAAGCAATCCGAATTGAAGTAAATCAAGAGATGGAAGTTTTGAAAGAATTTTTAGAACAGTCACTTGAAATATTAAAACCACAAGGAAGATTAAGCGTAATTTCTTATCACTCTTTAGAAGACAGATTGGTAAAAAGATTTATGAAAAACGGATTATTTGAAGGGGAACCAGAGCGAGATTTTTTCGGGAATTTCACAGTTCCATTCAAATTAGTTGGAAAACTGGTTGTTCCAGATGAGGCTGAAATTAAAATGAATAATAGAGCAAGAAGTGCAAAATTAAGAATAGCAGAAAAACAATGAAAAAAGGGGTTTATGGCATATTAAAAGCTCGATTTCTTGTCAATGAGGATGCTACTAAAAACTGGCGCTTCATCGTATTTTTAATTCTATTAGCCATAATAATGATAGCCAACGAGCACCGTTATGATGAAAAAATATTCAGAATCACTGAATTGACAAATGAAGTTAAAGAATTGCGTTCAGAATTTGTAGACAAACGATCTGAATTAATGAAATTAAAAATGGAATCCACCGTTTCTGAAAAAATGGAAGAAAGAAAAATATTTCCTTCAACGGTTCCACCCCAAAAAATTAAAGTTAAAAAACCAGTAGAAAAAAGTTTCTTTCAAAAACTATGGCAATAGAAGATAAAAATATCTCTTACCGAATATACTTAGTTGCTTTCAGTATCTTTCTGATGGCTGTAGCCATTACTTTCAAACTCTCAAAAATTCAATGGGTTGAAGGTCCAAAGCTTCGTGAATTAGCTAAAAAAGAAACAGTTAAGAGCTTTGTTATTCCTGCAAATAAAGGAAATATTTATTCTTCAGATGGAAGTTTGTTAGCCACTTCAATTCCAAATTATAACATTCGCTTTGATGCAGTTGTTCCAAAAAGTGAGGCATTTGATAAAAATGCAAAACCATTAGCAGATTCTTTATCAAAAATGCTTGGAAAACCTAGCGCATTCTATCAAACCCAATTGAGAATTGCCAGAGAAAATAAAAACAGATATTTATTGGTAGCGCGTGATTTGAGTTATACTCAATTTATGAAAATCAAAAGTTTTCCACTATTCAATCTTGGTGCCAATAAAGGGGGAATGATTACAGAGCAAGAAACTGTACGCGAACATCCAATAGGCAAAATTGCCGAGAGAACCATAGGTTACGAGCGATTAACTCCAGATGGAAAACCAGATGGAAAAGGGATCGAATGGTCATTCAGAAAATATTTGAATGGAAAAGATGGTAAAGTTCTAAAACAAAAAATTGCCAAAGGACAATGGAAACCAATTCGGGATATGAATGAAGTTGATCCACAAGATGGATATGATGTCATTTCTACAATTGATGTTTATATTCAGGATATTGCCCATCATGCTTTGCTAAAACAGTTAAAGGAATATAAAGCTGATCACGGTTGTGTTGTTGTGATGGAAACTAAAACGGGAAGAATTAAAGCTATCTCTAATCTCGGAAAATTAAAGGAAACAGATTCAACCTATTATGAAACTGAAAATTATGCTATCAAAGAATCTCATGAACCAGGCTCTACATTTAAGCTAGTGGATTTGATTGCTTTATTAGACGATAAAAAAGTTGATACAAGCAAGGTTTATGATAGAAAAGGAGGGTTAATTAAGATATACGGAAAAGATGTAGAAGATTCTCATAGAGGTGGTAAACAAAAAATATCGCTAGGTCGTGGAATGGAAATTTCTTCAAACACCGTGTTGGTCCAAGCGGTTTATGAAAATTACAGAAATAACCCGAAACAATTTACAGATCGTATAGACAGAATGGGTTTAAGTAAGCCCCTAGGATTGCCAATACAAGGCGAAGGAATTCCAATAATTCCGCATCCTGCAGATAAAAGATGGAGTGCTATTGCATTGCCTTGGATGGCTTTTGGATATGGTGTTGCTGTTACCCCTTTGCAAACATTAACCTTGTATAATGCAATTGCCAATAACGGCGAAATGATAAAACCTCAGTTTGTTTCTGAGATAAAAGAATGGAATAAAGTTATCAAAAAATACGACAAAGAAATTATCAACTCGAAAATCTGTTCAGATGAAACGGTAATAAAAGTTCAAGCTGTTTTAAAAAATGTAGTTCAAAAAGGAACCGGAAAATCATTGTATTCTAAAGATTTTTCTATGGCTGGAAAAACGGGAACAGCTCAAGCCAATTATGCAAAAAATGGCGGCTCTGAGAAGCATTACATTTCATCGTTTGTGGGTTATTTTCCTGCAGAAAATCCTAAATATTCTTGTATAGTAGTAGTTCACAAGCCAGATGCAAAAAACAAAGGGTATTACGGTGCTGATGTTGCTGGCCCAGTATTTAAGCGAATTGCTCAAAAGATTTTTACTGATACACCTTCAACAAACGAAATCAAAAACCTAAACAGAAAAATAAATAATCAAGAGAAATCGTTCAATGAATATGCCCTCAAAGAGCAACAAGAAGTAAAAGGAATGCCAAATGTGAAGGGAATGAGCGGAATGGATGCAGTAGCTCTTTTAGAAAATTTAAAATTAAAAGTGAAGGTTATTGGCATTGGAAAAGTAAAAAAACAATCTATCCATCCGGGAGAAACTTTAGATAAAAACAAAACAATCCTACTTGAATTATCGTGATTATTTTAAAAGACATATTATATAAAGTTGCCATCGAAACCGTAAAAGGTTCGACGGAAATCTGCATTAACAAAATTGAATTCGACTCACGTAAAGTTGTAGAGAATGATGTTTTTGTGGCTATTCGAGGAACCATTTCTAATGGACATGATTTTATTGAACGCGCTATAAACCTTGGTGCAATTGTAATTATTTGCGATACATTACCTGAAATTATAGTTACAGGGGTTACCTATATTCAAGTCAAAGATACTAATACTGCTTTAGCATTTTTAGCTTCAAACTTTTATGGAAATCCATCACAAAATTTAAAATTAGTTGGAATAACGGGAACAAATGGCAAAACAACTATTGCCTCTCTTTTATATCAATTATTCAAAAAAGCAGGTTTCAAAGTTGGATTGATATCCACTGTAAAAATCATGGTTGATGAAGTTGAATATAAAGCAACTCACACAACCCCAGATTCGCTGACTATTAATTATTATTTAGCCGCAATGAATTATGCTGGTGTTGAATATTGCTTTATGGAAGTTAGTTCTCATGGTATTCACCAAAAGCGTACAGAAGGATTGCAATTTGCTGGTGGTATTTTCAGTAATTTATCTCATGATCATTTAGATTATCACCCAACTTTTGCAGAATATAGAGATGTAAAAAAATCATTTTTTGATTATTTGCCAAAATCCGCTTTCGCTTTAACTAATATAGATGACAAGAATGGATTGGTAATGTTGCAAAATACTTACGCCAGAAAATTAACATATGCTTTAAAATCGTATGCTGATTATAAAGCGCAAATCCTAGAAAATCAACTATCGGGATTGTTATTAAAAATCAATGAAAGTGAGGTTTGGGTTCGACTAATTGGAACGTTCAATGCCTATAATTTATTGGCTATTTATGGTGCAGCTGTAGAGTTAGGATTAGATAAATTAGAAGTTTTGCGATTTTTATCTGAACTAGAAAGCGTTTCAGGTCGTTTTCAATTTATAGTTTCCGATGCTAAAATAACAGCTATTGTAGATTATGCTCATACGCCTGATGCATTGGAAAATGTTTTGAAGACCATCAATGACATCAGAACAAATAATGAACAATTAATAACAGTTGTAGGTTGTGGAGGTGATAGAGATAAAACCAAAAGACCCATTATGGCTCACATAGCAACAAACATGAGTAATAAAGTGATTATTACTTCGGATAATCCACGAAGCGAAGATCCAATCGACATTATAGCTGATATGGAAAAAGGTGTTGAGCCACAAAATCAAAGAAAAACACTATCAATTGTGGATAGAAAACAAGCCATAAAAACTGCTTGTCAATTGGCGGGACCAAACGACATCATACTAATAGCCGGAAAGGGACACGAAAACTATCAAGAAATTAATGGTATTCGTCATGATTTTGACGATATGAAAATAGTAAAAGAACTTTTAGAACAACTAAATAAATAAACCTATGCTATATTATTTATTTGAATACCTCGATAAAACAATGGATGTTCCTGGAGCAGGAGTTTTTCAATACATAACATTCCGTTCCGCTTTGGCATTGATTTTATCATTGATGATTTCTACCATTTATGGAAAAAAAATTATTAACTTTTTAAGAAACCAACAAGTTGGAGAAACGGTAAGAGAACTTGGCCTTGAAGGTCAAACTCAAAAAGCTGGAACGCCAACTATGGGAGGTTTGATAATAATCATAGCCACTCTAATTCCTGTTATTCTTTTAACCAAATTAAATAACATCTACATTATCCTTTTGATAGTTACTACACTTTGGATGGGAATTATTGGATTTATTGACGATTACATCAAAATTTTTAAAAAAGATAAACAAGGTTTAAAAGGAATTTTCAAAGTAATAGGTCAGGTAGGTTTAGGTTTGATTGTTGGTTCGGTTTTATATTTTCATCCCGGAGTTACTGTTCGTGAAAGATCAACAACGCCAATAACATTTAATCAAACACAAAATGTAATTTCTCAGGCACCAAAAGAAAGTAAATCTACCGTAACTACCATTCCATTCATGAAAAACAATGAGTTGGATTATGCCAAAATCATTAAATGGACAGGCGATGGCTATGAAAATTGGGCTTGGTTAGTATTTATACCAATTGTTATTTTTATTATTACCGCTGTTTCAAATGGGGCAAATTTAACCGACGGAATAGATGGTTTAGCTGCAGGGACTTCTGCAATTTCAGTTTTAGCGCTCGGTATTTTCACATTTATTTCTGGTAACATCATATTATCTAGTTATTTGAACGTAATGTATATCCCAAATTCTGGAGAAATGACGGTTTTTATTGCGGCTTTTGTAGGGGCCTTAATTGGATTTCTTTGGTACAATTCCTATCCAGCTTCAGTATTTATGGGTGATACTGGTAGCTTAACTATTGGCGGAATAATTGCGGTTTTGGCAATTTCTGTTAGAAAAGAAATGTTATTACCTGTACTATGCGCCATCTTTTTTGCCGAAAATTTATCTGTTATTATCCAGGTTTCTTATTTCAAATACACCAAAAAGCGCTTTGGCGAAGGAAGACGCATTTTCTTAATGTCGCCCTTGCATCATCATTATCAAAAGAAAGGGTATCACGAGAGTAAAATTGTAACCCGATTTTGGATTGTTGCCATTCTATTAGCAATTGTTTCAATTGTGACATTAAAATTGAGATAATGCAACGATTGGTAATACTTGGTGGAGGCGAAAGTGGCATTGGAACTGCCATTTTAGGAAAAAAAGAAGGATACGATGTTTTCGTCTCTGACTTTGGAAAAATTAAAGAAAATTACAAAGACGTTCTTACAAAATATGAGATTAAATGGGAAGAGGAACAGCATACAGAAGATTTAATTCTAAATGCCGATGTGGTTATGAAAAGTCCAGGAATTCCAGAAAAATCTCCAATAGTTAAAAAACTTTTGGAAAAAGGAATACCTGTGATTTCAGAAATTGAATTTGCTTCTCCATTTACAAAAGCAAAAACCATAGGTATTACAGGAAGCAATGGCAAAACCACAACCACAATGTTGACTTATCATTTGCTAAAAAATGGGGGGTTAAACATTGGTTTAGGAGGAAATATTGGCAAAAGTTTTGCTTGGCAAGTAGCGGAAGAAAATCATGAATATTATGTATTAGAATTGAGCAGTTTTCAGTTGGATGGCAATATAAAATACAGACCAGATATAGCCATTCTATTGAATATTAGTCCTGACCATTTAGACAGATATGAATACAAATATGAAAATTATATCGCATCAAAATTTAGAATAACAATGAACCAAACCGAAGAAGATTATTTCATCTATGATGCAGATGATGAAGCTATTTCCAATTGGTTTAAAAACAACAAAACAAGAGCAAAATTAATTCCTTTTTCATTAAACAAAACTTTTGAAAACGGAGCCTTTATAAAAAACGACACTATGGATATTATTATCAACAACGAGGAATTTGAAATGAAAACTGGTGAGGTTTCATTGGAAGGAAAACACAACATGAAAAACGCTATGGCAGCAACTTCTGTAGCCCTGCTGATGAAAATCAGAAAGGAAACTATTCGTGAGAGTTTATCCAATTTTCAAGGGGTAGAACATCGTTTAGAAAAAGTGTTAAAAATTCAAAATGTGCAGTACATCAATGACAGTAAAGCAACCAACGTGAATGCTACTTTCTTTGCTTTAGATAGTATGACCGTTCCGACTGTTTGGATTGTTGGAGGTGTTGACAAAGGAAATGATTACAGCGAAATAATGTCGTTAGTTCGCGAAAAAGTAAAAGCAATCATCTGCCTTGGTATCGACAATAAAAAAATAATTGATGCTTTTGGAAACGTGGTTGATATGATGGTAGAGGTTGATAATATGAGTGATGCGGTAATTACTGCTAAACATTTAGCCGAGAAATGTGATGCGGTTTTATTATCTCCAGCATGCGCAAGTTTCGATTTATTTCAAAACTACGAGGACAGAGGAAATCAATTTAAAGCAGCGGTAAAGAATTTGTAAAAGCAGTCAGCTTTCAGCTATAAGCTGTCAGCAAAAATGTATAGGATATTAATAGCTAAAGGCTAACAGCTAAAAAATGAAGGAACTAATTCACAGTCTAAAAGGAGATAAAGTCATCTGGGCATTCGTTGCCCTGTTGGCATTGTTTTCTTTTATGCCCGTGTTTAGCGCAAGTAGTAATTTAGCCTACATGCGTCATGGTTCTGGAAATGCTTTAACTTATCTTTTGAAACACGGAGCACAAATTTTAGTCGGATTTTTTATTTTGTATAAAGTACATAAAGTTCCCTATCATTATTTCAGAACGATATCGAGATTGTTGTTGCCTGTCGTTTGGTTGCTATTAATTTATACATTATTGAAAGGAACAGTTATAGAAGGAGCCAATGCAAGTCGTTGGATACAAATCCCTTTTATTGGCATAACATTCCAGACGTCAACATTGGCTTCAATAGTGTTATATGTTTTTGTGGCCAGATATTTATCTAAAAAAAGAGAAACACCTATAACTTTTCAAAACTCACTTTGGGAATTATGGTTTCCGGTTTTTATTACTATCCTATTAATTCTTCCGGCCAATTTATCTACAGCAGCTTTAATTTTTTCTATGGTAATGATGTTAGCTTTTATTGGCAAATATCCATTAAAATACATAGGAATTATTATTGGGACTGGAATATTAGGATTGTTATTTTTCATTTTAGTAGCTAAAACTTTTCCTGGTGCATTTCCCAATCGTGTCGATACCTGGATGGCACGTATTGATAATTTTGCTACTGACAAACCTGATGAAGATGATTATCAAATTGAGAAAGCTAAAATAGCCATAGCTTCTGGAGGAGTATATGGACTTGGACCAGGTAAAAGTGTACAGAAAAACTTTTTACCACAATCTTCTTCCGATTTTATTTATGCCATTATCGTTGAAGAATACGGGCTTTTTGGGGGGTTATTAGTATTAGGAATGTATCTTTTATTGTTGCTCCGATTTGTCGTCGCAGCGCATAAAGCCAATTCACTTTTTGGTAAACTTGTCGTAATAGGTTTAGGTTTCCCGATAATTTTTCAGGCAATGACAAACATGGCTGTAGCTGTAGAATTGTTGCCAGTAACAGGACAAACTTTACCACTAATTAGTTCTGGTGGAAGTTCTATTTGGATGACTTGTATTGCACTTGGAATTATTTTAAGTGTAACTAAAAAAGACGAGGAAATTGCTGAAGAGCAAGTTGAAAAACAAAAACGAGAAGACGCTTTACAAAAGCTAATCGATAAACAATTACAAGAAGACGAAGCCGAAGAACATGAAGATTTTTCTATTGAAGATGTAGCAAATCCTTTAGAGCCAATTTTAAAAAGAAGTTAAAATGAGAAAATTAAAATTCATAATAAGTGGCGGAGGCACTGGCGGGCATATTTATCCTGCTATAGCTATTGCTAATGAATTAAAATCTCGATTTTCTGAGGCAGAATTTCTATTTGTAGGCGCAAGTGATAAAATGGAAATGCAAAAAGTACCACA
>Ga0209499_1000122_pt1 | contig 55100 bp, 51 predicted proteins | sample C_130208_EF_Meta_FD_187306 | JGI IMG/M metagenome (GOLD analysis project Ga0209499, IMG submission 187306) | Freshwater microbial communities from Lake Croche, Canada to study carbon cycling - C_130208_EF_MetaG (SPAdes) (version 2) | ecosystem: Environmental > Aquatic > Freshwater > Lake...
TTACCAGCGGGATCGAGAAAGAACATGGTGGCTTGCTCGCCCACTTTTCCTTTAAAGCGAATCTGCGGCTCAATGATGAACTTCATGCCGCTGCTACTTAATTTATCGGCTAATGCATGCCAATCTAGCATCGTCAGTACCACTCCAAAGTGTTTTACGGGAACTTGATGTCCGTCAACCTCATTTGAGGCTGCATGACTGCATTCTTCAGGTGCTAGGTGGGCAACTAATTGGTGTCCAAAGAAATCAAAATCAATCCATTCATCGGAGCTACGACCTTCTGCGCAGCCTAAGGTGCTGCCGTAAAAAGTACGAGCTGCTTCCAGGTTGTCTACAGGAAAAGCCAGGTGAAAAGGTTGAATGTTTGACATAACGGTCCTTGGCAAGATGTGGAATTGAGCTCAGCTAGCTTAAATGGATGTGATTGTGAAGTTTAGTATATTGAGAGCATAAATATAAAACTGTGACTTGGAGACAAAAATGATCACTTTTCGATTGAGTAAGCTTTGCCGTTCTATCGCCCAGGCAACCCTCATCCTGAGCTTTTCTGGTTTGGTGCATGCCGCTTATCCGGACAGGCCAATCAAACTCATCGTGCCCTATCCTCCTGGTGGGGCTACCGATGTCATTGGACGAATTCTAGCCAAGAATTTAGGCGACTCTTTGGGTCAGCAAGTGTTGGTTGAGAATCGCAGTGGAGCTGGTGGCAATATCGGTGCCGAAGCGGTGGCTAAAGCAAATCCAGATGGCTACACCTTATTGATGGGCGCAGTCACCTCACATTCCACTATGGCAACGCTTGAAAAGGGCAAGTTACGTTACGATCTTCTGAAGGATTTCACTCCAGTCATGATTGTGGGTTCTGTGCCTTTGGTGGTGGTAGTGAACCCCAATGTTCCTGTAAGAACCTTAAAGGGTTTAGTGGATTACGCAAAAGCCAATCCAGACAAATTAAATTACGCCTCTTCAGGCGCGGGTGCACCACAGAGAATGGGTGCAGAAATTTTCCAAAAAGAAGCGGGTCTCAAAATCACGCATGTGCCTTACAAGGGTAGTGGCCCAGCTATGACCGATTTGGTTGCGGGACAAGTCAACATGATGGTAGAAACGGTTCCCGCTGCATTACCGTTTATCAACGCTGGGCAACTACGTCCTTTGGCGGTGACAACGGCAAAACGCATTTCGATGTTGCCTGATGTTCCTACGACCGCTGAATCTGGTATGCCGACTTTGGAGGTGAGCTCTACCTTTGGTGTTCTAGCGCCAGTCGGCACACCTGTGCCTATTGTTGATCAGTTAAATGGTGCTATCGCTAAACTATTGCTTAACCCTGAGGTGAAGGAGGCATTTCTGAAGCAAGGTGTTTATGCTGCAGCGCCAACCAAGCCCAAGAAATCAGCTGAATTGCTAGCTACTGAAGTGAAGCGTTGGGAAAAAGTCATTAGAGAAGCTGATATCAAAGCTGAGTAAGCACCATTTATTTTTAAGTTAAAGAATGATTTATGACAAGCAATGTAGATAAAGAAAAAAAGCAGCCCATAGAGAGTGGTTTGCGTAAGGGCTTAACTAGCTATGGCGATAAAGGCTTCTCTTTATTTTTGCGTAAAGCATTTATCAAGGGTGCTGGCTATACCAATAGCGCCTTAGATCGCCCCGTCATTGGCATTATTAATACTGGCAGCGCTTACAACCCATGTCATGGCAACATGCCGCAACTGATTGAGGCTGTAAAACGGGGCGTGATGTTGGCTGGTGGCTTGCCGATGGATTTCCCCACCATCTCGATTCATGAAAGCTTTGCGGCCCCTACCAGCATGTATTTGCGTAACCTCATGTCAATGGATACGGAAGAGATGTTGCGTGCTCAGCCGATGGATGCGGTTGTGATGATTGGTGGTTGCGATAAAACTGTACCCGCGCAAATGATGGGTGCTGCCTCTGCCGGTCTGCCAGCAATTCAGTTGATTACCGGTTCTATGCTGACAGGTTCCCATCGAAGTGAGCGTGTGGGTGCATGTACCGACTGTCGTCGCTATTGGGGAAAATTCCGCGCTGGTGAAATTGACGAAGCTGAAAAAGATGAAGTGAATGACCAACTAGTAGCTAGTGTAGGTACCTGCTCAGTCATGGGTACTGCCAGTACGATGGCTTGTATTTCTGAAGCCCTTGGTATGACTGTGCCTGGTGGCGCAACACCGCCTGCAGTCACTGCCGATCGAATTCGGATTGCAGAGGAGACGGGTACTCGCGCTGTACAAATGGCAAAAGACGGCTTAACAATTGATAAGGTATTAACAGCAGACGCTTTTGAAAACGCGATGCGTGTTTTATTGGCAATTGGTGGCTCGACTAACGGCATCGTACATTTAGCCGCTATCGCTGGTCGTATGGGTCTAGAGATTGACTTGGATGCACTCGATAAGATGGGTGATGAGACGCCAGTATTGGTAGATTTGAAGCCCTCTGGTTACCATTACATGGAAAACTTTCATGATGCGGGTGGTATGACTACGCTGCTACGTGAGCTTAAACCTTTATTAAAACTCGATGCGATGACAGTAACGGGTCGTACTTTAGGTGAAGAGATTGATGCTGCTCCCCTAAGCTTTAGGCAAGATGTAGTGCGCAAGTTTGATAACCCGATTTATCCACGTGGCAGCATTGCAGTGTTGCATGGCAACTTAGCGCCCGGTGCCGCCATCATTAAACAATCAGCAGCCAATGAAAAACTCATGGAGCATGAGGGTCGCGCTGTTGTGTTTGAAAACAGTGAAGACCTAGCCAATCGCATTGATAGTCCAGACTTAGATGTCACGGCAGATGATATTTTGGTACTAAAGAACATTGGCCCCAAAGGCGCACCCGGCATGCCAGAGGCGGGATATATTCCGATTCCAATGAAGTTAGCTCGTACTGGCGTAAAAGATATTGTGCGAATTTCTGATGGGCGCATGAGTGGTACGGCGTTCGGAACCATTGTGTTGCACGTGACTCCAGAGGCTGCAGTAGGTGGGCCACTGGCGTTTGTACATAATGGTGACCGCATCCGCTTGAGCGTGAAGAATCGTGAGATTAGTTTGTTGGTCTCCGATGAAGAGTTGGCTAAGCGTGCAAAAGAGAATCCAGTAATAGAGCCCACTGCAGAGCGTGGCTACCTCAAACTATTCTTAGATACTGTTACTCAAGCAGACAAAGGCGTTGACTTTGATTTCTTGAGAGCGGTGAAGATAGTGGGTAAGACACCAAAGCGTTGATGCAATCAATGGGAAGAAAAAATAGCAGCTAAGAAAAACGCCACCCTGGTGGGTGGCGTTGGACTGTTAAATACTTCAAAATGGTGGAGTCGGCGGGAATCGAACCCGCGTCCGCAAATCCTCTACAACAAGTTCTACATACTTAGTCATATCATTTAATTTAGCTAGCTAGTCACAGACTGACATGTTCCACGCTGGCGATTCACTAAGTTTTCGAACCATTCCCCGTGACATGAAATGATCTTATCTCTTGTAAATGACCCTGATCTAGCTTTCGCTAGCTGACCCAAGAGAGAATCAGTTCAGGGGCAACCGCAATTAAGCGGCTAGTGCGAAACGTTCGTCGTTTGCAGTTATTACATTCCCATTGATTTACGAGATAACGGGTCCTCGGTATGCCCTTGATGCTTTGTAATCCACGTCGAAACCATGTCGACCCCGGAGTTTATGCATTGGAAACTCTATTTTAAGGTGCTTACTCCTAAATTGCTCATTATCTTTTTATCTCCCTACTGCGGGAAGATGATTTTCAGCAATTCTTTTGGGTGATTTACGAGATAATCCGCGCCCCAGGCCTCTGGGGGCTCCTCACAGCCACAATAGCCATAGGCTGCTGCGATGGTCTTCATACCCGCCGCTTTGCCCGCTACGATGTCTCTAATGTCATCGCCGACATAGACCGATTTAGTCGGGTCAATATTGGCGAGTCTGGCAGCGTGCAAGATAGGCTCAGGATGGGGTTTTGAATGCGGGGTTGTATCGCCAGAGACTGTGGATGCTGCTCTGTGGCGTAAGCCCATTAACTCAGTTAGGGGATTGGTAAAGCGTTCGCTTTTATTGGTAACAATGCCCCAAGGTAGCTTTGCGCCATCTAATTGATCTAGTAAATGATCAATGCCATCAAAAATGATGCTGTTGACCAAGAGTGCTTTTTCATAATTTGAGAAGAACTCATCTCGAAGTGGAATGAAATCAGGGTGATCGGTATCGATCCCAAATGCCCCTTTAATCAGTCCACGAGCCCCTGCTGAAGCACGGGGACGTAATACCTCATATTGCATAGCTGGAAGATTGCGAGCGGTAAGGAGTTGGTTAGCAGCTGAGACAAGGTCTGGAGCCGTATCGGCAAGAGTGCCATCTAGGTCAAAAAAGATGCCCTTGTAAGGACTTACTAACCCGCTACTCATTTACGCACAACAATCATATAGTTCACATCCACATCTTCTCCTAATTTATAGACTTGCGTGATGGGGTTGTATGTCATCCCTTTCATGCCAAGCATTTCTAATCCGGCGTGACGGGTAAATGCGACTAATTCAGAGGGCTTGATGAATTTGGCATATTCGTGAGTACCCTTGGGGAGCAGTCGCAAGATATATTCAGCGCCAATAATGGCAAATAAGTAGGACTTGGGATTGCGGTTCAGGGTGCTAAAAAAGAGGGTGCCGCCTGGTTTACACAGCTTTGCACAGGCCCGAACTACAGACGAAGGGTCTGGCACATGCTCAAGCATCTCCATGCAGGTCACAACGTCATATTGCTCTGGCTCTTCCTCAGCTAGCGCTTCAGCTGAAATAGAGCGGTATTTGAGGGTCGCGCCTACCTCTAGTGCATGTAACTCAGCTACCTTAAGGGCTTTTTCAGACAAGTCGATGCCACAAGTATCAGCGCCAGACTGGGCAATTGACTCCGCCAGAATTCCGCCGCCACAGCCGACATCGAGAACCTTCTTATCTTGGAGATCAACAAAAGACTTGATCCAATTGAGGCGCAGGGGGTTAATGGCATGCAAAGGTTTGAATTCGCTTTGGGGATCCCACCAGCGATGGGCTAGGGCGCTAAATTTAGCGATTTCAGATTGATCGACGTTCATAGGAATAAAGGCGCTGTAAGCGCGTTGAGATAAATGAATTACGAATATAGCGGAAATAAAAAAGCCCGGCAGAACCGGGCTTTTTTACAAGTAAAAAGAATTACTTAACTGCAGCTGTACCAACAACTTCGATGTCGGTGCGGCGGTTCTTAGCGCGGCCTTCAGCAGTTGCATTGCTTGCAACTGGATTGCTCTTGCCTTTTGATTCTGTATAAATACGGCTACCGTCAACACCTTTGCTTACTAAGTAAGCTTTAACTGACTGAGCACGACGCTGGCCGAGAGCCATGTTGTATGCATCAGTACCAACGCTATCAGTGTTACCAACAGCAATAATTACTTCTAATTTGATTTTGCTTAAGTCTCTAGCGATTTTGTCTAAAGTTGCTTGACCTTCTGCCTTCAATGTTGCTTTATCGAAGTCATAGAGTGTGTCAGCTTGCAAAGTGATCTTGCTTTGAGTAACACTTGAAGCAGGAGCAGCAGCCTTAGGAGCCAAGAAACCATCGCAACCGGCAGCCGCAGTTGCAGGAGTCCAGCTAGCATCACGCCAGCACAATGTGCCGTCGCCGTTTTTCCAAGAAATGCCAGCAGAGTTGACCCAGTTGTCAACGTTTTTGGCGGTAGTAGCAGTAGCAGCAACAGAAATTACGCCAGCAAGTACCAGTTTTAGGGTTTTGTTCATTTTTAGTCCTCAAAAATCTTTTTTAATTAAAGTCAAACTTAAATGTAATTCGCCCTACTTTGAAGCAAATAACCGCAAAGCGACACATCTCAATTTCGTACAAACTGACAGAATATTAGCATAGGGGCTATCAGTCATCAAAATGATATTATTTCTAAATGGAACAAGCCGCTAAAGAAACACTACCAATATCCCTAGAAGACGAAATGCGGCGGTCCTATTTGGACTATGCAATGAGCGTCATTGTCGGCAGAGCCCTGCCAGACGTACGTGACGGTCTCAAACCGGTTCATCGCCGGGTCTTATTCGCGATGTATGAATTAAACAACGATTGGAACCGTGCTTACAAAAAATCTGCCCGTATAGTTGGCGATGTGATCGGTAAATACCATCCTCATGGCGATTCTGCGGTATACGACACTATTGTTCGCATGGCCCAGGACTTCTCCCTGCGCTATATGCTGGTTGACGGGCAGGGTAACTTTGGCTCTGTAGACGGTGATAACGCTGCTGCAATGCGGTATACGGAGATCCGCCTTCGTAAGATCGCCCATGAGCTTTTGGCTGATTTGGATAAAGAAACCGTGGATTTCGGGCCAAATTACGATGGTAGCGAGAAAGAACCCCTGATTCTTCCTGCAAAAGTGCCTAATTTGTTGATAAACGGTAGCTCAGGTATTGCAGTGGGTATGGCGACCAATATCCCTCCCCATAACTTGGATGAGGTGGTTACAGCCTGTTTACACGTACTGCACAACCCAGAATGCACTATCGACGAGCTCATTGAAATCATTCCTGCTCCGGATTTCCCGACCGCCGGCATTATTTATGGCGTTCAAGGTGTTCGAGAGGGCTATCGCACTGGCCGTGGCCGTGTTGTGATGCGTGCTAAGACTCACTTTGAAGACCTCGATAAGGGCGCACGTCAGGCCATCATCGTCGATGAGTTGCCATACCAAGTAAACAAAAAGAACTTGCTCGAGCGTATTGCTGAGTTGGTGAATGAGAAAAAAGTAGAAGGAATCTCTGATTTACGTGATGAGTCAGACAAGTCAGGTATGCGTGTAGTCATTGAATTGAAGCGCGGTGAAGTGCCTGAAGTAGTTCTCAATAATTTGTACAAGAGCACTCAGCTACAAGACAACTTCGGTATGAACATGGTGGCTCTGGTGGACAACCAGCCGCGCCTGTTGAACCTGAAGCAAATGTTGGAGTACTTTTTGCAGCATCGTCGTGAAGTTGTAACGCGTCGTACAATTTTTGAATTACGCAAAGCGCGTGAGCGTGGTCACGTCTTAGAAGGTTTGGCAGTTGCGTTGGCAAACATTGATGAATTTATTGCCATCATTAAAGCGGCTGCAAACCCCGTAGTTGCTAAGCAAGACTTAATGAGTAAACCTTGGGACTCCTCCATGGTGCGCGAGATGTTGGCGCGTGCTGAGACGGATACTCCAGGTGGTCGCAATGCTTACCGTCCTGAAGGTTTGTTGCCAGAGTACGGCATGCAAACCACTGGTCTCTATCGTTTATCGGATAGCCAAGCACAAGAAATTTTGCAGATGCGTTTACAACGCTTGACTGGCCTTGAGCAAGACAAGATCGTAAATGAGTACAAAGATGTGATGGCGGAGATTTCGGATTTGCTCGACTTACTTGCTAAGCCAGAGCGTGTCACTCAAGTCATTGAGTCTGAGTTGAAAGAAGTGCAGGCTGAGTTTGGTATTACTGGTGGTGACTCAGGTCGTCGTTCATTTATTGAAATGAATGCAACCGAGTTGTTCACAGAAGACCTGATTACTCCGCAAGATATGGTGGTCACACTTTCTAACACTGGTTATATGAAGAGCCAGCCACTGAGTGAATACCGTGCGCAAAAACGGGGTGGTCGTGGCAAACAAGCTGCAGCCACCAAAAATGAAGACTGGATTGAAACACTCTTCGTTGCGAATACGCATGACATTATTCTTTGCTTCTCTGATCGCGGACGCATGTACTGGCTCAAGGTGTGGGAAGTTCCACAAGGAAGTCGTAATTCACGCGGCAAGCCAATCGTTAATATGTTCCCGCTGATTGAAGGCGAAAAGATTACCGTGATTCTCCCGATTAAGGGATATCAGGATGATCATTACGTCTTTATGTCTACAAGTTTAGGTACAGTGAAGAAGACACGTTTGTCTGATTTCTCCAATCCACGCAAGGCCGGTATTATTGCTGTCGATTTAAACGAGAATGACTTCTTAGTCGGTGCAGCGATTACTGATGGTCAGCATGATGTGATGTTGTTCTCGGATGCTGGTAAAGCGGTGCGCTTTGATGAGAACGATGTTCGCCCAATGGGTCGTACAGCGCGCGGTGTGCGTGGTATGAACTTAGGTGAAGGTCATCAAGTCATTGCCATGTTAGTTGCTCCAGCTGAAGCTGCTGAAGGTACTGAGGCGGCTGTCGTTGATGCGAATGGCCTCGCAATTCCGAGTAGCGTATTAACTGCAACAGAAAATGGTTTTGGTAAACGCACTCCGATTGGTGAATACACCCGTCATGGTCGTGGCACTAAAGGCATGATTGCAATTCAGACAACTGAGCGCAACGGCAAAGTGGTTGCCGCTGCTTTGGTCTCTCCTGAAGATCAAATTATGTTGATTACTACGGGCGGTATCTTGGTGCGCACGCGCGTTTCTGAGATTCGCGAGATGGGGCGCGCAACACAAGGCGTCACCTTGATTAACGTCGATGAAGGCACTCGCTTGTCTGGCTTGCAGCGTATTGCTGAAAGCGATTCTGATGATGAGAGCGATCTTGAAGATGGTGAAGACGGCGACCCAGCCCTTGATTCCAGTCCTGATGAAGCTGGCGATGCCTAATTGGCATCTATATAAGGTTAATTAACTCATCATGACGTTTGACCGCCGCATTTTTAATTTCGCTGCGGGACCTGCTACCTTGCCTGAAGAGGTATTGAAGCAGGCTGCTGCAGAGATGTTGAATTGGCAGGGCTTGGGCGCGAGCGTCATGGAAGTGAGTCATCGGGGCAAAGAGTTCATGGCCTTGTATGAGGAAGTACTGCAAGACTTGCGTACCCTCATGGGTATTCCGGATTCCTATGAAATCTTGATGCTTCAAGGTGGTGGCTTAGGTCAAAATGCTGCAATTCCCATGAACCTGATGCCCTTAGCCAAAAATGGTCCCAAGGCCGATTTTTTAGTCACTGGCATTTGGTCAGAAAAGTCGTATAAAGAAGCGGACAAGTATGGCCTTGCTCATTTAGCAGCATCTTCTACGGCTGAAAAATTCAACACGATTCCAGATCGCTCTACTTGGCAGTTGTCAGATGATGCTGCTTACGTTCATTACTGTGCGAATGAAACTATTGGTGGCGTAGAGTTTCCTGAAGTGCCTGATGTCAATGGCAAGTTACTAGTCGCAGATATTTCTAGCAACATCCTTTCCAGGGAAATGGATGTCACAAAGTGTGGTGTCTGGTTTGGCGGCGCACAAAAAAATATTGGTCCATCCGGCGTAACGATCGTGATCGTTCGAAAAGATCTGATGGGGCACAGTATGAAAATTACACCATCGATTTGGGACTGGTCTAAACAAGCAGCAACTGATTCCATGTTGAACACGCCACCTACCTTTGCCATCTATATGGCTGGTCTTGGCTTCAAGTGGTTGATGAAGCAAGGCGGTGTAAAAGCGATTGAGAAATGCAATCAAGAAAAAGCAGACTTGCTCTATCACTTCCTAGATCAGAGTAGCTTGTATGAGAGCCGCGTTACCAAAGAATATCGCTCCAGAATGAATGTCACATTCTTTCTGAAAGATGAAAATTTAAATGCCCAGTTCCTGGAGCAATCCAATGCAGCAGGCTTAGTTGCCTTGCGCGGTCATAAAGCGGCAGGCGGTATGCGCGCTAGTATTTACAACGCAATGCCGCTAGAGGGCGTCAAGACCTTAGTGGAATTTATGCGTGACTTTGAAAGGCGTGCCTAATGAGCTCCAAAGACCAAAGTACCGAAGAACAGCGCCTAGCGCCAATCCGCGACAAGATTGATGCACTGGATGCGCAGATTTTAGATTTGCTATCACAGCGTGCAAAAGCTGCTCAAGAGGTCGGTCACATTAAGGGTGGGTTTTCATCGCCCGTGTTTAGGCCAGAGCGTGAGCGTCAAGTTGTTGCGCGTTTACAGGAGCTCAGCAAGGGTCCGTTGTTGCATGATGGTATCGCTGCCATTTGGCGTGAGGTGATGTCTGCCTGCCGTGCTTTAGAAGCGCGTCAGACGATTGCTTATCTTGGTCCAGTAGGCACATTTTCAGAGCAAGCAGCGCAAACCTATTTTGGCCACTCGATTGCCGGTCTTCCTTGCAACAGTTTGGATGAAGTATTTAAGGCGGTAGAGAAGGGCGCGGCGCAGTTTGGTGTTGTGCCTGTAGAAAATTCTAGTGAGGGTGCGATTTCAAGAACCTTAGACTTGCTTCTAGACTCGCCGATGCGGATTAGCGGTGAAGTGGTGTTGCCTATTCGTCACCATCTTTTAACCAAGAGCGGTAGCTTAGATGGCGTGACTACGGTTTGTGCACACGCTCAGGCTTTGGCGCAATGTCAGCAATGGTTGAGCGTGCATGCCCCCCAATTAAAGCGTCAAGCAGTAAGCAGTAATGCAGAGGCTGCTCGTATGTCTGCCAATGATCCGACTTTGGCGGCGATTGCTGGAGACCCTGCGCAAGAAGTTTATGGATTGCAGGCAGTAGCCGCACAGATTCAGGATGATCCACAAAATCGTACTCGTTTCGTGGTGGTCGGTACTTACGAGTGTCAACCTACTGGCAAAGATCAAACATCTCTGGTGCTATCAGTAGATAACCAACCAGGTGCCGTACATCGTTTATTAGAGCCTTTGGCCAAGCATGGCGTTTCTATGAACCGCTTTGAATCTCGCCCTGCTCGTAAGGGGACTTGGGAGTACCACTTCTATATTGATGTAGCAGGGCATGCCGAAGATGCAAAAGTAGCCAAAGCCTTGGAAGAGTTAAAAACGACAGCTGCTTTTTATAAAAATCTTGGCTCATATCCTCATTCAGCATGACATCAAAATCTAACATTGGTTTAAAGCATATTCATGCGATAGCACCCTATGTCGGCGGGAGACCGATTAGTGAAGTTGCGCGTGAGTACGGCCTTGATGAAAACAAGATTGTGAAGCTCGCATCTAATGAAAATCCATTAGGTATGCCAAAGTCGGCGCAAGACGCGATGCTTAAAGCTGCGAGTGACTTGGGTCGCTATCCAGATTCCAATGGTTTTGAATTAAAGAATGTTCTATCAGCGCGTTTAGGTGTTCCAGTGGATTGGATTACCCTGGGTAATGGTAGCAACGACATTTTAGAGTTAGCTGCACGCGCAGTCGCTCAAGCTGGCGATGAGGTGATCTTCTCTAAACATGCCTTTGCGGTTTATCCATTAGCGACACAAGCTGTAGGCGCTAAGGCAATTGAAGTAACTGCAACTGCAATGTATGGTCATGACCTGCCTGCCATGCTACAAGCAGTTAAAGCCTCTGGTGATAAAGCGAAGTTAGTGTTTGTGGCTAACCCAAATAATCCGACCGGTAGCTACTTAAGCGCCAAAGAGATCGAAGATTTCTTAATGGCTGTGCCTGCTCATGTAGTGGTTGTATTGGATGAGGCTTATAACGAGTACCTCACTCCAGAGCAGCGATATGACGCGATTGCTTGGGTGAAGCGCTTTCCTAATATGATTTTGTCTCGCAGCTTCTCAAAGGCTTATGGCTTAGCAGGCTTACGAATCGGATATGGTGTGGCTCAGCCTGCCTTGACGGATTTACTCAACCGTATTCGTCAACCATTTAACGTCAATAGTCTGGCGCAAGCAGCAGCGATCGCAGCGTTCCAAGATTCTGCTTTCTTGCAGCAAGGCTTTGAATTGAATCGTGCTGGTTTAGCTCAACTGACACAAGCATTCGATGCGCTTGGCTTAACTTACCTTCCTTCTGCTGGCAACTTTGTGCTCGTGAGAGTGGGTGAAGATGATGGCGCTGGTGCTCGTATTAATTTAGAGTTGCTTAAGCGTGGCATTATTGTTCGCCCAGTTGGCAATTACGGTTTACCACAATGGTTGCGTATTTCCATTGGCCTACCCGAAGAGAACGCAGCCTTTATTGTTGCCCTTAAAGATATTTTGGCGCAGCAGTAATTCAGCACTAATTACATAAATTTCATAAGCCAATGGCCATCATTAATCCATCTAGTAATTACGGTACCGTCGCGATTGTTGGTGTTGGTCTCATTGGTGCTTCCTTGGGTCTGGCATTAAAAAAAACGGGCGTAGTCAATCAGGTTTTGGGTGTCGGCCGTAGCGCTCCAAATCTAGATCAAGCCCTCAAGATGGGGGCTATAGATGCTGTAGTCGACCTGGCTGAGGCGGCTAAGCAAGCTGACGTGATGGTGTTATGCATGCCAGTGGCGCAGATGCGCGCAGCCTTTGAAGTCATTGAGCCCCATCTCGAACCCAGAACAATGATTACCGATGCTGGTAGTACTAAGGGCGATGTGATTTTGGCTGCCAAGGAAGTCTTGGGTAAAAAAGCTTGTCAGTTTGTACCGGCACATCCGATTGCAGGTGGTGCGCAACATGGTGCTAGCGCTGCAAAAGCAGATTTATTTGAGGGTAAGCAAACCATTCTTTGTCCCCTACAAGAAAACTCCCCACAAGATACCGATTTAATCGAAGGCTTTTGGCAGTCAGTTGGTTCTGTTGTTAAAAAGATTTCTTGTGTCCAGCATGATTCAATCTACGCAGCAGTCTCTCATTTGCCGCATATTCTGTCTTATGCATTAATGGCCAGTGTTGTGAACTCAGAGGATGCTGATCAAAAGCTCAGTCATGTGGGCGCAGGCTTCAAAGATTTCACACGCATTGCAGCTTCGAGCCCAGAGATGTGGCGTGATATTTGCCTAGGTAATCGCACCGCAGTTCTCAAAGAGCTTGATCAATATTTGCTCATCGTGACTCACATGCGTAAATTGATTGCTGACAATGATGGTGCTGGCTTAGAGAGGTTATTCAACAGGGCCAGCAAAGCACGCCAAGATTTGGATGAGCTTTAATGAGTGGCTTGCCGGATATCAAAATTGGACCATTCAAGCGAGCACAAGGCTCGATAGTCTTGCCAGGCTCTAAGAGCATTTCTAATCGAGCTTTATTACTAGCCGCCCTTTCTTCAGGCACAACAATGCTTAAAAATCTACTAGATGCTGACGATACCCAGGTGATGCGTAATGCACTACGCCAGCTAGGTTTATCGGTAACTGATCAAGCTGATAAAGTCTGTGTGGTTGAAGGTTGTAGTGGCAAGTTCCCAGTGCAAAATGCAGATCTCTTTATGGGTAATGCGGGTACAGCTATTCGTCCGCTAACAGCAGCTCTTGCAATGCAAGGTGGTCAATATCGCTTATCTGGTGTGCCTCGTATGCATGAAAGACCCATTCGAGATTTAGTAGACGGTCTGCGCCAAGTGGGCGCAAAGATTGATTACGAATTACAAGAAGGTTACCCGCCGATCAAGATTCTTGCCGCTGATATTGAAATCAAAGATGTTGTTAAGGTGCGCGGCGATGTCTCTAGCCAATTCTTGACTGCCTTGTTAATGGCTTTACCTTTAGTTGCAAAAGAGTCTGTGAGGATCGAAGTGATTGGTGAGTTGATTTCTCGTCCTTATATCGATATCACGCTCAAGCTGATGGCACGCTTTGGCGTCAAAGTGGCTTGCCCTGATCCGCAGTCGTTTTTGATTCCTGCCAAGACTTCTGATGTGGTGTATCAAAGCCCCGGTGTTTTATCGGTTGAGGGTGATGCATCATCTGCTTCTTACTTCTTAGCGCTAGGTGCGATTAGTAATGGACCGGTGCGTGTTTTAGGCGTTGGTAGTCAAAGCATTCAGGGTGACGTAGCTTTTGCTGGTGCACTCGCACTGATGGGTGCAAAGATTTCGTCGGGCGAGGATTGGATTGAGGTTGCTGGCGTCAAGAATGCTAACGGCAAGCTCAATGGCATCACGATCGATTGCACAGAGATTCCAGATGCAGCGATGACTTTAGCTGTTGCCGCTTTGTTTGCTGAAGGCCCTACGCGTTTGAATAATATTGCGAGCTGGCGCGTGAAAGAAACTGATCGTATTGCAGCGATGACTAAAGAATTAAAAAAGGTGGGCGCTATTGTCGAAGAGGGCGCAGATTACATCGTAGTCCAAGCGCCGCCTTCTGTTTCTGATTGGAAGTCTCCTGATGAAGGTATTGATACTTATGATGACCATCGCATGGCCATGTGTTTCTCTTTGGGTGCTTTTGGCCCTAATGCGCTCAAGATCAATGATCCCAACTGCGTTGCAAAAACCTTCCCCACTTACTTTGCTGAATTTGCAAAGATCGTTTCCTAGAAGTCGCTTCTGATGAATTTGCCCCCAGTTATCGCAATTGATGGTCCCACCGCCTCTGGCAAAGGGACGGTTGCTTCCTTGGTAGCGGAAAAGTTAGGTTTTCATTATCTGGATAGTGGTGCGCTCTACCGGCTTGTTGCCCTGGGAAGTGAAAAAGCATCCGTTGACCCTCAAAATGGCCCGGAATTGGGTATTTTGGCCAAAAAACTGGTGATTTCGTTCAAAAATGGCCAAATTTTGCTTAATTCGGAAGATGTAACCAATGCCATTCGCACAGAAAGCATTGGTTTGCGTGCTTCTGCAATAGCGGTGCATCCAGAAGTAAGGCTGGCTTTAATCAGTGTTCAGCATGGTTTTAGGCGGGCTCCAGGCTTAGTTGCCGATGGTCGAGACATGGCTAGCGTGATATTTCCTGATGCGGTTTTGAAGATTTTCCTCACTGCAACAGCTGAGGCTAGAGCGGAACGTCGGTATAAGCAATTGATAGCTAAGGGAATTTCTGCTAAACTAGAGGACTTGTTGCACGATTTGCAAGAGCGCGATGCCAGAGACAGTAGTCGAGGTGCCGCACCTTTGTTGGTCGCAGACGGCGCCAAAGTGCTAGAAACATCGGAATTGTCGATAGATCAAGCAGTTAAGACGGTTCTAGATTGGTATCAATCAACAACATCTTAATTTTTGGTGGGCAGTAAAAAGTAGTAGAAGCTGTTTTGGCGTCTTAAGAAACTCTACAACGCGATTATCTAATTTAGCGTGTTTCTTGGGGCTTTTTTAACCTAACCCGTCAGGCCTTCTGGCGGCACAAAGTGAATATATAAATGTCTGAATCATTTGCAGAACTATTTGAAGAATCATTAACCCGATCGAATATGAAGACCGGCCAAGTTATTTCGGCTGAAGTACTTCGCATCGACCATAACTTCGTCGTTGTTAACGCTGGATTGAAATCCGAAGCGTTTATTCCTGTTGAAGAATTCCATAACGACGCTGGCGAGATTGAGGTAGCTCCTGGCGATTTCGTTTCTGTTGCTATTGACGCTCTTGAGAACGGCTATGGCGACACCATCCTTTCCCGTGATAAAGCGAAACGCTTGGCATCATGGATGAACTTGGAGAAAGCGCTTGAGCAAGCTGAGATAGTTACTGGTACTGTTACCGGTAAGGTTAAAGGCGGCTTGACAGTCATGGTTAACGGTATCCGCGCATTCTTGCCCGGATCACTCGTTGATACACGCCCAATCAAAGACACCAGCCCTTACGAAGGTAAGACGATGGAGTTCAAGGTTATCAAGCTTGACCGTAAGCGTAACAACGTAGTGTTGTCACGTCGTGCAGTGGTTGAGGCTAGCCAAGGTGAAGAGCGAGCAAAGTTGATGTCTAACCTTAAAGAAGGTAGCGTTGTTCAAGGTATCGTTAAGAACATCACTGACTACGGTGCGTTCGTAGACCTCGGTGGTATCGATGGCCTCTTGCACATTACCGATTTGGCATGGCGTCGTGTGCGTCACCCAAGCGAGATGTTGACTGTTGGTCAAGAAGTTACCGCGAAGATTTTGAAGTTCGATCAAGAAAAGAACCGTGTTTCTCTCGGCGTGAAACAACTTGGTGATGATCCATGGGTTGGTATCGCTCGTCGTTACCCACCAAACACCCGTTTATTCGGCAAGGTAACCAACCTGACTGACTACGGCGCGTTCGTAGAAATCGAATCTGGTATCGAAGGTTTGGTACACGTTTCTGAAATGGACTGGACTAACAAGAACGTTGCTCCAAGCAAAGCTACTGCACTAGGAACCGAAGTTGAAGTCATGGTTCTGGATATTGATGAAGACAAGCGTCGTATCAGCTTGGGCATTAAGCAGTGCAAAGCAAATCCATGGGAAGAGTTCTCACGTGGCCAACAAAAAGGCGACAAGTTGACTGGCGCGATCAAGTCTATTACTGACTTTGGTGTGTTCATCGGCTTGCCTGGCGGTATCGATGGTTTGGTTCACCTTTCAGACATTTCTTGGAATGAGCCTGGTGAAGAAGCTGTTAAGAAATACAAAAAAGGCGATGAAGTTGAAGCTACTGTATTAGCCATTGATGTTGAGAAAGAGCGTATCTCTCTCGGTATTAAGCAATTGTCTGGCGACCCATTTAATAACTACACATCCGTTAGCGACAAGGGTAGCCTTGTAACTGGTACTGTGAAGGCTGTTGATGCTAAGGGTGCAACCATTCACTTGGCTGATGAAGTTGAAGCTTACTTGCGCGCTTCTGAGATCTCAACAGATCGCGTTGAAGATGCACGCAATGTATTGAAAGAAGGCGATAGCGTAACTGCAATGATTATTAATATTGATCGCAAGTCACGTGCAATCAATCTTTCAATCAAAGCTAAAGACAGCTCTGATCAACAAGATGCTATGAGCAAGCTCCAAGGTGATGCGCAGTCTGGCACAACCAACTTGGGCGCCTTGTTAAAAGCAAAAATGGACAATCAAGGCTAAATCAATATCGCCGCTTTCCATTAGGAGAGCGGCGGTTTTTTATTGATAGATATGTCAGATCAAGAGCAACAAGCAATCACTCGCTCCGAACTCGTGGAGAGCTTGGCGGAACAGTTTCCCCAGCTATTACCAAGAGATGTGGAGTTGGCAGTAAAAACATTGCTAGACACCATGACTCATGCTTTGGCCGAAGGCAAGCGAATTGAGTTACGCGGTGTGGGTAGCTTTGTTTTGCATCACCGTCCTGCGCGCACTGGTCGTAACCCAAAATCTGGTGAGAAGGTATTGATCCCAGAAAAACGGGTGCCCCATTTCAAGCCAGGTAAAGAATTACGTGAGCGCGTTGATTACAAGCCTTTGAAGCAGGTGAGCCCTAAAGAGGGTTCTGGTGCCTAGTCATATAGCGCATATCCAGTGGTCCATTCGGACCATTTTTTTATTTAAATTCTGCACAGCATGATTCAGATCGCAACCTCCTGGCTTTTATTAATACCAGTGATGTTTGGCATTGGTTGGTTGGCTAGTCGCTGGGATTTGCGCCTTGAAAATCGCATGGATGAGCGCGAGCGTATGCGTCAACAGCGTTCAACCTTTAAGGGCTTAAGTCTTTTATTAAATGAGCAGCCAGATCAGGCAATTGAAACCTTGGTCAAGATTGCTCAGCTTGATCCTGAAACAATCGATCTTCACTTTGCTTTAGGTAATTTATTCCGTCGTCGTGGTGAAACTGAGCGGGCGATTCGAGTTCACCAACACCTTGCTAATCGTGATGACTTAAAGCCACGAGATCGAGACCATGCTGCTTATGAATTAGGCCGTGATTTTCTGCGTGCTGGTTTATTGGATCGTGCTGAAGCATCATTAAATTGCGTGGGCGAAGGCAAGTTTGCTGGCCCAGCAAAAGAGAGTCTGCTCGAAATGTATCAAATTGAGCGAGACTGGAAAAAAGCCATCATTGCTGCAAGCGAGCTCGAGGCCCTGCAAGGAAAATCACATCACACCGAGATTGCACAGTTTCATTGTGAGCTTGGTCAAGAAGCATTGCGTCGCAAAGATTTGCCAGCGGTTGAGCAGTCTGTTCAGTTGGCATTACAAGCGGTTCCTCACCATGCACGTGCACTTATTTTGCAGGGTGATTATTTGATGGCTATGGATTGCTCAGCTCAAGCAATCGATGTATGGGCTGTAATTGCAAAGACTCATCCTGCTTACATGCATTTGCTAGCAGACCGCTGGATGGCTGCGCACACATCGCTTGATAAAGCAGATTTAGGTTTGAGTGCGCTATGTGAATTACTAAAAACCCAAGCCTCAGGTGAGTTGCTCGATATTGTACAAAAGCATATGACCCAAATTCGTGGGGCTCAAGCTGCTGAAGTGATGCTAGTTGAGGTGATGCAGCATTCACCCAGTTTGAGTGCTCTCTCGAAATTGGCAGAAACACGTTTGGCATTAGCTGAGAGCAATGGCACGCCAGAGCGAGTGTCTGATTTACAGGCAACACTCAGTTTATTAAAGCAACGTACAACCAGTTTGGCTCGTTACACCTGTGGTAACTGTGGTTTCCGTGCAAGACGATTTTATTGGCAGTGTCCGGGCTGTAATTATTGGGAAGCATACTCCCCAAGACGTAGTGAAGGTTCCGTGTCTAGCGGCCCATCGATGTAAATGAACTAAATAAATTAATTAAACCGTCATCAAATAGTTTTTTAATGATGGTACTGAAACCATAGCGATTTGGAGATGTCTTGAAAGTTACTATCATTGGAAGCGGTTACGTTGGTCTTGTCACCGGCGCTTGTTTAGCGGAGCAGGGTAATAATGTTTTTTGTGTGGACGTAGATTCTAAAAAGATTGATATCCTCAACTCCGGCGGCGTACCGATTTATGAGCCAGGCCTTAAAGAGATGATCGAGCGCAATCGCGCTGCTGGTCGTTTGCAGTTCTCTACTGATATTGCCGCCTCTGTAGCGCATGGTGATATTCAGTTTATTGCTGTTGGAACGCCTCCTGATGAGGATGGGTCTGCTGATCTTCAGTACGTCGTAGCAGCAGCTCGCAATATCGGTCGTCATATGACTAATCCTAAAGTGATCGTCGATAAATCCACTGTGCCAGTAGGCACTGCTGACAAAGTATCTACTGCTATCAGCGAAGAGCTCAATAAAAGAGGTCTGTCACCAGAGCTTTGTTCAGTAGTTTCCAACCCAGAGTTCCTCAAAGAAGGCGCAGCCGTAGAAGATTTCATGCGCCCAGATCGCATTGTGATTGGTACACAAAATACCCCAGCAGGTCTGCGGGCTAAAGAGCAAATGCGCAAACTCTATGCCCCATTTAATCGCCATCACGAGCGCACCTATTACATGGATGTGAAGAGTGCTGAGCTCACCAAATATGCAGCCAATGCCATGTTGGCTACCCGCATCTCTTTTATGAACGAGTTAGCCAATCTAGCTGACTTAGTTGGCGCTGACATTGAAGCAGTGCGCCAAGGTATTGGTTCAGACTCCCGTATTGGTTACGGATTTTTATACTCTGGTACTGGTTATGGTGGCTCTTGCTTTCCGAAGGATGTTTCAGCATTATCCAAAACTGCTATTGAGCATGGACGTGATCTGAAGATATTAGATGCTGTCGAAGCGGTGAACGAAGCCCAAAAGTACATCCTTGTAGAGAAGATTGAAAAACGCTTTGGTAAAAATCTGGCTGGCAAGAAGTTTGCTATGTGGGGCTTGGCATTTAAGCCCAATACTGACGATATGCGCGAAGCCCCTAGTCGAGTCATTATCCAGGAGCTGGTCAAGCGTGGTGCTCAGGTCGTGGCACACGATCCAGTAGCAATGCCAGAAGCCAGACATTGTCTTGAAGTGGACTTCAAAGGCAATCCAGAAGGTCTCAAGCAAGTGACTTTGGTGGATGACCCCATGGCAGCAACCCAAGGTGCCGATGCCTTGGTAATCGTGACTGAGTGGAAGGCCTTCCGTAGTCCTGATTTTGACCTTCTCAAAGCCAAACTGAAGAACCCTATTATCTTTGATGGCCGTAATTTGTATGAGCCACAAGCTATGCAAGAATTAGGTATTGAGTACCAAGGTATTGGTCGTCATAATTAATTATCAGTACAAAAAGAATTCCTTAGAGAGATTAGTTACATCGTGGAAAAAGCTAACCGAGAACAATTTTCTAAAGCCCGCTTATTAGTAGTGGGCGATGTCATGCTGGATCGCTATTGGTTTGGTGATACAAATCGGATCTCCCCTGAGGCGCCAGTACCAGTAGTTCAAGTGGGCAAGATTGACGAGCGTTTAGGTGGTGCTGCTAACGTTGCTCGTAACGTTGCGGCGCTTGGAGCTAAGACAATGATTTTGGGTGTGATTGGTGATGATGAGGCAGGACGACGTGTTACAGATCTCTTAAAATCCAGTGGCGTTAATAGTCAATTAGAGATTGATAGCAAAGTGCCGACAACTGTGAAGTTGCGCGTTATTGCAAGACAGCAACAGTTGATTCGCTTAGACTTCGAGGAAACTCCAAGTGAGGCAGCTTTGGCTCACAAACTCGAGCGTTACGAGAAGCTGGTTGGTGATGCTGATGTAGTGATTTTGTCTGACTACGGTAAAGGTGCCTTAGGTCAGGTAACTTTGATGATTGAGCAGGCTCGCGCTCAAAAGAAAACGATCCTAGTCGATCCTAAGGGTGACGACTATGCTAAATATCGTGGCGCTACTGTACTCACTCCAAATCGTAGTGAGCTCCGCCAAGTCGTGGGTAAATGGACCAGTGAAGAGGATCTCACCAAGAGAGCACAAGATCTCAGAAAGTCATTAAACCTCGAGGCGCTTCTTCTCACTCGTTCCGAGGAGGGTATGAGTTTATTTACTGATGCTGGTGTGAGTCATGTAAAGGCGCAGGCACGCGAAGTATTTGATGTGTCAGGTGCGGGCGACACCGTTATAGGAACGCTAGCAGTCGCATTAGCAGCTGGCTGGCCACTAGAAAGAGCGATGGCTTTGGCTAATCGGGCTGGTGGTATTGTGGTTGGTAAGTTGGGTACAGCCACTGTTACTTCTGAGGAATTGCAATGACCATTATCGTGACCGGCGCAGCTGGGTTTATTGGTGCCAATATTGTTCAAGCGCTCAATGCGCGTGGCGAGAAAAATATTATTGCAGTTGACGATTTGAATCCAGCTGATAAGTATCGCAATCTGGCAGATTTAGACATCATTGATTATCTAGATAAAGATGAGTTTCTAGAGGCATTTAAAAGCGGTCGCTTTGGTAAAGTGAGGGCAGTCTTTCATGAAGGGGCTTGCTCCGATACGATGGAAACGGATGGCATCTTCATGATGGCAAATAATTTCCGTTACACCATGGATTTACTCGATATCTGCACAGAACAAAAAGTGCAATTACTCTACGCCTCTTCAGCAGCAACCTATGGTGGTTCTGATGTGTTTGTAGAGAGTCGTGAGCATGAGAAGCCATTGAACATCTATGGCTACTCCAAGTTTCTATTCGATCAAGTAATACGCAAGCGCTTTACTGAAAAAGCCAATGCTGCACAAGTGGTTGGTTTCCGCTACTTCAATGTCTATGGACCGCGTGAATCACATAAAGGTCGTATGGCTTCAGTGGCATTCCACCAATACCACCAATACAAAGCTAATGGCAAAGTTAAGCTCTTTGGTGAATATGGTGGCTATGGCGCTGGTGAGCAAAGTCGCGACTTTGTATCAGTGGAAGACGTAGTGAAAGTGAATTTATATTTCTTAGATCACCCCGAAATCAGTGGCATCTTCAATCTCGGTAGTGGCCGCGCACAACCATTCAATGATGTTGCTCACGCAGTAGCTAATGCCATGCGCAAAATTGATAAAGCCAACCCTGCTAGCCTAGAAGAATTGGTTAAAGAAAAGGCAATTGAGTACATCCCATTCCCAGATGCACTCAAAGGTAAGTACCAGTGCTTCACGCAAGCAGATTTAACTAAGCTGCGTGCTGCTGGATACTCAGAACCCTTCCTCAATGTGGAGCAGGGTGTCAGTCGTTATATTGCTTGGTTATCAGTTAATTCGGATTTCTTAGCAAGCCCACTTTAGTAAGCCAAAAGCAGTCAACCGACTGAATCTTTATTCGTTGTAACTAGTCCACTCGCACTTTGTGTAGGTGGATTTTTTATTAACTAATGGAGATTAAATGAATCAATTATTAAAGTCTTTAGTGTTTTCAGTATTTGTAGCTGTCTCAGGTTTAGCTGCCGCCTCACCAATCAATGTCAATACTGCAACCCAGTCTGAATTAGAAAGTATCAAAGGAATTGGACCGTCTAAGGCGAAAACAATCATTGCTGAACGTTTAGATGGTGGGCATTTTCAGGATGCCAATGACCTCCAAAAACGGGTTCGTGGCATTGGTATGAAATCCGTAGAAAAGATGGTGGATAACGGCTTAACTATTGAGGCTCCAAGTTCTTTTCGTGAACCGCATGGCCGCACCAATAAAGAGGGCCCCAAGGCTAGCAGACGTGGCTCACGCGGTCAAAGTGGTGCGCGCCATCATACGGATCGTGCGGAACCAAGTCGCCGAAATTAAACCCTTTTACGTCTAGCCTAGCTTATGGCTAAAATGGTTTCATGAACACACCCTCTTACTTAACTATTTCACAGACCGTGGGTAATACACCCCTGGTTCGTTTACAACGCATTCCGGGCGCTGAAAACGATACCAAAAATAATCTGATCTTAGGAAAGTTGGAGGGCAATAATCCAGCCGGGTCAGTAAAAGATCGACCTGCGCTGTCGATGATTCTGCGCGCACAAGAGCGTGGCGAAATTAAACCTGGCGATACCCTGATTGAGGCTACCAGCGGTAACACTGGCATTGCTTTGGCAATGACTGCTGCAATGTTGGGTTATAAGATGGTCTTGGTAATGCCGGAAAACCAAAGTATTGAACGTCGACAAAGTATGGCTGCCTATGGAGCGGAACTCATTCTGACAGCAGCTTCTGGTGGCATGGAATTTGCGCGTGACTATGCATCACAATTGCAGAAGGAAGGTCGTGGCAGATTATTGGATCAATTTGCAAATCCAGATAATCCACGTGCTCACATCGAGACGACTGGTCCAGAGATATGGCGCGATACCCATGGTCAGGTGACACACTTTGTCTCATCGATGGGCACTACTGGAACCATTACCGGAGTTTCCACTTATTTAAAAACCATGAATCCCAATATCCAGATTATTGGCGCGCAACCAGAAGAGGGTTCGCAGATTCCAGGTATTCGTAAATGGGCTCCAGAGTATCTGCCTAAGATTTACCAAGGCGATAAGGTGGATCGTATCGAGTATGTCAGCCAAGCAGATGCTGAAGAAATGGCGCGTCGCCTTGCGGCCCAAGAGGGTATCTTCTGCGGTATTTCAGCTGGCGGTGCTTTAGTGGTTGCCTTGCGAATCGCTCGTCAGGTAGAAAACGCTACGATCGTCTTTATCGTTTGCGACCGTGGTGATCGCTACCTATCTACTGGAGTTTTTCCAGCGTAAGATATTCAAACTTCAACATTAAGTCTGCTTTGGTTTTTTCTTACTAGTGGTTTTCTTGGGTTTGGATTTGGCTGATTCACTCGCCTTTATTTCGGACTTTGCCTGAGGTGTACTGACCGGTACTACGCTTTGGTTCTTGTAGCCCAGTGCTTCTGCAAACTCTGCAACACTTTGTGCGTAAAAGTAACTGCGGTTGTATTGCACAATTGTCAGGAAATTATTTAAGCCAACCACATAGCGCACCTGATCGTTATCATCTTTATCGGGATAAGGAAGGTCAACAATGAGAGCCTTACTTTGTGGCTCAACGCCACCAGACTGAAGGTCACCTTGCTCATTGGTGAGAATGCCTTTTGAAATGAGTTCTTGAATAGTGTATTTAAGTTGTGGCTCACCATCAGCTAGGTCTCTTGCTTCGTTGATCGCCGCTTCCTGTACTGGGAAGTAAATCGGCATACCGGGCTGCCAGCCATGTTTTTTCATAAAATTACCCACGCTAGCGATAGCATCTTTAGTACTTTGCTTAAGGTCAATGCGACCATCGCCATCGCCATCCACCGCAAAGTTACGGATGCTGCCAGGCATAAATTGCGGCAAGCCAATGGCGCCTGCATAAGAGCTATTTTGATTGAGGCAGCTATTAAAGCGAGATGGACTCAAGCCTTGATTACTATTATTTGCCGGCAAGCTGCCACCGTCCTCAGTCCAGCACATGAGGATGAGTTCTTGAAGTTGATCTTTAAACAGTTGCTCTCTACTCGCTTTATTGGGAGTGTCGGGATAGCTGAAGGCTAGCGTAGAGAGCACATCCTTGACTCGAAAATTTCCAGTTTGACGGCCATAGATGGTTTCAATACCAATAATGGACACAATGACTTCAGCTGGAACTCCTGAATCTTGTTCAACTTTACTTAAGAATGCTTGGTTTTGCTCCCAAAAAGCCTTGCCAGCCTTCAGGCGAACTGGCTCAATAAAGCGCTTGCGATAGGCAACCCAATTCTTTTTAAAGCTGCCCGATGGGGGTAATACCAATTTGCGTATGGACGGAATTGTTTTAGCATCTAAGAAGCCCGATTCCAGAATGGCTTGAGGGATTCCCTGGGTTTGGGCAATTTGAGTAATTAGCTCATTGAGGTTTTGGTTAAAACGGGCTTCTGTCGCAACATCCTCAGACTGGTTTACGATAGTCTCTGTAGGACTAGCTTGCTGAATAGGGGTACTGGAGCAGGCAGCAAGCTGTAGCACTATTGATAGTATTGAAGCAAGGTAGGAGACGCGATAATTCATGGATATGAGGATAGGTTTTTGAAGGGTTAGCAGATTTAATTAAATTATAAAAACTACATTTTTGCTATTGAGGATTTCCAGTAATGACAACAGGATACATAACTCACCCCGATTTTCTAAAACATGAGATGGGTAGCCATCATCCTGAGTGTCCGGAGCGTATTCAGGCAATCAATGATCAGTTAATTCGTAGTGGCATTGATCGCTTTCTACACCACCTCGATGCCCCTTTGGCAACTGAAGAGCAGCTAGAGTTAGTTCATAGCCCAGATCACGTTGCCTTCGTTAAAGAGCGTTCACCAGCGAACGGTTACTTTATGCTCGACGGTGACACCATTATGAACCCCCATACTTGGAGTGCTGCGCTACGTGCGGCCGGTGCTGCTATTGCGGGTGTTGATGCGGTAATGAGGGGTGAAGTTGAAAACGTGTTTTGCGCAGTTCGCCCTCCAGGGCACCATGCAGAGCCAACCCGATCAATGGGATTTTGTGTTTTTGATAACGTTGCCGTAGCAGCGAGATATGCGATGGAGACATACGGCATTGAACGCGTGGCTATCATTGATTTTGATGTTCACCATGGTAACGGTACTGAAGCAGCATTTTTTAATGACCCTAATGTACTTATGTGCAGTTTCTTTCAGCACCCGTTTTATCCATACAGCGGCTTAGATAGAGCAAGCAATATGGTGAATGTTCCGCTTCCAGCATCTACGCGTGGTGATGTGGTGCGTTCCATAGTTGAAGAACAATGGTTACCACGCCTACGAGATTTTGAGCCTGAGCTCATCATCATTTCTGCGGGCTTTGATGCTCACCGTGAAGATGACTTGGGTCAGATGGGTTTGGTGGAAGATGACTACGCTTGGATTACTAAGCAGTTAAAAGGAGTTGCAAGCCAATACGCTCAGGGCCGTATCGTCAGCTGCCTGGAGGGTGGTTACAACCTTTCTGCTTTGGGTCGTAGCGTGGTAGCGCATGTCAAAGCTCTTGCTGATATTTAATTGCAGTCAGATTCCAGAAATCTAGAAACAAAGAAGATCCATATCCAAGGAACGCATGGCTAATATTTTTGAGCAGGGTTTAGAACGTAATCCTGCAAACTTCACTCCGATTACTCCTTTATTGTTTCTGGAGCGATCCGCTGAAGTCTACCCAGATCGCTTGGCGGTCATTCATGGAAAGCTACGTCAGACTTGGGCTCAGACTTATGAGCGTTGCCGTCGCTTAGCAAGCGCCTTGCAAAAGCAAGGTATTGGCCTGGGTGATACCGTTGCCGTGATGTTGCCCAATACACCGCCCATGGTTGAGGCGCACTTTGGAATTCCAATGTCGGGTGCGGTATTGAATGCTTTAAATACCCGCCTTGATCCTGAGTCAATTGCTTTTATGCTCAATCATGGCGAAGCAAAAGTGGTGATCGTAGATCCCGAGTTTTCGGGAGTAATGAAAAAAGCCCTTGAGATTGCCAAGAGAGAAAGCGGTCGTGAGTTTCTGGTGATTGATGTCGAGGAAAAAGAGTTTGATGTCTCTGGTGAAAAGCTCGGCAAACTCACTTATGAACAGTTCCTGTCTGAGGGCGATCCTCAGTTCGCTTGGCAAGTCCCTGCAGATGAATGGCAAGCCATTTGCCTAAACTACACCTCAGGCACTACCGGCAATCCAAAGGGGGTGGTGTATCACCATCGCGGCGCAGCGATTAATGCGATCTCAAATATTTTGGACTGGGATATCAGCAAGCACCCCACCTATCTCTGGACGCTCCCAATGTTCCATTGCAATGGCTGGTGCTTTCCATGGACGGTAGCGGCACGCGCTGGCATTAATGTTTGTCTACGTCGCGTGGATGCGCAACATATATTTGCTGCTATTAAAGATCATGGTGTCACCCATTACTGCGCTGCTCCAATTGTGCACAACCTACTAGTCAACGCCCCTGACGAATTAAAGGAAGGTGTGCCGGTAGGGGTAAAAGGCTTAATTGCAGGCGCTGCACCTCCTGCATCCATTATTGAAGGGATGGAACAGCTGGGCTTTGATCTAACGCATGTCTATGGATTAACGGAGACCTACGGACCTGCGGCGGTATGTGTCAAACAGGATGAATGGAATGACCTTGACATTGGTGAAAGAGCCCGCCTCAACGCGCGGCAAGGTGTGCGCTATCACCTGCAGCAGGCTATTGCCGTCCTTGATCCCGTAACTCTTAAGCCAGTTCCTGCTGATGGTGAGACTATGGGTGAGATTATGTTCAAGGGTAATATTGCTATGAAGGGTTACCTTAAAAATGAGAAGGCAAGCAAAGAGGCTTTTGAGGGCGGCTGGTTTCATTCGGGTGATCTGGCAGTGATAAACCCCGATGGCTATGTGAAGATGAAGGACCGTAGCAAAGACATCATTATTTCTGGTGGCGAAAATATCTCCTCTGTGGAGGTTGAAGATGTTCTTTATCGCCACCCAGCTGTCATGGCTGCTGCAGTAGTCGCGAAGCCAGACCCTAAGTGGGGGGAAACACCTTGCGCCTTTCTGGAAATTAAGCCGGGAATACAAGTTACGCCTGCTGAAATCATTGCCCATTGCAAGCAGCATCTAGCTGGTTTTAAGGTGCCAAGAGCCATTGTGTTCTGTGAACTACCCAAGACCTCTACTGGCAAGATCCAGAAGTTTGAACTTCGCAAGCAGGCGGGCTCTGCTTCAGCAATCGACGTCTAGCCCCAAATAGCGCTGGGCGGATAAAATAGAAGAGTTACTCAAAAATAGAGATCAAGCATGAAAATCTTAGTGGCGGTAAAACGGGTTGTTGATTACAACGTCAAAATTCGGGTGAAATCAGATAACTCTGGCGTAGATCTAGCAAACGTCAAAATGAGCATGAATCCATTTGATGAGATCGCAGTAGAAGAAGCTGTTCGCTTAAAAGAGGCTGGTATTGCTACTGAGATAGTGGTAGTTTCTGCTGGCCCCACTCAATGTCAAGAAACGTTGCGTACTGCCCTAGCGATTGGGGCAGATCGTGCCATCTTGGTAGAGACCGATACTGAATTACAGCCTTTAGCCGTTGCAAAAATTCTCAAGGCACTTTCTGACAAAGAGCAGGCTCAGATCATCATCTTGGGCAAGCAGGCGATTGATGACGATAGTAATCAAACAGGTCAAATGTTAGCTAGCTTGATGGATATCCCACAGGCAACTTTTGCTTCTAAAGTAGTGGTTGCCGATGGTAAAGCGAATGTGACGCGTGAGGTAGATGGCGGATTGGAAACCATTGCGATTACTTTGCCCGCAGTCATTACTACTGACTTGCGTTTGAATGAGCCACGTTATGTGACTTTGCCCAACATTATGAAAGCTAAAAAGAAGACTTTAGAAATCGTGAAGCCTGAAGAACTTGGCGTTGATATTGCCCCACGTCTCAAAACCCTCAAAGTAGAAGAGCCACCAAAGCGCTCTGCCGGTGTAATGGTGGCTGATGTGGCGGCTTTAGTAGATAAACTGAAAAATGAAGCGAAGGTGATTTAAATGGCCGCACTTGTTATTGCTGAACACGATAATCAATCCCTAAAGGCGGCAACACTCAATGCCGTAGCAGCTGCTTTGCAGTGTTCCCCTGAGGTGGATGTATTGGTAGCTGGTAGTAACGTTGATGCTGCTGCTTCTGCCGCCGCCCAAATCGCTGGAGTGCGTAAAGTGATTCAAGTAGATGCTGCATCTTTAGCTGATCAACTTGCCGAACCCTTGGCTGCGCAAATTCTCTCTATTGCTAATAGTTATAGTCATATCCTGGCACCGGCAACTGCTAACGGTAAGAATGTCTTGCCACGCGTTGCTGCTAAGTTAGATGTAGCTCAGTTATCAGATGTCACTAAGGTTATCTCATCCGATACCTTTGAGCGTCCAATTTATGCAGGCAATGCGATTGCTACCGTGCAATCTGCCGACCCAGTTAAAGTCATTACGGTTCGCACTACTGGTTTTGATCCCGTTGCTGCAAGTGGTGGATCGGCTGCTATAGAAAAGCAAGCTGCGACTGAAGTTTCTGGTGGATCCTCTTTTGTGGGTCGCGAACTGACTAAATCGGATCGCCCAGAATTGACTGCTGCCAAGATTATTGTCTCTGGCGGCCGTGGTCTGGGTTCTGGTGAGAGGTATCAAGAAATTATTGCGCCCTTAGCCGACAAGCTGGGCGCTGCTCTGGGTGCCTCACGTGCTGCAGTCGATGCAGGTTATGTTCCAAACGACTATCAAGTGGGTCAGACCGGTAAGATCGTGGCTCCGCAGTTGTATGTTGCCGTTGGTATCTCTGGTGCTATTCAGCACTTAGCAGGCATGAAGGACTCTAAGGTAATCGTAGCGATTAATAAAGACCCCGAGGCACCCATTTTTAGTGTTGCTGATTATGGTTTAGTTGCAGACCTTAATATCGCCGTCCCTGAACTAACTAACTTACTTGGTTAAGGTAATTAAGAGGCTCCCTTAACTACCTTCACTTCTGATTATAGGAATACCTATGCCGTATGTAGCCCCAGTAAAAGATATGCTATTTGTGATGAACGAACTAGCAGGGCTATCTGAAGTTGTTTCCTATCCCTCTTATGCTGAGGCTGGCGCTGATGTAGATTTAGCCCCGGCGATTTTGGAAGAGTCTGCCAAATTTAATCAAGATGTTGTAGCGCCTCTTAATTGGCCTAGCGATCAACATCCTAGCTCATTGAAGGATGGTGTCGTCACTACTTCTCCTGGTTTTAAAGAGGCTTTTAAGCAATTTGCTGCAGCAGGTTGGCAGGGTGTTGTGCACCCCCTAGAGTTTGGCGGTCAAGGTTTGCCAAAACTGATTGCCACGGCGTGTTTTGAGATGGTTCACTCTGCAAGTCTGTCATTTGCCTTATGCCCCATGTTGACTGATGGTGCGATTGAGGCTTTATTGACTGCTGCAAGTCCTGAATTGCAAGAGCACTATGTGCCTAAGATGATCTCCGGGGAATGGACTGGATCCATGTGTCTCACAGAGCCTCAAGCAGGTTCTGATCTATCGATGGTGCGTTCTCGCGCTGTCCCTGAAGCTGATGGCACATACAAAATCTTTGCTACCAAGATCTACATCACCTATGGTGAGCACGACATGGCAAAAAATATTGTCCATCTCGTACTAGCTAGAACACCAGATGCGCCAGAGGGCGTGAAGGGCATTTCTTTATTTGTGGTGCCCAAGTTCTTGGTAAATATAGACGGCTCGCTTGATGGGCGTAATGATGTGCACTGTGTTTCGATTGAGCACAAGCTGGGTATTAAGGCTAGCCCAACTGCAGTCTTGCAGTTTGGTGATCACAGTGGCGCAACCGGCTACTTAGTCGGTGAAGAAAATCGTGGTCTGGAATACATGTTTGTCATGATGAACGCAGCCCGCTTTGCGGTAGGTATGCAGGGCATTGCCGTTGCAGAGCGCGCCTATCAGAAAGCAGTGCAATATGCCAAAGACCGAGTTCAGAGTCGTGATCTAGAGGGCTCTCCAGGTCCTGTAGCCATTATTCATCAGCCAGACGTGAAGCGGATGTTGATGACCATGCGTGGCTACATTGAGGCATCTAGAGCCCTAGCGTATTACGCGGCAGCTGCATATGATGCGCAACATGCATCCCCTGATGAACTCACTCGCAAGCAGAATCAAGCGGTATATGAATTCTTAGTGCCGATTGTGAAAGGTTTCTCAACTGAGATGTCGATTGAGGTCGCAAGCTTGGGTGTTCAGGTACACGGTGGTATGGGCTTTATCGAAGAGACGGGCGCAGCACAACACTATCGTGATGCTCGTATCCTGACCATTTATGAAGGTACTACAGCAATCCAGGCAAATGATTTGATTGGCAGAAAAACAGTGCGTGATGGTGGCGCAACTGCAAAGCTGTTCTCGGAAAGAATCCAGCAAACTGAAAAAGATTTAGCAAGTAGCGGCACCGCAGATACAAAAGCGGTATTGAAGCAGTTAACCCCAGCTCGTGAAGCGTTTGAATCTTCAGTGGCTTACATTGTGGCGAATGCAAAAACAGACATTAAAGCAGTGTATGCAGGTAGTTTTGCCTACTTGCGTTTATGCGGTTTGGTATTGGGCGCATGGCAAATGGCCCGTGCCTTGCTAGCCGCGCAAGAATTGCGTGCAAGGGATCCCAATTTCTATGATGCCAAGATTGCCACGGCACGCTTCTTTGCAGAAAATCTATTACCTCAATCTCAAGCTCTCGCAACCTCGATCTTAGAGAGTGGCCAATCCACTAATGCGCTGACAGCGGAGCAGTTTTAAGATGTAAACAGCTGTCACTGACTATTAAAAGTTGCTTAGAAAAAAACTATCCGCATTACTGGGATAGCTTTCTTGCTTCTTGAAGTTGGGAGATGAAAAATTGTTCAAATGCAATTGCCAAGAAGGTCATCATCACACCGGCACCCAAGACCAAAGAAAAAATCACCGTTAGCACAACTGGCCAACCAGACTGAGTTGCTCTGCCAGGCTCTAAACCTGGATTAAATTGGGCATCCCATTTTTCATCAGCGCGTAAGCCATAAGTGATGGTGGTTAACCAGCTGGCCTCAAGGGTGATGAAGCCGAAAGTGATGAGCACCCAACCCGGCGCAGAGTGAAAGTGCGTATCTTTGAGAATCAACCAACCAGCGATTCCGCCGATAAAAGCGAGTAGTTGTGCCCAGCCCCAAAAGGATTTCAGTCCTTGCAAATAAAAACAGTTCAACCCGGTCCCAGGAAAAAATAATCCAAGTGAGCAGAAGAGGAGTTTGTATTTTTTCATTCAGACTTTCAGTGATGGATTATTGCAATGGTGAACCATTTTTTTATTTCGATGAATTATTTTTTTGCATGAAACTTAAAACTTCGCGATCCGCGCCAATCATGAGTAGCTGATCGCCGTTACGCACAATCGAGCGGTAATCATTTAATTCGTAAAGGAAATCATTTTCTAATTCCATGCGCTGGGGTGCGCAGGCCATCTTTGTGCTGGCAATCTGATCAAGCGTAAAGCCTCTGGCATCTTCAGTAATGCGTGCGGTAAAGCGATTGCAGCCGGTAGATCCACTAATCCGCTCACCATTGGCATCAAAGATGATTTGGATGGGGTTGCTATTGTCACCCTGAGGAATTTGCCGGGCGCGTATTTCACCTTTGCTATTGGGTGCGAGATTCCAGCGAACAAGCTCCCATTTAGTGTTGCGAAACTCACTGCTCGGAGGGCTGGTTTTGGCAGTGCAGGGTGGGATGACGTTGGCACAAGCTGTCAAAAAACCTAAACCGAGGCAAGAAAGCGTGAGAAAAAAGCGCTTAATAAGGCCTTTAGAGGGTCTAAAAGTGGCTATTCTCATGGCAATATTTCTGTAAGCTATTGTTTTTAATAATAATTTTATGATTCACTGAATACCATTCTACTGTTGAAGCTAAAGAGACGTTCGTTTAATAGCTGGATCAAGTAGGGGTTTTCGTCTAGAATGTGAGGTTTTCCGCTATACCGTGCATTTGTTTTGTTAATTTGCGCTTTAGCTGGAGCCCAAGATTTTGTAGTAATTTCATTGGGTTGTACTCAACCTGTTTTCATTTTAGATTTTAAGGAATAAATATGGTCGTCATTCGACTGGCACGCGGCGGTTCAAAGAAGCGCCCTTTTTATAGCATCGTGGCTACAGACAAGCGCAATCGTCGCGACTCGAATTTTATCGAGCGTATTGGTTACTTCAATCCACAGGCAGCAGCGACAGAGCAAGCAATGCGTATTGCTCAAGATCGTTTGACCTATTGGACTGGTGTTGGCGCGCAGATCTCTCCAACTGTAGTTCGTTTGATCAAAAACAATCCTGCGGTTTAAAGACTTCAATTCCAAAGACTCTCTCTTCGCGATAAAGTCTTTGGTAGCAGAATTTACTGGTAGTGATATTTGGGGAGTTGAGGTGGCTTCAATATGAATACACCTTCCCTAAATGATTTGATTGAGCTCGGTGCAGTCCAAGACGCTCAAGGCTTACAGGGTCAGATTAAGGTTCGCCCTCATTCTTCCGATCCCGTAGCCCTCTTATCTAGCAAAGAATTGTGGTTGTCTCTCATTCCTCGTCGGAGTGCAGGTGTTGCTGCAACTCATGAGCAGGCTTCATTGACTTTATATAAGGTGAAGCAAGCCAAAATGCACAGCGGTACGGTAGTGATTGCTTTGGATGGTATTAATGACCGCGATCAGGCGGAGGCCTTGAAAGGTGCTCGCATCTTAGTTACGCGAGAGGTATTTCCCAAGACAGATAGCGATAGTTATTACTGGGTTGATCTGATCGGTTGTAAAGCAATTAATCTTCAGGGTGAGAGTCTGGGTGAGGTGCTTGAGGTCAACGATAACGGCGCTCATGGAATCATTGCTCTTGGCGATGCGCAAACTAAAACGGTAAAACAGTTGGTGCCTTTTGTAAAAGAAGCGGTGCAAAATGTTGACTTGCCCAATAGACTGATCACCCTAGACTGGCAACCCGATTGGTAATCTGAAAAGTCATTGATCTTCCATATGCGCTTTGATGTAGTCACCTTATTCCCTGAAATGTTCTCCGCTTTAACGCAGTGGGGTATTACTGGACGTGCCTGCGAACAAGGCCTTGCCAACATTCATCTTTGGAATCCTCGGGATTATTGCCCTGACCCCCGAAAGACAGTGGATGATCGGGCATATGGTGGTGGTCCGGGCATGGTCATGATGGCAAAGCCGCTGGAAGATACGATATCTGCTATTACAGCGGCACACCAGTCTCAAAATGTCACTTCCGGCCCAATTTGCCTTCTCGCCCCGCAAGGAGAGGTCTTTTCTCAAAAGATAGCGACAGACATTTTGAATTATGGCAATTTCACCTTTATTTGTGGTCGATATGAGGCCGTTGACCAGCGCTTCATTGATCGAAACGTCGATTTACAGCTTTCAATGGGTGACTTTGTGGTTTCTGGCGGCGAATTGCCCGCTATGACCATGATGGATGCGGTCATTCGGCTCATTCCAGGCGCCCTTGGTGATGGAGAGTCTGCCGTCCAGGACAGCTTTATCAATGGCCTTTTGGATCATCCGCACTACACCCGTCCTGAAATATATGAAAATTTATCGGTTCCCGACGTGCTTTTAGGCGGACATCACGCTAAAATAATGGATTGGCGTCGGCAGAAGTCTTTAGAGCTGACGTTAAGGCTTCGACCTGATTTAATTAAATCAGCAAGAGTTAATGGGTTGCTAAGTAAAGAAGATGAGCAGTTTCTTCGAACGCTGTAAGTAATTATGGTTTTGAATAAAGTGTTTGTGTTTTGATTTAGTGAAATGGTTTTAACTGCATCCTCTGTCTGGTCCGTTGATGAAAGTCTCGGGATTAAACGCTGACAAGATGTTTAAGGATTAATAATGAATTTGATCGAAAAAATTGAGCAAGAAGAAATTGCTCGCTTAAGTGTTAACAAAGTACTTCCTGCTTTCGCTCCTGGCGACACAGTCGTTGTTGGCGTAAACGTAGTTGAAGGTACACGTAAGCGTACCCAGGCCTTTGAAGGCGTTGTGATTGCTAAGCGCAATCGCGGACTGAACTCCAGCTTTATCGTTCGTAAGATTTCATCTGGCGAAGGTGTAGAGCGTACATTCCAAACTTACTCACCATTGATCGCTAGCATTGAAGTGAAGCGTCGCGGTGATGTACGTCGCGCGAAGTTGTACTACTTGCGTGATCGTTCAGGTAAGTCTGCACGTATTAAAGAAAAACTTCCTGCTCGCAAAGTCAAGGCAGTTGCTGAGACAGCAGCGGAATAAGGTTGGCTTTAATCCAAAAAGAAGGCGGCCTAGGCTGCCTTTTTTATTGCCCTAAAATAAAAGCCGATGCCAAAGAATTTCAAACCCCAGGAACCAGTATTGAGTATTGCTACGCCATTGAATTTTGATGCGCAGGCGATTCCAATTCATGAGGTTTGTACAGATCAGCCCAAAGTGATTGAGCATGATTTGGACCCATCCAAGCTAAAGCATCGCTTTCAGAATCCGCCTGTTTGGCAGCCAGAGATTACTGATGAGAATCGACATGTCATCGCTGCAGATATTATTTCCAAACGTCAAGCCGCTGGAAAAGTGACCCGGGCAGCCGTTTTGATCCCTTTGCTCCTTAATAAGGATGGGCTATCCGTGTTGCTGACCCAAAGAACGGATCATTTGCATGACCATGCAGGTCAAATTAGCTTCCCGGGTGGACGGATGGATCCGAGTGATTTGGATCCCAATTACACCGCTTTACGGGAAAGTGAAGAAGAAATCGGTTTGGACCCACAGGGGGTCGAGATCATTGGCCATTTACCTCAATATTTAACGGTTTCGGGCTATAGTGTGACGCCGGTTGTGGGCTTGGTAAAACCTCAGGCAGAATATGCATTAGATGCATTTGAAGTGGCGGATGTTTTTGAAGTGCCTTTACATTTTTTAATGGATCCTGCAAATCATCAAGTGCGGGTCTGGGAGAGTGATCAGGGTAGTCGTCGGTTTTATTCAATGCCCTATGAAAATCGTTTTATCTGGGGCGCTACTGCTGGAATGTTACGTAACCTTTATCATCTATTAAAAGTATGACTTTCTTTTCTATTCTCTTCGCCCTCATTGCTGAGCAATATCGCCCAGTAACCTCGAATCATTGGATCGCGCGCATGAGCGCTCGCTGGCTTGATTGGGTTGCTGGTGAATTCGGTGGTAAGACTGAGCAAGGTGCCAGTCCTGTAGGTGCGCGCATGGCCTGTTTGGTAGCATTCATTCTGCCAACATTCCTAGTCTTTGTACTGTACGTTGTCTTCATGGTGACCTTCCCAATTCTGGGATTCCTATGGAATGTATTAATTGCCTATCTATTTTTTGGCTTTCGCCAATTTAGCCACTCCTTCACGCTGGTTCACGAAGCGATTGCAAACCATGATTTGCCGGCAGCTCGCTTAGCACTGGCGCAGTGGTATGGCCCTGAATTAGATGCTTCTGAGCTCACCGAGACTGAAGTGATTTCACTTGCACTAGAGCGTGCCATCATTGGCTCACATCATCATGTATTTGGTGTGCTGTTCTGGTTCTTAATGCCTATGGGTCCTGCAGGCGTTGTCTTATATCGCTTAGCTGATACTGCTGCTCAGCGTTGGTCAGAAAAGGGTGACTTTAATTTGAGTGAAGCAGCACGCCATTTCTTCTACGTATTGGATTGGGTGCCGGCACGCATCACTGCAATGGGCTTTGCGATTGTGGGTAACTTTGAAGGCGCTGTCTATGCATGGCGTCACCTGACTGGCAAGTGGTCTGACTCTCTATCAGCAGTAATCTTGGCATCTGGAAGTGGCGCCTTAGGTGTTCGCTTGGGTGAACCCATGAGTGAGCCAGATAGCGATGAAGCTTTACGTATGGCCGAAGCTGGGGAGCCTGTTTTTTACGAAGTAGGTCTGGAGCCAAATGAGCGCACCATGCGTTCCGCCGTCGGCTTGGTGTGGCGTTTAGTTATCGCTTGGATGGCTTTATTGCTAATGCTGACCATCGCTCTTTGGCTTGGCTAATCCCCTGAATTTGCGTATCGGCAGTTTTTGAGTCTGAACGCAATTGCCTAAATAGCGCCAGTCTTTCTGGCGCTATTTCATTTTTGTCGACCGCTTCTCGGATTGCACAATCTGGCTCTGATTGGTGCGCACAGTTATGAAATCTACATTTCCCTAGTAGGTCATGAAACTCTCTAAAGGCGTGCTCTAGCTCGCTAACCGACATGTGTGCCAAGCCAAACTCCTGAAAGCCTGGGGAATCAATTAAAGCGCCTAATTTGCCACTCGCATCACGCCCCCAAGCCTCAGGTAGCTCAAAGTAGCGGCAAGCAGTTGTGGTGTGCTTTCCAGTATCTAGGCGCACTGAATATTCTTGGGTAATCGCTGCTGCATTAGGAACCCAAGCGTTGAGTAGGCTGGATTTGCCCATGCCAGATTGACCTACGAACACAGATACTTTGCCGCAAATGGCAGGGCGCAATGCTTCTATAGAGGCCTCATCAAACTTCGCAGAAACCTCAGTGACGGGATAGCCCATACGAGCATAAGGCGCAATGATCTTACGAGCATGCTCCAAGTTATCTTTGAGATCACACTTGTTTAGCAAGATATGCAAACCAATTTGATTGGTCTCTGCAGCAACAACTGCTCTTCCCAAAAGATCGGGAGAGAAGGCTGGTTGCGTAGCTAGCACGACTAGTATTTGATCAACATTGGAAGCAATGAGTTTGCTTTTAAAAGCATCAGATCGATAGAGTAAATTTTCTCGTGGTTCGATGCGAATAATCCGCGCCTGGTCAACCGAAGTCATCTCGAGCAACATGCGGTCACCCACGGCGCCAATGTGCTGCTTTGCTGGAGTGCTGACTTGAATTAATTCACCGGCAGGAGATTCATTTCCGCGCTCGTCTTTAACTAAGCGCTGCGCTAAATAATGCCTTCCATAGGAGGCAGTCAGTAGCGCATGAAATTGTTCCATTAATTAAACAATTCGAAATTACTTAGTTAAATCGTTTGAGGTTAGCAATGCGCAATGGAGCGGGTGGATGCGAGCTATAAAAAGCGGTATAGATCGGATCTGGCGTTAGGGTTGACGCATTATCTTGATAGAGCTTAACTAAAGCGGAGATCAAATCACTCGCAGAAGATTTATCTGCAGCAAAACCATCTGCTTCATATTCGTGCTTACGTGATGCCAGGCTGGATAGCGGCGTTAGGAAGAAACTAAATACTGGCGATACCAGCATGAAGAGTGCTAAAGCCAAACCACCGTTATAGCCATTTAGATTGGGCATTACACCCAGATCTGTGTAGAACCATGGTTGGGTGCTGATCCATCCCAAGAGTGCAAATGTCAGAAAGCTCATCGCGAATGACACCAGTAAACGCTTGCGGATATGGTTGCACTTATAGTGACCCAATTCATGAGCTAGGACGGCCTCTACTTCACCAGGGTTGAGCTTCTCAATCAAGGTATCAAAAAAGACAATACGCTTGGCTTTGCCCATGCCTGCAAAAAATGCATTGCCGTGCGCACTACGTTTGCTACCATCCATGACAAATAGACCTTGGCTAGCAAAATCACAGCGGCTTAATAAAGCTTCAATTTGGGTTTTCAGCGGCCCTTCTTCTAGCGCTTGAAACTTATTAAAGATCGGCGCGATGAAGGTCGGAAATATCCACTGCATTAATAGACTAAATACAGTGAGTACACCCCAAGCCCACAACCACCAAAAGTCACCTGCTTGAGCCATCAGGCTGAGGATGACCCAAAGGAGGGGAACGCCAATTGCACCTCCAACACCTAAGCCCTTGAACATATCGCTAAAAAAGAGTTTGCCGTTCATGCGATTAAAACCAAAGCGCTCTTCTAGGTAAAACTGTTTGTACCAAGAGAAGGGCAGGTCCAGAATTCCGGAGATCAAGACGATGGATATCAGCAGGGCCATTTGCTGCGCAATCCCTTCGCCCAATAGTTGCAGAAGGGATAGATTTAAAATCTGCAAACCACCCAAGAGCGTGAAGCTGATCAAGATAATTGCACTGACGCCATTCTCTAAAATACCCAGGCGCAGTTTGGCAATCGTATAGTCGGCAGCCTTTTGGTGTTCGGCCAAAGAGATCTGAGATGCAAACTCAGCAGGCACCACATCGCGATTGATAGCGACGTGCCGAATTTGGCGTTGGGATAACCAGTGGCGTAGACCAAAGCTGGCGATGAAGGCGATTAGAAAAACAATTGTGAATGTCATGAGATGATTATAGATATGAGTGAAAAAACAAGTACTCCAACATCAAAGGCGGCGCCAGCCAATGAGCACCTAATTTGGGTGGATATGGAGATGTCAGGCCTAGATCCTGAAAAAGAGCGCATTTTGGAAATTGCTGTGATTGTGACCGATGCACATCTTAATACCATCGCTACCGCCCCAGTTTGGGTGATACGCCAGGAAGACGCCTTATTGGAGGCGATGGATGTCTGGAATAAGGGCACTCATGGGCGCTCTGGCCTGATTGATAAGGTTAAGGCCTCAACCACAGATGAAGCCACTGCTGAAGCCCAATGCATCGCCTTTCTGAAGCAATATATCAAGCCTGGTATTGCGCCAATGTGTGGTAACACGATTGGTCAGGACCGACGCTTTATGGCAAAGTACATGCCAAACCTAGAGGCCTTCTTTCATTATCGAAATATTGACGTTTCGACTCTCAAGGAGCTCTGCAAGCGTTGGCACCCTGAGCTAGTGAAGGGTTTCACCAAAAAGCAGGCGCATACCGCCTTGGCCGATATTGAGGAATCAATTGAAGAGCTCAAGTACTACCGAGAAAAGTTTATCGTGCCTTTACCAGAGTAATTCTGTATTCAAAACCATCGCTCACTTTATTTCTTAATAGCGCTCTTGGGCCTAAAGGCTTTGATGATGGTTTCATCGGTCTCGATATAGGGGCCGCCGATCAGGTCGATGCAATAAGGTACGGCAGCAAAGATACCTGGAACAATAGATTTGCCCTCGGCATCCTTCAGGCCTTCAAGAGTTTCTTTGATGGACTTGGGTTGACCTGGCAGATTAATGATGAGAGCGGTGTGCCCCTCGATTTCTCGTAAAACTGCGGTTTGGCGTGACAAAATCGCCGTAGGTACAAAGCGCAGGCTAATTTGGCGCATTTGCTCGCCAAATCCGGGCATTTCCCGGGTTCCAGCATCGATTGTGGCCTCAGGGGTGACATCTCTCCGTGAGGGGCCTGTACCGCCCGTAGTGAGAACCAAATCACAGCCGAGATCGTCAGATAGCTCCACTATCGTTTCGGTGATGATCTCCCGCTCATCCGCAATCAGGCGCTCATGAAACACGCAGGGACCGCTAATGGCGGTTTCTAGCCATAATTGCAGGGCAGGGATGCCCTCATCGGTATAAACGCCCTTACTCGCTCTGTCGGAGATCGATATGAGGCCGATTTTGATTTCGTTGGGGGAGGATCTTTTCCAGGCTTCAGTATGCTTCATGTTTCTATTCTAGCTATTATTAAGGCATGTTTACACACTCATCAAATCAGTTTCAAGAAATCATCAATTTCATGCTCATAGAAGCCAAAAGACGCGGTGCCTCAGATGCCGTGGCTGAAGTTTCTGAAGGCCAAGGTCTCTCGGTTACCGTTCGCAAAGGCGAGGTCGAGACAATTGAGCAAAGCTTAGACAAGCAGGTTGGCGTAACGGTATTTTTAGGTCACCGTCGAGGTAATGCCAGCACTAGTGATTTCTCTAAGGATTCTTTAAAGGCGACCGTTGAGGCTGCGTATCAAATTGCTCAACATACAGCGGAAGATCTGTGTGCCGGCCCTGCTGAAAAAGAGCTTCTAGAAAAACATCCACTCGATCTCGATTTATTTCATCCATGGGATTTGGATTCGGCAAGGGCAATTGATATTGCTCGAACTGCTGAGGGTGCTGCCTTTGCAGTCAGTAAGCAAATTCAAAATAGCGATGGCGCTTCAGTATCGGCACATCACGCACATTTTATGATGGGAACCAGCCACGGATTTATGGGTGGCTACCCATTCTCACGCCACTATATTTCTTGTGCGCCGATTGCAAATGAGGGTGGCAAAAAGTCACTCATGCAGCGGGATGATTGGTATTCCAGCTCACGCATTCCTGGGGAGTTGGCTGATCCAGCTGCCATTGGTAAATACGCAGCAGAGCGTGCACTTTCACGCCTTAAAGCAAGATCTATCAGTACGCGCCGTTGCCCAGTGATATTTGAGGCACCCTTAGCAGCAGGTCTACTGGGTGGATTAGTGCAAGCAGTATCTGGTGGTGCTTTATATCGACGCTCTAGTTTTCTATTAGATAGCTTGGGCAAGCAAGTGCTACCAAAGCACATTAGCGTCTTTGAAAACCCTCACCTCAAGGCAATGACAGGAAGTGTCCCTTTTGACGAAGAAGGTGTGAAGACCTCGGCGAGAACCGTGGTTGAAAAAGGGATTTTGCAAGGTTATTTCTTATCCACCTATTCCGCCAGAAAACTCGGAATGAAGACCACTGGTAATGCAGGCGGCTCTCATCATCTGACATTACAAAGTCGCAAGACGCCAAAGGGTGGATTGCCTGCACTCCTTAAAGAGATGGGTACAGGCTTGCTAGTTACCGAACTCATGGGGCAGGGCGTGAACTACGTCACTGGTGACTACTCTCGCGGTGCCTTTGGTTACTGGGTGGAGCATGGTGAGATTCAATATCCGGTTGAAGGTATTACTATTGCCAGTAACTTACGAGATATGTTGATGGATATTCAGATGATTGGTAGCGATACGCTGATTCGGGGTACCAAAGAAACAGGCTCTATCCTCATTGGGTCAATGACGGTTGGTGGTAAGTAAAACAACAACGTCATAAAAATACAGAGAGCATTAATAAGAAAAAACTATTTCGGAGGAGAAGACGATGCAAAGACGTTCCTTTTTAAAGAAAGCCACTATCGGTGTAGGCGCAGCAGCATTAGCTGCACCATCGATAGCACAGAGTTTGCCAACCTTAAATTGGCGTTTGGTCTCCAGTTTCCCAAAATCTTTAGATACTTTATTTGGTACTCCAGAAGTCTTTGCTAGCGCCTTGCGTAAAGCAACTGATGGTAAGTTCAATGTCAAAGTATTTGCCGCTGGTGAAGTAGTTCCAGCCCTGCAGGTATTGGATGCCGTTCAAAACGGCACAGTGGAGTGTGGTCACACTGCCAGCTATTACTACTTGGGAAAAAACAGCGCATTTATTTTTGATACGGCAGCACCTTTTGGCATGACGGCACGCCAGCAAACTGCCTGGATGCTGCATGGCAACGGTATGAAGCTGATGCGTGAGCTCTACGCCAGCTACAACATCGTTAATTTCTTAGGCGGACAAACTGGCACTCAAATGGGTGGATGGTTTCGTAAGGAAATTAAATCCCCAGAAGACCTCAAGGGACTCAAATTCCGTATCGCTGGTTTTGCAGGGCAAGTGCTGGCGAAGCTAGGTGTAGTGCCACAACAGTTACCTGCTGGCGAAATTTACTCAGCATTAGAAAAGGGCACGATTGATGCTGCAGAATTTGTTGGCCCCTATGATGATGAGAAGTTGGGTTTAGCTAAGGTTGCAAAAAATTATTACTACCCTGCATTTTGGGAGGGCGCAGCAGGGCTTTCATTTCTAGTGAATAAGAAGCAGTGGGATTCATTACCACCTTCATACCAAGCAGCATGGGAAGCAGCCTGCTTTGAAGCGCATGTGGATATGTGCGCGAAGTACGACGCCTTAAATCCACCAGCATTACAGCGACTCATTCAGAATGGCGCGGTCTTGCGTAAGTTCAATATCTCTGTAATGGATGCCTGCTTTAAGGCGAGCCAAGAAACCTATGCCGAAGAGTCTGCCAAGAATCCCCAATTTAAGAAAATCTTCGAAGACTATCGTGTGTTCAGAAATATGGAAGCGCAGTGGTTTAATGTGGCTGAGCAAGCATTCGCGCAATATAGTTTTGCTAAGAAGCTTTGAAGTCGAGGCTGTGCGTAGAAAACTTTAGCTACAGATAAAGAAAAACCACCCTAGAGTGATTTTTCTTATTGGGGAGATGTCAAAATCTTTACTGTTTCTTAAATACCTGTTTTCCATTAACCCAGGTTTCATTCACCTCAATATCTCTAATTTTGTAGGCATCTGTTTTCATTGGATTCCGATCAACGATAGCGAAGTCAGCATATTTGCCTTCTTGAATCGATCCAATCTTATCATCCATCTTTAGTTGATAGGCGGCATCAATCGTGATGGCCCTGAGAGCATTATTGATGGAAATCTTCTGACTTGGATTCAGCACCTTTTGGGGTGAGACTTGCCATAAGCGAGCAGCACCTTCTGAAGCGTACTTCAGAGGATGAATCGGTGAGACAGGTGAGTCGCTATGGTATGCAAAATGCATGCCTCTTTTGATTAAGCTGGCGCTAGGGTCAATTCGATCCGCTCTTTCTGGCCCAATGAGGTGATTATGAAACGCCTCACCCCAATAGTCAGTATGTCCAATGGTGAACCCAGGAACAACCCCAAGCTTTGCTGCTTTATCAATCTGCGCTTCAGTTGCTACAGTGAAGTGCTCAATTCTTAACCTGGTTTTAGCATCAGCTGGTTTTGTGACCAACTTCGCAAAAACATTCAAAGTCTGTTCAATCGACTTATCGCCATTTGAGTGAACGGAAAGTTGCCAACCCTGATCAAATCTTGGCTTGGCGAGATCGTATAGCTCTTGCTCGGTAAAGTTGAGAGTACCCGTATTACTTGTACCCGCTGGGTAGTCATATGGCCTACTCATTGCACCAGTCAGCCCTTGATTGGAGCCATCAGCCACAATTTTGACGCCGATTAATTTAAAGGTGTCATCACCTTGCCCTGGTTTGTACTTATTGTTTGTGGTTGGATATGCATTTGAATACATATAACCTCTCACCCGAACTGGAAGCTTGCCACTTTGGGTCATGGCATTAAACAAGGCATATTCTTTGTCAACGCCAAGGTACCCACCAACCGTGATTTCAGCTGAAGTGGTGACGCCCTTGCTCACCAGTCTCTGACCAACCTTGGCAACAGCTTTTTCAACTACCTCTTGTGTGGGCTGGGGCATCTTATCGAGGAATAAATAAAAAGCAGGTGATTCATACACCACACCAGTTAAGCGCCCTTTGCTATCTCTAAGTAACTTACCGCCCTTGGGATCTGGGCTGGAATCAGTTAATCCTGCCATTTCTAGGGCCTTATGATTCACGTAAGCAATATGCATACTTTGATTCATCACAAAGATAGGCTTAGTGGTGGATACCTGGTCTAGTATGTCCGCAGTTAATTCAGACATAAATGGTTCTGTTCTAGATGGGTCAACGCCAAAGGCATTAATCCATTCACCATCTTTAAAGTTTTTACTATAGGCAGTCAGCTTCACCACCAAACTATCTAAGGTGTCATGGGGCATCGTGAAGTTGGAGAGATTAAGGAAAATCTCTTCTGAAAATGCGGTACCTATGATGTGTACGTGTGGCTCAACTAAACCAGGCATTAAGGTTTGCCCATTCAAATTAACCAGCTTTGTACCCTGTCCTTGTAAAGTCTTGAGCTTAGCCAAAGAGCCGACCTTTAGAATTTTCCCACCCTGAACTGCTACAGCCTCTGCAGTAGCTTGTGACTTATTCATCGTGACAATATCGCCGCCATAAAAAATCATGTCTGCATCGCTTTTTGCAAAAACAAACGCGCATTGGAATATCAATAGGGTAGAAAGTAATTTTGTTGAAAATTTCATGGACACTTCCTTTTAAAAACTGGTTTAAAGACAGGCGGTAGGTTGGGCGGTATCTTTATCTACGCTCAAGCGTAATGAAACTGAATGTAATTTCACCTTCAGATGCTGGAGTACGTTCTACTTCTTTCCAATCGGATGGATTGGGAACTTCAAAGAAAGTGTCGCCACCCTCTACATCAATATTAATTTCGGTGATGAAAAGGCGATCTGCTTTGGGAAAGGCTTGAGTAAAGAGCTGCTCTCCACCAATCACAAAGACCCGCGGGAATTCACTCAAGGTGGCAAGTGCTGCGTCCAGAGAGTTCACTACTTCTGCACCTGTTAGTTGCAACTCATGATTACGACTCACCACAATATTGCGACGTCCTGGAAGAGGGCGGCCAATCGATTCCCAAGTCTTGCGACCCATGATGACAGGGTAGCCCATCGTTACCTTTTTGAAGAACTGCAGGTCAGCAGAAATCTTCCAAGGCATTTGATTGTCTTTGCCAATCACGTGATCACGTGAGCGGGCAACAATCATGGAGATGGCAGTGTGCTTATTTGTGGTCATGGGTAATCTCATTCCTTAAACAGCTACAGGAGCTTTAATAGCAGGGTGGGATTCATAGCCAGTGATTTCAAAGTCTTCGAATTCATAATCAAAGATAGAGTCGGGCTTACGCACAATATTAAGCTTAGGTAGCGAGAAGAAGTCTCTCGAGAGTTGAAGATCAACTTGTTCCAAATGGTTGCTATAGAGGTGGCAGTCGCCACCAGTCCACACAAAGTCACCCACCTCTAAATTGCACTGCTGCGCCATCATGTGAGTCAGTAGGGCATAGCTAGCAATATTGAAGGGTACCCCCAAGAAGATATCCGCACTGCGTTGATAGAGTTGGCAAGATAGCTTGCCATCAGCAACATAAAACTGAAAGAAAGCGTGGCAAGGTGCCAAGGCCATACGAGGAATATCCGCCACATTCCAAGCAGAAACAATAATGCGGCGAGAGTCTGGATTCTTTTTGAGGGTCTCTACAACTTCGGCGATCTGGTCAATATGTTGGCCATTCGGTGCAGGCCAAGAGCGCCACTGATAGCCATAAATTGGACCTAGATCACCATCTGGTGCGGCCCATTCATTCCAAATAGAAACACCGCGCTCTTTAAGCCAGTTGTTATCGGTGCTACCTTTGAGGAACCAAAGTAATTCCAAGATGATGGACTTGAGGTGCAACTTCTTAGTCGTGACCATCGGAAAGCCCTCAGCCAGATTAAAGCGCATCTGGTGGCCGAAGATGGAGATAGTGCCGGTACCGGTTCTATCAGATTTTTGGACGCCCTTTTCAAGGACTTCCTTCATGAGATTGTGATATTGACGCATAGGTTTACTCAGTCAAATAATTCAGTGATATTGAGAGCTTACTCGAATGTCGATAGGCTGACCCCAAGCACTTTATGAAGCTTTGGGGAGGTAGTGGTGTATTGGAGTTGAATCTGCTTTTCAGGGGCCAGATAGGCGGCTGCAGCAAAGGCCGCTAAGGCTGCCTCATGAAAGCCCGACAAAATCAGTTTTTTCTTGCCTGGGTAGATGTTGATATCCCCCACAGCGTAGATGCCAGTAGTGCTAGTCTGAAAGCAGGCGGTATCCACAGTAACTTGCTTGCGGTCGATATCTAAGCCCCAGTCAGCAATTGGGCCTAATTTAGGGGAGAGCCCATAAAACAATAAGAGTGCATCTAATGCAATCATCTGAACTTCGCCATCAATATTGGTAACGGCAATTTCAGTAAGCTTGTCATCAGAGGATTCAAGGCCTGTAATTTGCCCGATGATGAGTTGCATCGTGCCAGCAGCACAAAGAGTGCGCATCTTGGCAACGGATTGAGGGGCTGCTTTGAATTCATCTCGGCGATGTATGAGTGTCACACTGGCTGCTTGATCTGCAAAATGCAATGCCCAATCTAAGGCAGAATCTCCGCCACCACAAATCACCATGCGCTTGCCAGCAAATTGTCCAGGATTTCTGACGCGATAGAAAACTTGTTTATCGACAAAAGCCTCGATGCCATTTAGATTGAGTGTGCGTGGCTGAAATGCACCAACGCCAGCAGCGACAAAAACAGCCTTGGTCAAAAATTGCTGGTCTTGGGATGTGCGAATCAGAAAGCGACCATCAGCCTGTTTCTCAAGTGTAGAGACCTCTTGATTTAAGTGGAACTGTGGTTTGAATGGCTCAATTTGTTTTAGAAGATTGCTAACCAGCTCACGACCAGTGCAAACCGGAATTGCTGGAATGTCATAGATCGGTTTATCTGGATAAAGCTCGGTACATTGACCGCCTACCTCAGGCAATGAATCAATGACGTGCGCTTTAATTTCTAAGAGACCAAGTTCGAAGACTTGGAAGAGCCCCACCGGACCGGCGCCAATAATGACTGCATCGGTTTCAATGGGGGAGTGCAATTTACTTTACCAGCTGATCAATTTTGTTTTTAACGTCTTTCCACTCATCCGCATCTGGAAGGGCTGCTTTGGATTTGGTGATAGATATCCAGCCTGGGGAAAGATCTGCATTTAGTTTGATGAAAGACTGTTGATCTCCCGGTACATCATCTTCCGCATAAATTGCATTGACTGGACATTCTGGTACGCAGACTGCGCAATCGATACATTCATCAGGATCAATCACTAAAAAGTTAGGGCCTTCGCGAAAACAATCGACTGGGCAGACATCAACGCAATCAGTGTATTTACAGCGGATACAAGCTTCGGTAACAACGTAAGTCATGATGATTTGGAGGTTAAGAGCCCATAATGGACTGCAGTTTGTAAAAACTCAATTTTAGCCGAAATAGCCTTTCTTTTAAGCAAACCTCATATTTTTCCATTATGCCAAGCCTCTTTAGTTGATTTTTGAGGATTCGAAATATCCTATAATTTTTAATTCATAAAAAGGGCGTTTCTTCATGAAAATATTGATTGTTGGTGCTGGGGGTATTGGTGGCTTTTTTGGCGCCAAACTACATCAATCGGGTGCGAATGTTACCTTCTTGCTGAGAGAACAGCGCCAACAGCTTATTCAGAAACAAGGCTTGACGGTTGAGACTCCGAGAGGGAGCTTTACCATTCGCCCAGCAACGGTTCTAGCTAGCCAATTAGAGCCTATATATGATCTAATTATTTTGGCTTGCAAAGCCTTTGATTTAAAGGATGCGCTTGGTTCAATCATCAAGGCAAGCTCAAAAGGAGTCATCCTGCCATTTTTAAATGGTTTCACCCATCTTGATACCCTGGATCGCCATTTTGGCAGGGAGCGGGTCATGGGCGGTGTCGCCCACATTGGTGCCACCATTTCCGAATCAGGCGCTATCAAACAATTGACGGAATTAAATTCGTTAACGATTGGCCCCAGAACGCTGGGGCAAGAAGCCTTGTGTCAGACATTTTTTGCCCTCTGCAAAAAAGCGGATTTTGATTCTTTTTACAAGGAAAATATTGAGCAAGCTCTGTGGGATAAATGGACTTTCCTAGCAACTCTCGCAGGCATGACAACAATCTGTCGCGGTTCGGTTGGGGATATCGTAGCAACTCCTTATGGCAAGGATCTCGGCGAGAAAATGTTTGCTGAATGCTGCGCCATTGCTGCAAGCCAAGGGCGACCAATTGATGGATCTACGCAATCAATTTCTCAAGATATTCTCGTCAAGGAGGGGTCGCCTTTTACGGCTTCAATGTTGAGAGATTTGCTTGCGGGCAAGAGAGATGAGCACGAGCATATCTTGGGGGATTTGATTAGTTTTGCTAATTTGAGCTCTATAGACTGCCCTCTATTAAAAATTACTCATACCCATATGGCGGTAGAGAGCAAAGGAAGGATTTGAGCAGGGCTTTCCCTAGGGCTTTACATGTTCAGAGAGAAAGCCTAATTGATTACACTTTATGAATAGTCATTAATAGAATCTACAAAGAAAGAACAGAACATGGAAGAGTATCGGCTGAAGATCGATAAAACAGAAAAACCATTATTGATCATTGATTACACTTTTGGGGGAGACCGCAATCTGGAGTTAATGAAATCAACAAACCTGCCTACTGGCTTGCAAAATGCTAAGGTAAAGACTGAGTTTGATTTGGCGTATGCATGGAGTGATTTTGCACGTAAGTATCTGGAGAAAACAAAAGAGATTGCAGCAACCCCTATTTGCTGGCAAGGACACTATGATCAGCTTGGTAGGGTGATGCTTGAAATGATGCGTTTAAGTAGGGATAGACAAGAACTGGTAAATCAAGATGGCGTTTACGACATTATTCCCAACCTAGAGGAAATCCCGTTTGTTAGTAAGCCCTCTCGCCTTGAAGACAAGATGTTTTGCCGTATCTGGCTTTCTTTAATTCGTCATCCTGCCTTTATTGAGATGGAGTTAGATGAGGATGAGTTGGCATCATTCAACTACTGGCAAGGTTTATTTACAGTTGCTTTGGGCAAGACGAATAGTGAGCTACTGAATCAGATGACTTAAAGTGGTTGGTATGGGATAAAAAAAGCGCTCCGTTAAGAGCGCTTTTTCTTTTAGCAAAACTGCCTAGTCTCATTAACCTCCGTAGAGGAACTTCGGTAGCCACAATGTCATGCCTGGCCAAGCATACATAAAGACCATGCATGCAATAACGATAAACATATAAGGCATCATGCCTGCAAAAATCTGATTGAGCGTAACGCCTGGTGGCGAGACTCCCTTGAGATAGAAGGCAGACATCGCAACGGGTGGTGACAAGAATGCTGCTTGCAAGTTCACAAAGACCAAGGTACCCCACAAGAGTGGATCGATGTTGAAGTGAGTCAACAAAGGTAAGAAGATCGGCACGAATATCACAATAATTTCTGTCCACTCCAAAGGCCATCCTAGGAAGAAGATGATCGCTTGAGAGAGCAGCATAAATTGGATTGGCGTTAGATCTAACATCAGCACCCATTTCTCAATGAGTGTTTGACCACCCAAAATGGTAAATACAGCAGAGAAGAGCGCTGAGCCTACGAACAGCCAGCACACCATCGATGTGGTCTTGGCTGTCAAGAAAACTGCTTGCTTGGTGCGATCAAAGTTTAAGGTGCCAGCTTGAAATGCCAGAATAAAAGCACCTAATGCACCTACTGCGGCAGATTCAGTGGCGGTAGTAATGCCTAATAGGATGACGGCCAGCACTAAGAGTGTCAGAACACCTAATGGCATCACAGATTCAATTAGTAGCTTAAGAATCTCAAACTGTTCCTCATCTAACTTAATGTAGTAATAGATGAGTAATAGGCCGAAGAGGATACAGGTCAAGCCAAAATAAAGCTCGAAGTTCTCTGGCGGTCCTACGGCTGCCTCTGAAGCGGCATCTGCTGATGGAGCATCTCCGGCAGCGGCATCTATTGCAACCAATGGAGCATCTTCTTCAGGCTCTTTAGATTTAATGTTGTTAGAGGTAGCATCAAGCGATACGAGAGCTTCTTCAACAGGTTCTGCAACGCTTGTAGATGCTTTAGCAACTTGAGTCGCTACTGGAACATTGAGTGCATCTCTTTCATTTTGTTGATGAATGATGACATACCACCATACTCCCCACATCGTGACTGCAATCAAGATCAATGGGGCCAGAGCTGCCAATACATTTTTGATAATTTTTCCAAATGAAAGTCTGGAGTCAAGAGGTGCATTTAACAATTTACCTGGCGAGAAGAGGGCCTTAAATGTGGCTACCAACATATTGCTGGAATAGTGCTCACGTAAAAAATGAATAGGCGCAGGAACTGGGACTATCAATTGCTCTGGTGCAAGCTTAGGCGCAACTTTGGGATTAATTAAGGCCCAAGCAATGATATAAACCAAATACAAAAAGGCAAGGAAAAATCCTGGCACCATGGCAGCAGCATAGAGTTTGACAACGGATTGGCCAGCTACTGCTGCGTACACAATAATCATGACCGAAGGCGGAATCAAAATGCCTAAGGTGCCACCAGCGGTAATAACGCCAGCAGCTAGTCGCGTATCGTAACCCGCATTAAGCATCGGTTTCATGGCAATCACACCCATGAGAACAACGACGGCACCAACGAGACCGCTTGCAATACCCCAGAAGGTACAAACAATTAGAGTAGCTACAGCCAAAGAGGCTGGCAGTCGACGGAATGCTAGCTGAATGCTGTAGAACATCTTATCTACCAGCGCCCCTCGTTCCATCACATATCCCATTAATACAAAGAGCGGAATGGATAAGAGGACATCATTCGTCATACCTCCGAAAGTTCTTTGCACCATCAGAGTAAACACTTTATTTGCAGTCCAGTTTTGCGATGGGTCGTAAAAGGCTGCAAAACCAAACATCATGCCCAAACCCATTAGGGTAAAGGCGGTTGGGAAGCCCAGCATAATTACAACAATAATCAAGCTGAGCATAACTAGGCCAAGAATCGGATCACTCATGATTTTTCTCTTTAGTTTGTCCAATACGATGATGAGCTGCTTCATCGATGGATTTAGCATTTTTGATTGCTTGTTGACGAGACTCTTCATCAACGTGAGTAGAGGCAGCCAATTGCTGTTCAACCACGTCAATTTCTGCGGCATCTTTTAAGCGTGCTGGCCATTCACCAGTTTTAAGGCAAACAATACAACGTAAAATTTCAACAATGCCTTGAAGCAGGACAAATGCTCCTGCAACCGGAATAATAGTTTTAAACGGATAGAGCGGCGGGCCGTTGGCAATCTGGGTAGTGTGCTCGCCTATGCGCCAAGATTCTGCAGCATAGGTATAGCCTGCATAAACCAAGGCAGTGATTCCTGGCAGGAAAAAAGTGATGTATAAAATCAAATCCAGGGTTGCCTGCGTCCGAGGCTTCATCGATCCGTAAAGAAAGTCGCCGCGAACGTGCCCATTTTGTGCCAAGGTATAAGCCCCACACATCATGAAGAGTGTACCGTAGGCCATCACGGATAACTCACCAATCCAAGCTGATGGAGAATTAAATGCATAGCGCCTCACCACGTCGGTGACCACCATGAGCATCAATACAACGACAAGCCATGCAGCCGCTTTACCAATAAAGGTACTAATTTCATCTACAGTTAACATGAATTTATTCATGTACTAATCTCCTAAGATAATTCTGTAATTCTTAACGCCACTAAAAAAAACCGGACGGTGATGCCGTCCGGTTCAGATGCGCATGCTGCCACATTATTGCGTTAGCTTTTAGCGCTTTAAAGGCGTTTAGCCCTTGAAATAATGGTCGTAGGCAATCTTCATATCCACATTCACCAGCAAATCCCAACGAACCGCCCGTTGAGCAAAGGCTTTTTGTGAATCCAGTACTTTCTTGAACATTGGGAGTTCAGCAGCTTTCTTCGCAATAATCTTATCCCAAGCATTCAATTGAGCTACCAAAATAGACTTCGGTGTAGCGTAGAACTTCACCTTGTCTTTAGTTTGAAGTTCAACAAAGTCTTTGGAGTAGCGATCGATTGCTTTCCAAGACATATCTGCAGAAGCTGCTTGGGTTCCGTACGACAGGATGGCCTGGAGATCTGCAGGTAGGGAGTTGAATTTCTTCTTATTGAAGATAATTTCAAATTGCTCTGAGCTTTGATGGAAGCTTTGAAGCATGTTGATTTTGGATACGTCAGGGAATCCAAGGAGACGATCAGAGGAAGCATTATTAAATTCAGCAGCATCTAAAACACCACGGTCCATTGCTGGAATAATTTCTCCACCAGGTAGAGCCTGAACTGATGCGCCCATATCTGTAAAAATCTCAATAGAGAGGCCAACGGTACGATATTTCAAGCCCTTTAAGTCATCTGTTTTTGCAATCGGCTTTTTAAACCAACCTAATGGCTGGGTTGGCATTGGGCCATATGGGAAGGAGACTACGTCGAGTTTGAGGTCGTTGTAGATTTCATTCAAGAGTTGCTGACCACCACCATATTGGTTCCAAGATAGGAGTGTGTTGGCATCCATACCAAACGCTGGACCTGATCCCCACAGAGCTAATGCTGGACTTTTACCGTACCAGTAAGCCAAAACACCATGGCCACCGTCTAAGGTACCACTAGATACAGCGTCTAACATATCAAAAGCTTTAACTACTGAGCCAGCAGGCAACACCTCAATCTTGAGTCGACCACCGGACATCGCATTTACTTTGGTTGCGTAATCATTGGCATACTCGTGGAAAATATCTTTGGCTGGCCAAGTGGATTGAAAGCGCAGGTTCACGGTTTGCGCATTTGAAATCATTGGGAAACCCATTGCAGCTGCACCGGCAGTTCCTACAGCAGCACTCTTAAGAAACTTACGGCGTGGGCTAGTGTTATTAGTTTCTGACATCCAAATCTCCTGTGGTCGTTTATTATGAAAATACTCCTCAAGTGAATAATATTAAACAAAGTTTCTTAAAATTGGCGCAAGTAAGATTGGGGGTTTCCCCTTAACATTGGTCTAATAAGTTAAAAATATACAGAAATTAGCAAGTTATTTATGTTGCGTTGCATTAAATTTCATCCCACACCTCAACATTGAGCTGACTAAAAATATTTGGCATTGGGTGAGTAGCCAGATCAAAAGGATATAAATGAGTAATAAACCAAAGATCTTAGTAAGTAGAGCAATCTTTCCTGATCAACTAGCGGAGCTGGAGAAATCTTTTGAGGTTCGATCCAATCAGGCTGACCAAGTCTTTACCCCAGCAGAGTTACAAAAAGAGTTGTCAAACGTAGTCGGTGCATTAGTAACCGGTAGCGAGCGAATAGATGCAAGTGCTTTGCAAAATGCTAAAGATTTAAAAATAGCAGCGAATATTGCAGTGGGCTATAACAATTTTGATGTCCCTGCGATGAGTGCGGCAGGAGTGATGGCTACGAATACTCCAGATGTATTGACGGATACCACCGCTGATTTTGGCTTTGCTTTGTTGATGTCAACCGCAAGGCGTATTTCAGAATCTGAACATTGGATCAGAAATGGTCAGTGGGATAAATGGTCTATTGTCCATAACCCGCTTGGTATGGATTTGCATCACAGCACCATTGGCATTATTGGCATGGGTCGTATTGGTCAAGGCATTGCAAAGCGCGCACTCGGTTTTGGTATGAAAGTGGTTTATCACAACCGTAGCCGTTTACCTGAGGCAAATGAAAAAGCATGTGAAGCGAGTTATGTCTCCAAAGAAGAGCTGCTTCGAACCGCAGATCACGTTGTACTTGTTCTGCCTTACACGCCTCAAAATCATCACACGATTAGCGCTGCAGAAATTGCGCTGATGAAACCCACCGCAACCCTAATTAATATTGCCCGTGGCGGCATTGTGGATGATGCGGCTTTAGCGCAAGCATTGCAAAGTGGCAAGATTTTTGCAGCGGGCTTAGATGTTTTTGAGGGCGAGCCTCAAGTGCATCCAGAGTTACTCAAGTGCAGCAATATTGTCTTGGCCCCGCACATTGCTAGTGCTACAGAAAAAACGCGTAGAGCGATGGTAGATCTTGCAGTAGAGAATTTGCGAGCAGCGCTTGATGGGAAAAAACCACCAAGCTTAATTAATACAGAAGTATTTAAAGCCTAACTTAAAAAACTAATCTGCTTCTATTTCTTCTGGGAGCTCGCGAAGAGCAAGTTCAATTCCACCAAATTTACCTGCTACCCAGTTGTAGACCTTGCAAGCAATCCATAGCAAAGCAAAACCAAGTAGAGCATTCAGAATCAATGCAGAGAGAACGGTAAATCCAGGAATAGCGCCGTCACGAATAAAGGCTACAAACAAGGCTAACAACACAATCGGTACAGAGAAACAGAGATAAACCAAAACCAGAGTTTTGGCGGTATGCATTGGATCTACGTAGACAATTTCTTTTTTGGTGAGTTTCATGAGGTGCAATCTTAAAGCAGTCCGTCGAAAAGCGCCACATCTACCCAGTCACCGGCCGCCACATTTCCTTGGTCGTGAGCTAGGATGACAAAGCAATTTGCCTCACTCATTGATCGTAAAATTCCAGCACCTTGGCTACCGGTCAGCTTGACTGTAGGCTTCCCATCGGGACCACGCCCCATAACGGCACGCTGAAATTCTGTCCGACCCGGTTTTTTCCGAATCGGTGCCTCGGCAATTGCTTGGGTCATTAGCTGCTCAGTTTGGCTTGCGCCGTTGAGTTGCAATAAAGCCGAGCGAACAAATTGGTAGAAGGTCACCATGACTGCGACGGGATTGCCAGGCAGGCCAAAGAAGAGGGTTTTTCGGCTAGAGCCATTAACGGGCTTGAGAATTCCAAAAGCCATAGGGCGACCTGGGCGCATGGCGATTTTCCAAAAGCCCACATCACCCAGTTCTTGCATAATTTGCTTAGTAAAGTCTGCCTCACCAACAGAGACCCCACCAGAAGAGATCAGAACATCTGCTTTAGAGGCAGCCTCTATAAAGGCGGCTTTCAGTGAGGCAGGGTCATCACGCACAATACCGCAATCAATGATTTCCATATTGAGGCGATTGAGTAGGCCGGTTAGGCTATAGCGATTACTGTCATAAATACTGCCCGTATCTAAAGCTTGCCCTAGAGGACGTAATTCATCTCCAGAGGAAAGAATGGCCACCTTGAGTTTGCGATGTAGCTTGAGGCTGGCGATGCCCAAAGACGCGGCTAGGCCAAGATCGGAGGGTCGCAATAAGCGACCAGCAGCAATAGCAGCTTTACCGCTTTGCAAATCTTCGCCACGCAAGCGGCGGTTCTCTCCACACTTCACTTGATTTTGTTTAAAACCTACAGTTGACTCACTTACGGATTCGGTAAATTCTTGAGGAATGACGGTATCGCAGCCACTGGGCATGAGGGCGCCAGTCATAATCTTGAGACATTCGTCTGGACCGATGGCTCCTTCATAAGGTTTGCCAGCATAGGCCGTGCCAACGATCTTCAAGGCGGCTATCGTCTCCTTATTTCCCAGGCAATCCCCATTAAATGCAAATCCATCCATGGCAGAGTTATCGGCAGCAGGGACATCTATTGGAGAAAGCAAGTCTTCCGCCAAAATGCGATTTATCGCTTGATCCAAAGTGACTAACTCAATATCACTCGCATTATTGAGCTTGCGAGACTCCAAAAGTAATTCATTAACTAGGCCTGAGATAG
>Ga0209499_1000125_pt1 | contig 54825 bp, 61 predicted proteins | sample C_130208_EF_Meta_FD_187306 | JGI IMG/M metagenome (GOLD analysis project Ga0209499, IMG submission 187306) | Freshwater microbial communities from Lake Croche, Canada to study carbon cycling - C_130208_EF_MetaG (SPAdes) (version 2) | ecosystem: Environmental > Aquatic > Freshwater > Lake...
TCCGGATGTCATCTGCTCTGGCCGGTATTCGGGGTGCTCCCACAGGCTCATGGCCGGTGACGGCGTAGGCGGCGGCGTTGTGCTCACGGGGTGTGGGTCAATCTCGGCCAGCAGCTTTCGCAGTTCCCGCGCACGTCTTTCCTCGGCCCAGTTTCTTACTCGTACTCTAGTCATGCGTCCCTCCATTCCCATCCAAGTAGCTGCTCAGTGTTTTTAATCTGTTTGTCCGTTGGCTTGTGGTACATAGCAAACGATGTGTACGGAGTCGCTTGGGGGTATAACACCCAGTGACCAACAGGTTTTGGCGGATGAATAATTGTGCAGGTAGGGCGTTGATCTGGGCTTGGGTTGTTCCTTGAGAGAACTTTAAAAAAATCATTGTCCACCGGCTCTTGCGCTGGATGTGCCATCCGGTTGACTGCTTTGTCAACACTGGATTGCGTCTGGTGCAGCATCCCGTCCACAAACCCGCGCTCGTAGTCTGGGCCTTGGTCAAGCCTAGGCTTTGCGTAAACCTGAACATCGTCGTCGTCCAGCCTGTCCTGCGCGATTTTGCGTTTGCTATCAAATCCTGTCATAGTAAATGTCTCCATGCAGTTTGTGGTTGAGTTTCTTTGGTTGCGTCAGTCGCAGGGAAGTTGTACGCCTTTAACGCCCTTGCAAGCACTGTGTACCAAGGCTCCGCTGGCTTCGGTGGGTTTGGCTTTCGTCCTGCTTTCATTTCTTCTTCCTCCAGTCGCAGGAGATATCTTGCCCATAGCGTCCACCAGCTACAACGCAATTGGTTCCGTCATCCATCACAATAGGCACAACATATGTTGCATTAAAGTCAGGCCAATCAATGCGTATCCAGCCTTCCTTCAACGGTGGTGGTTTATGCTCGTCGTTGCAAGCACTGAGAGCCATCACTGCAATGGCTATTGCGTATAGGTACTTCATTGCGTAGCTTCTATTTTAGCGTTGATGATACAAGCTTGGCGCCAAGCTTCGTCCCAGATAGCCTTGGGGTCATCCAACAATTCCATAGCATTAGCGCGCTTGAGTAGTACAACCCAGTCGTCAAAAGCTTGCTCCCAGTCTTGCATATGCGCTGGGTTGTGAGTAGTGTTCATTCTAGTCCTAACATGCAGATGGTGATGAAGTATACTGCAAGCGCGAAGACGCCTGCCAGTACGCCGATGCAGAGGTCTTCGATGGTCATGATAATTCCTTGGGTTGGGTGATGATAGACAATAGATCGGCGATGGCCTCTTCTTCAGTGGCGCCATGGCCCAGCGCATCGCCAGGCTCATAGCCATCAATATAAGCCTCCCAGTCAAAGTCGCGCACAGGAATGGGCGGGTAAACAAAAGACGTTTTGATGGTCATGCTGCCTCCGCAAATTTTATAAGAGCTGCCGCAATCTGCATTGCCTGCTCTTTAGTAAGCACCGCGCTGCAGGACGCTCGCGGCACGGCGATGTTAAGCCAAACCTTTAACGGTTCGCCGTAAGTGTCCCAAGCATCTACATTGATGCGTGTGTCATCTTCTGCCATGACTGTAATGCCTTCTTCCATGATGTTCTCCTTAGTTGCCATACAGACTGCGGGGGTAGCCGGCCTCTTCAGGCTCATCAGTGCCTTCAAGCAGCTCGGCGCTGATCTCATGGACGTAGTAGCCGATGTTGCCAACCATCTTGTCAAGTGCATGCTCTTCTGAGAAGGCTTCGACATCAGAGTGCCAATTGCCGTTCACAAAGATACAATACACACGTGGAATGTGGGGGTGCCGTGTAGGCTGTGGGACGCTGTTTTTCATTTTCATGATAGATGCCTTTCAAAGTTCAGGTTGATTGATTACAGAAAGTTGTCACCATAAACGGATAGCAATGCTGTTTGTAGTTTAAGAGCTGCTATGCAGATCTCAAAAGTTTCCCCTTCCAATGATAAATCAATCAGAATTTCTAGGAAGTCATGCAATTGTACGTCGTTCATGGTGTGTAGCTTTCTATAGTCAAGGTGTCACAGCAACGTTGCTGTAAGTGCATTGTACATCCGCTTTTGCAGCTTTGTACCGCCCTAGCAAAAAAAGTTTTTAAGCCACCACCCAGCCCCTAGATGGTGTATATTACATAACTTGCGGGGCCATGCTCCGTCCCATCAACTTGACTATTGAAAGGTATCTATGTGAACATCTTTTCCATTTCTATAAGCATCACACCAAAAATAAGGCACCTGAAGTCTATACAACTTCAAAGTGCCCTAAAACCAACCAAGGATCAACATGGAACCACAGATTGCGCCGACCGGATTCGGCGCAAGTATAGTAACTCCGCAGCAATTATACACCAACTATCTTCAGGACCGAGGCTATGATGCCACTGACATAGCACAATTAGGTCTTGAGTTGCTTGATCGTGAGCAAACCCGTGCTCTGCTTGGGCACACCGGTGAGTGGAGTATACGCATCCCGTATCGTGACATCGACGGCAAGGACACCGGCTTTGACCGCGTTAGGTTATTGCAGCCTCGGTCCAAGATGAAGTACTCACAGGCTCGAGCCAGTGGCAGTCATATCTATTTTCCCATCAAAACCAATTGGCGCCGCGTCATTACGGATGTAGACATTCCCGTCATCATCACAGAAGGTGAATTCAAGGCATGGTCCATCACCAAAGTGCTGGTTGCAGACACACTGCCTTACGCATGCTTGGGGTTGGCAGGGGTTACTAGCTGGACGGACAAACAGGGGCTGCACCTGCACAAAGACTTGATGCAGATCATGTGGCGCAAAAAGACTAGTTTTGAGTCCAAGAGCAGACAGGTCTACATCATCTTTGACTATGACGGCGCCAAGGCTGAAGGCGAGCCCAATGAGCAGGTGGCATTAGCCGAGACTAAGCTAGCAATCACATTGCGTGGGCTTGGCGCTGAGGTCCATCTTTGCCGTGTCGGTCGCTTCGGTTATGGCGAAGGCAAGAAGTACGCCATTGATGACCATCTGCAGGCTGGTAAGACGCTGACAGAGGTGCTCACCGCAACCAGCATCGTCATGAATGGCGTGGATACACTAGATGTGAAGCTACATGAGTTCTCTACAAAGTATGCCATGCTCAATGGCGATGTCATCCGGTTGATGGACGGGCACATTCTGAACTTTAACAAAGCACGTATAGACTCAGCTCAGCACATCTTCATTCAGACCAGCACCGTGCAAGGCCGCAATGGCGCACCACCTAAGGTTGTTAGCCGTGAGATACCTCTCATTGAGGAGTACAAGAAGTGGCCCAAGAGGTGCGATATTAAAAAGGTGGGGATCTACCCACGGTACCAGGGACTTAGGGTCACTCCAGATGGCTGTTACAACTATCTTAACGCTTGGTCGCACTTTCCTGTGGCAGGTGACATCAATTTGTACGCTGAATTCTGCAAGTACTTCTTTAGAGATGAAATTGAGTTTATGGAGTATTGGCATGATTGGGTTGCCAACATAGTCCAATTCCCACACCGGCGAAACAACACCACTCCACAGTTTGTGTCTAACAGTGAGGGCATTGGCAAATCTGCTGTGGCTGAGTTCATAGCAGAGATGCTGGGTCTTGGTGATGGGGCACCGGCAATCATTGTGGGGCCTGATGAGTTGTTTGGCGCCTTCAATGGGCTGCTACGCAACAAGATCTTTGTGGTGGTGAATGAGCCTTCATCCGATCGTGATGACCATAGCGCTAAGCTAAAGAACTTCATCACATCTAAGGAGATTACCATCAACAATAAGTACGGGGCGCAATACTCAATAGAGAACTACATCAACTTTGTCTTCACAACCAACAGGCCTTACGTCACAACGATGGGCAACAGCGCTAGACGTGAAGCTATCTATAAACCGGAGACACTTACCAACGCGGAGACGCAGCCTCTAGTTGTAGCACTCATGCGGTGGGCAAGGGCTGGGGGATTTGGCGCGGTGCTTAACTGGTACTACAACCGCGACATCTCAACATTTGACCCTTTCAAGGCAGCACCTAACACTAAACGCAAGGCACAAGTCGTGAAACTTTCTCAATCCGTCACTCAACAATTCGCCAATGACCTCGTCGAATGGGCTAGAACGCATATAAATGGCGTGGCATTCTTTACCAATCAGCAACTGCAAATACTCTTTAGAGCTTGGCAAGGTGATGAAAGGATGCCCTCAGCTAAGTACGTTAAGTCTGCTTTGGCCGGCATTGCGCCCGGCGATGAAGCTGTGGTGTTTATGAAGACAGATGCTGGCGATGTGACAAAAAATATTACGATGCGCGGTTGGTTTATAGGCAAAACCAATGATTGGGAGATTTGTAATAAACGAAATGCTGCAAAAGCTACTGCTGATGCAGTGGCAAAAGAGGTGCAAAATATTACAGATTCCTTCTAATTCGTGCAGTATTACAACAGCTGATTACACTGCAAAGTGCTCTAAGTTGTTGTTTCTAAACTCTAATTACATTATTACATATATTACTACTACTAAAACTAAAGGAATATTTATATATATATACTCCCCCGTATATAGTTTTCGAGCCCGTTGTAATACTTTTTGTAATAGGCCAAAAATGATCAACTTTTCACCAGAATGTGTATAATCTAAGCTATGACTACTGAAAAACGACCCATAGGACGCCCTACAAAGTACAACCCAGCACTTTGCGATAAAATTGCAGACATGGGCAAAGAAGGGCTTTCACGTCATCAAATAGGATCGCGCCTTGGGCTTCACCCTACTAACATATCAGACTGGGAAGCTGTGCACGAGGAGTTTCGCAATGCCTTGAAAGAAGCGAAGCAGCATGCGCTTGATTATTGGGAGACTTTGGCCCAGAATCACATGATTGAAAACCCAGGCGGACCGCGGATTAACACCGGGCTTTGGTCTCGGTCTATGGCTGCTAGGTTCCCCAATGAGTACCGCGAAAACAACAAAGTCGAGGTCGTTGGTAAGAACGACGGAGCCATTCAAGTCGACGTTATCCACGATTTTGCTAAGGACCTGGTTGCTGATCTGCTAGCTGCACGACAAGCCGATGCTGAATCCGGCAACAGCTGAACGACTTGCACAGCGCATAGCGTCTGGTCCTAACCTGAATCAAGCATCGCCTGAATGGCAGGCGGCGTTGAAAGCTCGCGTTAAGTGGCTGTCAATCGCGAACAAGCATCAGATCACACCAGGCGGAGATTGGTGGGACATTTGGCTTCTGCTTGCTGGGCGCGGTGCAGGTAAGACTCGGTGCGCAGCTGAATGGACTTGGTGGGAAGCTTGGAGCCAACCTGGGACGCGGTGGCTAGTATCAGCTCCGACAGGCGGAGATGTGCGTGATGTTTGCTTTGAAGGTGAGTCAGGCTTGATTGCGGTTATGCCACACACTCTCATTGCAGACTACATCAAATCGCTAAATGAGATCAAGCTTGTCAATGGCAGCATAATCAAAGGCATCCCAGCGTTTGAGCCTTCACGCTTCCGAGGTCCACAGTTCCATGGCGGGTGGCTGGATGAGCTGGCTGCATGGGACTACCTTGATGACGCATGGAACATGTTGCAGTTTGGCATGCGCCTTGGTAAGCACCCACGGATCATTGCCACCACAACACCTAAGCCAAGGCCCTTGATTGTTGATCTGGTCAACCGAGATGGGGATGATGTATGCTATACCTCAGCATCCACGTACGATAACATCAAGAACCTCGCACCGAGCTTCCAAAAGCAGATCTTGCAATATGAGGGCACGACACTTGGGCGCCAAGAGATTCATGCTGAGATCATCGACCCAGAAGAAGCCGGCATCGTCAAACGCGACTGGTTCAAGCTTTGGCCCCATGAGAAGCCGCTGCCACGCTTTGAGTATATTGTGCAGTCCTACGACATTGCCACGTCGGACAAAACTAAGAATGACCCGACCGCGTGTGTGGTGTTTGGCGTCTTCAAACCCTCGCCCGATAAGCCCATGTCGGCGATGATTATTGACTGCTGGGAAGAACACCTGCAGTATCCTGACCTGCGACCTAAAGTCGTGGACGAGGCGACCAGCATCTACGGCGACGAGAATGAGTTTGGCTCAGGCAAGAAGGTCGACATGATTTTGATCGAGGACAAGTCCGCCGGCATCTCCCTCATCCAAGACTTGCGCCGTGCGGGCCTGCAGGTCAGAGGCTACAATCCCGGCAACGCCGATAAGATGATGAGGCTTAATATCGTTGCGCCAATCATCAAGCGTGGACTGATTTACGTGCCTGAGTCTACGAATAACCCTGGCGCGCCACGGACCTGGGTCGAGCCACTACTAAACCAGTTATGCTCGTTCCCAGAGGTCAGGCATGATGACCTTGTGGATGCAACCTCACAGGCGTTGCGTCTATTACGGGACCAAGGGTTTTTGAACATCGATCCGGTGTACAATGACGATGACTCGTATGACGAGGACCGCAGCCCACGTATCAACCCATATGCGCAATAACTATGGACTATGATGAAACACTAGCTCGCATGCGTGCTGAGATGCTAGCGCAAGGTCAGCAACCTCAGGTCTACGATGACGGTGCAAGTCAGTTAGGCCAAGACCCAGATATGCTGCAGGTGGGGCTTTTTGGTAAGCGCCCACCCACTATACGCCCACCTGCTGTAGCTGAGCCCCCTATTAACTTGGCAAGGCGCTCAATACTTGGCTTGCGCCCTACGTCAAACGAGAACTTACCTGCAGTACGCCCACAAGACGTTCCGCTTCCCGCATCAGCGCCTGCGCCTGCTGTACAAGCGCCTAAGCCAGACTTAGGAAGTTTTGACCCGGGTAGAGGTAGCTACGACGCGCCCTCTGCATTAGGCGCGCTGGGTGCACTGGTCAACAAAGCTGCAGCAACGCCTATGTCACGTCGTGAGGTGCTACAACGTGCCGGGCAAGCAGTGGTCAATCAGATGCTGCCTACACCCAAGATTGCTGATGTCGTGCCTGAGATTGTTGCGCCTTTGGCTCCCTTGACACAGATGGCGCAAACCGCTGCACCTGCTATCAACAGTGCAAAAGCTGCCGCAAAGATCGCAGCCTACGCGTCCACGATTTGGGAAAATACTGACAGTGCCAAGAAGGCTTATGAGACGTCCACAGGTCAAAGCGTTGGCGATAATTGGGACGACCCAGAAGATGTGCCGCATACACAGCTTTGGGCTTCAGTAGAAGAAGGCGACAACTACACTGATGCTGCTAAAGCCGTAGGACTTGATGCTGAGACTGTTGCTGCGCAAACAAAACTTCCACTTGCAACTGTAAAAGAGCTTATTGGCGATGGCAGCAAATTGCTTGGTGAAGTTGCTGGAATTTCTAATACGCGCAATTCACTGGAAGGCATTATGGAAGATGGGCGAGCAAAAGAAGCTGTTCGCGCAACTTCGTATCTTGACGTTTGGAATGACAACAAGTTCTTAGATAAAGCTGCCAAAAAAGCTGTCAAGGAAGAAGGCAATGACGCTGATGGCATGGATGTTTACGACAACTTCATAAATCAAGTTGTTGATCGCTTTCGCGAGATGGAGCGCGGACATTCAGAATACAACAGCAAAAGCGGCTATACTAAGTACAAAAAACAAAAAGACGCACTCTCAAATGAACTGCACAAGCATCTTATAGATGACAACCTCCTTGACGACATTTGGGGTCAGGCAAACGAGTATGGGGGTACTGAATACGAAGACGCTTTAGATCGGATGCGTAAGCATGGGTGGACTGGCTCTGTTGACAACGAATAGTTATGGCACTACCTATTGATCTTGGCTCTTTTGACCCTGGGCAAGGCGACAGTTGGGATGGCTCGCCCTTAGACGCAGTACGCCAACAAGCACGTACAGGCGCGCAAGCAGGTTCTGATGTAGCACGCGCCATCATTGGCGGGCCTTTATCACTAATTGGCGGGGCTGCGCAAACTTTAGGGCAGGGTATAAACGCAGGGCCCGGATACTTATACCGCAAGTACGTTGAGAATGACCCTGCAGCTGCTGAAGCGTACCGCAAAGAGCGTATACCTACTGCTGAAGAAAACATCGCCAATTTGTATAAGCTACTTGGAGAGCCTGTAACAGAACAAGGCAAAAAGTTTGCATACGAAACATTGCCTGATGTTATGTCTGCAACAGGTCTTGACAAGCTGCCCTTTCCATTTCCTGAAGCGATGGGATTACCGCGCAGAGGCTTTACGCCTAATGACCTGCGTGTTGTTGGCGCTGAAGCTTCACGCATTGGTAAGCAAGTCCGTGATATACCAACTGACTTTGCCAATGCTAAAGCAGGCATTACACGCATTGACCCCATCACCAACGCGCCTACGCTAGGCACCAAGCTACAAAGCGTAGCGCCTGGGTTAGATACAGTAGGCGAGTTAGGGCCTGCAGCTGGCTCTGCTGCAGCGCAAATGGGCGCTATTCGTGTGCTGGGCACTCAAGTTGCACGTGCCAAAGACCCTATGACAGGCAACTTGGCTACACCTACGCAGGCTGAGACTGCAGACTTGGGCGGGCTTACAAACTTGCAAGCGGCGCCTGTGCACACCATTGACACCAACCAGCCAAGCCGCTCAGTCTTAGGCGACTACATGACTCGGTATCTTGATACAGCTGCAATGGTTGATGCGTTTAACACGTACAATAAGCAGCGCATGATGGAGATGTACCCTGACGCAACGTCGCCTCGTGTTGCGCAACTGGCGTTTGAGTCACGTCTCGGCGGGCGATCTAGTAATGAGTACGCGGACGCTAAAGCGCAAATCATTGACGACTTTGCCAAGACACCTGAAGCTCAGCAGTTAGCCCAAGCACAAGGCACGTCATTGCCTACTGTGGAGGACTACTTCAACAGGCATGAGGCAGGCATGAAGTGGGTTGCTAACAACCTAACTAACTACGCAAGTAAGTATGTAGGCACTGCTAATGACCCGCTTCTAAAAGCGGCCTCTGAAGGCTACACATTTAGGCCTGCAGCAGATGTGCGCAGCCAAGGCGAAGTGTCACAGCGTTTTGCAGATACTGCTCGAGAAAAAGCAGGTATGCCTGGGTCTGCGTTACAAACTGCAATTGACGCTAAGCAAGCTGAGCTTGATCAGGCAACGCAAAACCTAAATGACTTTGCACAAGCTAATGTTGGCAACTTAGAAGCAACTAACGCGACTACGCGTATGCGAAATGCGCGTGTAAAAATAGCAAATGAGCTTGAGAACTTAAAGCTTGGCGCCATGTATGAGAACCTTGCGGATACAGCAGTATCACCAGTAACTAAAGAGAAGTTTCTTATTGACTTAGCTTATCCTGCAAAGCAGTTCTACCCAGACGTTACGCACCCTAATGTACCGGATGCAGCAACTTTGTATACGGCAAAGCGGCTTAACGAAATAGGATTACCTGGCATTGCGCAGTCTGTGTACAACGACGTGATGCAAAAGAAAATCCCACTTGATACGCTAAGCGCAATGACTGTTGAAAAGTATGTCCGGCAAATTGCTACAAAGCGCATACAGGACGAAGCTGCCGCGGGAATTGCGCGGCAACAATATCTTACAAATGCAACCGCAGCCATTGCTGATCGCACAACCAACGACCCAGAGGCTCAGCAAATTGGCGGCCACATCTTACTTGAGACAACTGCCAACACACCACGTAATGTTGGTGAACAGCGCGTAAGTGACGCAACCGCAGTGCTTGATATGTGCGTAGGCGAAAGTGGTAAATATATGGGCAAAGGCCCACACCCGTTTACAGGTAACGACCCCAATTACGAACCCTACCTTGACCCCATTACAGGCAACAAAAACCCTAAAGGCACAGGCTCGTTACGTAGTTACGTTTACAACGCAATGCGCGGCGACTCCATACTTGCGCAAATTCATGATAATGAGACTAAGCTTCCTGTTGCAATGCTTGAACTACACAAGCGAGGCAGCGATAAGTACTCATTAGGCTACGTTTCAGGCCCTACAACAAAATCAGGTGCTACCAACGGACCTATTGCTGCGCAATACCACCAAGCAATTGCTGACTACTTAAATAAGCGTGGCGATATTGCAGGTGTTGAAAGCAACTTAAGCGCAAACACAAGTGTTTTGGATACTGTGCGCAGTTCTGACGCTGCTCGTATACTAGGTTTACGCAGCGCAAATGACTTGGCAGCTGCGCACCCAGACTTGCCGCGGTTTATGACTAAAGACGCTTTGCGCACGTATGCTGCAACGCTAAAGCAAGAGCAGCAGGCTACGCCGCAACTGCCTACTGCACGCAGCACCGACACGCTGCAATCATTACAACAAGCACGGGATGTAGCTCTTCGTGATTTGAATGACTTAACCAATACGCACCAACAAATACAGGATGCATTAGCGCATATCAATGACATTGATGCACGTATAGCCCGCATAGGAACAGACCAGCGTCTTGCCACTAACTACTCAACGCCGTCTGAGTACAACTTTAACGACTTTGCAGGCGTGTATGGCGATGACTTGTCGCCTAATGAAAGACGCACAGGTCAAGCCGCTGTTGACTACATCCACCATTACTTTGACGAGCAAGCGCTGCAAGACAATAGGCTATACACAAGTCAGCAAATTGGTATCCCTGCATTAGAAACAGTACTTACCTCTAACGAAGCGCAACGTGTGTTGGTTGGCCTGTCAGCCGACACACGAGACGCTGTTATAAGATACTTTAGAGAATTGCCTAGTAATGCCGACGCGTCAATGCCTCGCGTTTTGTCACGTATGTCTGATGAGGACTTGCATAGTCAACTTAGTGACCCCGACAGGCTTGCAGTGCCTATGCTTACGAATCAACTAGGCCAGCGCTTTGATCGCAATAGACAGCATTACCCAACTATCTTGGCGTTTGTAGATGAGATGCGGCATGATCGGCCTTTGCATGTAGGCACCAATGACAGGATTGACCCCGCTACTCTTGAATCAGCACTGCGGCAACTTGCGCATGAGCGTATGGCAGGCCCACCAGCTGCGCAAGCACCTGCAGCCATACCTGATATACTGCCTGATATACATGTAGATGACTGGGAAGTAGATCAGCAGCATGGCGCTAATCAACCTGCTGCTGCGACTGCTGCCCCGCAAGAAGACGCCTTGGCTGCGCGTATGGAGCGTTTACGTAATGGTGAGTTTGCAGCGTCATTAAACGCAAATGTTAGAGTTATGCCTTATGGTGACCTAAGTCGATCTGTACTACGAAATGCTGAGCAATTCAATCTTGTCAATGACGCTGCAACGCGTATTATGGAACAAACACGTACGCATGGGGTTGATGACCCGAATGAAGTTGCTAACTTAATTCGTAACGGCAATAGGGTTTTTGGTGGCGCCACACTGCAATTAGACACGTTTACACCAAATATGCTTGAGCTACTTGCTCGTGATGTGAGTATGGGCATGGAAGCGCGCAATAACGCTGCACGACCTGCGCAGCTGCCCCCTGCAGCGCGTGAAGACATACTTGCCGAACGACATGCAGATCTTGCTGCCGAACGAGACGCAGATCTTGCTGATGAACGTACTATGGCTGAAGCGCAGCATCTTTTAGAAATTCTTGATGAGAGCGTGTTTAGCACTATGGCTAGGCCTACTGCAATGCGCCAAATTCGTAGCTCAATACGCGACCTTGAGAACAATGGTCGTGCAGGCTGGGAAAATGTGTTAGGCATGGCATCAGATGACTATGCGTATAGCACTACTCTTCGTGACGCACTAGTTACGCAATTGCGCATGCTACTTGAAGGTTATGAATAAGGAATACCATGGCTCTTGAAATGCCCATCCCCCAAGACTACGATCGCTTTGTTGACGGCATTGCTGATGAGCCTGAGGCGCATAAAGCAGAAATTGATCTCTTTGATCAGAGTGACTCGGACGTTGAGGAGCTAGAAGATGGCTCAGCAATTGTGCGCATGCCTGATCTTAAAGGGCCTGATGATGAGCCTGACTTCTATGAGAACTTGGCAGATAAGTTTGACCTACTTATGCTGGACGGTCTTGCAATTAAGTACATTGACTTGATTGAGAAAGACAAGGAGGCTCGAGAAGATCGCGATAAGCAGTATGAAGACGGCTTGCGTCGTACGGGCTTAGGCTCTGATGCGCCTGGCGGTGCGCAGTTCCTAGGCGCTTCAAAGGTGGTCCATCCTGTCATGGCCGAGGCGTGTGTGGACTTCGCGGCACGAGCCATTAAAGAACTATTCCCTGCCGATGGACCTGTCAAGACCAAGATTGTGGGTGATACTACTGCAGATAAAGTAGATCGCGCAGAGCGTAAGCGCGACTACATGAACTGGCAGTTGACAGAGCAGATTGAAGAGTATCGTGATGAGCAAGAGCAGATGCTTACGCAACTACCACTGGGAGGCTCGCAATACATCAAGATGTGGTATGACGAGCAGATGCGTCGCCCACGTGCTGAGTTTGTTCCCATTGACAACATCTACCTTCCCTTCTCAGCAGGCAACTTCTACACAGCCAGTCGTATGACTGAAGTGCAAGACATCACGCAAGAAGAGTATGACTTGCGCGTTTCAACAGGCTTGTACATCGACACAGGCGTGTATAAGACTTCGATGATGCCTGATGAGACTAAGTCAGAAAAAGCTAATGACAAGATTGAGGGCCGCCGGCAGAAAGCTGACAACGTTGATGGCGTGCGTCGTGTATTCCATATCTGCACTTGGCTTGAAGAAGCCGATGACAAGTATAGCCAAGGCGCACGTGCGCCTTACATCATGATGATCGATGAGACATCACGCGATGTTGTAGGCTTGTATCGTAACTGGGAAGATGGCGATGATGCGTATACGAAGCTTGATTGGATTATTGAGTTTAAGTTTATTCCTTGGCGCGGTGCTTATGCCATTGGTCTTCCCCATCTTATTGGCGGGCTATCTGCTGCTCTTACTGGAGCTTTGCGTGCTCTGCTTGATTCGGCGCATATTAACAATGCACCTACTATGCTCAAGCTCAAAGGCGCCAAGATCTCAGGGCAAAGCACGGTCATTGAGCCTACGCAGGTAGCTGAGATTGAAGGCGCACCGGGAGTGGATGACATCCGCAAGATTGCCATGCCTGTGCCTTTCAATGGCCCAAGCCCGGTGCTTCTGCAGTTACTAGGAATTCTAACTGACGCAGCAAAGGGTGTGGTTACCACCAGTGAAGAGAAGATTGCTGATATCACATCCAATGCGCCTGTAGGCACTACACAAGCATTGATTGAGCAAGGCGCTGCGGTGTTTAGCTCTATCCACTCGCGGTTGCATGATTCTCAGCGCCGTGTCTTTAAAGTTCTTGCCCGTATCAATCGTTGGTATCTCAATGACCAGCGCAAGAGTGAGATTGTTGAAGATCTAAAAGTCACAACTGACGACTTCATTTCCAACGCTGATGTCATCCCAGTTAGTGACCCGCATATCTTTGCTGAGAGCCAACGCTACGCGCAAATCCAAACCCTTGCTGCTCGCGCGCAAGCAAACCCAGACCTGTACAACCGCCTTGAAGTTGAGAAGCGAATCCTTAAGCAGATTAAGCTTACTGACATAGCCATGGTGTTGCCAGATCCGCAAGAGATGCATGATATGAATCCTGCACTTGAAAACGTGGCCATGACCATTGGCAAGCCAGTTGGTGCGTACCCGATGCAAGATCATATTGCGCACTTCAAGGTGCACATTGCTTATGCGTTGGACCCGCTGTTTGGAGGCAACCCAGCAATTGCCCCGGGGTTTATCCCACAATGTTTAGAGCATCTTAAGCAGCACTTGACGCTATGGTACCTTACCATGGCTGATGGCTACACCAGTACAGCGCTGGGCCGCCCTTACAATGTGCTTAAGGTTGAGCCTACCATCCGCGAAGCGCAGCAGTTGCTTGCCGTTGCAACACAGCATGTGCACCAAGACGCGGCAGAGCAGCTTCAGCAAGTTGGGCAGGTTATGGCGCAGCTGATGCAGAAGATGCAGCAACTGTCGCAAGGCATGCAGCAAGGCGCGCCTACTGATCCCAATATCATGGCGCAGGTGCAAATGCTTGGGCAAACAGCGATGGCTGAAACACAGCGTAAAACACAAAAAGATCAAGCAGACACCCAACTTGCGCAGCAAAAACTGCAAGCACAGCAAGTTGAGAATACTGAAAATAACTTGGTACAAGAACGGATCAAGGCAGCCGAACTTTCAAGGGACGCTGTACAGCTGCAACATGAGCAACTGCAGACTACACTCGCCGCTCAACAACATCTGCAATCTAATTTAGGAGCTTAACATGAGCGATGACGCAATTAACATGCACAAACGTTTGGCCATGGGCCAAGCAGGCGCTGAAACACACTTAAAGCGCGGCGGTAAAGTCGCCAAGTACGCGGGAGGCGGGGCAGTGAAGAAGCCTGCTGAAGTGATGTGGGATGAGGCTTCAGGCGCTAAGCACAACACCATGGGTGCTAAGTCTGAAAAACAGTCTCAGACAGCAATTAACGACAGCAGCCAAAAGCTCCCTTACAATAAGCCCACGGGTAAGATTGCCACCATGAAAAAAGGCGGGCATGCTAAAGGCGGATTGACTATTGCGATAGTTGCGCCTATGAAGAAGAGTGCCGGTCGAGGACGCTAATGCGAATTAGCGTTCTTATAGACCTGATTAAGCAAAAGCAGTTTGAGATTGCTGATGCAATGGCGCAAGGTCATTGCTCAACTTTTGAAAGTTATTTGCGCTTAACAGGACGTCACGCAGGTTTGGAAGAAACCTTGCAGATTATCAACAACTTACTTGAAGAGGAAAAAAGAGATGACCTTTGATGCAGAGCAAACGCTTGAAGAAGCGTTTCCAGTAATCGATCCACTTATGGCGCCGTACGGTGCTCGTGTTCTCGTGCAATTGAGAGCAGTAAAAGATAAGGTGACGAGTTCTGGCATTTACATCCCAGAAGAATCGAAAGAAACCGAGAAGTGGAATACCATGATCGGTAAAGTCTTGGCTGTTGGACCTATTGCGTTCAAAAAGCGAGACACTATGGAACCATGGCCTGAAGGCGTGTGGTGCCAAGTTGGTGATTACGTTCGCGTGCCAAAGTGGGGCGGCGATCGCTGGGAGATTGACTTTGAAGATGGCAGCGCAAAAGGCAAGGCGCTGTTTACGTTCTTTAATGACCATGAGATTATTGGCCGAGTGACAGGCGATCCCAGGGCTATTAAAGCTTTCATCTAAGTTTTGAAAGGAAAACTTATGACATCTACAGATAAAATGGAAATGCAAGTGTCTGAAGACCAAGATGGCAGCGCAGTTGTCACTTTGCCTGATGCTATTGCATCTCCGCAAGCAAATACTGATTCGTTGATGCACTCAGATGACTCAAGCACCAACGATATGGATAGTCCATCACAACAAAATGATGGGCTGGACCACGACCCTAACAGAGAGGCCATTCGAGCCGCTCGACGTGAGGAACGAAAGCTAAAAAAGCAACTTCACCGTGAAAAAGCACGTGAATCTTCGCATTTAGTTAACGCTTTACGGCAGCAAAATCAGTCTTTATCAGAGCGCATTGCCCATATTGAGCAACGTACATCAGGCGCCGAGCTTGCACGTGTTGATAAGGCCATTGAAGATGCCGGCGTGCAGGTTGAGTACGCTAAAATGAAGATGCAAAATGCTGTTGAGTCCAAGGATGGGCACGGCGTAACGTCTGCGCAAGAAATGTGGTTTGAAGCGCAGCGCAAGTTGGAGTCTTTGACCAGCTTAAAGCATCAAGCTACAAAGCAAATGTCGCAGCCTGCGCAAAACATTACGCAGCCCGACCCTGTTGTCAAAAGAATGGCTACTGAATGGATGGAAGACAACCCATGGTACGACCCAAGCGGTAAGAATGAGGAGTCTCAAATTGCCCAAGTCATTGACAAACGCCTTACAAGTGAAGGCTATGACCCAACATCTGAAGATTATTGGGAAGAACTTACAGATCGTTTGCAAAAGTATATTCCCACAGCTCAAAAACAGGGGTATAATGACTCCGGTACTCGAACGCAAAGGCCCAGGTCTGTTATGACAAGTTCAGGACGTGAAACCACAGCAACTACTAGATCGAATGAATTTCGATTAAGCCCTCAGCGCGTATCTGCGATGAAAGAGGCAGGTTTGTGGGAAAATTCAGAACTTAGGCAGAAAGCCATTCGCAACTACGCTGAATGGGACCGCAGTAACAAGACTAGGAGCGCATAATGGATGATCGTTTGAAAAGAAATACTCGTGCAGGCCGTGAAACACGTGCGGATGATGATGCATCGCGTCGTCCGCCTGAAGAACAGTTTGTATCGTCTGAGGAACGCCGTAGGGCATTCCGTTCGGAGTGGCTGCAAGAAGCGCTTCCGACCCCACCCGAGATTCCGGGTTTTCATTTGTGCTGGCTTTCTACTACCAACCAGTATGACCCCATCCATAAACGTTTACGACTAGGCTATATGCCTGTGAAAGCCGAAGAAGTGCACGGCTTTGAGACTTATAGAGTCAAGTCAGGTGAACATGAAGGATTTGTCGCGTGCAACGAGATGATTTTGTACAAACTACCCGAGGACGTCTACCAGGACCTAATGGCAGAAATGCATCATTACGCCCCATTGGACGAACAAGAAAAGGTGCAAGTTCAACAAGAGCAAATGCTCGGTGCAAAAGATAGTCGGGGTAAGCCGCTGGTTATGATTGAAGGCGACGGCATGAAGTTTGACCAAACCGCAAAAGTGCCCGTATTTGGGTAATTTATTTAAGGAGTTAATATGAGTGCTACCTCTGCTCCGTTCGGTTTGCGCCCCGCGTTTCATCCTTCGGGTCTGGATCGCGCGCAAGCGCTTACCAACGGCATTACGTCGGGCTACGGCTCGAACATTCTCAAAGGTCAACCTGTACAATACAGTGCGTCCGCTGGCGTTATCATTATCGCCACCGTAGGCGCTGTTTGGTCCGGTGCTTTTCAAGGCGTTGAGTTTACTGACACAACTGGCCGTCGTCGTGTTTCCAATTACTGGCCTGCCAGTACTGCAGGCACTAACATCATTGCGTATTTCTACAATGACAACAACATTGTCTATGAAATTCAAACCGATGCTACCATTGCGCAAACCTCTATTGGTAATGAGTACAACTTCTCCGCCATCGCTGCAGGTTCTACCACCACCGGTTTGTCGCAATGCACCTTGGGTGTTTCGACTGCTGTAGGCAATGGCAACCCCGGCGACATGCGTGTCGTTGATATTGGCGCTTACCCTGACAATGCTTGGGGTGATTCATATGTTATCGTTCGAGTTGTGAACCCACGTTCTCAGTTCTTCGGTACCTTCAACGCTATTGCATAAGGAGAATAAACAATGGCTGCACCAATGAGAAGTACGGACTTCCGAAGCATCGTCGAGCCCATCCTCAACGAAGCATTTGATGGAGTTTACGACCAACGCGCCGATGAATGGTCCACGGTATTCCGTGAGCAATCTGGCATCCCTCGCAACTACCACGAAGAACCTGTCTTGTACGGATTTGGCGCTGCTCCGCAATTGCCGGACGGCTCGCCTGTTTCTTACCAACAAGGCGGCGTACTCTTCTTGCAACGCTACGTCTATCAAGTGTTTGGTCTTGCTTTTGCATTGACTAAAGTCTTGGTTGAAGACGGCGACCACATCCGTATCGGTCAAGTTTATGCTAAGCATTTGGCACAATCTCTGGTGGAAACCAAAGAACTGCTTTGCGCTAACATCTTAAACCGCGCTTTCAATAGCTCTTATACTGGTGGTGATGGCGTTTCTTTGAGCAACTCTGCACACCCCATTGCAGCTGGTTCGTTTAGCAACTTGCTGTCTACAGCAGCTAACTTGAGCCAAACTTCTTTGGAGCAGATGCTTATCCAAGTTCGTCAAGCAGTTGACAACAACGGTAAGAAAATCCGTCTCCAACCTGTGAAGCTGGTTGTTGCGCCTGGTAATGTGTTCCAAGCTGAAGTGCTGTTGAAGTCTGTCCTGCGTGCAGGTACTGCTAACAACGACATCAACCCGATCAAATCGATTGGCTTGCTGCCTGAAGGCGCATCTGTTATCAGTCGTTTAACTTCTGCCACCAACTGGTGGGTACAAACCGACGCGCCTGAAGGCTTGAAGCTGATGATGCGTCGTGCTTTGGAGAAGACCATGGAAGGTGACTTCGAAACCGATAGCATGCGCTATAAGGCTACCGAGCGTTACATTCCTAACTGGACTGACCCACGCAGCGTGTACGGCACACCTGGCGTATAAGCCAGAGCGGGGCTGGCTAATCACCAGCCCCTTTTCTTAATTCTTGTCATACTTTTCATGGAGCAGACAAAATGCCTCAATTTTCTGATGATCTCTTCTTAGGTACTGCGCAATCTTTTGCCGGTATCAATACCAATAGCAATCTTGGTAACCCAGCGCCCATGGATTTGGGTTTTGGCCCTATGGGTCGTGTGTATTTGCTAGATGAAACTCCTGCTACTGTGACAGTTGGCGCAGTTTTGGCAGCTGTTACGCCAACAGTTGCTACCACGTATAGCGGTAGTGCGCAATTGGCAGCTACAAGTGCAACTGCAGGTACTACGCAAGTTACGCGCACTGATGGCGTTGTCGTGGTGCAATTTGACTACCCACGTGCAGTTAGCGTTACCACAGCGGCAGGCTCGCCTACCAACTCTGTAATCACAATTTCTGGTTATGACTACTACGGTCAGCCCATGAGTGAGATTATTCAATCTGGCACGGTGGCGTCTACTACAACGTCAGGTCGCAAAGCATTCTTCCAAGTTTCTAGTGTTGCGTTCTCTGCAGCTACTGCAGTTGCTGTGTCTGTCAATACTACCAAAGTTATGGGCTTGCCTGCCAAAGTGGTCGACCCTTCTTACGTGCTGACTGCAAAATTTGCTGCAGGTACTATTGATAATACTGGCGGTGTTTTGGCGGGTCTAGGTGGTGGAACCACTTTTTACTCTACGCAAGCTGTTTCTGCATTGACAATTGCCACGCCGGGTGTTTTTACAGTGCTTTATTCGCCGCCTAGCGGTACTTTGGTGCAGTTTACTGGCACTATTGGCTCACTTGGTGCTGTGTCTTTGAATACTACTTACTGGTGGACCAATGCTTCTGCCACTACAGGTAACATTTCGACTACGCAAGCTAACTACTTGGCCGGTACAAAAGTGACAACCACAGGTTCTTACACTGCCAACGCGTTGAACTTGGTTCCTTCAAGCGTGTCTAGCCCAGTTACGCCTGATGTGCGCGGTACTTACGCAATTACTGGTACACCAGATGGCAATAAGCGTTTGCTGCTTAGCATGGGTTTGACTGCAATTCAAGTTGGCCCCAATTCCACTCGTGCAGGCTTGCTTGGCTCTGACCAAGCGTAAAGGAGTATATCATGGCAACAAATTTTAGCCGTAAACCTAAAATGCAAACCACTGAGCCGTCTGTTGATGAGGCGAAGCTGAAAAAAGGTGGTCGTGCGCATAAAAAGCACATGGCTGATGGGGGTGTACCCATGGTTACGCCTCGAGTAACACCTGCGATGGCATCTCGTGCACGCATGATGGCCCGCCCACGCATGGCAATGCCTGTTGCTGAGCCTGCAGCGCCTCGTATGGCAATGCCTGTTGCTGAGCCTGCAGCGCCTCGTATGGCAGCAATGCCTATGCGCCCTATGAAAAAAGGTGGCGAGGCTGAAGGCAGCAAGTCTGACATGGCACAAGATAAGGCCATGATCAAAAAAGCCTTTAAGCAGCATGACACGCAAGAGCACAAAGGCGCTAAGGGCACAAACTTAAAGCTGAAAAAAGGCGGCAAAATGGCCACTGGCGGCTTGTGCGCCCCAGGCTACAAAGCTGGCGGGCATGTTAAGCACAGCGCAATGCGCATGGATTCATGCGGGCATACCCCCATGAAAAAAGGCGGCTCTTGCAGTTTCTAAAAGTCAAGGGCTTCGGCCCTTGCTTTTTATTTATTAGGTGAAATATGTCACAACTAGTTTCTTACACAGGCCCAACAAGCCAAACAGATAATCAACTACGCACGCAGACTTCGTCGCGTTCAGCGGCATACGATCCTGTAGATAAACTGCGCGTATCACAACCGCAAGCATTGATTGACACCGACTTTGAGTACGGGCAGCAGCCTACCAAGTGGGAGTCAATCAATCTGCAAAACAACCGTCAAGGCGCATACTACATCCCTCAGATTTCTACAACGGTCAACAATGGTTCGTCTTCCCTTGGTATCCAGACGACAAGCGCAAGCCGCACCGTAACGGTGTTCATGGCGAGCACCGCCGCGTATGCGGTGGGTACCCCAATTTTTATTCAAGGCGCGACAAACCCCAACATCAACGGCTGGTGGTTGGTTACGACTGTCACGGCGAGTACATCGGTATCGTTCCTCATTGACGCCAATGCCACGGCAACCACCAACGTGTTCAACCCCGGCAAGACCTATGTGTACCCCGGCTACTTTTACAGCAACTGCGGCTTTCAAGTTGGTTCAAATTGCATTACCGCAAGCGCAACCACTACCCCGCTTTGCACAACTACCTACCCGCACGGGTTGAATGTCGGCGACTACGTTTACATGGTCGGCTTTACCTCTGACCTTAACGTAAACGGCGCGTGGATCGTTGCGACAACCCCGACGGCCAGCACCTTTACCTTTACGACGGCTTCAGCGGTCACCAGCCCGCTAAATAGTGCAGGACAAGTTAACGTGTACATGCGCCCTGCGGGATGGGTGGAGTCCCGCCCCTACGACGGCGGGGTAGCGTTTTCCGCTGGCGGCACGATTACCAACCAGCAATTGATTCGTCAGACCCGTCGCTACTTCCGGTACCAGTCAGGCAAGGGCATCCAGTTCTCTACCGGCTCGGCGTTGTGCCCAACGCTGTTCCAGCCGGTGCTAACAGCGTCTGGGGTTACCGTTACGGTTACCACCTCCGCTCCACACAACCTTGCTGCCGGAGCGGTAATTCAAGTGTCTGGAGCGACCCCATCGCAGTACAACGGTACGTTTACAATTTTGACTGGTGGGTTTACCAAAACCACGTTCACCTATGCAACTACAGTATTTAATACACCGCCTTCAACACCTGCAACGGGTAACGCAATTCGTGTTAACCCTGTCGCATGGTACGGCGCGCAGAACTCGGTGGGTATCTTTGACCAGCAAAACGGCATCTTTTTTAAGTACGATGGCCAGAACCTGACCGCTGTTGTTCGCTCTTCAACCATCCAGACTGCTGGCTATTGCCAAGTCACACAGGGAAACGCAACGGTTACCGGTGTCGGCACCAACTTTACCACTGCACTCACACCCGGCCAATTTTGCGTACTCCGGGGTCAGTCGTACCGGGTCATTGCAATCGCCAGCGATACATCGCTGACTATTGCTCCTGAGTACCGGGGCAACAGCTACAACGCCACCAGCTCGCCAAATGGCGGCTACATCATGTCCGTTACAACGGACACGGCATACCCTCGCTCCACTTGGTTTGACCCCATGGATGGCACTGGCCCCTCCGGGTACACGCTTGACATATCTCGCATGCAGATGTGGTACATCGACTACTCTTGGTATGGCGCGGGCTCCATCCGTTGGGGCCTTCGCGGGGAAGACGGCGCGGTTACGTATTGCCATCAAGTGCAGAACAACAACGTCCAGTATGAAGCGTATATGCGTTCCGGCAACTTGCCGTCGCACTACGAATCCTCGGGTCTGACGCCTACAACTTACCTGACAGCATCAATTGGCGTGGCAGACACGACGATCCCGGTGGCGGATACGTCCCTGTTTAATTCCAGTGGAACTGCAAAGCTCACGGCGAGCGGCACGTCTGGCGCAATTGAGTACGTCACATACACCGGCAAGACGGCAACGTCCCTAACGGGATGCACTCGCGGAGCAACAGGCGGCGCTGCGGCAACTGCGTTTACCTACAGCGCAACGGCATTTGTGACTGTTGAGTACGCTACCCAAGACTCTGTGCCTTCCATCTCGCACTGGGGCTCATCGGTCATCATGGATGGCCAGTTCAACGACGATAAATCATTAATTTTTAACTACGGCATGACAACCGGATTAACGGTGGCAACCGCTGGTTCTTACGCATTGATGGCAATTCGCATTGCCCCATCAGTAGACAATGGCACTACAGATACTTTGGGCCTGAAAGAGAATGTTAACCGCATGCAGTTGCAACTTGACTCTGTGTCAATCATTGCTGCAACATCGCAGGTGCTTATTAACTTGGTGCTTAATGGGCGACTTGCCGCAGCGTTTTCTGGAACGGGCAGCCAAGCTACATTTATCTCGCCGCAGCAGCTTGCTGGAGGTTTTACTTCTTCCTTGGCGCAAATTGCTGTCAATGGTGCCACCGGAACTACGGCAACCATTACCGGCGGCGAGTCATTGGCAGCTTCATACGTGCCTATTGGTATTAATACTTTGGACTTGTCACAGGTTCGCGATTTGGGCAACTCAATTTTGGGCGGTGGCGTCAACAACACCGTACCTACCACCCAAGCAGGTTTGTATCCGGACGGCCCAGATATCTTGTACGTAGTTGCAACTACAACTGGCGCATCTACCATTCAAGCTCGTCTAAGCTGGAAAGAAGCGCAGGCCTAATATGCCGTTGCTTAAAAGCAAGTCTAAAGAAGCATTCAGTAAGAATGTTTCTGCTGAAGTCAAAGCGGGCAAGCCACAAAAGCAAGCAGTTGCCATTGCGTACTCTGTTAAGAACGCAGTTGGCAAAAAATCCGGAGGCTTGTGGGATAACATCCATGCTAAACAAAAGCGTATTGCTGCAGGATCTGGCGAACGCATGCGCAAGCCCGGTAGCAAAGGCGCGCCAACTGCTGCGGACTTTAAAGCATCAGCAAAAACAGTCAAAATGAAAAGTGGTGGCGACCCAGTACTGTCTGTTAGTCGCGGTGAAAAACTGCCCACAAACAAAGGCGCAGGCTTAACACAAAAAGGTCGTGACAAGTTTAATAGGGCGACAGGCAGTCACCTTAAAGCTCCACAGGCAAAAGGCGGCAGGCATGATTCTTTTTGCGCACGAATGAGTGGCATGCCTGGACCTATGAAAGACGATAAAGGTGAACCTACGCGTAAAGCTGCGTCATTAAAACGCTGGCATTGCGCTGAGGGTGGCAAAATTAAAAACTACTAGGTAATACTACATGTCAACAAGCGGTACTGTTGGTCAAACTGTTATCACTGTACAAAATCTTATTGACAGTGGCGCACGTCGTGCAGGAAAACTTGCTGAAGAGCTAACCGTTGAGCAACTGCAAGCGTCAACGCAAAGTTTGTACTACTTACTGTCAAATCTTGTTAATCGCGGCATTCAGTATTGGTGCATTCAAAAAGTTGTGCTAGGCTTGGTGCCTGATAAGTACATCTACACGCTGCCTGTAGGCGTCAATGATGTTCTAAACTCAAATTACCGCACACTCACAGCTAATACGTCAGGCGGCTACAGCTCTTCTGGGAATTCTTCCTACGCGTTTGATGGGCAATACACCAACATCTGTCAACTTACAACAAATACAGGCAATATTGGCATCAATAATGGGGCTGGTAGTAACATCTACGTGGGCTCCGTGGGTATCCTACCAGCTACGTCGGGTTCTGTGACTCTGAGTGTGCAATACTCGCTTGATAATAGCACTTGGGTGACACTTTACAGCCCTGGAGCTACAACTTGGGTTGCGGGCACGTGGATTTACTATGATTTAGACCCATCTGCCTCTGCGCCGTATTGGCGAATACAGCAAAGCGCAGGCGTAAACATGGGTGTGTACCAAGTAGTGTTTGGCTCTAACGCAACTGAAATACCAATTGCACGTTTGAATCGCGATGACTACACAAATCTGCCTAATAAGAACTTCACTAGCAATTACCCGCTACAGTTTTGGTTTGATCGCACAATTCCACAAGCGTCAATGTATTTGTGGCCTACACCTGCCACGTACGCGCCTCAGATTGTGGCGTGGTGTTCATACTACGTACAGGATGTAGGTGATTTATCAGGCTCAATTCAAATACCCCAGCGATGGTATCTAGCCATCCAGAATATGCTTGCGCATCAGATGGCTATGGAACTACCTGGCGTGCAGACTGATCGCATTACGTATTGCGAAAATCAAGCTGAAAAGTACTGGTTACAGGCTGAGCAAGAAGAGCGGGACAAGTCGCCTATCTATTTTGCGCCTAACATAAGCCCATACACAAGATGAGCGCATGGCTTAATACGCTTGGCAACACTGTTTTATCTATTGCTATTTGTGATAGATGCAAAATGAAGCGTGCGTATGCAGACATTTCACAAGATCGCAACATCCCAGGTTTACGCGTTTGCAACAATGGTTGTAATGATGAGCGTGACCCGTATAGACTGCCTGCGCGGCAGCCTGAGAAAATTGCTATACGTTTTCCACGGCCTGATGCTGACGTTGCAGAAGTTGATAACGCGCTAACAACTGACCCGAACGTTGTAACAGCTGCAGATCAAACCGTTACGCAGACAACTGCAGGTGAGGTTGGCATTGCGCCTGAGACATCGCAAGACTCTATTGATGGCAACCTTGATAACTTGAGTCCGTAATGCCATACAACAATAATCTATTTGTTCCGCGTGCTAAGTATCAAACAGCTACGCCTACATTTATAACGCAAGCTGCGCTAACTACGTCTGTTGCAGTCTTTTATCTTGCGCCTACGCAAGCATTAACCGCCATACGTGATATTACTGTGGTGAATACTAGTGGCGCTACTGCAACTTTTAATATACATTTGGTGTCACCTGTTGACACAGCAGGTACAGGCAATGCAATATTCTATAATTGCTCACTTGTAAACGGGCAAACTGTGCAATGGACAGGCGAGCAAGTGCTTTCAGGTCTTTGGTCTATTCAAGGTAAGGCGTCAACCACAGGGCTCACTGTTACTATTAGCGGGGGGCTGTACATATGACAATTAACTACTTCCCACCGCAAGGCGCTTCAGTAAGTACCCCTGTTTACGTAGTACCCAATAATGAGATTTCAACTGTTTCAGCTGATTGGCTGTCGCAAGTTGGGCGAGGTAAAGTTGCTGGCACTACAGTTTTTAACTTGTTTGCTCTTGGACCAGCGCAAAGTACTACGATTCGTACTATTTGGGAGTTAGGCGGCAGTACTGAGTATGTTTTCCCCGCAGCAGCTGTTACGATGACGCTTGTAAGCTCATCAGCTACTGACACAGGTGTTGCACAAGTTTTTGTTTCGGGGTTAGATTCCAGCTACAATCAAATTACTGAAATAGTAACGCTAAATGGCGTTACAGGCGTTGCAACCACAAACCAGTTTTTGCGCGTAAACGTGCTTGTGATGCTGCGGCCTGCTGCTGGGCAAACTGCAAATGTTGGCAACATTTCTTGCACCAATGGCGGCATAACGTATGGGTACATAACAGCAACGTACGGCAAGTCGCAAGGCGGGTACTACACTGTGCCTAATGGCTACACGTTGCTACTATATCAAATTGACTCGTTTGCAGGTAGTGCAAGTGGCGCAGAGTACATTACATTAGACGTAAAAACAACTAACAACGCAGGCAGTAACCCGGTAACTTTAACGCTTTTGCAATCAACATTTCAACTATCTTACGTAGTTGCACGTGCTATACCTATTACGCAGCCACAAAAAACTGACTTGCGTTGGAGAGCCTCAGTGCATAGTGGTACGCACAGTATTACGCTTTTGGCGATTGGATGCTTAATGGATAATACGCAGCCTTAGCGTTATGCATAGTGTAACTTAACAATGTAAAATGCCTATACAAGTATGTCAAACATTCGCATATCACAACTACCTGCAGCAGGCGCTATAACTGGCGCTGAACTTGTGCCCGTCGTGCAAAATGGCGTTACGGTGCAAACCACCGCGTCGGCTTTGGCCGGTGCGATATTATCGCAAACACAAACCTACCTGACGGTCAACAACGAGCCCACGCTTGCCCAAAGCCGCCAGTTCGGGTATGTAGGCGGCACTGGGTTGGTCCTGACAGACACTGGCGGGCAAGGGGTGTTTAGTATCGGCCTAACCGGCGCACTTGCCCTGTTCAATGCCCTGAGCACCGGCTTTGTTGTCAAGAACGCGACCGCCACGTTGGTCAATCGATCTATTGCAGTCAGTGGGTCAGGTATTGCAGTAACCAACGGCTCCGGCGTATCGGGTAATCCTACGGTGGCTTTGTCTGGGCTTACAGCCAATATCGCGTCGCAGTCTGGCACCGGGTTGCTAGCCATCGCAGGCGCAACTGCCACACCGGTTACCCTTACGGGTTCCACCAACATTACGGTGACCAACGGCAATGGGTCGGGAGGGGCGCCAACGGTGTCCTTGGCCAACAGCCCTACCGTGTCGGGCACCATGACGGCAAACGCTTTCAGTGGCGCAGGAACGGGCCTTACAGGCACAGCAGCGGCGCTGTCCATAGGTGGCAATGCTGCAACCGCCACGCTGGCTACAACAGCCACCACAGCAACTACAGCAACCACTGCTATTACTGTGCCACCGCGTACTACGGTGCTGGCTGACGGCTACACTATTAACGTAAACGTAGGCACCACTGACGTGGCCGTACAGACCAATACCCAACTTGCGGGCACGCTGATTGTTGCGCAGCCCTCTGGGACACCCATAAACGGCCAAAAGTTCATCCTGCGCCTGCAATGCACCAATGCCCAGGTGTTCTCTTGGAACGCCATATTCGCCGGGTCCACCGACCTTGCGCTGCCCACAGCAACCACTGGGACTTCCAAGTACGACTACGTCGGGTTCATTTACAACTCAACGGCAACCAAGTGGCAGTTGCTGGCTAAAGTCTTTGGGTTCTGACATGGTAAAAATCGACTTTGAGTTTGTTAGCCCCTACGGCAAATACGCGGACGCCATCGTCTTGCTTGATGGCCAAACCATGACTGACGCCGAGATCGAAGCCATGAAGCAGGCCCGGTACGATACGTGGCTTGCGGCTATAACCTCACCCCTTTCTGAGGAGTAGTCATGGCAACCTACTACTGGGTTGGCGGGGACGGAACTTGGGACGCCACGGATACCACACACTGGGCTACTAGCATCGGAGGCGCTGGCGGTGCTGGCGTACCTACGGCTGCAGATAACGCTGAGTTTAACGCCCTATCAAACGCCACTGCATATGCGGTCACGGTGGGAACTAATGCGGTAGCGCAAAACATTACAATTGCTGGCCCTGCCGTTGGTAACGTGACGATCACCTCTGCGGCTACTTCAGTAATCAATTGCTACGGAAGTTGGTTAAATGCTGCCACAGGTGTTGTATTCACTACGACCTCCGGCGCAGCCATAAACTTCGTGGCGTCCACCACTGGAAAAACCGTTACCACAAACGGTAACACCGTGACGTTGGGAACAATGGCGGTTACGTTTATTAATCCAAGCGGGGGATGGACTCTTGGAAGCACCCTAACAACCACCGGAAACTTTACTGTAACTTCAGGTACGTTTAACACTGGTGCAAATTATGCCATTAACGCTGCATCTTATGGTTCGGCTAACGGTATTTTTAAGTCTATTACTTTTAATTCTTCGACACTAACTTTTACTGCGACTGGTGGTTTTCAAATAAACCCAAACGCGACCAGCTTAACCTTTAGCGGAGCGTCTTCTACCATTATTTGCTCAAACGGTTCACCTACGTTTGGGGGTAATGGCCTAACATACGGTACTGTTCAGTTTACAAGCCCAGCTTTAGCTACTGTCACTATCACTGGTTCAAACACCTACACCGCCTTAACTTTTACTTCTAGAACCTCTAGCGGTATTGGTGCTATAGGTTTTTCAGGAGATCAAACTGTTACCGGAACGCTGACTATTGGAACCGCAAACACCGCAGTGCGTAGGCTTTGGCTCCGAAGCAGCGCGGTAGGCACTCAGCGGACTTTTACTGTTGCTGCTATTGCAACCTTAGCGGATGTTGATCTTAGAGACATTGTTGCAGCAGGCGCTGCGGGTACATGGTCAGGCACGCGGCTTGGTAATTGCAGGAACAACAGCAACATCACGTTTGGCGCGGGGGCCACAAAATACTGGAGTACGGTAAATGGCGCAAGTGCAAGCTGGTCTGGAACTGCATGGGCTACATCTTCAGGCGGAACCCCAGCACTAAACAACTTTCCGCTGGCGCAAGACACTTGTATTATTGATAACGCTGGAGCCACAACAGGCGACGGTTTGCGTACTGGAAATACCATCACGATTGACGCTAACTGGAACATAGGCGCGCTCGATTTAAGCGGGCGCACATTGGCTTTTAACTGGACACAAGCTAACCTAGACCCTTTCTTCTACGGTGACGTGACACTGACAACTGCCATGACGATGACTACCGTTACGGGGTCGCCTACATGGACGTTTTGCGGGCAGGGGGCCATCCAGACCTTAAACTCTGCAGGTCTTACTATTCGTTTGAGTCAACTTTTTGTAGATTCCCCCGGCTGGGGACTTACCTTGGCTGTAAACACAACAGTAGATTTAAGCCCAGTAACGCTACCCAACAACACGGGTAACCTTACATTGACCGCCGGTACTTTAGATTTTGCCAATAAAAATTTATCTGTAGTTAATTTTACTTGCGGCGCTGGGGCGAACACGATAGCGTTTGGGTCAACAGGTACCATTACTACCACCCTAACCATAGCGGGCACGGTATTCACCGGAAGTACGACTACCACAGTCAGCGGCACTCCGTTGGTTATTGTCAATGCCAATACAGCGTCTACACGAACTATTTCACCCGGCGCGGTTACTGAAACCAATAGCATTTCGTTTAGGATTTCTGCGGGTACTGGAATATTAACGATTACTACCGGCTCTGTGCGTGATTTAGACTTTACAGATGGAACAAACCCAACAGGGTACGCAGGCGCACTGGCAAACGCAATCCCAACTATCTACGGAAATTTTAAGGCGTCTACTGGAAATGGCTCACAGCCGATGACCAAGACTGCTGGTACTGGAACATTTACCTTTGCTGGGGCGGTAGCGGGGACAAGGACTATTACTACCGCTAGTGTTGTGTTTGACAATCCGTTTATCTTCAATAGTACCGCAGCCACTCCAACAGATGTTATTTTCAAGCTTCAAGACGACCTGACTTCCGGTGCTGGTCGCATTTGCACTTTAACCGCTGGTGCATTGGATTTAAACGGCTACACGCTAACTACTGGAAGTTTTTACTCAAGCAACACCAACCTCCGTGTACTTGCATTTGGTACGGGTAAGATTGTTGTTACTTCAAACAACAGCGCGCCAATTAACTTTGACATCGCAACAAACTTTAGTTATACCGGAACTTCAAATTTTGAAGCTTACTATACTGGCGGTTTTGGCGTAAGATATTTGGATATTGGAGATATTGCAGGCGGTAGTGAAGCAGTAGCAATGAACTTAAAAATTACTGCGGGAACTGATACTGTTTATGTTTATGTACATTGGAATAACGTAGACTTTACTGGCTTTTCTGGTACGCTTGGCAACCTTGGAAGTAAGATTTTGTACGGTAGTTTGACTTTAAGTTCAGGAATGTTCTTAGAACAGGCAGCGCTTCAAACAATTACTTTTGCAGCCACCTCTGGCCCAAAGACAATTACCAGCGCAGGAAATACAATAGATTATCCAGTAACGTTTGACGGCGTAGGCGGAACATGGGCCATGCAGGATGCGTTTACGCTAGGTTCTACTCGGACACTGACATTCACCAACGGCACTGTTCAACTAAAGTCCGGCACAACCAGCACCGTAAATTCGTTTGTTACTACCGGCACAAACCAAAAATACCTGCAAGCTACAACGCCCGGAACACAAGCAACGATTAGTCAAGCAAGCGGAACTGACTCGGTGACGTACTTGCACATCACCGACAGCAGCGCCACCGGAGGGGCGGTGTGGGACGCCACGTCAACGACCAACACAAACGGCGGTAATAATACGGGCTGGCTGTTTACAAAGCCTCCCGTTTCCGGCTTCTTCACATTCTTCTAAGGACAGAACATGGCTGCATCAGGTTTCACCCCCATTAAGCTGTACTACAGTGCCACTACAACCAATGTGCCATTGGCTGCCAATTTGGCTGCTGGCGAGCTTGCCATCAATACGTTTGACGGCAAGCTGTTCTACAAGGACTCCAGCAACGTGGTGCAGGTGATTGGCACCAAGGGTGGTGTAGGTTCCAGCACCACAACTCAGGTGCTGTACAACAGCAGTGGGCTTGTTGCAGGCTCTTCCAACTTGACGTTTGACGGCAATAATTTAGGCATTGGTACTACAAGTCCAACGTCTAGGCTCCATGTAGAAGGGGCAAACGTAACTTTAACTGTAAAAGCATCTTCAGGCTTTGCAGCACAAGTATTAAATGCTGCAACTAGCAATGTTTCTTTGGTTGCATTTCAAGCCAATAGCGTAGATCAGGCCAGAATTATTGGTGATGCAAGTACATTGCAATTTTGTACGGGTTCAGCCAACACAGAACGTGTGCGTATCGACTCTAGCGGCAACGTAAACCTCAATAACAACATATCTTTGCAGTTTAAAAATACTTCTGGCACAGATTTGGCAATGCTTACAATAAATGGCTCTAATAATTTTATTTATGGGCCATCGGGAGCATTTACAGGACAGCATATATGGTACAGAAGTGGCGCAGAGGCTATGCGTATTGATGCACTCAGTAACCTAGTGTTGCTTAGCGGTGGCGCAATTAACGATGCCAGAGCGAAATTAGACATTCAAAATAATTCAGCAGGTTTACAAACAACTGGATTACACCTCGGTTATTCAGCGGCTGATTTTTACGGTTCTCGTATTGTCAATGTAAGTAATCCCTCCGCAACTGCGGCTGGATTATTTAAAATTCAACAAGGAACTACTGGCGCATGGCGAGATGATTTTGTTATTAATGACAGCGGCATTGTTACTATGTCAGCGTATGGCGCTGGTGCAGCAACATTTTCAGCGGCTGGCGTCATATCTTCTGTTTCAGATGAAACATGGAAAATTAAAGACGGTGCTCCTGTTGACCCTGATTCTATGCTTAACAAGTTGGAGCCTGGGTATTGGTATTACAACGAAGAGAAAAAAGAAACTTTTGGAACTGATAGGCAGCTAGGTTTTTACGCGCAGAATGTAAATTCTGCAATTGGCCCAGAAGCAGCACCAACCCCAGAAGAGGGAAAGCCGTGGGGTTACTATGACCGTTCTGTTTTGGCGGTAACTGTTATGTCTTTGCAAAAAGCACTTGCAACTATTGAATCTCTAACCGCCCGTATTGCGGCACTGGAAGCGCGATAAACATAGATGCACTAGTACGCAGAATTTTAGTCATGGACCCCTTTACCGCTTTTGCCGCTGCCCAAGCTGCCATAAAGGGTATCCAAGCCGCGATTAAAATGGGCAAGGACCTTCAAGGCATTAGCGGTGACTTGATGAAGTTTTTTGAGGCAAAGGATGTTGTAGCCAAGGCCGCTACACAGCCCAAGAAGACGTTTGGGAAGTCGGACACGGCGCAGGCGTTTGAGTCGGTCATGCACGCCAAGATGCTGCAAGACGCTGAGGATGAACTAAAGCAACACCTGATCTGGTCAGGCCAAGCTGATGTGTGGCAGGCTATCATGGTAGAGCGCAACAACATCGTGGCTAAACGCAAGAGCGAAGAAATTGCGGCAGAGAAGGCCAAGGCAAAGCGCAAGCAAGAGATTGAGGAAGCTATTACGATTGTGCTGCTAGCCATTACTGGCGCTGGTCTGGTGACACTTGTCGCATGGGGCACTATGCAGTACGTTGATTTTATGGGGAGACATTGACATGAATTGGTCAGACGTGATGAAGGCGGTGGTTCCCATCGTCGTTGCTTCTTTGGCATGGCTCCTTGGTGAAGTGTCGTCGTTCAACACTCGATTGACCAAGATTGAAGGTGCGATGCCTGCGCTTATTACATCTCAAGGTGTGCCTACGGACAGCCCTTTGTCGGCTGAAGCGCGGCATAAGCTCAAGGAAGAGATATACAAAGAAATTAACAGCTTGCACGTCAAAGTGACGTTGCTTGAAGAACGCCAGAAAGGTAAATGATGGTACTCGACTCAATTCTCGGGATCGGCAACAAGCTGATCGACAAGTTAATCCCTGACCCAGAGGCCAAGGCCAAAGCGCAGCTTGAGCTGGCTACGCTTGCCCAGAACGGTGAACTCGCCAAGATGGCGAACGACACCAAGATGTTTGAGGTGGAGCAACAAAACACCACGGACCGCTGGACAGCAGACATGGGGTCAGACTCTTGGCTATCCAAAAACATCCGCCCGATGGCTCTTATAGCCATCTTCGTGGGTTTCTTTACGTTCACAATGATGTCGGCTTTTGGGTATAACGCCCAAGAAACCTACGTCCAGCTTCTTGGCCAGTGGGGACAGATTATCTTCTTGGCGTATTTTGGTGGCCGCACCGTTGAGAAACTGGCCGACATGAGGAGTAAAAAATGAACCTCTCACCACACTTCACCCTTGAAGAACTGACCGTAACCGATCACCGGACGCTGGACAACTCACCCAAGCAAGAAGAGATCAGCAACCTCCAGCGACTGGCGCAATTTCTGGAGCAGGTCAAGACTGCCCTGGGAGGCAAGCCTGTGATGATTAATTCTGCGTTTCGATCTAAAGCCGTCAATGACGCAGTTGGTTCCAAGGACACCAGCCAGCATCGTATTGGCTGCGCGGCAGACCTACGTATCCCCGGAATGACCCCCGATCAGGTAGTACGTACCATCATTGCTGCGGGTTTACCCTACGACCAAATCATCCGTGAGTTTGATGCATGGACGCACATCAGCGTACCCAACCATTCCAACCACCCTCCGCGGCGTCAAGCTCTTATAATTGACAAATCTGGCACAAGAAACTATTCTTAGGTATAAAATGGACACGCAACTACTTTTTAACATTGCAGTTGGCTTAATAGCGTTCTTTGGAGGCTGGGTGATCAATAGCATTACACGATCTTTAGAACGCCTTGACACCGACGTGCGCGATATGCAAAGAGAGTACGTCACTAAAAATGACTACCATCGCGATATTGATGAAATAAAAGCCATCTGCAAGCAGATCTTTGATAAACTTGATGCCAAGGCTGATAAATGACTACACCTGCAGCAGTTTTAACATACGATACGCTGACTAGTCTTGTTCAACAGTACTTGGAGCGTAAAGATGCTGCTGTTGTCGCATTTATCCCAACTGCCATTATGCTGGCAGAGTTTGAGATAGCTGAAAACATTAAGACGCTGGGGCAAATGATTGTTGCTAACAGCAATATGAATATTGGCAACCCAGTTATTGCAAAGCCTGCACGTTGGCGCAAAACTGTGTCAATGACATTAACTGCAGTAGATGGTACAACGCAACCAATTTTGCTTAGGAAATTGGAGTACCTTAAGCAATATTGGCAGAACGTATCAACCACTGACACGCCACTTTTCTACGCTGACTATGACTATGACAATTGGTACGTAGCGCCTACTCCAAGCGCAGCATTTGCGTTTCAAACGTTGTGTTATACACGACTGCAGCCACTAGCATCTGACAATCAGACTAATTGGATTACGCAAAACGCGCCTAATGTAATGCTCTTTGGCACGTTAAAGCAGACTGCGCCCTTCTTAAAAGATGATGCGCGACTTGCCGTGTGGTCACAACTGTTTGACACAGCACTTGCTGCTTTAAAAACTGAAGAGCAATTGCGTATTGGCGACCGACAAACTGTTGCACAGGACTCTTAACTATGACTTCTTACACCAATGCGTTAACAGGGCAAACCATCAGCCCCTCAGCGGTTAGCTATGAGTCGCTGTCAATCAGCGTTACTACAGAGTTGCAGTGGCCGGTAAATGGTAACACCACTACCCCGGTGAGCAATATCATTGACGTAACAGCTACTACGACCGGATTGTTGCTAAAAATGCCCCCTGCGCAACAGGTATCAACCGGGCAGTCCGTGCTGATACGCAACGTAGGAACCAACACCTTCACAGTGACTGACAACTCCGGCAACACCATTGTTGCCATAACCACGGGCGTCGCGCAGTTTGTCTTCATCACCAACAACACCACAACCAATGGGGTGTGGGCTTCGGTGGTGTTTGGCGCGGGCACGTCGTCGGCCAATGCCGCCGCGCTTGCAGGATACGGTCTTTTGGCGTCTGGCTTAACTCTTAATCAGGTATACCCAGTAATCTCGTATGGCTCGTCCTATACACTTACTGCTGCCAACAGCGCTGATTTAAGTGTGTGGACAGGTGGCGTAGGCACACTCACATTGCCCTCAGCAGCAACTGTAGGGACAGGCTGGTTTATTACCATTAAGAACAATGGCACAGGCATATTAACTATCAGTCCGGTAGGCGCTGAGACCATTGATGGTGGCGCCTCGCAGCAATTACAATTGACAGAGTCTATAAGTCTTGTTTCCAATGGCGCAAATTGGAACAGCTTTGGCATTGGGCGGTCAAACACTTTTGCGTATACACTGCTATCTGCAGTTGTCACCGGTGGAACGCTTACGCTGTCTTCAGCACAAGCTGCAAATACGTTGCAGTCTTACACAGGCGCACTCACAAGCAATCAAATTGTGATTGTGCCTTCTACCGTGCAGTTGTACACATTTACCAATAACACCACAGGGTCGTTTACATTTACAGTTAAGACTGCCGTTGTTGGCGGTGCAGCTGTAACTGTTGCGCAAAGCACATCATTAGTGCTTATTTGTGATGGCACCAATGTCTACAATGCAGCTTCAGGCGCTTCTAGCTCAATTACATCGTTAACGGTGGGTAATGGCTCTCTTTCAGTGCCTTCGCTTAAATTCACAGGTGATGTAAACACTGGCGTTTACTTGCCTGCGTCAGGCCAGTTAGGGTTTGTGGTTGCCAATCTTTTGGCGGGCTATTTCAGCTCCACTGGGCTTACAGTAACTAATGGCATCAGCGGAGGCACGTTCTAATGACTGCTGATGTAATATCACTGCTTATACCGCCAGGTATTCAGCGTGATGGCACGGTATTTGATTCACCTATGTATGTTGCGGGTGTTTGGGTGCGCTTTCAGCGTAAGCGCCCTCGTAAAATAGGCGGCTACAACGCAATCTTTCTAAATGCAGCCGAAATTAGCCGCGGCATGATTATGCAATCCACACAAGGGCTTAACTATGTGTATTCTGGCTCGGCAAGCTATGTACAGCAATGGTCAACGTCCAATACTTCTGGCATAGGCAATGGCCCAACCAATATACTTACATCAGCAACCGCGGATTTTACAGTAAGCGCAAATAATTTATGGCAGTTTGACATAGGCAATAATCTTTCTGGCGCAGGTATACAAATTGTTGCGCATCCAGGGCAGAATCTTGCTGCAATTGATAGTACTGTAAACACGCCCGTTTTGTCAGGCTCATTTCCAGGTGGCGCGCTAACAAAAGTAGGTGTATTTACAGTAAGCGGCACCATTGCAGGCATCAACTTTACCATTGCTGCTGCCAATTACCTAATTGACGTGGGGCAGTCTGTTACAGGCGGCGGACTTCCTGCAGGCACAACAGTTGCGTCGTCTACAGTAAGTGGCTCTGTAACTGTTGTAACACTATCAGCAGCAGGCACAGCAGGCGCGCAGTCATTGACATTTGACAACAACATCTCTGTATCAGGTGGCGTTGTTATGTTGTACCCATACCTGTTTGTGTATGGCAATGACGGATATGTGCAAAACTCTTCTGCAGGTGACTTTGATAACTGGGTTGCCCCTGACGCCAACAACACCAATATTTCAGCTACAAAAGTAATAAAGGGCATATCATTGCGTGGGGGTACAGCGTCGCCCTCAGGTTTGTTTTGGTCACTTGACCAGTTGACTCGAATTAGCTATTCGCCTACGCCTATTGGTAGCTCTACACAATACTGGCGTTCAGACATCATCTCAACACAGACGTCCATTCTTTCATCACAATGCGTGATTGAGTATGACGGCTTGATCTTTTGGATTGCCGTAGATCGCTTTATGGTGTATAACGGTGTAGCACAAGAATTGCCTAATGGCGTCAATCTAAACTTCTTCTTTGACAATCTTAATTACAGTCAGCGCCAAAAAGTATGGGCAGCAAAAGTGCCTCGTTGGGGCGAGATTTGGTGGTTCTATCCAGCAGGCGACGCCACTGAGTGTAATAACGCCATCATCTACAACGTGCGTGAGCAAATATGGTACGACGCAGGTTTTGCGCCTGGCGCTAAGCGCTCAGCGGGTGTGTTCTCAGAAGTCTTTAGATACCCCATATGGGCAGACAACGTGGTGAATTCTGCTGCAACGTTTACGTTGTGGCAACATGAGTTTGGCAAGAACCAGATTTACTTAACAACGCTGGATGCTATTCAAAGCTACTATGAGACTAATTGCATTGGGTGGGTAACAGGCGGACCAGGTCAAAACTCTATACAAGGCGCTAATCGTTGGATACGTCTTGAGCGTGTGGAGCCTGACTTTGTGCAAGTTGGAGAAATGAGTGTAACTGTTATTGGTGCAGGTTACGCAGATGAGGTAGACACGTATTCAGACCCATACTACTTTGATCAAACAACATACAAAATAGACATGCGTGAGCAAGTACGTGAAATGCGGTTACGCTTTGAGTCAAACACATACAACGGTGACTACGAGACAGGCAAAGTATTGCTTAGTGTCAGTGTTGGCGATGAGCGCAATACAGGAAACCCATAATGACTACGTATGACCCACGCGGTATGACATGGGACCAATGGTGCGCACTAATGATTGAGCTTTTTGCTGCACAGCAGTTAAGCAAGTACCCTGAAGATAAGTGGCAGGAATGGGCTGGGACACTGCAAGGTATTGGGTATTTTAATAATTCAGCTGTGCCTGATGCACGTGCATTTACCGACTGGAAAAGTTGGGCAAGCGCACTGGTTGGCATTATGTCAATAAGGAGATAGATATGCCCGGTCCAAATTTTCCGTACCTTAGAGAGGAGATTAATGCAAATACACCCGGAGCAGTGTATGTTCCTAGGACTGGTGGGGGGATGGGCGGCTCTGGGGGGTATTATTACGTAGACCCAAAAGTAGAAGCACAGATCAATGATGCTGCGCTGCTGGCCCAAGGTCCTCCCGGCCCCGGATACGTGTTTCAACCAACAATATTTGCAGGTGCGAGAGGTCAAGCAGGGCAAAGCGGTGGTGAGAAACTAGTTACAGGGCAATGGGTAATCCCTAACAAAGGTGGTGGTGGCTGGCTAGACAGTTTTCTGGGCAACCCCCTTGGGACAATCGCCAACACCGTTACAGATTTTGTCAAGGACCCTGCCAAATCAACTACTCAATTTTTTGAAAACCCAGGGGTAAAAGAGGCGGCTGTATTAGCTGCGCTATATGCTGGCTTGCCGGGATTAGAAGCGGGCGCTGCTGGAACGGCGGGTGCTGGCGCTGCGGGTGCTGATGCGTTGTTGGCTTCTGAACTTGCGGCATATCCAACTGCTGGGATAGTTGGATCGGGTGCTGCTGGTGCTGGACTAACGTCTTTGGCGCCTGAGATTCTTACCGCCGGTAGTGCGCCGGGAGCATTAGCCGCTACCTTGCCTGCATATGTTGCTCCTACTGCTGCGGAGCTTGTTGCCGCAGGAACCACCGCTGGCGGAACACTTACAACAGGACTTGGTAATGAGGCAGTTGCTTCGGGGACGTTCACTCCAGGCTCTGTTGGCTCTGTTGCAAACGCCGCCGGTGTGCTAACACCAACGCAAGTTGCTGCAGCCGCAGGGCTTCCAGGTCTTACTTCGCTTACTGGTGCCGACGCTGCGGCTGCTAAGTTGGCAGCATCCGGTAATGAAGCTGTAGCATCCGGCATGTCCCCCGGCTCTGTAGGCGCAGCACAAGCAGCTGCAGGAATGCTTACACCAGAGCAATTGGCTGCAGCGTATGGCGTTAACAGCGCGCTTGACGGGTTAAAAGTACCTAGACCATTTGACAATTCAAATGGCGCAGACTTGATGAAGCAAGGCCTTAGCTTAATCAATAACACCACTAATGTAGGCGGTAATTCATCACAAGCATTGCAAAGTACAGGTCTTTCAAGTCTAGCGCCAAATAGCCAATCTAATTTGCTAAAAGAATTGGTGCAGTTGTATCCGCAAATGTCTAACGTAAACCCACAGACAATGGCTGCAATCTCTCCGTACTACCGTATGCAGGAAATACCGCAAACACATATGCCTGCTGAAGAGCCGCAGTCTTACGCAAAGGGCGGGCTTTCGCGCCATCGTCCTGAGTTTATTACAGGCGCTACTGGTCACTATGTTAAGGGTCGCGGCGATGGGCAATCTGATGACATTCCTGCAATGCTTGCAGATGGCGAGTATGTGTTTGACGCTGACACTGTTGCGTCGCTTGGCAATGGCTCTTCAGACGCAGGCGCAAAGCGTTTAGATAAAATGCGAGAAGCTATTCGTAAGCATAAACGCTCAGCGCCTATACATAAAATTCCCCCTAAGGCTAAATCGCCATTAGAATACTTGAAAGGATAAGTTATGCCAGATTTAACACAAGGCTCACCGCTACCGGATATTAAGTCAACGACGTCGCAGACGACAACAGCCCCTGATTGGTACACCTCATATCTCAATGACATAGTAACCAAGGGCTCAAAAGCTGCAACAGATGCGCAATTTGTAGGCGCCACTGCTAATCAAAAAAGTGCATGGAAAAATGCTGCAGGGAATGTTGGCAACTACCAACCTGCGCTAACATCTGCAACTGATCTTGTAACTGCGGGCACAAAATCAGCAGTTGACCCGAGTAATCCGAATGGCGTGCAATCATTTATGTCACCCTACATCAATGATGTAGTAAACAACATTGGCATACAAGGGCAAAACAACATTGCAAGAGGCTTGGCGCCGCAAGTTACTTCAGGCATTGTAGGCTCAGGCATGTTTGGGTCTAAGCAAGGCGCTAATGTGCTTGCATCTAACATTGCAAATGCCGAGCAAAATATTACGCAAAAACAAGGTGAAGCATTGCAAAGTGGATACGGGCAAGCTTTAACTGCTGCGCAAAATCAACAGGGCATTGACTTGTCAGGCGCAGGTTTAATGGGCAACCTTGCAAGTGCTACGCAAACATTAGGCACAAATGACGTCAATACACTGGCTACAATGGGCGGGCAAGAGCAGACTATTGGGCAAAATAAAGAGCTGTTTCCATTGCAAACATTGACAGCTGCATCTAATCTTGGTAAAGGCTACACCGTACCTACCAATGTGACAAGCACATACAATGGCCCAGGCCAAGCGGGCCAATACTCAGCATCGCCATTGCAAACAATTACAGGGCTTGGGGCGCTTACTGCCGGTATTTCTAACACAACAGGCGGGCAACAGTTAATTAGTTGGCTACAAAATAATAACTACCTTCCTAAATAGTAAAGGCGTTATATGGCACTACCTACGTTACCTACTGACGCTGCAACCAATCCTGATGCGCAGCAGCAATACATTGACGCACTGACTCGGTTATCTAGCTCATTTGATAACCGCAATAACACTAACTGGTTTAGCATTGCAGGTGCTTTGCTGGACCCAGGCCGCACAGGCTCTTTTGGTGAAGGTATAGGTCGTGCAGCTTCTGTAATGGGACAGCAGCAACAGGCGCAGTTAGAGCGCGCACCTGCGATTGCGCAATTGAAAATGCAAATTGAAGGCCAGAAGTATGAAGTGCAAAGTCGTGCTGACGCAATGAAAATGCTAGGTCTTGCAATTGGCGCGTCGCCTACCGATGTTGCGCAAACATTGCAAGGCGGGTCTGCAACTGGCACAGGCACAGGGCCTACAGCAACAACAACGACGGCTGCAAAGCTACAAAATATTGACCCCAAAGTATACTTGCAAATCGCCGCCAAGAACCCTACTGTAGGTGCTATGGTCAAAGACTTTGCAGGTATGACCAATGAGCAAATCAAAACGCAGATTGCGCAAGATCAGCTTACTGAAACTAGGAATCAAAACACAATTGGCAATCAATTCAAAGGGCTTGAGCTACAAAATGCAAAGTTTGACTTAGAACTTAAACTGCTTAAAGCTGGAGATGATCAAGACGCCAAGCGTCGTGCGCAAGCTGATTTTATTGATAAAGTTGGCCCGGTTGCTGCCAAAGAGTATGGCATTGAAATAACGCCGCCTAAAGTGATGCCTACAGTGCCACTTGCAACTATACCGGACGCGCAGCCTGCACCAGGCGGGCCTCAAAGCGGCACGCCTATGATAACCCCTTCACCTGAGCCGGCAATGCCACAGGCGCCTCAGCCAGTCATACCCGCGCCGCAACCAGCCATGACTGCGCCACAACCTGCGCCAACGCCAAGTTTGCCCATGGGGCCTGCTGCTGCAGCTGAGCCTAGCGCTTTACGACCTGCAGCAATGCCAATGCAACAGCAAAACCCTGCTGCAATAATTAACACGCTAACTGCAAGTCGTGAAAAGCTTTCAACAGTAATGGACATGGCTGTTAAGTCAGGCAACCAGCAAATGCAAGCAGTGCTAGGGCCACAACTTGCTGAGATTGACAAGCTACTTGCGCAAGTGGGCGGGCAAACCCCGGTACGACAAGCACCTGCGCAGCAAGCACCACAACCACAACCTATGCCGCAACCAGCGCAACAGCGGCAAGTAGCGGGGACTGACTCGCCTGCTGTGCAACGTGCCCTTGCGCAAAAAGCAGGTGAAGCGCAAATTGGTGTAGAGACAAAGAGCGCGGAAACACAGTTGAAGCCGTTTAACGACAGAATTGCAGCTCTTAATCGCTTTAGCCCTACAATTAGTTCGCAAGCCATAAACAATATGTCTACGTTGCGGAAAATTGCAACAAGCCCTGATGGTCAAATTGTTTTTGGCCAGTTGCAAGCTCGTGATATTGACACTGTTATTCAGCGTGCTGCAAAAGCTGTGGGGCAAATGCTTAATACTGGTGTAGGCATGGGGCATTTTGGGCATGCTAATATCCCTGTAGCAGACTTGGTTAGCAACTTAAAACTGGATGACAATCAAAAGCTGCTTGCCACTCGCGTATTCAATGCTATTGCAGAAGAAACTGTTGCCAATCTTTCATTGAATCGAGAAGCAATTGGCGGGCGTCTTAGCAACTATGAAGATCAGCAGCTTAGCGCAGCAATTGCAAACACGGGCAATCTACCTGAGGCTATATACTACTGGGCAGGTAAGCGCCTATTGCAGCATCAGAATGAGGCAAAAATTGTTAACATTTATGGCGCATGGAATGAGGCAAACCCTGGTGCGTCTGCCAAGAATCCTAGAGCATTCTTTAGGCATCCTGAATACACGCAGCAAAACAGCGATTACCTAAACGCGTTGACTGGGCTTGACCAGCTTCTCTTGAAAAAGAAATAAAGGCTACATATGGCAACGTCTGGCATTGACTCTTTAAACAAGTTTGACGCAAGTCTTGCTGTGCCCTTTGGCGCATCAGCACCAGTAGCTGCGCCACAGCAGCTTTCATACGACGATTGGGCGGCACGTAACCCTGGTGGTACTGAAGATGACTACAGCGCGGCAATGTCGCAACGTGCTAACAACCCAATGCTTGCAGGAGATGCCGGTGCGCCTTTTCCAAAGTCGGCTGCAAGCGCGGCAAAACCACAAGCTGCTAGCAACAGCGATACAGGCATAGGTGAAATTGTAGGTGGCATTACAGGCGCTGTCGCAGGCTCGCGTGCGCCTAAGTACGTTAGCCCCGACTTGACAGCCGCTAAAACAGATCTTGCAGGCAAGGCAGCGTTTGAAAAGTCTTTGATTGACACGTATCAAGGCGGCGTTAATAGACTTATAAATGAGCATAAGATTGCAAACACTGTGTTGGAAGACGCCAGAAATGTTCGTGACGCAGCGCATACTGCAGCTCGTGCCGTTGGGCTTGACCCTGCAACTATTTCAGCTGAAGATTTAGCAGGCGATAAATGGAACAAAAAAGTTGTAGGCTCCATGGGCCCAGGCGGCGACAGCGTTACTGAGGCTGCAAGGAACTACCAGGTTGAAAAAGGTTTGCCTGCAGATTACAAGGCAACACGTAGTGGGATTGCTGTGCCACGTAGCTACAATGAGGCACCTGCAGTAACGCAAGCTCGGCAAGCTGTTGTAGACGCTGAGATAGCGCATAGAACTGCGCAAACTGAGGCTGCAGCGGCGCAACTTGCAATGGACAATGCGCGTAACGCAAGACTTCCTGCACCATTAGCTAACGCAACGGCAGCTAAGAATGCTGCACAAGCAAGTGTTGATGAGCTATCCAAGGCAAAATCATTCTTGTCTAAGATCCCAGGCTTTAACATCATCATGGGCGGCTTATCTGGCGCTGAGTTGGTGCATGCTTACAATGAGCTTCAAGCAGGCAATACACTTGAAGGCGTTATGGCTGGGCTCAGTGGTATAGGCGGCTTGGTGTCTATGGTACCTCATCCAGTTGCCAAGGCAGTTGGCACAGCCATGGCCTTACCGCCTCTAGCCTACCAAGGCATCAAGGCGTATAAAGAGCATAAGGCCAATGCGTTTGACCCCGGAAAAGGCGAAGGCTGGGATTAAAGCTCTTTGCCTTTAGTGTAGAACCACATCCGCAAAGATGATATGCCGCCATCAATCAACACATGATTTGGGAATGCTTGATACTTGTGGTACAACGGGTGGTTGATGAAGTTCTTCATTAGCAAGTAAGCATCAGCGTCTGGAGGAGACATCCCCATTGCGCGGTCAGTGTCAATGCACTTTATGTCAAAGTCATTGCTAAACTCTTTTTGCATTGTATGCACTTGGTCATTCAACAAGCCAATGATGACTACACGTTTCTTTTTGACGCCAGTTGCTGTGTATTCACAGCTATGCTTGTGCAGCCCATACTCATGCTCAAGCTCTTTAACAGCATTAGCAATCGCATGTTTTAGTGTGCCAGCAATTTTCTTTGCTACGGCTTGAACTAGGTCATCAAGAGTAGGGTCCCAGGGTGTACTGGTGGGCATTGGCGCCACTGCATTGGCTGGTGTGGGTGGTTCTATTGCTTTTTGCTTTGGCACGCCCCGCGCCACACGCAACTTAAGCTCTTTAATGAGTGTGTTTGCAACTGAGTGGGTGTTAAACGCCCGCTGTCTGTGTACAGGCAGCACTTTTTGCGCTGCTTTAATCGCATCAAAGTGCATGTAGGTACTTGTGTCAAAAAGATAGTGCGCGTTTGAAAGCACTGTGTCTGTTTCAGCTTTGGTCCAATGGATTTTTGTCATGATGAGTCCTTTTCAATAATCAAGTTACGTAAGCAACGTTGCTTACAATGTGGATTATACTACATTTACGGTTTGAAGTCTGCTTCAGCAGCAATTTTTTGCCAGTTGTCAACACTTACAAGCTCAATCTTTACAGACATCAAAGCCTCAATGATTTCAGGCAAAGTGTATCGTTGGCGAAGCATTGCCGCAATGGAGGTACGTAGCGCATGCTCAGCGGAAGGCCGCACGTTCAAACGTTCAGTAGCCATTTTGAGAACTCGTATTTAGGATTGATGATGCAGTTGATAAGCTCCAAAGCTTCGGCTTTTACTATGCGAGGTGGCATGTCTGAGAGGACTTCGTATGTATGGCTATCCATGATTTCACGGAACATTTCCATACGAGGCACATAAACATGGAAAGAACCAACGGTAACAGTCAAATTACCCATCTCTACGTCTAAAAGCACTGCAATGATTTCTTGCAAAAACGAGAATGTAGGTATGTCATTGGCCATGCCCCACAAGATGTCTTGACTGCGCATGATGGCACGAGCGTTTAACTTACCATTGCGAATGCGAAACTCAATGGCAATAGTGCAAGGCACATCTTTTGCGTCTATGTCCATGTGGTCAACATCTGTACCGTACATTGGAATAACTGCACGACGGCTGGTAGGGTCTTCAGTTAGTAGCTTGACAATATTGCGTACGCCATGTCTGCCAAACCAGTATGAGCCGTAGTTGCTATTAAGTTTGCCATTGGCAACAATCTTGCCCCATTGAGCTGCATGCTCCATGATGGACAAATCGTACGGGTTGGCTTTAACGTACCATGCAAACTCACGCTTTAGATACTTAAGATTGAAGTTACGGCCTTTGAAAGAGTTGAAACGCACGTAGGGGCCAACTGTGTAGGCAAAGTTTTCAATCTCAAGAGTGGTTTCGCCTCGTGGTGATGCCCATTCACCGTACTCACGTAAAACGTAGTACAGATTGATAAGGCCTTCTTCATTGCTAATTGCTGCTAGGTCCATCGTTATCCTCAAAAATGTGATAGGGTTGATCTGGGTAGTTTTGCATGTGATACAACGGCGGCGGAAGCTTAGTTGCTTTGATGTTGTTATTCAGTGCCCAGGCATACGCGTTATTGCCAAGAGCAAAAATCCTACGCGGCTTAAGCTGCGCAATAAAGTCAGGGCTTGTAGGGGCGCCTGCAGCGTTTTGTGTATTTGCCCAGTACAACATATTTTCAGGAACATTGTCTTGCTCAAGCGTTGCTGACAGCATTCTGCTGGGGCCATCATTATCAAGAAAATTGACAAACGGGACAACCACAGCAGATGACTTAACGTTCATTTGCGGGCCCTTATCACATAGCATAAGGTAGTTACCTTCAACAAATGCGCCGCCGCCTACACTCTTGTTGTCAATACGTACTTTTTCAATTCGTGCAAGCAAATCTTGAAAGTTGTCATGCACGTAATCGTAATGCACTACCGGCAAATGAGTTTGTAAATCTAAAGTTTCATAATCATTGTAAACTTGGCGTAACTGGTCAACATTGTCCAGATATTCTTCAGCTTTACGTGACATGAATGCCTGCTCACACACCTCAAAGTCGGGCTGGCAAAGTATGACAACAGCACCACGTGACAATGCAGTGCGCTCAAGCATTCTGCGGCGAGGCATGTCAACTCTTGAAATACCATTGCGATACGCGTCAGCGTAAATAGGCTCCGACAGCCATGACCTATCCATGATAAGACTATCATCAAACGTCAACGCAGGCGACATTGACCGAAAGTACAGTTTGCAAAGTTGTTCAGCATCCAAACCTGCGTAAGGCCCATGCGCAACGCTATGCATCATATTGCCGGGGCTTTCACTTACAACAGCACGTAGCTTTTCAGCAAGTGTTGTTTTGCCAGAGCCATCAGGCCCTTCTAGAATGATGATCATATAAGACTCTTTAGTATATTTACTGTTGTGAATCTTGGCGCTGTTAGCAATTCTTTTTGCTGTCCTACAACCAGTTGCTTTAGCATCTCATCATCCATGGATTCAATTTCATGCAATGTAAAGCTATATGCTGGGCCAATGGCGTCAAGCTCCATACGATCACCGCCAAGCACACAACCTGCAAGCTTGGCATGCAAATATCTTACACGCCACCAGCCGCAACCTGCATGCGTGTATGTTGGGCAAAGCACGCCTTTGTAAAAGCCGTATTCCCAAACAATATCGCTTTCAAGCTTGCGGGGTTGCCCTAGCTGTTTACCCCCAACGGAGTTGACGGGCCATGTAAGACTTTGCGCTGTCGCCCATAGATGCGCCCCTGTTGATAGGGACGCGTTGTACCATTCTTGCTTACGCTGACCCCATGCCAATTGGTGCACTGGCGGTGGGATATACAAAGGCGACGGGTCCCATGCAACAATCCGGTTGACCTGCAAACCCATCTTATTTACGTCGCCCCAAGGAAATAGTGGCGCCAACCATGTACGTGATTGCAGCTTTTGCAAGTCAATCACTTTTGCCCACGTAGGCATAATTTCTTGAAATGACCAATCGTCAAGGCACACGTATGCATCCGGCCTTACCTCCAGTGCATACGTGGCCCCAACATGGGAAATTGCGTTATGATCCAGAGGATACACATACACAAACACGACGTCAAACCATGAAAGATCCTCACCTACAGTTACCGCACGATGCGCCACGTTGTAGCCTAAATCGCGATACGCAGATGCCATCATTTCAGGGATAGAGACGAACTTGGTAGAGCTTGCCCTACCATGATAATTGATGTGCGTCTCTGTGACGCCCGTGATGAGTATGTTCATTACGCAGCTACAGCTTCGTCAGAAGTTTCAAAAGAGATGTCACCACGTGCCTGATCATAGTGCACATCACTAGAACGGCCACCTGCAGCAATGTAGTCTTCAATGCTCATGCCATCTTCATACAGTGCAAAGCGTGCATGGGCAAGGGTGCCTTCACGCTTAGGGTTAGCAGCAACATTGATGCGGATGATAGTGCCCTTGTCAATATTGGGGCCACGTGCTTTGCGCTCTTTAACAGCGGTAGAGACTTCTTTGGTAACGGTCATACAGATCTTTCTAAAAGGTGAATAAACTTACAATGAATAATGTCAATGTTCAACACTTACAATTATATCACGATGAATGTAATCACGCACCGCGTTTAGCAATTTTTGTTGTGTTTTGTCTTTACGACGCACAGCAAGCATGATGGCCTCATCAACTGTGTCTACAGCAATGATGTGATGCACCATGACGTTGTTCTTTTGGCCTTGCCGCCAGAGTCTGCGAATAAACTGCTCGTAGATTTCTAATGACCAAGTCAACGAGTACCAGATTACAGCATGACCTGCGCCTTGTAAATTGAGACCGTGACCCGCCGACATAGGGTGCGCAAGTAAAACTGGTACCTCGCCGGCATTCCAACTCGCAATAATATGATCAAGCTTAGTGCCAATGACGCCCGAACCAATAATAGGCGCATGAGGAAAAGCTTTTTTAAGCCTCTCCAAGTCATGTTGAAAATGGTATCCAATGATGCAAGGTTGACCTGATAGCTCTTCCACAAGGTCCATAACCGCTTCAGTCTTAGCATTGTGTACATGCAATGTCTCCCGCTCGTTGCCATCAAGATAAGAACCACCATTGGCAATTTGTTGGCCCTTCATAACTGCAACAGCTGCGTTAACAGCTGTCACTGTGCCTTGCTCAAGCTCCAAAGTTAAAGCTTTTTCAAAAGCATCGTACATTTTACGTGCAGCATGCGGAAGTTGGACTCTGACATCGTTGTAGGCCAAGACAGGTAAGTCAAGATGATCGAGAGCTGCCATCCGAAGCACTTTACCATCAAGCTTTTTTTGGATTCTTGTTTCGCCATCTGATTGCAACTTCCATTCATAGCCGTTGAAACCTGAAGGGTAGAAATACTCTGCCCTAAACCTTGATACGTAGGGACCAAACGTGGCCCCCTGGTCAATAATCAACTGCGGCCCAAATATATCTAATAGGCTATTGGGCGCGGGTGACCCAGTGAGGCCCCAGCGGCGATCAAACTTATCAAGCACGGGCTTTAAAGTCTTAAAGCGTTGCGTTTGCGTGTTTTTCAAATAAGAGATCTCATCTATGACAAGAATCTCAAACGGCCATACTTTGCCATGCATCTTATGCGACAGCCAAGCCAAGCCTTCAAAGTTGATGACATAGATGTCATGGTTAGTACTTAATGCTTTGTCTTTCTTGGCGCCATGAAGCACACCAACCGAGTAGCCTGAAAACTGTTCCCACTTTTTAGTCTCATGCGGCCACACAGTGTAAGTGGGGCGCAATGGTGCAACAACCAGCATCTTCTTTACAGCACCTGCAAGTCGTAAAGTGCGAAATGCTGATAGCACAATTGCAGTTTTGCCGAGCCCTGGGTCCAGCCACAACTGCCCAGACCCACGCTCAATTAGAAACTTTACAGCTTCTTTTTGGTACTCATGCGGTTCCCAGAACACGGTCGATCCCTTCTTTCGAGTCAATTACAAAGACTTTATGCCCACGAACCGTAAGCTCATTGTGTACTTTTTCTTGCATAGGTGATACGGTACCACCGGGCCGCTTAAGCTCAACCCACAATACCTCACCATTTTCAAGAGGCACAATGCGATCAGGCCAGCCACGTTGAAACCGCACGTTTAGCTTTAATGTAAGTAAACCATGCTTTTTGCATTGCTTTGAGAAGTAGCCCTCAAGGTCACGCTCAAGTATGACACTGGTTACCATTTGCAAGGCCCACCGTTGTCTTTACGAAAGTGGCAATACCTGCAATTGGCGTTAGGCTTTGGCGCAAAGATAGCGTCTTTTTCAATCTTTGTCATGCGGTTAGTCATCCATGTCTTTAGCAAAGGAAAGTCTTTGCGTATGACAGTGGCGCATGTCACAGGTTTTTGCAAGTCAATGAACGCAAGCTCAAGCTCAACAGTATCTACAGCAGGGTACAGCGCAAAAACAAGTGTTGCGTAAAGCCGTAACTGCTTTTCGTAGTCGCGTTCTTTGCCTGTCTTCCAATCAATGATGCGTGCCTTGTTGTCTTTTATTGCAAGTAAATCAATCTGGCCTCGCAGCCAGACGTCATCATCTTTAAAACCGCAAGGTGACCAATCACGCCGTACGCCTGTGTCAAGCTCAGGCAGCACAATAGTGTAGTAGCTTTTGATGTCGTTGATAAAGTCAAGCCAAGGCTCCAACTCGGCTGTCACTAACCCCAAGCCGCCAAAGGCTTCTTCAAACTCTTTATGAATGCGCTTGCCACGCTCAGCAGCTGGGCCTGTAGGCTCAGACAAATGATCAATACGTGTAAGCTTGTACTTAAGAGGGCAATCTTCATACGTGGAAATGCTGGAATGTGAGAAGTTCATTTGGTTTCCTGATAGTTGTTGCCAATTTTGTAGTCACTAATCATTGGCACGTCCATAGTTAGCGCATTACACATTGCATTGACTAGGCACTCTGCCTCGCGTTCAAGTGCGTCAATTGGCGCGCTAATGACCAACTCATCGTGCACACTAAGTAGCAACCTGCTATCCTTGCGTGTCTTTTGATACAGTAGCATTGCAGCCTTGGCTTGATCTGCAGCAGAGCCTTGAATCAGCAGATTGACGCCTTTGTAATCAAACTCACGGATGCGGCCGTCAATAACCTTAGGCGGCTCCATCTTGACAAGCCTGCCGCCAATAGTCTTAAGGGGCTCACCTAGTTTGTATCGCGTGCGCATTGTTGCCTGCATGACCTTAAGCCCTGGCGCCACAGCTGTTGTGTAGGCATTCACCAATGTGCGTGCCATGTTCATATCAATGCCTAGCATATCACTAATCTTGCCTGGGCCTGCGCCATACAGAATCGCAAAGCTTACGCCCTTTGAGTACGTACGACTAACAGGTCTGCCACTGGCTTCAGTCATCATTGTTGCTGCGTAAGTATGCAAATCAGCACGTGCATCCACCTGGTATTGCTTCATAAGATTGCCGCCTTCAAAGTGGGCAAAGATACGAAGCTCTTGTGCATTAAAGTCGCATGCAATAAGCTTGTGGCCTTCATCAGGCAAGATAAAGCTACGAATCAAAGGCAATGCGGCAACCTGCAAATCTTTGGGCAACGTAACTACTGGATACCTGACGGGGGCGTTCTGAAAATTTGGTGTGGAAGATAGTCGCCCAGTTCGAGTTCCTCCACGCTCACCTCTGACACTATTCCAGTTGGTATAAATTCGACCCGTAGAACGAGAGGCGTGTAGCCACGGCTCAATAAAAGTAGATAGACAAGTCGAAAGGTTTGCTCTAAATCTGAGGACATCGCGCAACTCCAGGTTGGTAAGCATCTCATCAAATGCTTCTTTTGTGGCTTGTAATTGGCCTTTGTCCGTGGCGGGCCATGCTTTATTTTTGTCCCAATGCTCTGATTGATAAATACATTCGACCAGCTGTTGGTCGCTATCAACATTCAATTCAGAAGACCCCAACAATGCACGTACCCAATCATTACAAAGCGCAATGTCTATTTCTGCTTGTGACTTTGCTTTATCAAGACCTTCCACATCTACACGTATGCCTAAGCTTGAATTCTCAAGCAACATGGGTATCAGCTCAATTTCACGGCGATAAGGCACTAACTGCGCAGGCAAAACCTTTAAAGCCAAAAAGTCATAAAGCTGTGAAGTAAGCCGTACGTCAGCCATAGCGTAGCGACCCACCAGTTCAACTGGACCGCGACAGATGTATGCTCCCCAGGTAGACTTTTTCTTCTTTGCTTCTGGCACGTTCTCAATGACCCATGCCTTCAACTCATCACGCTCATCTGGCTTTGCAATATCCCATGTAACAACTAAGTCTTTGAGAGACAGAGATCGAGTATGAGGGTCATGCAGAAAAGCCAGAATAAGGGTATCGTTAACTCTATCAGCCGATGGAGTGTTGAGCCCAAAATGTACGTTAACGACGTCCAGGTCAAATGAAGCGTTGTGAAAGCAAATCGACCGAGTTGACGAGAAAATGGCTTTGAGTATCTCATGAACTTCGTCTTTGGTAGAGTTATTGTCGTGCAGATGGCCGAAGGCGTAGTAGCCATCACGTATTTCACCTTCAGGGTCATAGATAGCAAGACCTACAGGCACCGGTGGGTACTTAGGCCTTGCTTCTATTCCCTCGGTTTCAAAGTCGAGGAAAATTGGTTCCATTAGAAGCGTGTCGATTGCGCAGACGTTTCAGGGGCTGCGTCATCGCCTACAAAGTTTGTAAACTCCAAGGCTTTCTGACTTTCATTGGTGCCACGCGTAATCAAGGCGTTCAGCACATCAGCATCCTGCACTACACTTTTCATGGTAAAGGTGACCTTGAATTGAGTTTTAGCGTCAGGCACAACTGCAATGGTAGTTACCACGCCTAAACTAGGGCGGCGCAACGTAGCGGCAACTGTTTGAATGTAAGTTGTGTACGCACGAATGCTGGTAACAGGCGGACGCAATGCGACAACCTCAGCAGCTTGGACTGCGGCTGGGCTAGCAATGCTATCAGCAGGCAGCAATAGCAACCGGCGTGTTTCTCGGCATGCCTTGCCTTTGCCGCCATTAGCAGCTGAGCCCCATTCATTGCAAGGGCAGCCTTCGCACTCTTTGCGCATAGGGTCGGAGACTGCTGCCGATGGCCCCATGCCGGTTGCAACAGTTGCAATGGCAAAGCATTTTGGCGCGACAATCTTGGTGGGGTCATAGCGGCTGTCATAGTACAAGCGCTCAATAGGGCCTGCAAGGATTACGCAGTCCAATGAGTTGTTGGCAATGGGGTTGCCGCGGTAGGTTAGCACACCACTTTTGGTAGACAGGAATGCTGTGCCAAGTGTTGATTGCTCAGCCTTGACATGGTCCATAGCCATTGCGGCTAGTTGGTCTTCAAACAAACTGATTTGCGCGGTTTCAGTTTTAGCGACGATATTTTTGCTCATGATAGTCCTTAACAAGTTACGAGTTTTTGCGATAAACGGTCAGTTCAAAAGACTTTGTAGCCAAAGTCCCCGGTATTGTCTCCCCGGCTTCCCAACGTTCGCGGAAAATCGTGGAGGACAATCTTTTGTGCAGCAGCTCAAATTGCTTTGTATCTGCTACGTATGCGTAAAAAGCTTGCCAATCAGTAATGGTTGGATTGGACACTTCTTTCATTGTGCATGATGCTTTGTCTGAGCCAGCTTTGGAGATGCCTTGCGTAGCCATTTGCTCCATGATGTCTGCCTCAATGACTGCAAGCTTCTTTGTAAGTGCTGAAGCCTCGGTAGTTAGCGCTTCACGTTTGCCTTTGACAGAAACGAATTCGTCAATTAGGTCTTTGATGTTCATGGGTTATGCCTCATAAGATGCGTGTTGATGACACGTTGCATGGCCTCTTCAGGCGGAACCCAGCCCATAGGCTTAACCACGTCATAGCGTGTGCCACGTAAGCTGCGAACAAACTCATTTGCAGGCTGCTTTTTCATGTTTGCTGCATGCACGATGTCAAAGAGCTCATCAAAAGGTAGCCCCATTGCATGAGCACAGCCTAGAGTAACATAAACCAGATCTACCAACGCATCGGCAGCGTCAACCAACGAGCCTTCCTCACATGCACGCATGTATTCACTAAGCTCTTCAAGAATGAATCTTGAAAAGTAAGAGCTTTCATCGCTGCGGATTAGTGCAGGTATTTCGCCAATAGGCAATTGAAGCTTTTGCCTAAACTCACGGACTTTATCGTACATTATGCTGCTTTCAGGTTGTTGGCCCAGATGTCTGACAGCCAATAGGGTGGAAGTGAAGTGCCTTTGTTGTATACCATTGGCATACGTTCGATTTTACTAGCATAAAAGCGGCGGTAAGACTCGATGGTGTTGGAAGACTTGTATTCATCAGGCATGGCCAGGGGCGGCGGCTGCCAAAGCAAAGGCATTTTGTACATTGCAGGAGGCGCTTTAATAAGCTCGGCAATGACAATGCCTTGCGTTTTATGGTGCTTGCCGTAACGGACGTAGAACTGCCTGCCAAGGGCCAAGGCAAGCTCGACAACATAGTCATAGTGGAGCCTGCCAGAACGCACCCAGATGTTGCTTGGGTGATTGACGTGAGTAGGCTTGTAGGTTACATTGGCGCCGTTGCCATGTTGGTGGTGCGCTGTGGCCAGCATTTGTGCTGACTCAATGAGCATTTTGCCAACGTGCTTATCACAATGCATGCCTGCAGCAACAGCGGCGCAATCGTGAAGATAGAAGACATTCATAGGTACCTTTCAATAAACAATGTTGCAATTATACAACAAAAGGGTGGGGCCGAAGCCCCAACCGCTTTATGCCAAGGCCAACAGGTCTTGAACAGCTTGTTGCTTGATAGCTACGCCGCCGCCAAACCACGCGTTGGCCAGCCGCGCATCACCTGTGCGGGCTGTTTCCCAATCCATCAGCTGAGTGACTGCATTCAATGCGCCCCATGCTGTGCCCTTGGCGGATTCAAGATCAGCACCAATGCCAGCGCCGTCAAACAATGCCAATGCACGTTGTGCTGCGCGGCTAGGTTTCTTATCGTCACCGCCAAGGAGCTTGGTGAATACAGCCTGGGCTTGCATGCTGGACACTTTGACACCGGCCAAGAACTTGGCGGTATGCTCAAAGGCCTTGAATGCGTCGTTGAAATTGGCCAACTCAGTTTTAACAGCGACGGGGTCAAACACCGAGTTGTGACGGACGCTAACCTCAGCCTTGCCTTTTTGCGCAAGTTGCAACGTGTTGTTGCATACAACGCGAACAGATGTTAGCCGTGCTTGTGTTGCTAAAGAACCATCTGCAGATGAGGCTAGAAGCAGGTACTGGTTGACTTTATCGCCAGCCAGGTTGAACTCACCATCCATCCGTGCCAAGGCCCAGTAGTGGGCACCGTTGCGAAGCACACCGGCTGTTTCCAGATGGGCAATGCTGCCAACCATGTCGCGAAAGAATTCCAGCACTTCAACAGGCTGCACAATCTTGTACTGGCTAGATACAAGACCAAGAGGCAACTCGTTGTCAGTGCGGTACATGACTTTCTTGCCACGAAATGCTGTGTGCTGAGGCTTAAAGCCGTTCCACACAGAAGCAGGAGGCGCAAACTGCACATCAGCAGTTGCCAATTGGAAGTCTAAGCCAGACTCCTCGGCCCAGGTTTCAATGGGAGAATCAGCGGTTAGCTTTTGACCTAGACCGTGCCAAGGGGTATCACCTACGTAAGCCATTGCGGACTTGCCAGTGAGGGTAGTTGCGAGCATGTGTGCCATGATGATTGCCTTTCAATAAACAGTAAACAAGTAAGTTAGAGGGACCAGTTTGTAGTTGCCTACAGTTGAATTATACAGCTGTTTCTGCAACTTTTTCACATTTTCGAAAAAAAGTTGCAAAAAGTTTACTTTTTCACGTCTTTAAGGCGCCAGTCTTCCAAGATCTGTAGGACATGCCGCCTAAAGTTCTGCCTCATGACTAGCTCGCCAGGCTCATACATGCTCATGAAGCGCTGCAAGGCGTTCTGCTCGCCTTGGAAGTTGTACTGTGCTTGTGGCAGCACGTCAGTGTCGAGCTCACGTGCTAAAGGCGTTGCGCCGTAGATCATGTCAGTCAATGGCGCATCAGCGCCTTCCTTGACTTTTTTAACGCGCTTTTTTGTTTCTTCAGGGCTTAAAATTGCCTCACCAATGTAGGCTTTGGTGTCATCGGTCATTACATTCCTTTTGCGTTGATGGTGGTTGTCTGCGCCTGTCGGCAAGCGTGTTTACTGGCTTCTTGCAATGTTTGCCAAGCCCAATTGCACTTCGTACAAACCCAGTAATGCGGCTCTGAAGAAGGCGGTTTTACTTGTTTAAGCATACGTACTCCGGCGAGGGCGCACATAGCTTGTATAAGCTCCAGATCGCGTTTGGTCCATGAACACCCGCTCTGACAGGTCCTTGGGCGTCAGGAAATACTCAGGGTACTCCTCGCGCAGCTCCTTGATGTAGGCCTCCAGCGGCGCGTTGGCTGCCACCGGGTAGTCCTTCTTGTCGCCGGTGATCACGCGGCTCAGGTTGCGCAGCCTTTGTTTTTGCAAATCGTTGAACATTTTAAAATCTTTTACTCTTGATGTGTTGATGGTCGTTGGCTCCGGGGCGTCCGGATGTCATCTGCTCTGGCCGGTATTCGGGGTGCTCCCACAGGCTCATGGCCGGTGACGGCGTAGGCGGCGGCGTTGTGCTCACGGGGTGTGGGTCGATCTCGGCCAGCAGCTTGCGAAGTTCCCGCGCACGTCTTTCCTCGGCCCAGTTTCTTACTCGTACTCTAGTCATGCGT
>Ga0209499_1000127_pt1 | contig 54771 bp, 67 predicted proteins | sample C_130208_EF_Meta_FD_187306 | JGI IMG/M metagenome (GOLD analysis project Ga0209499, IMG submission 187306) | Freshwater microbial communities from Lake Croche, Canada to study carbon cycling - C_130208_EF_MetaG (SPAdes) (version 2) | ecosystem: Environmental > Aquatic > Freshwater > Lake...
GGATTGACAACGGGGTTCACCACTGGATTGACAACGGGGTTCACCACTGGATTGACAACGGGGTTCACCACTGGATTGACAACGGGGTTCACCACTGGATTGACAACGGGGTTCACCACTGGATTGACAACGGGGTTCACCACTGGGTTCACCGCTGGATTCACCACTGGATTGACCACTGGGTTCACTGCCGGGTTCACCGCTGGATTCACCACTGGATTGACCACTGGGTTGACAGCGGGGTTGACAGCGGGGTTCACCGCTGGGTTGACAGCGGGGTTCACCGCTGGGTTGACAGCGGGGTTCACCGCTGGGTTCACCGCTGGATTCACCGCTGGGTTGACAGCGGGGTTCACCGCTGGATTCACCGCTGGGTTGACAGCGGGGTTCACTGCCGGGTTCACCGCTGGGTTGACAGCGGGGTTCACCGCTGGGTTCACCGCTGGATTCACCGCTGGGTTGACAGCGGGGTTCACTGCCGGGTTCACCGCTGGGTTTATTAGGGGCGCAAGAGCTGGGGCTTGAAGTGGCTCTACGCCAGGAGCAGGCTCGGGAAGGCCCCCAGGAAGCGGATTCGGCTGAGGAAGTGGAAGCGGATTTGGGGCGGGAAGGCCGCCAGGAAGCGGCTCTGCCCCTGGGAGAGGATTTACCCCTGGAAGGCCAGGAAGCGGATTCGGCTGAGGGAGCGGATTCGGCTCAGGCAAAGGTGGATTGACCACCGGAAGGTTTCCTGGCGGAGTGACAACCGGGTTTACCAAAGGCTCAGGCAACGGTGGATTGACCACCGGAAGGTTTCCTGGCGGAGTGACAACCGGGTTCACCACTGGGAGATTCCCCGGTGGGTTATCTACAAACGGTTTTTCTGGTTCAAATACCGGCTCGTTTGCGGGGGCTTCCCCGGGCTTTATATCAGGAGTTGTAAAAGGGTCGTTTGCCGGTAAGCCCCCCGGTCTTATCTCGGGAACGATAAGCGGGTCATTTGCCGGTGGTCTGTTCGGATTTACTACGGGGGTTGTGTCTGGAAGAGGGAGGTCTTCAGGCTTTTCTTCAGGAGTTTCTTCCGGCAATACCCGGGCAGGAAGGCCGCCCTGTATCGCAGTATTTTCATCTGCAGAATTTATAGCACCAAGGTCTAACGGGCTGCCCGCAGCAGGAGCGTCTGCAGGAGCAAGGACATCAAGGCCCCGGGAAGGTGACCGGTACGCCGCGTCTATGTCGGCAGCACTGACCGGAGTTCCGACGGGTGCTGCAGTCGAAACGCTGGAGAGCGGCCCCTTCATGAGATCGCCGAACGTAGACGGCGCAGACTGGGTTGTTGATAAAGGGCTTGAAGTTTGTGGCGTACCCGCAATTGCTGCCGAACGAACTTGGTTCAAATCAAGATTGGCGTACTTACCTACGGAACTCAACGCGGCAGTTGCCGCGTCTGCGGGTGACATGCCCGCTTTCACGTTGGCCGCCATTTCCGCAGAAACGGCTTGAGCAATTCCGGTGTTGAAAGCGTTTAGGTTTGCGCCGGCGTTTGAAAGGCCCATCCCAGGCGCTGCGGCTGAACCAAGACCCAATGCCAGAAGAGCATTCTGGGCGACAGCCGAAAGACCCCCACCGGCAGCAGTGCTAAGTGCGGCGTCGTTGGCCGCTAAACCCGATCGGCCCAACGCACTGAGTGCCCCGGAATCCAATGCTGCCGAACCAAGGGGCACCGATTTCAGGAGAGCTTGGGTATCCACCAGCGACGCGGGCGCGTCTGTGGAGTTCAACGCCGCGTGTATTTCGCTTGGGTACTTGTACCCCGATTCTGCGCCAGTCCACACGCGCCCTTGATCATCGGTGCTTCCCAGCGCAGGTTCTGCGCCGCCGACGTAATAAGACCGCCCGGGTTGAATGCCTTCTTGCGGTTCGTTGGTCGGCGCTCCAGCGGTTTTGGAAGTCTGGACGCTAGACTTCACCGCCCCCGTAAGCTGGTCTACCGCCGCCCGCAACATCGCGCCAGTAGGGTCCTTCCCCATCAGGGCTGCAACAGCTCCAGGCCCAAGGATGTTCATTGCGGTGGTGGGCAGGCCGCTTTGCCCCAACGCGCCCCCAACAAGGCTGTTGGCCCCCGAAGACAACCCCGCGCCAAGGCCGCTCTGGATCGCGGCTTGGCCAATATCACCAAGGCCCTTACCCTGGAGCGCAGCGCCCGCAGCGCCGGTGGCGGCCCCGGTAATGCCCTTGCTGATGGCCGCATCCACCGAGGGGATGCCGGTGGGAGTGAGGCCGCCCTTGGGCAACATGCCCCCGATGGTGGAGCCCGCGTACGACGTGGCACCACTGAGGAGGCCCGCCTTCGCCATGTCCGAGAGATTCCCTCCCATGCCGTAGGTCTTGCCGGCACCGAAAAGACCTTGGCCTATTGCTAGTTGCGCGCCTTGACTTAAAGAAGGCGCAACCATAGCGCCCAAATTAGTGGCTCCAAGTCCTCCCACCGCCGCCATACCGGCGCCGATAATTAGCTGGGCAATCCATTCATTAGGGTCGGTCAGGTCTACATCTAACGGCTCGCCAACCAACCCAGTGTCGTCAAAATGTTGGGTCTGGTACTTGTTAGGGGCAATCTGTTTCCAAGCAACGTCTTGCGGTATGGATTCTGGGCCTAAAGAACCTATAGTTTGGTCTTGTCCTTCACCAGCAAGATAGGTTGCGGGGCCAGTGCCCGGGATATAAAAAGGAGTATCGACAGTGCCGACTTCACCTTGCCCTGGAATCATACCCGCCGGGCCAGTGAACCAACCTTCAGGCAATTGTGTTGTCATACTGTCATTGCTCCGGTCAAGGCAAACGCCCAGTCCTGCCATTTTGAGAAGCCACGGGTGTCAGGCACGCTAGACTTGGTGAAGTAGCCAATGCCCGACAGGGCGATGCCCCACTCCTGCCACTTGTCCTCGGGCGCGGTGCCCAACTGCTGGACGGCAAACTGCTCCGCCGTCCTGGCGCACCACTGCTCCCACGTCAGGTTGCGGGGATCCAGCACCACCGCCATTATGGGTTACCCGTGCTGCGGACGTCGCTGGTTGCCAGTGACAGCATCACGCTGCCGGTCTGGTAGTCACCGTTCTCGGTGTTCGACTCAAACCGCAGCCGCATCTCGCGGCGCTGCTCGCGCATGTCGATCTTGATCGTGTTGGGCGTGAAGGTGTACGGGTCCGACTCCCGGTCGACGTCCTCCGCGTAACCCCGGCCCGTGATCACCAGAGTCATGTTGCCGGTCTGCACGAAATCCGGCTCGACCCGCTCGATTCTTGTCCACATGTTGTCCCCAGGCTTCTGGGTGGCGCCCACCGTGCCCGTCAGGAAGCCCAGGTTCGGCGTCTCAAAGTAGCTGCGGATGGCGTTGACGGAGGTCAGGTAGACCTCGTTGGTGCCCGTCTCGTGCTGCCAGAGCGTGTACTTGCCGGTGCTGTTGGCGACGTTGCCGGCCCAGATGGGCTTGGGCAGCACCTCGGAGAACACGCCGGCAGAGCGTTGGGCGCCGATCGCTTGCCCGGCGTCGTACCACGTCTTCTCACGCACGTTGTAGATGACCGCGTCGGTGCACTCGGTGGCGTCGCCCTTGGGGTAGAACCACCAGATCTCACCGTACCTGGGGATCTTGGTGGCCCAGACCTTCTGGCGCTGGGCGAAGTTCAGGTTGTCAAAGAAGTAGTTCTGGTTGACGTCGTTCGGGATCTCCTGGACCACGCCGGTGTACATCAGGAACCGGTCGACGCCGGCCCAGTAGAAGATGCCGTCGTACTCGATCACCGACTGCGACGACATGATCGACGTCTGGCTGCTGATCAGGTCGTAGGTCCAGTAGAAGTTCTGGCCGCCCGCCGACGTCGGCGCGAAACTCACCCGCACGAGGGAGTCGGTGGACCAGAACAAGCCGCTGGGCGACGAGGAGCCGCCGCGCAGGGGCAGGCCCCGGACGATCTTGCCGGTGGACGTGTTGTTGGCGTTGGCGTCCGCCGAGACCCAGTTGTCAAAGTCACCGGCGCTGGAGTTCTGGATCAGTCCGTTGTTGCCGTATACGAAGAGGTACGGGTGCAGGACCACGCAGCCGCCCGACACGGCGATGTTGTTGTCGAACGTGGCCGTGATGCTCCCCGTTGCGGTGGCCGCAGCCGACATGACCACCGCCAGCAGAGTCACCGAGACCACCGTGGTGCCCGCCGGGATGCCCGTGCCGGTGATGGTCTGGCCGGGGCCCACGCGGGCGTTAAGCGCCGCCAGGGTGAAGGTGGTCGTGCTGTTGGTGCTGCCGGCTGCGGTGAACACCCCCACCTTGGTCATCGACAGGCTGCCCGGGGTGCCCGGGAAGACGCTGCGCAGCACGGGCGTGTTCACCGTGGACGAGATGGCGTTCAGGTTCTGGCCTGGGTGCGCCACCAAGTTGTTGGTCGCGCTGCCGGTCGAGTCGTACCCGATGTCGAACTGCCAGAGGTTCACGGCGCTGGACGTGAAGTTGCTCAGGGAGTAGGCGTAGGGTCCCGTGCCGATGCCGTTGTCCGTGTCAGTGACCCACTGCTCCAGGCCCGCGCTGTAGCCCGATACCACGTAGTTCAGGCCGTTGGCGGCGGACATGTGCATGCCACGCGAGATCCCGGTCGCGTTCAAGAAGGAGCCGGTGTACCCGCCCATCTTGCGCGGCAGGCCGCGCTGGAAGCGCACCCACTCGCCGTCGTTGTACCGGTTGCTGGCGAACACCGTCCCATCCCGTTGCAGGCCCGGGAGGGCCGTCATTGAGATGACCTTCTGTGTCAAAACGTGCCCCCGCCGATGCCCACTGGGACCGCAAGCCCGGAGGCGCTGAGTGTGGCCGCGTTGGCCCCGGCGATCGTGAACCCGATCTGCGCCGACGCCGGCAGGTAGATGCCCGTGGTCAGGTTCGAGGTGAAGTTCAAGGGCGGCGCAGCGGCGGACCCTGGATCAAGCGTCAGCGCACTGATCGTGCCCTGGGCGGTGCTGTTGGCGTTGTAGACGTTGGTGCCGTCACAGACGGCCATCGCGGTCTTGCCCTGCGCCACCACGATCGTTGCGCCGCCACCGACCGCCGTCTTGAAGGTCAACGTGTAGGCCCCGGTCGTGTTGTTCGTGAACGAGTAGAGCTGCACCGTGGAGGGCACCACGATGATCTGGTTCGAGGCCAAGACCCCCGTGTACTCCTGGACCGTGTTCGACGCCTGGGACGACGTGAGGGTCGTGGTGCCACCGGTCACCGCCAGCAGGAGCTGGGTGTAGGCGAAGGTGTTCGAGCGCCCGTAGCCAAAGGTGTTGAAGTCCGTGCCGTTGGACGCGATCACCAGGGACTCGGTGAGCTGGAGCTGCTGCGAGGCGTTGCCGTCGATCGTGTTCGTGCCCTGCGGCGTCAGCGTCAGAATGCCGGTGCCGTTGTTGCGGATGTTGCAGAACCAGTTGTTGCCGACCGTGGTCGCCGGGGGCAGCGTGATGGCGCCCACACCACCGCCCCACACCAGGAACTGCGCCCGGCTCGTGGCGGTCAACGTGGCGTTGGAGTACAGGGTCGTGACCGGGTACGCTTGGTTCAGGGTCAGGTTGATAGGGGTCAGGCCGTACCCGGCCAGCGCCGAGGCGTTGGCTGTCGATGTACCGGCACCGAACGTCACCGAGGCCCAGGTGCCGTTGAGGGTCGCGTTGCTGGTCAGGAAGATGAACTGGGCGATGCCGGAGGCGATCGCGATGATCGTGTTGCCCGAGGTGTCGGTGACCGTGAAGGTGTTGGCGCCGACGTTGCGCACCAGCACCGACTGCCCTGTCGAGACCTGGGTGGCCGGCGGTAGCTCCAGCTTGAGCGAGGCGACGGTCGCAGTGACGTCGATGATGGCGCTCGCCACGTCCCCCTGGTTGCCGTTGATGGGCCACTCCAGCGCCGTGTCGACGCTTATGGTGAGGGCCTCGTAGCTGACCTGGGACGGGCTGATCGTCTGACCAGTGAACGGATTCGTGTAGGTGGTCATCAGGAGTCCTGTGCAACGGTTTGGCGGTCGCCTATGCGCAGCGCGTCCTCAGACTTGAGCGCCGTCATGGCCTCGGTGAAGAGCTGCGCCCACACCACCAGCCGGGTGTCGTCCTTGAGGAAGGGCGCGGTCTGTTTGAGCGTGCCGAACAACATCGCGTTGGGCGCGTTCTGGGTCAGCCAGTTGGTCTGGTTGGTGGACGACAGCGGCGGCAGGCGGGTGTAGCAGAGCGCCTCAAAGGCGAATGCCGCGGAAGGCGTCGGCGCGATGAACCAGTGGTCGTAGTCGTAGTCGGCGTAATAGAGCGGCGTGCCGGTGGCGGTGACGTCGGGCCAGTACGAGCTCAGGTATTCGAGCTTGCGCAGGAAGATGGGCTGCTTGGCCCCGGTGGCCGTGGTGAGGGTCATCGACACCGTCTTGCGCCACCGTGCCGGCTTGGCGATGACCGGGTTGTTGATGGTCATCGTCGAGTCCACCACCTCCATCTGCCCCAGCGTCTTGATCTCCTGGGCGATCTCGAACTCCGCCATGGTGATGGCGGTAGGGATGAACGCAATGACAGCCGGGTCGCTGCGCTCCAGGTACTGGAGCACGAGGCTGTTCAGGCTGTCGTAGGTGAGGACGTAGGACGGTGTGGTCATGGGGGATCCTGGCGGGGTATTTTAGTGGCGTAGGATCATCAGCGGTAAAGCTGCCAGCACGCCACCGAAGCACGTTGCGGCAGCGTCTAGGAACTCCACGCCGTGAGGGCCGTGCATGGCATCGCCTGTTGCTCGCCAGTTGATAAACGCATCACTGACCTCCTTGAAGACAGCAATTACAGCCACCACACAAAGAGAGACAAGCAAGCTCCGCGTAAGCAAGAAGCAAGCGTCGAAGATCACGGCACCATAGATCGCATGGTTTGCCTTGTCTGTGGGGAGTTGGGGTAGGTTCATCGGGCGTTTGCGTACTTCAGCGGATTTTCGGCGAAGGCTGCGTAAATATATGTGCCACCGGATGCGTTGTATGAGACGTTAGAGTCCCGACACTTAAACCCATTTGACACCATGTCCATGTAGTTTGTAATGCCAGTATCTTCAGCATCTGAAAGGTTTGCAAACAACCGCTTATTTGCTACGTTGTAAGTATCCCTAGACGTATCAACAATGATCCAGTTTTGCACTGCGTCTGTTCGTTTAATCATCAACCACCGTGGCCTAAACCCAGTGTAGATAAACGGCCCATCCGCACTACCATTGCCCGTGTATGACCCGAATGCGCTGTAACCTGCTACCGGTGCCCAGCAGTATGCGACCGTTGGGATTGCTGTTGAATTTGTCCCGCCATCAGTACCTATAGAAAAAACAGTTAATGCTGGCGCTGTGCTTTGGAATGACGTTGGACTATTGCTCTGCGCTGCGGTCTGGTTCAAAGAAATTGTGTACGCAGCACTTGTTAATCCGCTGTGGTAGCACCACCAGTTACTTACGTTGGTTCTTCCCTTAAAGATAATGAATGCTGGAGCAACACCCAGCCCATGCCCCACCGTAGCATTAGCCCCTGTGCCCGTGTATGTCACCACACTGAACCCAGCAGTGGTGTTAGCGCGCACTTGAGACGATATAGTTCCTACCCCATTGGTTACCGTTGTACCGCCAGCATTCCATTGCCAACCAACGTAGTTAATCCCTGTTGAGTTAGTGCCACCTGTGCCACCGTTTATGTTGACGCTAAAGCCTGTAGACGTAATTGCAGAAATAGTGCCATTAACCGAACCCTCTGCGTCTGTAGCATTAGACGACATGTAATTAGGCGGGGATTGCAGACTTGACGTAAGCCTGTGATAGAACGCTTCATTGCGCCCCTTAACCCACACCAGATCAGGCTGAAACGACACAGCATTAACAGCGTTGCTGATGCTCTGCGTTGACCCATTCCCCGTATACAGCGTAGCAGCCATCGCCACTCGCCCATCAGGTACTGCAAATGTAGTTGCCATGATTAGATGTTGAACGTGTTGAGGGCCAAGAAGCCGGTGGGCGGGGTGTAGGTGAAGGGGCGTTGACCAAAGTTAACAACACAATTGGCACTTAGATGCCCAACAACAAACCCCCAATTTCCAGCCCCTATGGTTTTGGTTATCAATAACGAATTATTCTTGTACCAAGATATTGTTCCAGCATCACAATCTAGAGCAGTTCCAATAATATCGCCGCTTGCGGATGCTGTAACTGCATCTGTTTTGATATTGTTGTTGTATATTCCCGGAAGTACCGAATCAGGGTAATAACCCCATGATGCAGCATTACCGCCCGGATAAGTTGGATTTGTTCTAGGCGTATAAGAATTAAGGTTTACAACCCCTGGCATTGAGGTACTACTAGTAAGCGTTGTTTCAAAATACCATTTGCCAGTAGACTGTGCCAAAGTTGCAACAATCATGTCGTGGTTAGCACTATTCCCTACATACTTCAGGTTTGCTTCACTCAGTGTCCCGTAAGACAAAGTCAAAGGATTCAACACAGCATAGTTCGCCACCGTAGCCGAGGTCAGTGTCGGCACATCAGTCAGTGAGTCGTATGTTGATCCAGTTGTGAGGCTGATGTTGTTTGGTGTCCAGTTGTTGGCGTTGCCGCTGGAGTCTGCAACGAGAACCCTAGGGTTCAAGAACGGGGACTGGACAGATGTAGCCACCGTGCCGGTGTTGGTGATGGCAAGGGAATTTCCGCTGTTGTCCACGACAGTGGCGCTTTGTAAAGTTAGCAAGGATGTGTTGGTGATCGCTGTCAGTGGGGCAGTGGGCGGGACAAAGTTGGCGGTGTAAACCGCTGTACCTTTGACAAACCGGACGTTTGATATTTGCCCAGGGAAGTACCTAGAGGTTGAAGTTTCATAATACCCAATTCTTGCAGTGGCTAATGCTGGAGCATTCGGGGCCAAGGAGGTTGATACTGACCCGCCGCTAACACCGTTGCCGTACACCGTTAATACACTGCCTGTTGAAACTACAGCAACGTGAGTCCAAGTGTTTAGCGGGGCAAGAATTGACGTGTTTACGGCATATGCGGTAGTTCCGTTATAAAACCCGCCGCCAATAAATGTACTGCTATTGCCAAGAACAGCATAAATACCAATGTCGTTACCCGTAACAACAGTAGGACTTCCGTAAAAATAAATCTGTGCATCTGTGGTAGACGTTGGGTACACCCACGCCTCTAATGTCCACGCTTGTGACGCTGCTGGCTCAAACAAAGTGTTCTTGGCTACACTCAAGTATTGACTTGACCCGTTAAACGATCCAGCATAAGACGTTGCTGAAGTAGCACTGAACGGCAAATAGAAGCCATTGGTGCCGTATGTCCCGGCGTACTTGATGGGGAGCCACTGGTTGTAAATGCTGTATGCACCAAAGCTTGTGGGGGCTAGGGCTTGACCGTCTACGAAATAAACTTCTGCTAATTCTCCGTCAAAGAAATTGACATTGCCGCTATACGTTAATTCACCAATAGTTGTAGGAAACGTAGTGCTACCGTTAATATAACCGTTATAGTTTTGTGCTGGGTCTACAGATGAACTAAACGATGTAATTTGCACACCGTTAATATAAGTCATAAGCCTATTGGCGGCGGTAGCGTTAGTTGTGTCAAATACGCAAACAACATGATACCAAGCCGCTGGATCACGATAAAGTGCTGTAGAGGTTCTACGGGCTTCTACAACACTGTTGTTAAAAGATATGAGACTTAACTGATCGCTATCCCAAGTTATTTGAGTAAATACGCCGGAAGACCCCGCATTGCTGCTCAAACCAAATAGTGTTTGACCGCCTCCCAAAGTACCACGTTTAACCCAACCACTCCAAGTCCATGTTTGCCTGTTACTAGTAGCGGCATATGTTTTACTCAAATACGCACTTGCAGAAGACCGGAAGCGCAGAGACTTGCTTAGGAAGTACCCCGCTGCCGAGCGGGTCAGGAAAGCATTAAGTGCTGCAAACATTATGCGAACGCCTGGGCTGCGTTACCGTACCAAACCGCCGCGATACAGACAAAGCTGATGATGTCTACACCCGTCGATGCCGTGGTGGTGATCGTCGGTACAGTGCCCCCAGGCCACTTGACGCCTGTAAATGTGGCAGTCCTGCTGCCCGTTGCGTCCTGAATCAACCGAATGATGAAGCTCGTACCGCTTGTGGCGGTGGGCATGGTGAAGGTGCAGTTGCCTGTCAGCGTGTAGCTCAGGACTGTTCCAGAGGCTAGGGCTAGGGTTACTGCGGTGCCGCTGTTGGCAATGGCCGGGGCGGTCTCAAGGTACGCCGTGACTGTGGGGTTGGTCAGTACCGGGGTGGTGATCGTCGGTGAAGTTGAGAAGACCAAGTTCGTGCTGGTCGTTCCCGTGGCGCCAGAGGCTGTGTAGCCCGTGATGTTGTTGAACGATGTGATGCTGGCCGTGGTGGCGTTGGTGCCCCCGTTGGCGATTGCCAGGGTTCCTGCCAGGGTAACTGCACCAGACGTAGCGGATGACGGTGTAAACCCAGTGGTGCCCGCCGAGAAGGTCGAGACGTTGGTCGTTGCACCGTTGCTCGCCAGCAGCTTGACCGTGCCCGCTGCGTTCTTAAAGTACAGCTTCTCGTCAGTGGTATTAAGTGCCAACTCCCCGGCAACGAGGTTGGTGTTGACCGGCACAGCCGACGCTGTGGTGCTGTAGTACAACGAAATGGGGGTAAAGCCTGTTGCTGCCATCGTAGCTCCTTAAAATGTGCCGCCTGAAATGCCGCCGATAGCGGTCAGTTTCTTGGCTATGTAAACACCACCAGCTACCGTCATAGCCCCAGTCGTGCTTGATTGTTCAGTTGTAGCAGTGATTGAAACAGTACCGGCGCCGTTAATCCGCATTCTTTCGGTGGTTATAAGCCCGCCATCATTTGCAACGCCAATACCGACACCAAAAGCAAGGTATTCAGTGCCCCAAGCACTAGTACTAAACCCAGACCATATATCCGCTGATCTGCGCGGGTCGTTATCTCCGGTGCCTACAAATGTAGACTTAAACGAATACCCAGATGTCAGCCCTTGCGCTGTATTTCCTGACGTAGCTAAAAAATTTACGTTTGGTAAAGTTCCAAAATTAAGAGTAGATTCTATTTTTGCTTGGGAAGTTGCGCCGCCAGTCAGGGTTGAGACGCCTGTTACTCCAAGGGTTGTGCTGGCTGTAATTGCTGCGGCAGCTAGGGTGCCCGTAAATGTAGGGGATGCGCTCAAGACGGCGCTGCCCGTGCCTGTGCTGGTGGTGACTCCTGTGCCGCCGTTGGCGACCGCCAAGGTGCCGGCGACCGTGATGGCGCCGGTGGTGGCGCTGGCCGGCGTCAGGCCGGTCGTGCCGAAGTTGAGCGAACTGACACCAGATCCTGCACCGGAGAACTGCGCCCAGGTGATCGCGGTCACGCCGATCGTGCCGCCGGCGTTGCTCGTGCAGACCCAGCCCGTATCGGCCTGGGTGGTCCCGGTTTCGATGAACACGTACGCCCCAGGCACCTCGGCCCAGGTGTCCATGTCCAGAGCACGGGTCCACGAGCCTGCGGCGACAAGGTAGATGCCGTTGTCCGCAGCGGTCGACTGGTTCTTGACTAGGCAACGATCACCCGCCACCAGAGAGACCCCATCAATCGTCTGAGGCGCGGACAGCGTGATGTTGACCGTGGTCGCTGCGACGCAGGACGCTTTGGTGTCCAGGCCCTGGGCCACCGTGTCAACGTAGCTTTTGTTTGCGATGTCGGTGCTGCCCGACGGCGTGGTGCTCACCGTTCCTGTCGTCAAGGCGACAGAGGTCAGGTCAGTATTCGCCCCCTTCAGCGCGAAGGCCGCGCCGGCGCTGGTCGTGGCCCCGGTGCCGCCGTTGGCGATCGGAAGCGTGCCCGAGACGTCTGCCGTCAGGCTCACCGCCCCGAAGGTAGGCGCACCGGCGGCGTTGCCGTGCAGGACCGTGGTGGTGGTACCCAGGCTCGCCAGAGGCGCAGGGGCCGCGCCAGCGCCGCCACCCAGGACGATCGCGTTGGCGGTCAGTGCACCAGACGACGCCCAGGTCGTGCCGCTGGTGAAGTACGGCACGCCGCCGGACGTGCCGGCGACCGTCAGCGCCAAGGTACCCGTGCTAGTGATCGGGGACCCCGCGACAGAGATCAGGCCGCCCGTGAACGACTGCGCAACAGACGTCACACCGGTGCCGGTAGTGACCGAGCCCCAGGCGCCGTTCGCGTAGCCCTCAAAAGTGGCCGTGGTCGAGTTGTAGCGGAAGTTGCCGTTGGTGGCCGACCCGCGCTGCGCGGTAGTGCCTACCGGGACGACTAGGCCGCCGGTGCCCGGCAACACCGGGTTCGACGAGATCGCAATGACCGGGGAGTTGGCAAAGTCACCATCGGTGACGCTGATCTGGTTGGTCGTGCCCAGTACCGACCGGGTGACCACAGTGTTCGAGCTCGTCAGCACCAGGGCGCCGGTGCCCGACGCGCCGGCCACCGCCAGGGCAACCCCAGTCAGCGCGAACGTCGGGTTGCCCGCGACACCGTCACCGTTGGTGACCGACAGGCCGGTGGTGGACGAGGACATCGTCCTGGAGGCCACCGCGTTGCTGGCGGTCTTGGCGATCATGCCGTTGGAGGCCGCCTCAAGGCTCCCAGAGGCCGCGTTCAGGGTGATGGTGAGGGTAGACTGCGCCCCCGCGTCCACGAGCCCTACACCGGTCCCGTTGGACAGCGCGCGGCTGTTGTTGAGCGTGGGCTCTTGGTTCTTGGTCAGGAAGGTCTGGGTCTGCACGGGCGACCCGGCCAGCGCCGCGGTCGTCGTCCGTACCGTCACCCCGTTCTGGACGATCGGGACCGATTCAGTGCCCGTGATTGCACCGGCGGCGGGTAGTTGGGTGATTGTTACGTTTGCCATTACTGCCCCGGGGAGGTGGTCAAGGTGTCGAGGTTCCCGTTGTTCGATGGGGTCTGCGTGTTCTGTTCTGGAGACAGGTCAAACTGGTTGTTGCCAGTGGTCTCGATCGCATTCGGGTCTACCGCGATGCTGACATCGGGCCTGGGGAACCGGATCGTGATCTTCTCAGTCGGACGCGGCGCCAGCCGGTACGGGTCCTTCTCGTCCGCGCAGCCCTGGTCGCATACTAGCAAACCCGGGAAGTTTGGATCGGTTTGGGCCACCGAGTGCGCGCGCTTCATCTTGCACCGGTCGCAGATAAATATGGCGATGTCCGAACCGCCTCGGGTGTCGAGGAAGCGCGGCATGGCCTACCTTGAGTACACCGAGATGTTCGGCGCGAAGTAGATCGGCGATTTGTCGCGTTCTTCCTGCTCCGCCATGTTGAAGTACTTCTCGGCCTGGACCTCAAGGTACTGAATCCGCCCGACGTCAACGCCCGGGAGCTCCTGGGCCATCTGGTGCGCCAGCATGTTCTGGATCGCCATCAGCCACCGGTCGGGGATCGCGAGCTGTCCGCTCAAGGCGCCCACGTCCTGCACGTAGGCCGAGTACCACACCGTCATCTGCACGAACGAGCTCGATGGTGTTGGCCAGACCGTGATGGTGGCCTGGGGGATGGTGCGGTTGAGCCAGTACTGGAACGGCTGGTTGGCCGTGAAGTTCTTGTTGGGCAGGTTAGTGTAGTCGTCTCGGTTGAGCCGCGACATGGTGATTTCGGTCGAGTTGTTCCCGAAGTACAACTCACGCAGCGCCAGGGTGGTGCCGCCGGTGGCGCGCATCCGGTAGTACGACACGTTGGCGCCTGGGTCGATGTCCTGCCAGATCCACTGGCCATCGGTCACCGTGGCGCTGGTGGCGGTGTACAGGGCCTTCCAGGTGCTGTTGTCGGATGACGCCTCAAGCACGTAGCTCCAAACGGCATCGCCACCGCTGGCAACGTAGGGCATGAACCCGATCGACCCCAGGTACTGGGGGTTGCTGCCGTAGTTGACCGAGATGTTGCCGTTGGCCGACGTCTGCGCGCAGTACGTCGTGGTGTTCTGGTCGTAGACGTTGGCGACCGTGCCGCCGGCGGAGCTGGTGTACCCGCCAGAGGGCTGCGTCATGGTCCTGTACAGCGCGTTCAGGACGTCATTGCCACCGACCGGCAGCAGGTACTCGTACTGGTTGGCGAGCAGGCCGATGACCTGCTTCTTGATGGCAAAGTACTGGATGCCCTGATTGATCAGGTTGCTCAGGACATAGAAGAGCGACTCCTTGGCAGCCTGGACCTGCTCAACCGTCAGTTCCTCGGCGAGCTTACCCGCACGACGAGCGCCGTGGTCGATCAGGTTTTGGACGCTGATGGTCGTCTGTCCAACGGTGCCTGAGTACGCCATGGGTATCCTTTACCAGCCGGGGCATTTCCAACGCTTCAACGACGCCTTGGCGCGGGGTGCGTCACCCTTTGAGTGCTCCACCACGCCTGACATCCTGGCGCAGAACGAGTCCTTGCGGCCACCACCGCCGGGCTGCGGCGCCTTGAGGTGCGATCCGGTCTCCCGATTGTACTTCTCGCGACCTTTGGTGGTGAGCCCGGCGCCCTTGTCCACCGACAGCTTCTCACCACGCCCAACCGCCAACGACGGGCCGCCTTCTTTCTTCTTCACCGTCTCGGCGGACTGCTTGAACGCCTCGGCAGTCGGGGCGCCCTTAGCGCCTGGGCGGCGCATTTTCTCTTTGGACCCGTGCTCAATCCGCTCCTGCTTGGCGTGGATGTTGGCGTACAAGCCGCCGCCGCCCTTCATGCCGTCAGCCTTGACAAACTCCTTGCCGACGCTCTGCGGGACGCCACCAAACCCGCCCTTGGTGTGCGCGGCGGCTTCCATGAGGCGGTGTTGCGCTGGGGATTTGCTGGGCATGATCAGTCCGGGTTCTTGACAATCACGATGCTAAAGTTGCCCGTGACGTTTGAAGAGGACGTTGCGCTCGCCCGAACCTCAATGTCCGTTTTTTCAGTAAACGCCAGCGGGTAGTTCAACGGGATGTTGAAAGCACTACCGTTCCCGCACCGACCTTGGATCACGTTGTCAAATACCCCGCCTAGTGGCCTGCCGTACAGGCCGATGCTTGAATAAGCATTTGCAGAAGTGGAACCTGCAGAACTGAGGAAGTCAAAAACGTACCCCGTGTACCCGGCGGGCACGGTGTAAATGCAAGCAGTCGCACCACCGTCGGCGGTATAGACGCAATACACCGTTGCGGGCTTGCCAGTCGTTACCGTGCCAACCCCGGCGTAGATAGTGCCGGCAGCGGCGCCACCAGAGCCCGCGGTGTTGACCAGCAAATGGAATACGCGCAGGTACGAATTTGTCGTATTGACAGCGGTCTGACCGCTCAACGAGACCGTCTCGCTGATCTGGTTATAGCTGCCGTCCAGACCGTAGATAGTGACGGTTCTTGCCCCAGTCCCAGCCGCAGTATCGTTTGCGTCTGAGCTTGAAATCTTCATTACAGACGCACTCGCGGGGTACGCATAGACCGTACTCTCGCTCCAGATCGTCTCGTACGAGGTGCCAACAGTTGCGTTGAACCCGGACACTATAACGGCGGTGTGCCCGTCTACTTGGCCCCGCACGACCTGCAAGTCAAACGGTTCAAACGAGCCCTGCCGGGTCGCGGAAGAGTAGGTACCCATGTCTTTCCCCAATTAAAAAACAGGGGCCGAGGCCCCTGTTGTCAGCGCATCTTGCGTAGCTCTGCGGAGGTGTGCCGGTGCACGCGACTAGCTGAACCCCCTCGCTTGTACCCTGACAGGCTACCGGTAGTCGGGCTGTTGCCAAGCACCTTCTGCATAGCCTGCTGGGCCGCTAGGGGCGGTGGATTCGCCATCGTGGGCATGCCCATGGGCGGCATCCCGGTGGGCATGCCCGCCGGTACACCAGCCCCCGGCATGCCTTGCGGCAGGTTGTCCGGGCCGATCATGCCGCCGTCAGCCTTGCACATCACGCCGCCCTTCTTGCGGGCCATCGGGGGGTTCACGAACCCCCGTCCAGCGCCAGCCTCTGGGGCGCGTGTCACGAGCCGCTTGATCGCGTCGTAGGCATTGCCTGGGGCATTACGAATCGCGCGAGCCATGCTCATGTCGCTCTCGTCAGGGCCGATGGCCTTGTCGTAAGCGCCGCGACTGCGGTCAACCATGGGGCCGCCATCGGCCTTCATGGTGACCTTGCCGCCCTTCTTGAAGGTACCGGACTGCGCCGTGTTGCTTACCGGCTTGGAAACCGGCTTGCTGGCGTACGCCACGGGACGGCCAGTGTCAACACTGCCCCCCGTGGCGTAGGCTTTTTTTGCTGAACCACCAGTCTTGAAGCCGCCTGCGTTGCCGTTGCGCACACCACCAGTGCTGGTGCCAGTCATGCCGGGTTTTGATGTGTCGGCGGGTCGGTTGGCCCAGTCGATGGACCCGCCCGACTTGAAGCCACCGGAGTTCGCCATCTTGACGCCACCAGTGCCCTTGGCCGAGTCGTAACGATCACCGCCCGACACATTGTTCAAGAACTTGCCCGCGTTGCCCGAAATGGTGCCGCCGTCCTTGTAGCCGGCAGCGCCCGTACGGACCCCGCCCGTGCCCCGAGCGCGGTCAGTCTTGTCACCATCCGACATCTTGGTGTTCACAAAAGAACTAGCGTTACCGCCGCCCTTGAGCGCCAGCTTGGTGCCCTTGCCGCCCTTGTGCTCCTGGGCGTCGTGCTGGCGCATGGCTTTCTTGATCATGGCCTTGTCTTGGCCCATGTCGGTGCTGCCGCCCTTCTTCATCGCCGACATGGGGATGTCGGCCCGGCCACCGCGAATGGGGGGTCGTACCATCGGGGCGCGAGCGGTAGGAAGACCAACCGCATTGCGCATCGCTGCGGTCTGTGCAGGGCCCGGGGGCATGTTGGCAAAGTTGTCCGTAGTGTCAGGCAAGCCAACGGCCTTGCGCATCGCTGCGGTCTGTGCAGGGCCCGGGGGCATGTTGGCAAAGTTGTCCGTAGTGTCAGGCAGGCCAACCGCACTGCGCATTGCTGCGGTCTGTGCGGGACCCGGGGGCATATTGGCAAAGTTGTTCGGGTCGACCATGCCCCCGTCTGCCTTCTTCATGGTCTTGCCGCCCTTCTTCATGAAGGGCGCGGCCATGGCCTTGCGACGCTCGGACATGGACGGCTTGCCGGGGCTCATGCCCTCGGCATCACCACCGCGGGGCTTGCCCACGGCGATCGCGACCGTCAGGCCCTTGCGCATGGGCGAGTGACCGTCCTGCTCGCAAGCCTTGTCCTTCATGTTGACGTGACCGCCCGTCTTGAGCTTGAGGATCACCGATGGCTCGGTGGTCATCATCTTGGTCATTGGTTTGAATTGACCCATGTCGCTCTCCCTTTAGTATTGGGTGACGCCGAGAGCACCGACGCGGGTTGCGTTGGGGCCGACTGCGATTCCAGGCAACAGGATACCCGTCACTGTCCGAACGATACCGTCCGACGCGGTGGCCGGGGTGTACGTGCCGCGGACGTCACCGGTGGCGTTGGTGGCCGTGGCCGTGTCGGCAGCCACAAAGGTGCCAGTGTCTTGCGCCAACGTGTTGTTGCTCTTCACGCTCGCGAGGTACGCGACATTGGTCACGCGGACCGGGAAGCCCATCACGTCGCTAGTGCCGATCAGGACTGCTGTGGCCGAACCGGCAATCGTGGCGCCTGAGACCTGATAGAACGCCTTCTTACCAGTCACTGCGGTGCCCGCAGTGGCCACCGTGATGACCTCCGTCATGGGCTGGCCGTAGTAGTCGTAGCCGCTCACCGTGAACGCACGCGCCGTGGTTGAGCAGTTCACTTTCACTGCGCGGGGCAGGTCAAGCTGCACCACCGTCGTGCCATCAGAGCGCACGACCGACTTTGCGGAAGTGCCTGCCGTCAGCGTTACAGCACCGGCAGCAGCCGCCGTCTGCGAAGCCGCGATGTTGTTAGTGACAGCGGCTTGCGGGATGATGTCCCACACATAAATGCGCCCCAAGGGTCCGATGCCCAGGTCCATCGGCGACGGGTTGTCGAACGTGATGTTGCCGTGCAGGGTCAGCGCGGTGGTGTTGGCGATGTTGATCGCTTGGTTCAACGTGTACGTGCCGGTGCCGCCAGCACCGGTCCCAAAGGCGGTGATGTACGTGCCGTCAGTGACGCTGGACCCGTCGACGTACATGCCCAAGACGATCGGCGAACCTTGGTTCAGCGCGGTGATCGTGAGGGTGGTCGAGGACACGCTGCCGGTGCCACCAGTGGCGGTGGCGGTGTACGGGCGGATCCCTGTGCCCATGTACGTCTGGGCAGGGCCCAGGAACAGGTCATCGGAAAATTGGGGCATGGTGAACTCCTTCTTGAAAAGTTTGTTCAGAGCAATGATTGGGTAGGGCGGGGATCAGATCCCCGCCCCTGGTGGCACCTTAGATGCCGGGCGTACCGAAAGCGGCGCGCGGGTCGGTGAAACCGACAGCGTACCGCTCGGTTGCCTTGTAGCGCATCGAGTCGGTCTCAAAGTCGCCTTCCATCGTCTTCTCCAGGCGACGGCGCATCAGCATCTTGAAGCCTTCAGGCGCGTCGGTCTGCACCCACCAAGCGGTGGCACTGGTCAAGCGGCTGAGAACGGCGGCGCCTTCGTCCAGCAACCCGATCGACTTGACCGGGTTGATGTCGTTGTTGGCGTTGCCGGTACGCAGGACCGACTTGAGCAGAACCTCTGCCTGGAAGATGTTGCCCGGGGCAACGACGAGCTGGCGCGGGACCAGACGGATTTTCTTGCCGTTGTTGTCGACGGCAGAGCGGACCTGGATGAGCATCTGCTCAAGCGAGGTCTGCGACAGCACGGCGGCGGTGGCAAGCTGGTTGCTGAAAGTGCCGTTCACGATCGGGTGCGCGGTGCTGATTAGGGCAACACCGTCACCGCCCGGGTACGCGCTGTTGAAGGCGTAGTTAAGGACGTTGGCGGCCAGCAGCTCCTTAGTCTCCACAAGCGACTGTGCAAGGTGACGTGCGTACACCTGACCCAGACGGATGTGGTCGCCATCTTCCACCAGGACCTTGGTCAGCGCGAACGCCAGACCGTAGACCTTGTACAGATAACGCTGCAGGAACAGCACGCCGCCCTGCTGGTAGGTCACCGGCGTGCCATCAGGCAGTTGCGGTGCCGCGCCGAAACCGTACAGAACCGGCTCTTCGTGGTAGTTGCGGGGGATGCCGTCTTCCTCGCGGAACACGCGGCTCCACTCGTCAGCTCGTTGGTCATAGACTCCATCGAAGCACTCGTTGAGGATAGGCTCAACGATGCTCCGAAAGTCCGTACTGCGCATTGGTGCGGCCATGTCTGGACTCCTTAGATGGCGACGATGTTAGCTGTGTACTGATGGCGGCTGATCTGCACGCGCACAATCACATAAGGATCTCCCCACGCATTGTCTACGTAGGGGGCGATGTCGATGATGCGGAAGTCGCCTTGCGAACCCGAACCAACAACAGTGCCCAGCATCGCCTGCGATAGGCCGGTGGTCGTGCTACCGGCTGTGGCGCTTGCCATGTTGGCTTGGTCACCGATCGAGGTCTGCGCCAGGGTGGCGTTGGACTGCACTTCGTATACGATCTGCTGATCCTGGTAGAAGTAGGCAATGCAAGAACCGGTCTGGAACGCGGTGTTCGCGGGCCACTGGTTGTTGATCTGACGACGGCCCGACGAGTCGGTGTACTCGACACCGGCAAACACGCCAATGAAAGCGGAGCCTGCCGTGGCAATGATGATGTTGCCGTTGGTGTCAAAAGCAACTGGTTGGCCCTTGAGGATGCCCGTGGCGTAGCCACTGGCGATACCGTTTGCCAGCGCCGTAGCTCGGTCCAACCCTGTCGGGTGGAAAGCGGGGCGAAAGCCGAACGGAGCTGATGTCGCTGACATATTCGTACTCCTTGTTAGCCGGCAAACACCGGCGTGCGATTTGATTGCCTGTCAGGGTTGTTTCCGTCACCCTCAACCGGCGACATCAGAGCTCGACCGTTGCTGTCGCGTGCGTTCTGCAGGTTCTCCATCTGAAGTCGGATTTTGTCCGCTTCCTCTTGAGGACGCTCATGGTGCATGACCGTCATCACTTCTTGGAAAACATCCATCGGCAACTTAAACAGCAGCATCTCGTTGCATGAGATGTACCCAACGTGCTCGCCTGCCTTGACGCGGTAGTCTTCGTACCCGGGAAACTCTTCAGACTTAACTGGAACGTACCCGAGGCGGATTCTCTTGTCGATGGAGTCGTAGCTGTTGGTGGTTGAAAGCCAGCAAAGGTGCCAACCTGACAGTTCTGGCAGTCTGGGCAGTGCTGATTGCGTCCACTCCTCGCTCCACATCTTGCGACGTTCCTGCGTAGAAGCAAACTTCTCTTCTGGTGCTGCGCGGCTTGCGTCCTCGTTCGCACGAGTTTCGCGCCCACCAGCATTCAGAGATTTTTTAAGACGTGATTCCATTTCAATATCCCCGGTTGTTTCGTGATTCGGCTGCATAACGCTTGACCATCTTCTGGCGCTTTATGGGGTCTTCCCACATCCCCGCGTCCTTCATCGCTCGCACCTGTTCGGCGGATAGCGTGAAGGTGCGGTTCGTGCCCCCAAAAGCGGCTGATGCCTCGCGTCCTGAACTTCCCACGACATTCCGGGGTGACCTGTTCTCACCCCTGTCGGCCCGATTGTAACGGTGTGGGAGATACTTTTGCAAGCGGCTGTCCAACTCGTCCCAATATTCGGCTGTCCCGGGATTCCAACCATCGGCCACCAAAGCCTCGTCGACCTGTTTTGCGACCTTGCTGTCGGTATCCGATAGGTCGGGCTTGTACCACTCGTTGCGGTCAATCCACTTGGCCGCGTGGCGCTGTACCCCGGGGTCGATAGGGCGCTGCTGGGGGGCCTGGGGCTGGTTGGCCTGCCGCTTCACCGCGGTGAGCTCGTCGAGCTGTTTGCGGGCCTCGTAGAGCAGCTCCTGCGCCTGCACCGCGTCGTCTCCGTTGCCGTTAGCCGTGGCTTCCGACAACTTCATCTTCGCGTACTCAAGCCGCACGCCCTGGTCCTCGATCGCCTTGTCGAGGCGGCCCAGGTCGTGCTGCTGGGTCCTGCGCTCAACATTCGAGAGCCGGTTCATCAGCTCTTCGTTTTGCCGCTGCAGCATCCCGAGGCGGACGTCTTTCTCCTCGTTCGTCTTGCGGATCAAGTCCTTCTTGGAGCGCCGGCGTGCCCTGCGCGCGGCCCTGACGGCCTCGCTGTCGTCCGGGTGGTCGACGTCACCATCATCGGCTTGGCGGGGCTCATCGACCTCACCGCCTTGCGCAAATTCAACACCATCAGGGATCTCAACGGTCGCGGTACCGTCCTTGTCCTCCTCGATGTGCATCACCTCTTCAGTTTTGTCTTTTTCAGCCATGATTTACCCCTCAAACAAAGGCTTTGAAGCTCAACGGGTCGCAGGTGACCTTGCTGATGATCTCATGGTCATTCAACACCATGAACAGCACCGGGTCCTCGTGGCGATCGTCGTCTGGCGCGGGGCGTTCCCACCGATCGCCGCCCCATTTGGGCACGCGGATGTAGTCACCGACCGATGTCCAGCTACCTTCAGGCCAGGGGGCCATGGTGTCGCGGTTTTTGAACGCCAACGGGCCGATGGCGACCACTTTGGCGATCTGACCGTTCCATTTCTCGGTCTCGCGGGTCTCTTCGACCAGAATAATGCGACCTTTTTGCTTCTTGGTGCGCCTAAGCTGCACCAGAATGCGCCCGCCGAGCGGAGCAAGGCCCGGATCGACGTCTGGGAAAGACCAAGCAAGCTCGGACTCGTCAGATGGCCTCGAAATACCCTCGATAAGGTGAATTTTTGGTACGTTTTCCACACAAACTCCACACAAAGCACATATTTCAGTGCGTTTTGACAGCGCATATTTCAGCGCACTTGGGGCCAGATGGCCTTATTCGTCTTGCTCCGCGAGTTTTGCGTCAATCGCATCCAACGTCCACTGCAGGCCCTGGTATTCACCGACAAGGCGCTGGTAGGTCTCAAAATTAGGAGCACGGCCCTGCGCAAGCGACAGGCGAAGGGCCGCCTGCCGCTCCTTGATCACGTGGATCAACGCGCCAATCACTTCTGTTTCTTCAAGTGGCTCAGGCCACCGGTGGGTTTGGCGGGCGTGTTGCTGCCCTTTGCCGGCATGCTTGTGCCGTCAATCTTGGCGCCCTGCGCCAAACGCTTGTGCTGGGGCACAAGAATGCTCTGCTGCTCTTGATCAGACGTTGCCATCAGGTACTCCTTGGGGTTGGGTTGCTACTACGGTTTGGTGCAGTATCTTAGCGTTCTCAATTGCTATTTGCGCCTCGCGATTCATCTCGGCAATCTTGATCTGGGTATCGCTGCGCAACTGCTCGCGCTGCATATCGGCCTGGATCTGCGCCATCTCGCGTTGCATGTCGGCCTGGGCTTTGGCCTGCTCGCGTTGCATGTCGATCTGCATCTGGGCCTGGACACGCTGGACGTCGGCCTGGGCCTTGGCCTGCTCAAGCTGGCCCTTGTTCTGCGTGTCGGCCTGCTCGCGCTGCATGTCCAACTGCAGCTTGGCCTGGGCGAGCTGCATGTCCTGCTGGTCCTTGGCCTCCTTGCGCTTGGTCTCGGCCATCGAGGTGTCTTTGACCACCTGAGCGTCGGGCGGCAGGACCGCCGCGGGGGCGTACTGCTGGGCGATCTGCTGGAGCTGCTGGATCTGCGGCAGGATCTGCGAGAACACCTGCTCGCTGTCGAGCGCGACGTGCTGCCCGACGCTCGCGTAGAGCTGGTCGATGATTGCGGTCAGCTTGGGGTTGTCGTAGTTCGACACCGGCCTGCCGCCGCGCAGGTTTGACACGTAGCCGTTCATGCGGTTCAGGTACCAGAGCGTCATGTGCTGCTTGATGTGCTCGATCGCGTTGTGTGTGAACTGCGGCGCGATGAACGGGTTTGAGCCGAACGACGGGTCCAGGCCGAACATCAGGTGGCCCTGGATGTGGGCGATGTGGTCCTGCTGCAGGTAGGCGTACGCCGGCTGGCCGATCGACATGGCCGCGTTCTCATCCGCCAGGGTGCGCTGCTCCGGTGCCGGCACGTCGCGCAAGAGCTCGCTGACGTTGGGAATCTTGAGCTGCTTGAGGAACCGCTCTTCCACCGCCTTCGCGTCGTACAGGTCCGGGTTCTTGTCCGACCGCTGCAGCACCGACTGCATCTGCGCCATGCGCTGCGTCTCGCTGAAGATGTGCGGGTCGCTGACGGGGATGACGTCGGTGTTGCGGTTGAAGTCGTCGCGCTGGATGTTCATGTCCTCGACGATGTCGCCCTTGCGCATCTCGTCGAAGTGCCACCGGTTCAGCCGGCACAGGATCTTGATCAGCCGCTCCTGCGACTTGTGCAACCGGGCGTGGATGGCCGAGTAGACAGCCGCGCCCTGCTCGATCAGCGCCTGGGTGGTGCCCACCGGCGCGTTGGATGTGACGTCGGCGATCTTTTCTTCGCTGGTGGTCACCACCCCCTTGGCGGCGGTACTCAGCCAGCCCAGGAGCTCAAACAACACCGGTGACGGCGGGTTGAACGGCATCGGCATCGCGATCTTGCGGATGTCGTCAACGCCCGGCCCGCCCTCAATCTCGGCGACCTGGGTGACCTCGACCTGCTGGGTCTGGCCCGAGAGCTTGGCGCCCTTGAGCTTGAGCATCGTCGCGGCGTTGTTGATGTGCGCCGAGTCGAGCAGCGCGCGCAGGGCGCCGGTGAGCGCCGCCGACAGCCCGCCGATCAGGTGGGGCAGGCCGATCGCAAATGCACCACGCCAGGGGATGAACTTGAACTCGACGATCCAGTCGAGCTTGGTCATCGTGTTGTCGCCGTCCTCCCAGTTACGGTACAGGCCGATCACCTTGCTGGACTGCTCGTCCACCATCATGATGTACGGAGCCATCTCACCTTCGCTGTGCTTGTCGTCGTCGAATTCGAGGTAGGTGTAGATGTGGAAGACCTTGCGCAGGCCGTCCTCGTTGTCCTGGAACGCCTTGCCCTCGATCTTGTCGTTGGCCTTCTGCGCTTTGGTCTGCTCGGGCTCGATGGACGACGTGAACGAGAACCCGTCGATGTACATGCCGGTGCTGACGCGCCGCTTGTACTCCCACTCGGTGATCTCGTGGACCTCGGCAGCGCGCTGCGCCGTGTAAAAGTTGGACGCCGCAAACGGCAGGATGACCCGGTCGATCGGCAGGAACTCGATCATCGGGCGTTTCTGCTGCTCGTCGTACCAGACCTTGATGTACTGCGAGCCGCCCAGCGGGAGCTGGGTGAGCATCTGCTCCTGCTCGTCCCGGAACTCCTCGATCTGCTCGGTGATCTGCCAGTTCAGGAAGTCACGCTTGCGCTCGGCGCGCTGCTGCTTCAGGTCATCAACCTCGCCGATGATCTTGGTTCTGACAGGACCGTCAGGCGGAAACATCTCTTTGATAGCGCGTGATGCAAAGTCCACGCAGCCCTCGGCCATGATCGGGTGAACCGCGCGGCTGGCGCCCATGAAGTTGGCACCACCGGGTGCGTCCTTGCCCAGGCCAGTACGCCGAATTCCCTCCTCGTACTGCTTGTCCCGGTCCTCACGCGCATTCTTGTCCTTCTCCAGCAAGTCAATGTAGCGCATGGCGATACGGTCGAGCTCGTAGGTCTCCATCGTCTCGGCCATGTTGGCGTAGAAGTCGCGCGACTCCTCGGGGCCGACTGTCTCCATGGCGACAACAGCCGAGCCGTCGGGCATCTCCAGTATGTCCGCGGTTTCGTCCGGCAGGTCTACGTCCACCGACCCGTCGTCATTCTCGTCTAGGTCTTCGTCGCGGGTATCTCTGTTCATACTATGCCTTCGAGTTTGAGCGTCGTGCACTCAGGGCCTGCCGCATTTGCTCGGTCGATGGCGGGAGTGTAACTCCGCCACCACCCCGGTAGATGTCGGGCAATCGAACAGGCTCCCTGCGCTCCTGCCGCATCCCCGCAGGTTCTGGCCGAACCAGTCCGTTCTTGTCCAGCTCTGCTTTGAGGGCTGCGATGTACTCTTCTTGTGATCGGCGAGGCAATGGCTCTCTCAACTCTGCCCGGGGCAAAAGTCTTACCAAATTTTTTGTAACGCCTGTTTGCGTCAAGGCTCTGCTGCGATGCCGTCCTTCATGCCCTTTTATAAAAGGCATCAACGGCAAACCAACTTCTTCTTTGTCTAGCCCTAGAAATGGAACATCGTCAAAACCACCTTTACGCAAAATGGTTGCAAGATGTTTTATATGTTCTGACGTAGGTACTGCAAACTTTTCACCAAGATGCTTTATTACTGTTGGATCTTTGTGTCCCGTTAGAGATTCTATTATGGGCGCTGCATAGTTTTCAAAATGCGCCGGGTCCATAGTCATAACAGCTTTTGCATTATCCCCAGTAAATGCGGAATGCAAAGCCTCGGGGGAGTACATCCGCTGTAGATTTGGTATCTCATCCGATGCGCGTTCAAATCTTCGAGCCCCATACACCCCGGCGTCTTGCAGAATCTTATCGCGCAGGCTGCCCCCGGCCATATGCCCAACACCGCCACCCTCCGCTTTTTTGACAACACCGAATCCGAGTTTGCCTAGATCCTGCGGTCGTTGCCGGGGCAGGTCGGCCACGCCGGCTGCCTTATTGATTGCGGCAACTTCCTCGTCGGGCAGCACACGATTGACTTTCATCGATCCGCCGATCAGCCAGTTGCCGGTCATGTTGGGATTGGTCTTGTACCGGTAGTGCCCGCCTGTGGGCACTTGGTCGGTGATGTGCGCCTTCACCGGCACGACGCGGCCCTTGTCGTTGGTGCCGCGGCGTTGCGCCTCCGAGTGCCAGTCGACATCGTTGGGCATCTCCACCTCGGCCCAGACGTGGTTGTCAGGCCGTACATCCGGTTTCTTCAGCCCTGGCGTGGACTTGCCGCCGATGTGCGTGGCGATCGGTAGGTCCCCAGCGTGCCAGCCTGGGCGATACGCCAGCGGGCCGATCTTAGACTTGACCTTCTCACCCGCCATCTCGCCGGCCTGGGCTGCAAGCCACTTGCCCTGCTCGATGGGCTCGTTTGCGTCCACGAACAGCGGAAACAGCTTGCCCGGGTGCTTGGGGTGCGTGCGGAACAGCTTATACGCCTTGGTTGTCTTTGTGGGCTCAGGAGCTTCTTGGAAAGCGCGCGAGGCTACGATCGGTTGATCTTTTTTTTTAGCCAGTTCACGCTTCATCTGTTCAACAGATCCACCATCGGCCATCTTGCGCATCGGCCCGAGTGCTGCCAGCGCCTGACCCTGCGGCGTCATCGTCAGGATGTTGCTGCCGGTAGGCTTCTGCTTGGGCGGCGGGATGTTCGGCGGCTCCAGGCCGGCAGGCTTGCCCGTGGGCATCCCTGGCTGGTTCCTGGGCAGCGGCGGTGGCATACCCGGCATGCCCGGGCCAGGGCCGCCTGGGGGCATCCCAGGGCCTCCTGGGGGCATTCCCGGCATCCCTGGCATGGTAGGGCCACCAGGGCCAGCGGGCACCGCCTGCGAGAGCTGTTGCCCCGGCATCTCGGGCTGGAAGTCAACGCCACCAGAGGGCAGGCCGATGCCGTCCCCCGGGCCCGGCGGGATGTACTGCTTGACCTTCATGTCCGGCGCCTCGTCCGCGCCGATGTTCCTGACGTTGGGGCCCTTCTTGGCCAACGTGGTGTGCGCCAGCATCTCGTCCATCGAGACGTTGCCACCCTTGGCGTAACCCCTGACCGCGCGCAACTTGGTGTAGTAATCGTTCATGATGTTCAAGTACCGATCATCGACCACCTGATGCGGAGCTGACAACGACATGGTCCGGGTGTACGCCCCTGGGCTTGATAACTTAGGTTTGATGTAATGCGTGGCGTCCATGAATGCCAGCTCCATAGGCGCCAACTCTGGTGCTCGGCCCAAGGATGTGCCAAGAATTTTGTGGCTGTAGGTGTTGTGTTCAGCGCCTGGGACTAACTTTGCGCCGGGCCTCATTTGCCCCACCGCGTGGCCCGTCATATTGATTTCCATATTGCGGAGCTCGGGTTCGGAGATTGCATACTCTATATCCGAACCGTTTGGAAAACCCAAGGCTTTAGTAACATTACCTAATTTCATGGTCTTGTTAAAAAACTTGCGCATTTCCGGGTCTGCCCGCATTGCCTCATACGCTTCATTTGGGTTTTCCACCCCGGGCCATTTTGGAAACGTAACTTGTATTGGGTTGCCTTGCCTGTCTCTATCCGCAAAACCTTGTTTCATTATTGCGTTAAAAGTCTGATGATTTTCAGGTTTTATTTTTGAGTTGTTTACCGCTTTTAGATTAGCATCCGCAAAATGTAAAGCGAAGTTGTTACCGGCGTGACCCATCGCCAGATGGTGCGCAATGACACGGGGGTCTTGCCCGGTGATCTGAGCCAACTCAGTCACGCGGTTCTGAAACCCTTGCGCAGGGGCTATGCCAGACGCCCAGAAGGGCCGTTCATTTTCTGGCAAATGTAGCTTGCCTTCTCCATAACGGGACCCGCCTTCTTGGTTTGAGCCAATGGGTAGGCCGTTTACTTCCACCAGTCGCTGGTCCGATATAGTCTGATCACCGGGCAATACTACATTTACATCGCCTTTTTGCCCTGTGTAGATCGGGGTGGGTCGAACTGCTTGGGTTGGTGTAGTTGTGTATTGGGTCTGCTTAACCCGCTTGGCTTCTCGAATTGATCGGCCCGCCAAATTTTCTGTTTTGCCCGGCTCGGTGACATGCTCACCCAATTGCTGCCTTGCGATGCGATCCACAATGGCGTTCATTTCCTGGTTTGACGGTGCCGGAGCCGGGGGTAAGTTGGCTGGCCATTTTTTTTCCGAGCCGCCTTTAGCAAAATGCTTGACCATCAGGGCTTGCCGCATCTTCTCAACGCTACCGCCATCGCCGTACCCGAGCATGGCCTTGGTCAAGTCCTTGTGCGTGGTCTGCGTGCCGCCGCGCTGGTCCCACACGTCGTGGTGGATCAGGTGCTGCTCGTAGGGCTTGAGCTCGTTGGGGATGTTGTACCCCAGGGCTTCCTGGCGCGCGATCAGCCGGTCCACCGCCTCCTGGCCGCCCAGGCCCTTACCGCGCGACATCATGCCCTCGGGCGTCTTGGTCGGGTGCGACAGCGAGTGCAAGTTGAGCTGGCGGGCGTCCAGCGTGGGCAGGTCACCACGGCCCAGCAGCGAGCCGATGAAACCGGACTTGGCACTAGCGATGCCCTTGATGCCGCCAGCGAACTTGCGGTAGTCTGCCTTTGAGCCGGTGATCGCCTTGTTCAACCTCTCGCTCAACGACGGAGCGTTCTGCGTCGCGTACTGCATGGCCTCCACCTGGGCGTTCTGCTTGCCGAACGGTGCGAACTTTTCGCGCAGGTCCGCTAGGGCTTCCGGGTGGTCCTCGCCGCGCATCGACGCTTCCAGGTACTTCTGCCCCATGGGTGAGCCCAACCACTCGGCGAACGCACCTTCAGGCCGCACCTCGCCGCCCGTGTTGGGCAGCTTCATGCCGCGCTTGGTAGCCGTTGCGTGCGACAGCCCGCCGCGCCCAATGCTGCTCTGCGTGATCGTGTACGCCTTGACAAAATCGCGCGGCGTCAGCTCCCCGGATTGCGCCTTGGCGTTCATCTCGCGCATGTAGTCGGCGTAAGGTCCGACGTGCTCGGGCAGCTCGCGCCGAGCTGACAGCTCCTGGCGGATGCGCTCCATCGGGTGCCAGATCCATTCGTCAATCTTGCTGGTTTTGGGGTCCTGGTACGGGGGCTGCTTGCCTTCTTTGAGTTTGACGGGTGCCACAGCGCCTCCTTGGGCCTTGTTGATGTCGTAGTCCTCGGTGTCGTACGTACCACGGTTGCCGACCGCGGACTTGATTGCGCCCGGGTTGTACACGCCCAGATTCTTGACGCCGCCTTCTTTGACCCAGAACGAGTCGTGGCCCAGGGCGCGGATGGCTTGTTGGACCGGCTTGGACTCGATCGTTTGCCAGTTTGCTCCGTGAGCGTAATCACCGCTCATCGCCGTGTCGAAGTCGTCTATGTGCTGGGTGTGCCCCAGCTTGTGCAGCATCGTACGCACCGCGTGGACGTGCTTGGGGTTCTCGTAGTCGAACGGCTTCTTGGCCTGCACGTGCACCGGCATGATGTTCTGCGCGCTGGGCAGTTGCTCGGCCAGTTTGTTCGCGTAGATTGTCTGCGTGTTCGGGAGCGCCTGGGGTGAACCGATCAGTGCTATTTCGCGCTCAAAGGCTCGCATATTCCGCCGCGTCTTATTCGTGGACAATTCTTTTGCGGTCAAGTCTTTTGCCCGCTCGATCTGCTCACCGGTCAGGATCGTGCCGGCGTTGCGCTTCATCCAGGATTCGCTCAGGTCGGCGAAGTCGTGCGCGAACTTGGGGTTGGGCGTCACGAACGACGCGCCGGCTTGCTTGGGTTTGAACTGACTGATGTCGCGCGCAGTGCCGTGGTACATGCGCTGCTTGACCTCGCTGGGCTCCAGGAACGCCTGCCGGCCCTTCTCGCGCAGCTCGGCGCTCATCTGCTCGGTGCTGGGTGCTTTAGCCATGGTGGTGCGTCCCTACTGGTCGTACGGGTTGCCCCGTCGCTTGTTGCTCGTCTTGTCGGCGTCCGCGTAGTCGTCCTCGTCCAGCCACTCCTTGGGGTAGTCGATCGTCAGCCAGCCGGCGTCGCGCAGGTAGCGCAGGCCCTGGCTCATCGCGTCCACGAAGTCGTCGTGCGCCGTGCCCTCGGGGAACGAGCAGATCTGGCTGATCATGCCCTCGGCCCAGTCACGCACGAACCCGCGCTTGTTGCTGCTCTCGGGCACCCAGACACGCCCGGCCTTAATGATGTTGGACACGATCGACAGGCGCTGGATCTTGTCGGCCCGGCCCGGATTGTAGGCCTGCACTGGCACGCCAGCGCGCTGCAGGTCCTGGATCAGGCTGATGCCGGCGCTCTTGTCCTCCACCAGCAGCAGGTCGACGCGCTTCTTGTTCTTGCCCTCGCCGTACACCGTCTCGTATTCGTCGAGCACCTTGGGGCGCAGGTCCGGGTACTGCAGGTGCTCCTGCCAGCAGTCGACCACCAGCGCGCACATGCCGCCGTCTTCGGGCTTGAAGATTCCGATCGTGATGTGCGCCGTCGGGTCGTTGATGGTCTTCTCGCTCGTCGCGCAGTCCAGGCTCTGCAGCACGAACTCGAACTTGGGCAGGGGCTTGGACGCCGGCCAGAGCTTGAACCAGTCCCGCTTGACGATGCCGCCTTCCTCCGGGTCGATGATCTCGGCGTGGATCTCCTGGCGGCCCAGCTTCGTGCCCTCGTACTGCAGGATCTGCTTCTGGAACGATGGCGCGAGGTTCTTGATGTTGGCGTACGTGCTGGCGCGGGTGACCGCCACGTCGTCGCCGTCGCGGTCGATCAGCGCCATCACCACGTCCTTGGGCTTGGGCGTGGTCGACGCGATCAACTTGGTGTGGGTGCCCAGGCGGATGCCGAACTGGATCATGTCCCAGCTCTCCTGCAGGTACTCCCAGGCCGCGAGCTCGTCGAGCCAGCCGCCGTGGAACTGCGGGCCGCGGAACCGCTCGGGCTCCGACGCCGGTATGCCCTTGATCAGCGCGCCGTTGGTCAGCGTGAGCTCGTGCAGCGTCGAGTTGTACTTGGCCACCAGCACCGGCGGGATGACCGCCAGCAGGCCGCTGTCGCCCTCGTAGCACGTGCTGCGCAGGTCGGAGCTGGTGGGCGCCGACACCAGCCAGCGGGTGTTCGGCTGCTCCCAGGCCCACCAGCCCAGGGTCTCGGCGGCTGCCCGGGTCTTGCCGGCGCCGCGCCCGGCGCACATCAGCCAGATGCTCCACCAGTCGCCCGGCGGCTCGATCTGGTGCTTGTGCGCCTTCATCAACCAGCGCGCGCGCCAGTCAAACGCTGCCCGCTGCGCCGCGGGTAGCTGCGAGTACTGCTTGAGGACCGCCGGGTCTTCGAGCAGCTCCAGCATTACGCGGCGCCCTTAATTTTTTCCAGCGAGCGCAAGCCGCCCAGGCCGAGCATGCCGAGCATGAGCTCCCAAAGGTTGTTGTCGATGCCGGGGAGCGCCGGCCATGCGTGCCCGGTCACGATGCCGGCCCACTGCAGCAGGGGCCGCGCGATGTACTGGCAGGCCAGCGCCGCCGCGCAGACCCAGCCGATCGCCGGGCGCCAGCCGCTGGTGAACGCGCTCGGGCTGGCCGCCTCGGCGCGGTTGGTGTCGAGCTGGCCTTGGACGATCGCCACCGCCGCGGCGAGCTGCGCCGCCTCGGCTGCGCTCTTGTCGGGCCAGATCTTGTTGATCGCCGTCGTGGCGAGCTCGATGCCGGCGGTGAGCGGGTCTATTGCCACTTGTCGGACTCCATCTGCTTGGACAGACGCTTCGCACGCTCCGGCGTCTGTTGCGCCCAAAGGCTATCAAGCATCTCCACCGCCGCCTCGCCGTACTGGCCGTCTTCAATAGACCCCAACGTGCGTTTGAACTGGAGCAGGCCGCTGACGCCCATTTGGAACGCCATGTTAATCAAGACAGCTAGGCGAGGCTCTGAGAGCCTTGCCGCCCACGGCAGGGCTTCTAAAACCTGAGCAGTTTTCTCAGCAATATCATTGGCAAGGAGAAAATCAATTTCAGCAGGACTAAGACCCCCACCACGCCGAGCATCAATGAGACGCCCAACCCCGATAGTAAGGAACCCAAAACTGTCGTGATACGCATGGCCTACCGCCCCCTCGTCGCGCCGGAGTTGTTCGGTGAGCGTCATTTGTCGGCCTTGCCGTCAAGCCGGTCAAAGATCTTGCCCAGCATCTCTTTGATGTCGCGCATGTCAGCCCGATAGTCGTCCCGGGCCACGTAGGTCCGCGGCAGGTCCTCGCGCAGCTTGGCTAGGTCGGCCTTGAGCTCTTTCACCGCCGACCAGAGCTCGCGGGCAAACCATCCGGTGACCGCGGAGGTGACCCCCAGGCCGATGTCGATCAGGTGTTGGGGGTCCATGCGTTATTCCTCGGATTGGCGCTTGAGCGCCATGTTTTTGAGCAGCTCGCCGAATATGTCGAAGCTCACCGTGTGCTCGACCTTCGAGTCGTCCACCGTGACGTTCTGGCGCGAGCCGTACTTCTTGGGATCCCAGCAGGCCAGCAGGCGCAGGCGGACGTCAGTCTGATTCTTGCGCCACGAGATACTGCCCGGGTCGTAGCGTTTATTGCCCAGATCGTCGTGCACCGCCAATGGCTCGGTGTCGATCAGGTTCATGCAATCCTGCGCGATGATCTCGTATCCGGCATCCCGCGCGCGCGCGTACGCTACGGCGAAATCTGGGTCTTCGCGCTGCCATTCGCCGATTGTCACGGGGTTTGGGTGACCCGGCAATGCGCACCATTGCGCCAGCGGTTTGCTAGACGCAATCCACGCCGCAACATCGAGCTTGAGCTCGGCCTTGTTGGGGAAATTGCTTATGCCCTTTGGGCGTCCTCGTGTAGCCATGCGCGCGAGTCTACCCCAGCAGGCTGCGTGGCTGCAAATTCTTCAGTCCAGTCTTCCAGCGATTTGACGAGCGCGAGCTCGGCCTTGAGGTCCATGATCTGCAGCAACACGAGCGTGAGCTGAGTCGTGCGGGCCTCCAGACGGGCGCGCAGCGCCTCGACCTGGGCCTCAAGTCTGGCGATGCGTTTAGCGTCAGTCATGGTTACCCAATATCCCGATCGCCATCGCCGTCGTCTTCGAAATCCACCGAGAGGGTGGACTCGTACCGTTCGTCAACTTTGGTTGACGATGGCTTGCTTGCTGGCGTTGCCAACCGCTCTTGACGAGCGCGCCACTCTTCTTGAGCGCGTTTGTCCCTCTCCTCCTCAATCTGCCACCGGGTCATCATGCTGTCTCTCCATCGGCGGCCAGCGAGACGCTGACCCATTCGAAAGAACTGCCCTCGGGCAGTACGGTAGTGCCCTCGGGCAGGCGCGGCCCCTGCAACTGGGCAACGTACATCCAGTCGCCCACGTTCAACCGCACCGAAATGCGGTTCATCGATACGCCCAACAGGGCGGCGGTGTCGGCGTGACCGACGGCGCTGGTGTAGCGCCCAGCAGCCAAGGTACGCTCGGGACGTTGGCAGGGTGCGAACCGCACCCTGTGGAGATCAGCTTGGGCTACCATGCCCAGGCTGAATGCGTTTGCGATGTAAATCATTGCGTTGCCCCCTCGATCATGTGCCGGGGGCCGTAATTGTCGTACGTCACGAACGTGATGTCCGACCAGACTTGGCCGCCGCCGATGCGCTTCTGCGCCGCCCTGAAGTTCTTGTAGCTGACCCAGGCGTAGCCCTTCTCTTCGACCTGGATCTTCAAGCGGGTCGTGCGCCCGCTGTAGGCGGCGCGCAGGGTGGCGTAGGTGACGGTGCTCATTCTGCCGCCCCCTCGACTGCGTCCCAGTACGCCTGCTCGCCGGGTGTCATGCCGGCCTCGAAGTACTCCTCGTCGGCCAGCTCGGCCTCGTAGCGGGCCTGGGCAGCGGCCACGCGGGCCTTGATGTCCCGGCTGACCAGGGCGTTGAACTCGGCTTGTGTCATGTCGTCTCTCCTCGTTGCTGAAGTTGATATTGTAACCCGGAGTTTGAGGCTCCGGGTGTCCGCGTCAGAAGTGCGGGTTCTGCTCGTAGTGGTGGCCGTTCACCAGCGCCCAGCCGTGCTGGAGCCAGCGGCCCGTGTTCTTGCTGCGGTTGAACACCTTGCCCTCGCTGGTCTCGACGCGCTTGAGCGACTTGCTGACCTTGACGACCGTGCCGCAGGGGTAGCAGTCGCCGTTTGACCCGTAGCTAACCTCGTCGCCGATCGCCGGGGCGCGGATGACGTCGTAGCGCGGGCTGCACTGGTCGCCGGCATCGGTGGCGACGTATGCCTCGCCGCTGAACACCGACGCGGCATCGGCCACGACCTGCGCGAACATCAGCGTGTCGAAGTCATTCCTGTTAGCCCAGCCGCCATCACCGATGGAGAACCAGCGCGTGCCCACGCCACGGTTTTCTGGGGGCAGGTTGCCCTGGATGGCGGTGACTTCGAGGCGGCTGTTGAGGTGAAAGTAGTTCATGTCGGATCCTTGGGGTGGGTTGCTGAAGTAGATATTGTAACCTGGAGTTTGAGGCTCCAGGTAAATTTTTTACGCTGCCTGCGTGACCTTGGGGCGCATGATCATGGTCTGCGCCACGCCGTTGTAGACCGCGTGGTCTTTGATGGTGGCCTTGACCTCGCCGGTCTCGTTCAGGCCCAGGAAGTCGGCGTTGCCCTTGTAGATGACCACGTTGCCGGCTGCGTCGCGGCAGATGCTCATCCAGCTCACGCCGAACTGGGACTCCAGACGGACCTCGCGCTCGCAGGTCAGGGTCAGGGTGACCTTGTCACCGACCGCGCCGACGTGCGCGCTGGGGGCCTTGGCACGCTTGGCGACCTCGGCGTCGACCAGGGCGATCTGGCGCTCTGTAGGGGCCTTAGCGCGGGACAGGAAGGACTCACGGAAACCGACCCAGAAGTCGCCGTCCAGGCCCTGCAGCTTGGCGACGAACTCGGCGTTATCGGCCACAAAAGCCGCGCGCTGGGCGATCAGCTCGGCCTCGCGGGCAGCGTAGATGGCGTTGGTCTTGGCGGTCGACGCCTCGGCGCGCTTGACCGCCGCAGCGTCGAGCTTGGCGTTCTGTTCGGCGGTGTACAGCTTGTCCACCTTGACCTTGCCGACGCCAGAGCCGCCGCACAAGAAGCAGAAGTAGCCGGTGTGGTTCCACTCGCGACGGCCACCAGCGCCACCGCAGCGGGTGCACTTCGACGTGTAGCTGTAGCCGCCAGTGCAGTTGGCGGTGCGGGGGGTTCCTGCGCGGGTGAAAAGCTGGGCCATGTCGATCTTCCTGTTGGACGCCAATTAGGCAAAATGCCGAGCGGTGGCGTCAGTAATTTCGGCAAAAATTTTCACATCGGCGGCATGGTCGTCCAAATATTCTTGCGCGTTGTCGTAGCCCCACAAGATCGCGCAATGCGCAATTGCAGCCTCTGGGCTGGAGGCCGCAATCACGGCAATGTTGTGCCGGTCGTTGCGTTTTGTGCTGCTGGCAAAAATTTGGTAGTTCATGTCGATCTCCGTTGCTGATGTAGAGATTCTAACTACAAGTTTGAGCCCCGTGGGGCTTTTTTTTCAACTATTTTTACGCCCCGGTCAGGTTGTCGGCCTCGACCGCGTAGTCGTGCAACCAGACGTCAGCGACGCCTTCGAGCGTCTCCGCAAGGCCTTCCAGCGTCTCCGCGTGCTTGCGGTGGGCGCTGATGTAGCGCAGCGTGTCCACCGCCTCCTTGAGCAGGTAGCGCATGCGGTCGAGCTCGGCCTCCTGGTCCGCCAGGGCGGCGTGCAGGCCCGTTGCCAGGGTGTTGCCCGCCACGTAGGCGGAGATCTCGTTCTCGGTGTGAGTCGATGTGGTCATTGTTTACACTCCTTGCACGCGCACAACATAACCGTGCGCAGTTTGGTTTTTGCTTCTTGCGGCGTGTCGAACCCCTCGACATGCGTTGGCGATTGTGGGTCGCTACCCCAACGCCAACCCGGCTTCAGCGTCACGAGAATGCCGTTGCCAATGTTGCGCTCGTCATCCCAGTGCTCTACTTTGCGGTTCATGGTTCAATCCTCCAGGAAGTAGCGGACCAACAGGTCGTGGATGTCGTCGTGGTACTCGTCGTTCGGCAGGGCAGCGCCGGCGATCACGGTCAGGCAGTCTCCGACCAGATACACCTCCAGGCCCGTCACCTGAGCGATGGCCTCGGCGATCTCGTCGAAACGCGCGACCTTGAGGTCTTCGCTGGCGATCTCGTCCTCGAACTCCCAGGCTTCCGCCAGGAAATCGTCCAGGACATCCCTGGCGTGTTGGATTGCGCGCCGGCAATCCCGGCTGAAAATGTTGATGTCGTCCGAGATGCGGAACATCTCGTCGAGGCCGTCTACCTCGTTGTCTTGCTGAACATGCGCCATGTCGTCTCTCCGTTGCGTTGCTGATGTAGAGATTCTAACCTGCAGTTACAGCCTACTGGGGACTTTTCTTCAACTTTTTTTCGTGCTGGGTCTCTTCCGTAGGCAGGCCTTGCTGGGACCGTCACTTCTCCAGCTCCTTGATGCGCCGCAACGCGCACTCGTAGTGCCTGGGGCCGTAGCTCCAGCAGTCGGGGCCGTGCGTACCAATGTGCCCTTCTCGGTCATCTTGGTACTTGAGGGCGCGTTTGAGGCGCTCGTTTTCCGTTAGGGCGTCGCCTAGCAGAAGGTCTAGGTTGCGTTCTATTTCAGTCATATCTTTTCGTCCTTTATGTACAACAGTGGCAGAATCCTGAATAGCATCAACTAGTATCTTGTGTTCGTCTGGTGTAAGTTCAATCATTGCAGTTTTCCTCATATTTATAAACGCTAACGGGAGCCCGCGTTTCAACCCCAATAGAGTGGAAATGTTTAAGCGCTTGATTAATCGCATCATCGTCAGATTCGGCGGTGACGGATATCCCGGTTTGGTTAAATCTACCGATTGCGTCGCGTTGACGAGTTTCAAACACTACAAAATAAGGCGAGCGCAAGTTAAGAATATCTCTTTGGGACGATGCTTGTTGATGTTCGTTCATGGCTCAATGCCCCCTAGTTGTTTGCTTGACAGAGTTGGTCATCATCGCGTCGACCAGCTCCCGGAACGTCGGCGTCTCCGCGAACTCAACGTCCTCCAGGTCCCGAGTGTCGACTGCCATGCCGACCCGGTCACCGTACTGCACGGCGACCACGCGCTGGCTCAGGTAGCGGAACCGAGCGGCGTCTAGCGCGTCGGTGTCGTCACTCATCGCTGCGCCCCAATACACGCTGCTCCATGAGCCGGTGGCTGTGCTTGAGTTGTCGGTTTTCCTCCTTCAGCCGGGCAATCTCGGTGGCGGAGTGCCGCAGCCGGCTCTCGGCCTGCTCGATCCAGTTCGCGACGTCCACGGGCATGCGGTAGGTGGCCGTGGAGGCCACAGGAGCCTCCGCAGGCTCCGACTGGGGCTTGGGTACCACCCGGGTCAGTTTTCGCGCTGCTGGGGCTGTTTTAGGCGTTTGGGTTGCCATTACGGTTTCCTTGGTTGATGAAATTCTCGACTTGCTCGTACAGTTCCGGCCTGCCGATGTACAGGGACCCCGCGTCCCGTGTTCGGGCGAACCGGCCATCCCGCCACCCGAGCCAATAGTTGGCCTTGCGCGGCGCCTTGCCGTCGACGACCAGCTTGCCGCTGATCCACCCCGCAGAATTCTCTTTGACCCGGAAAAAAAGAAACCAGTCAAGATCCTCGTGGTGGAACGAGTGCAGGTGCATCCATTCGTCGGTTGCGGGGGCGTTGCCCCTGAATTTTTGAGTCACAGGGACAACGCCAGGGCGATGCCAATGCCCGCGAAGACCGCGAACACCAGCGCGCTGGCGACCAGCTCCCCGACGAATGCGTCAAAGAACGACCGCTCCGGCTCGGGGTCGTAGAACTGCGGCCTACGGCTTTCGGGGTCGAACATCAAAAATTCCAGGGCTTCAAGCCCTTGGCCTTGCAGATGCGGCGGGCCTCGCCGAGAGTGCCGGCGAGGAACTCGCCGGTCTGGTCGTTGATCGACGGGGTTGCGTGAACGATCACGCGAAACTTTGCGGGCCAGCCCTTGGGGGCCTTGTAGATTGATGCGTACATTGCTGCTCTCCTTGGAATGGGGCCGAGGCCCCGGGGTTTACTTGAGGGAAATCTTGACGGTGAAAACCGCCGACAGGGTGGCGTACTTCGCGATGACCTCAGGCGCCACGCCCAGGTCCTTCACGAGCTTGCTGTAGGCCACCGTGGTGCGGTCGGCCTGGACGACCGTGGCCTTGAAGAACTCGCCCTCGAACGCCTTAGGCGCGTCCACCGACGCCGTAGCGGCGTCGCGGAAGGACTCCTTGAGGGCCTCGGCCTTGGCCGTCAGGGCGGCGATCTGGGAGAGCAACGAGCCGAGCTCGTCGGCATTAGAGGCGGTGTTTGCGATTGCGTTCATGGTGCTGTCCTTCGGGGTGGGTTGCTGATGTAGAGATCATACAACCGATTCGTTGTACCCCACAAGCCCCCTCATCATCTTTTTTTTCACCGGGGGGTTGTTCCGTACCCCTGCTCTATGTTCCAGACCTAGAGCACCCCTGTCAGGGGGTGCTCCAGGTGGTATCTGGAACAAGTAGAGCATGCACATTTGCTCTAGATCACGTCTGGAACACGTCTGGAACAGTCTGGAACATCTGGAACAGTAAAAATTTGCATGCTCCTCAATCCCACATTCCTGCCTCATTATTAGGCAAAGTGACCCTTCCGCCGTCGTCTACCGACAGCCGCCCGACGGCCACGAGCTCGGTGATCGCGCCGTTGATTTTGGAGGGTCGGTAGTCCCGCTTGAGGGGCTTGTCTGGGTCGGGCACGAACGCGCGCCGGGCCAGCACCGCCCGCACCAGCTCGGCCTGGGTCAGGGCCCCGGCGTTGGTCGCCAACAGGGTCGTGGCCTCTTTGAGCACCAGCGGCTGCCAGACAGCCTTGGGGTCGATGTCCTTGGGCTTGCCCTTCTGGTCCACCACCGCCTGCCTGCCGACATCGGTGAACTGCACAACGCAGGTCGTCTCATCGTCCCCATCAGCGTCCTGCCCGACGACAACGGTCAAGAGCTCGAACCCATACTCGGCCCCGTCAATCCCGCCCTTCATTTTTGTGACCGTGGCGACACGGTCATTGTCGAGCCGAAGCACCTCAATCTCGAAATCCGACGCCGCGCGCAGCCCTGACCAGCCCCGGGCGCCCTTGCTCTCGTCCTTGCCGCTGTGGTGGATCAGGATGACCATGGCGCCGGTAGCGCGGCTGATGGCCTTGCAGTACCCAAGGACCTTGCCCATGTCCTCGCCGCTGTTCTCGTTGCCCCCGGGCATGACCTGGGCGAGGGTGTCGATGATGATGACGTCGAACCCGCTGCCCTGGCGCTTGATCTGCGCGAGCAAGGCCTTGACGTCGATCTCCTCCAAGAAGTTCGGGGCCTCGCCGATGAACCGCATGTTGAACAACTCGGGCGCGATGCCCACGTGCTGGCAGTACGCCAAGCCGCGCTTGCGCATGTCCTCAACGCCCTCGGCGGCGATCCACAGGGGCGCGACCGGCCTGGGGGTCCGGTGACCGCGCCAGTCGCGCCCGAGGGTCAGGGTGGCGATCAAGTCGAACGCCACGAATGTCTTGCCGGAGCCGCTGGCGCCGTAGATCACGCCCAGGGTGGCTGCGGGCACGATGCCCTTGCAGAGCCACGTCGACTTGCGACGAACGAAGAACTCGGGCGCGGTCTCGATGCGAAATCGCTCGGCCTTGGGGGCCGCTCCGATCCGGGGTTCTCCCTCGGGGTTCTCCCCTGGGGGCGGCCCCAGGTCGTCGAACATGGCCAAGATCTCTTCGCGATTGGTGGCCTTGGGCTTGGCCTTGACGCAGTGCTCGACCCACAGGTACTGCTGCGCGCGTATCTCGTTGTCGCCGCGGTGGCGCATCGCGACGTCCATCGCGTGGCTGTTGACCAGCGTCGACAGCACCATCTGGTCGGACAGGCCCAGGCTGTACAGGCGCACACCGGCGGCGTGCACTGCCGCCGAGCCGTCGCCGTCGTCCAGGCCCTCCAGCAGGAAGGCCATGGTGTCGGCGGGCAGGTCCAGCGTGTCGATGTCGGGCATCACGACCTCGGGCCACACCTCGGGCATCGGCGGCACGCCCCCAGGGATAACGGTGAGCCTGGGCGCGCTGCTCTTGCCGTACCGGCTGCGCAGGTTGGCTTGGGTCGCCTCGGTGATCTCGTGGACCCCCAAGGCGTCGCTGCAGACGTCGCCGGTGATCGTCAAGAAGCGCGCGGCGTGGCCGGCGTACACCTCCACCCCCAGGTCGTGGTTGTTCCAGTCCGTCGGTGACGCGCCCCTGGCAACAATGCGCAGGCCCCGACCGCTCGGTGAGATCTCGGTGTAGCTGCCGACCATCGCGATGATCTCGATCGCACGGGCTGAGAACGTACCCGCCTCGTCGATACAGTTGTCGATGTCGATGAACGTGAACTCGGGCAGCCCTGTCACCACGAACCCCAGGCCTGTGAAGGCGCTGGGTTTGGCCTGCAACTCGGCCTGCGCGGCCTCGAACGAGAGCCACGTCTCGGGCTTGGCAGTGCTGCGTTGGTTGCCGGGTATCTTGTCCCACTTGCCCCGCTTCTCGTTCCACTGCGCTCGCCAGGGTGACCAGCGCGCCATCGCCTTGAGCTCGCCGGGGATGTTCGCCGGCTCGTAGACCTCGCCGATCGGCGGGTGTGCTGTTGTCATTGTTGTCCCAATCTCATGCCGCGTCTCATAGGGGTCGGGTGAACTTACCGGCGGGGCAGAGACGGGCATGCTTTTCGACGAGGGGATCAGCCTCGCCTAGCCGGGGTTCGGGGGCCAGTCTACACCTCCTTCGACAGCATGTCGGCGAGCCGTGGGTTGACAAGACGGTCCCGGCCCACGCCGGTGACCTGCTCGACCTCGACGACCCGGGCGCTGGGCACGTACCCCTGCCTGACCCAGTAGCTGACGACCTGTTGGGTGACGCCGAGCAGGTCGGCCAAGTTGCGTTGGGTGCCCGCGACGCTGACAGCCTCTTGTATTCCAGTCATGACGACCTCCTTTGTACAAAAAGCCGATGGTACACGAGAAAAGTTGTAGGGGGCTTGCGGAGCCTCACAACAATGCTATAGTACCCGGGCTGGACAACATTTCGATTGTCCTCTGTAGGAGCCCTAATGAGTCTAGAACAAGCCCTGGCGGACAACACCGCCGCCATCCGCGAGCTGATCGCGGTCATGCGCCCGGCAGCGCCGGCCACGGTGACCGCTGTGGTGCAAGCGATCACCGCCCCGGCGGCTGACACCAGCACGATCCTGATCGACCCGGACGAGAAGGCCGCGCCTGAAGTGCCGTACACCATGCCAGCGTTGCAGCCGCGTGAGGCCGTGGTGGAAGCACCGGCGGCCCCGGCAGCGATCGAGTACGCCCAGGTGGCCCAGGCCATCATCGACACGTTCAAGGTCGACCGGGCCAAGGTCGTCGCGACGCTGGGCAAGTTTGGCGCCAAGAAGGGCCCCGAGCTCAAAAAGGAGGACTACGCCGCTTTTTTGGCGGAGCTGGCCTGACCCCAGGCTTTGAGATGGACCGGCAACGGGGCGAAGCGTTGGGTGAGTTCGGTATGCGGCTTGTGGAATCAAGCCAAAGCGCCGAATGGAAAGAGTTGGCAAAGCGGATGATTTTGGAGTACATCGCGGACAAAGGGCCGTGCGTCATAGAGGACGCGCGCCAGTACTGCGCTGTTTGCAACCTACCGGACCCTACGCATCCCAACGCCTGGGGGGCAATAGTCTCCGGGCTCGCCAAGTCGAACCTAATTGAACGCACCGGGGAGTGGGTGAAAGCCTCCTCTGTACTGAGTCATGCCAGCATGTACCCGATCTGGCGAATCAAATAAAGGAACAGAAATGACTGAAAAAGTGGACACGGTTGAGAGCCTGCAGGAGAAGCTCAGACGCACGATGGCCCGCGCTAGGTTTCATCGAATGTGCGGTTACAAGGAGGAATTGCAGGCCGAACGAGAAAAGAAAGTCGGCGCGTTTGACATGTACGTCGCAGCGTTGTTACCCGCCCTGGTGTCGACGTACCCCAACATCTACGAACTCACCCACAAAATTTGTGAGATTGTGCAGAACGTAATGGGCGCACGTGAAGAGTGGCTCCTAGCCGAGGACATGGAACTGCCCGACGATCCCGATTACCCCGACGACGAGGACGAATTCTGATGCCCGGCACCCACGCAAAACTATCGCCCAGCAGTGCGGCGCGCTGGATGACCTGCCCAGGCTCGGTGATCCTCTGCGAGGGCCTGGAGGACAGGTCGAGCAAGGCGGCGGACGAGGGCACGATGATGCACCTCGTTGCCTCGGAGTGCCTGGACAACAACCTGGACGCCGCCGCTGATTTTGAGAGCCTCACACCAGATCAGGCGCAGTCGGTGCAGACCTACGTCAACAACGTGCGGTCGATCGTCAACGCCACCGAGGGCATCCTGCTGGTCGAGCAGCGCCTGCCGATCCACCACATGACGGGCGAGGAAGGCGCCACCGGCACGGCAGACGCGGTCATCCTGACGCCCGACGAGTTCATCGTCATCGACGCCAAGTTCGGTCGTGGGGTGGTGGTGGACGTGGTGGACAACGCCCAGCTCATGATGTACGCGCACGCGGCCTACGTTGAGTTTGGGCATGTCTACTCACCCACGCAAGTGCGGATGATCGTCGACCAGCCGCGCCTCGGCGCACTGTCGGAGTGGACGATCTCGGTGCCCGAGCTCGAAGCGTTTGCCGACAAGGTGCGGGATGCCACCTGGGCGATCAGCCTGCACGACGAGACGTTGAACCCCAGCCCCAAGGCGTGCCAGTGGTGCCGGGCCAAGGCCACGTGCCCGGCGATCCGGGACCAGATCCTGGCTGACTTTGACACGGTGGTGCCCGAGACCGCCGACGAGGCCGACTTGGGCCGCGTGATGACCAACGCACCGCTGATTGAGTCGTGGGTCAAGGCGATCAGGGCCGAGGTCGAGCGGCGCCTGCTGTCCGGTGAGTCTGTGCGGGGCTACAAGCTCGTGCAGGGCAAGCGCGGCAATCGGGCCTGGGGTGACCCGGCGGTGGCCGAGGAAGCGCTCAAGAAGATGCGTCTCAAGCACGACCAGATGTACAACTACTCGTTGGCCAGCCCGACCAACATCGAGTGGGTTTTCAAACGGGGCGACCTGGGTCCACGTCAGTGGGCCAAGGTGCAGGAGCTCATCACCCAAGCCGAGGGCCGCCCGTCGGTGGCCCCCGACACAGACAAACGACCCGCGCTGGTCACATCAGCGGTCGATTCAGATTTTGACGACGTGACACCCACAACCCCCGAAGGAGAAGAAGCATGAAAATCAAACTCAACGCAGTCCGCCTGTCGTTCCCGCAACTGTTCGAGGCCAAGACGGTCAACGGTGAGGGCAAGCCGGCCTTCAGCGCGGCCTTCTTGATCAGCCCCAAGGATCCGCAGATCGCGATGCTGAACACCGCGATCACCACGGTCGCCGCCGAGAAGTGGGGCGCCAAGGCCGACGCGATCCTGAAGACCATCCGCGCGGCGGACAAGACCTGCCTGCACTCGGGCGACCTGAAGTCCAACTACGACGGGTTCGAGGGGATGATGTACGTCAGCGCCCGCAACCCCCTGAAGCCGTACGTAGTCGACCTCAACAAGACCCCGTTGGTGGCCGAGGATGGTCGCCCTTACGCCGGCTGCTTTGTCAACGCCGTTCTGGAGCTCTGGACGCAGGACAACAACTACGGCAAGCGCGTCAACGCGACGCTGCTGGGGGTCCAGTTCTACAAGGACGGCGAGTCGTTTGTCGGTGGCGGTGTGGCCGACGATAGCGATTTCGACGACCTGTCGAGCGAAGATTTGGTCTGATGCACCGGGGCGCTTTGCGATGATCAGCGGCGCCCCACCTTCAACAAGAGACGGAGAGACGGAGAGACGAGATGAACTTCAGTACAGCGATTGAGCTATTCAAAAACAAACGGTGTATGTGGCGGAAGAGCTGGGGCAGCAGTGCCTACGTGGGCATGCAGATGCCTGAGCGCGCGACCAGCCTGCTGACGTTGCCCTACTTTTTCCGACGGGGTAAGGACGGCACGGAGCCCTGGTTCCCGACCATCGAGGACATGTTTGCCACTGATTGGGAGATCGTTACCTCGAACCAAAAGAACGCGCCGGAAGAGGCCGCGAAGGAGAGACCCGATTACGTACCGACCCCGACGGTCGAAGAGATGGCCGCATTCAACAAGGCGCGAATTCTGCGAGCAAAGAAGGCCAAAGAAGCCAAAGCAAAGAAAACTCCGAGGGTGATCGATCCCGAGGCGCCATGGGGTCGCAAGAAAGACGGCACGCCGGCCAAGCGCCGTGGCCCTTTCTCGGCAGCCGAGAACATGGCCATCGCGGCATCTGAAGCCCCACTGATCTGAGGACCCAAAAATGTTGACAGACTACTACCAGAAAATGCTCAAGGACGCGGTGGCCACTAAGAGCACCGACTACAGCAAAACTAACAACGCGCTGAAAGAAGTGATTTTGAAGCTCAAGGCGTCGTGCCCGGACAAGTTTCACGACGCCCGATCGCTCAAGTACCGGGTGTTCTGGAACGAACCCAAGAACTTGCCCAGCAACATGTACGACTACTACGTCAACCGCGCACCGCGATGATCGATCTCTACCTGGACCTGGAGACGTACTGCACCGTGCCGATCACGCACGGCACCCACGCCTACGCCGACAAGGCCGAGGTCATGCTGTTGGCCTACGCGGTGGGTGAAGATGAGCCGCAGGTGCTCGAATTCCCCGCCGATAACCATAGCGATCGCTGGGCGCAACTGCGGGCCACGCTCGACGATCCCCGCGTCCGGGTAGTCATCCACAACAGCCACTTCGACCGCACGATCCTCCGGCGCGCCATGGGCATCGACATTCCCACGCGCCGGATCCACGACACCATGGTCCAGGCCCTGAGCCACGGCCTGCCGCCCAGCCTGGGGCTGCTTGGCGAGGTCCTGGGCCTGCCGGCGGACAAGGCCAAGGACAAGGACGGCAAGAAGCTGATCATCTTGTTCTGCAAGCCCTTGCCGGGTAACTGGACTTTGCGGCGCGCGACAGCGACGACCCACCCAGCGGAGTGGGAGCGGTTCCGGGCCTACGCGGCCAACGACATCGTCGCGATGCGCGAGTGCCATCGGCGCATGCCTTCGCTCAACAACACCGAAACCGAGATCGCACTCTGGCAGTTGGACCAGAAGATCAACGACCGGGGCGTGTCGATTGATCTAGATCTGGCCCGGTCTGCGATCGCGGCGGTGGCCAAGGCCCAGGTCGATCTGAAGCAGCAGGCCCACGACATCACCGGTGGCGTGGTGCGCAGCACCACCCAGGGCGCGGCGCTGCGTCTGCAGATCATGGAGCAGTTCGGGATCGACATGCCCGACCTGCAGATGGGCACGGTCGAGAAGTACCTCGCCGACCCGAAGGTGCCCAAGGCGCTCAAGGAGCTGCTGGAGGTCCGCCTGCAGGCCAGCAGCACGAGCACCAAGAAGTACCAGACCCTCATCAACGGTGTCAGCACGGATGGCCGGCTGCGTGGCACCCTGCAGTTCAACGGCGCGGCGCGCACGGGCCGGTGGGCCGGCAGGCTGTTCCAGCCGCAGAACCTGCCCAGGCCCACGCTCAAGCAGCCCATGATCGACGCCGGCATCGAGGCGATCAAGGCCGGCATTGCCGACATGATCACCGACAACGTCATGGAGCTCGCCAGCTCGGCCATCCGCGGCACCATCATCGCAACGACCCGTACGTTGAATGGTCGCAAGCTGGTGGTGGCCGACCTCGCCAACATCGAAGGCCGGGTCCAGGCGTGGTTGGCGAACGAGGAGTGGAAGCTCCAGGCATTCCGTAACTTTGACGCCGGGATCGGCCCCGACCTGTACAAGCTGGCCTACAGCAAGTCGTTCGGCGTCAGGCCGGAGGACGTCACCAAGGACCAGCGGCAGGTCGGCAAGGTGCAGGAGCTGGCCCTGGCCTACGCGGGCGGCGTGGGGGCATTCGTGACGTTTGCCGAGGCGTACGGGATCGACCTCGACGCGATGGCCGCCAAGGTCCTGCCGCTGGCGCCCGAGATGGTGGTGGAGGAGGCCGATCGGTTCTTCGAGTGGACGATGCGGGAAAACCGATCGAGATTCAACCTGTCAGACGATGCGTTCGTGGCCTGCGACACGCTCAAGCGGGTCTGGCGGTACGCACACCCCAACATCACCGACTACTGGAAGCGCCTGCAGACGCTGGTGAAGCAGGCCCTGGGCACGAGGGGCACGACCTACGCCGACCTGGGCCTGCGGATCAAGGGCACCAAGACGTGGCTGCTGATCACGTTGCCATCGGGCCGGGTGGCGTGCTACCCGGCGCCGCAGATCAAAGACAACGCCATCACGTACACGGGCGTCGACCAGTTCACCCGCAAGTGGACCCGCATCCAGACGCACGGCGGCAAGCTGTTTGAGAATCTGGTGCAAGCGATCGCCCGAGACGTCCTGGCGCACAGCATGCCGTTGATCGAGGCCGCCGGCTACAAGATCGTCCTGACGGTGCACGACGAGATCATCGCCGAGACACCAGACAGCATCGAGTTCAGTGCCGAGCACCTGTCGGCGCTGATGTCGACGCCACCGGCCTGGGCCGCGGACATGCCGCTGGCCGCCGAGGGCTTCGAGACCTATCGCTACCGAAAGCAATGATGCGCGAATCCGCGATTGAGAAGTACTTGGCCCGGCATGTCATCCTGATGGGCGGTGAGATCCGCAAGACCCAGTGGATTGGGCGCGTCGGCGCGCCCGACCGCCGGGTCATGCTGCCAGGGCGCAAGCCGTTCTGGGTCGAGCTCAAGGCCACCGGCGAGAAGCCGACCGCCCAGCAGGTTCGCGAGCACAACCGCATGCGACGGCTCGGTGAGCTGGTGCACGTGGTCGATTCAATCGAGGGCGTGATCGCCCTCCTCAACCAAACAGAAGGCTAAATGTGTCCCTTATGTCGTACCGACCACAGCAAGGTCCTGGAAACCCGTCGCCACGACGACCAAGTATTCCGTCGGCGGCTCTGCGAATGCGGGGAGAAGTTCATCACGCGCGAGTACGCGAAGGCGGGCATGCAGTTCCCGGAGGAGTTCAGGGAAGCCAGCCTGCAGCGGATACGGGAGCACGAGGAGAGCAAGGACAAGCCCCGCGACCGCTGGGGCTACAGGTGACCAAGCGCCAGACGTTCACGCCCCGCCCGTACCAGACGCTGATCATCAACCACATCCTGGACGGGAAGCGCGTCGCGGTGTGGGCCGGCATGGGCACCGGCAAGACCGTCGCGACCCTGTCGGCGCTGGAGATCCTGCAGATGGTCGAGGACGGCCCGGCGCTGGTGATAGCACCGTTGCGCGTGGCGACGACGACATGGCCCGAGGAGGTGCTCAAGTGGGAGCACCTCAAGGGCATGAACGTGGTCCCGATCGTGGGCACCGAGCGCGAGCGCATCGCCGCCGTGCGGTCGCCGTCTCAGGTCTACACCACCAACTACGAGCAGCTCGTCTGGCTGGTGGCATACTGGGGCGACAAGTGGCCCTACGCGACGGTGGTCCTGGACGAGTCCACCAAGGTCAAGGGGTTCAGGCTGCGCCAGGGCGGAAAGCGCGCCCAGGCCCTGGGCAGCATCACCCACACCCGCATCAACCGCCTGATCGAGCTCACCGGCACGCCGGCCAGCAACGGCCTCAAGGACCTCTGGGGGCAGGCGTGGTTCATCGACGCAGGCGCGCGCCTGGGCCGCACCTACAGCGCGTTCTCGCAACGGTGGTTCCGGCCCGACAGGACGGGCTACGGGGTCGAGCCGCTGGCGATCGCCCAGGTCGAGATCCAGGACAAGCTGCGCGACGTCTGCCTGACGATCGAGGCGGCGGACTGGTTCGACCTGCGCACGCCCATCATCAACAACATCATGGTCAAGCTGCCGCTCAAGGCCCGCAAGCACTACCAGGACATGGAAGACGAGATGTACACCGCCCTCGACACGGGCGACGAGATCGAGGCGTTCAACGCCGCGGCCAAGACCCAGAAGTGCCTGCAGATCGCCAACGGCGCGATGTACGTGGGCGACGGGGCGCTGGCGTGGCAGGAGGTCCACACGGCCAAGCTGGAGGCCCTGGAGTCGGTGATCGAGGAGGCAGCCGGCATGCCGGTGCTGGTGGCCTACAACTTCAAGTCGGATCTGGCCCGGCTGTTGAAGCACTTCCCCCAGGGCAAGCACCTGGACAAGAAGCCCGAGACGATCAAGGACTGGAACGCGGGCAAGATCCCGGTCCTGTTCGCCCACCCGGCCAGCGCCGGCCACGGGCTCAACCTGCAAGACGGCGGCAACATCCTGGTGTTCTTCAGCGTCAACTGGAACCTGGAAGAGCACCTGCAGATCATCGAGCGCATCGGCCCGACCCGGCAGCTCCAGTCAGGCCACGACCGCCCGGTGTTCATCCACCGCATCCTGGCCCGGGACACCGTGGACCTGTTGGTGCTGCAGCGCCTGGAGACCAAGAGGGAGGTGCAGGACATCCTCATGGACGCCATGAAACACCGCAGGAAGGCGGGTCAGAAGAAGATGTCAGGGCGCAGCACCTGACGCTTGACGAGGCCGTTGGTGGCCTTCTCTATCTCAATCGCCAGGGCAGGGGAGGCTCGGCGCCGGCCTGAGATGAGCAGGCTCATCCAAGTGGGGGTGATGCCCAGGAACTGGGCCATCTCACCCTTGGCGCCAACGACGTCGGTTTTGAAGTACTCGGAGAGGGTCATGGCAGTCCTTGTGAAAACGGCCATTGTAACCCCGAGTTGTAGTACACTGTAACTTCACCATCAACAGGAGGACGTATGGACGTCTACAACACAGGCAAGGTAAAGATCGGCCTGGGCTACACCCGGCCCAACATCGTCGAGATGTCTCAGGACGAGGTCATCGTCCAGCGGGGGCTGCTGGGCGTGCACAAGAGCTTCGTGGGCGACGCGATCACCGCGATCGTGGTGGTCTTTGGCATCGCCGCCCTGGCGACGTGGTGGTCGGCATGAGCGATGAACACTACGAGGGCTCTGCTGGGTGGCAGGGGTTGACTGAACGAAACGTAAAAACCATCACTGAAAACGCACCAAGTGCTGAATGGGCCGTACTGATGGCTGAGTCAACGCTCAAGGAGAAGAACAGCCAACAAATTGAATTTTTGTACGCGCTGTACCAACAAGCATCGTCCCAAAGAGATATTCTTATGGCACAGCAAACTCAGCAGGTTGAGGCGTGGAAGCAGAGAATCAGAGAAGCAAAGCTGGAGAAGAACGAATGAGCAAACTCACCCCCGCCGATATCAAGAACGTCTACCTCGCGTGCAACATGCTCGACCCCAACGGCATGTACGCCAACGAGGTCGACCTGTTGGAGTTCGCCGACAAGCTGGAGCAACTGATCGTGCACCGGCGTGCGCCCGAGCCCACTTGCGTCTGGTGCAAGCACGCTAGCGTGTCGTCGAAGGAGGAGCCCTGCAAGGGGTGCTTCTCGTTCGACAAATGGGAGCCGGCGTGATCACCGCGCTCAAGTGGTACGTCATTGGTACGATCATCCTGGTGCTGATGGTCCGTTGCCACTAAAAAAAAGGGCCCCCACACGGGAGCCCTGAAAGCCTCTAAACAGGCTGGGAGAAAACGCATTATGGCCGGAAACCAGCCCGTGAGCCCCAAGGCGTCGGCAAGCGTTGGGGTTTGTCGTACGCTTCAGGCTGTTCTTTGGCAAACTTTGCCAGATCATAAGCAGTAAAACCAAGTGTGGGGGCCTGGGTTGCGGCCAACGCACCCCACCCAAGCGGGCCAGCGGACGCCAACCAAGGTGAAGCCGCTTGGCCCACCGCCGACAAACCTTGCGCCGCATTGCGCAAGTTTACGCCATGCTTGAGCATATTAGCGCCCGCGCTAGTTCCTTGGAAAACCGCGCCTAACGGGCCAAAAACCTTTGGGGCCGCCACAAAAGGAATTGCGGCTGCGCCGCCCAGCACATCGGACACATTTTCAACGCCAGCGCCATGCGTTTCAAGGTCTTGCAACCCGCGAACGGCTTGCACACCGCCGATAGCCCCGGTGAGAGCGCCCATGCCCAGGTGCGCACCACCCCGCCCTACGGCTCGGGTCATGCCGCTACGTCCTTGAGAGCGTTGTAGTTTTTCGTACTCGCTGCGTAGTTTTTCAATTTCCGTATTTTTACGTTTTAACGTATCTTCCGCCAACATTTGCGCGTCTTTATCTTTCAACCACAAATTTTGACCTTTATGCGGTGCGTGGGAGCCTTCCCCTATGTCCACAAGTTTTTTAATATCGGCAGCGCGCTCGGGTATGTCCGCTGCTGCTGTTTTCATACTTGGACTTTCAAGAGCTTCTACCGGGCTCGCCCCGAATTCTGTAGCATACTTTGAGGTACCCGGGCCTCCTTTAGGTAACCTCTCCGCCATAGCCAAGGCTTCAGGCGTGCCTATAGCTTCCAACCTTGCCCGCATAGCCACCATATCAGGGGTAGGCTCTGCGGTGTTTCTGCTAACAAAATTACGGAAGTTTTCACCAGGGGCAAAAATGTTGCGTGCATTCTTGCCAAAATCTTTGTAGACCGCACCCGCTCCCAGGGCAGCACCTGCTGCAGCACCGGTAGCTTGGTTTGAATCGAAAGGCAGTGATCGGGGCTCGGTGCTTTTACCGGTTACCTTATCCTCTTCCTCGTGCAACTTTGCCAGAGTATTTGAAAAGGCCGATGAGGGTGCGCTTGCAACAACCTCGGGGATACTGGCCGTTGCAGGCGCGGTGGCCGCAGCGGCTTCTTCTGCTGCGGTGCGCGCCTCCCACTCCTCGCGAGTCTCACCCTTTACGTAAGCCATTATGGGGTACCTTTCAGTTTTGCCGCCAGTTTTGCCGCACGTTTTGCTTGCGCATCTAAAAATTCATTATGGGTGGCCGCAGCCTTTTCCGCATGATATTTATATATACTCTCAAATTCAGGATGTTGCAGCACATCAGCGTCTCTAGTCGGGCTATGCGGGTCAGTTTTTCTGTACAATTTCTCGTACGTTTTCTTTTCGTCTTTTCTTTTTGCAACATCGTTCATAATTTGATGCGTGCTAAGCAACGCTGAATCTGGAGTCTGCTGTATCCCGGAGGCGGCCATCATCATAGCTTGAGATTCAGGGGCATTTGGGTGTTGCGCAAGAGCATTTGCCGATACCCCGCTGCGACTGGCATTGGCAACACCTAATCGCATGTAATCGGCAATTAAGTGTTCGGCGATAGATCTTTCATGGGGTTCAAAAGAAGCATTTATAATGGTTCTAAGATTGATACCAAGGCCCACCGGGCCTGTCCCTGGAAGATGGAAACTAAAACCTTCTTGAATTGCCGCCGCAAACGGCCCATTCTTATTCACTAAGTCATGGACTTTAGCGAATACCGATGGGTTTTTATCGGCTGTTGATATGATACGCTTTGCGGGATTTTCAATATCGCTAATAGTATCAAATGCCGCCGCCGACAATATGCGTTTTGCTTGCTCTGAATATTGTTCTTGCTTTGCTTTAACACCAGCAGCATACGCCTCGTTGGCAGCGGCTGCTTCAGGTCCCGTCATTCCGGTAGTATCAATCTTAGGTACCGAGCGTTGGATGTACTCGGTTTTAGCAGGAGGTTCCGGTTTATTTGAAAGAGCCGAAGTAGTTGGCAAGTTCATGGGGTGCTTTGCGGCAAAATCCGCCATGGCGGCATCTTTACCCGCACCGGGGGGCATGCCATTAATACTTCTGAGTTCTTTTAACGCCGGGCCTTCATTTTCACCTTTAGGACCTAACGCAATGGAGGGTATGGCAAGGGATGGGGTCCCAGCAGCCCCAGGCGCAGGAACAACCCCGGGCACCCCAGCAGGCCCTGCTACCGGTAAAACAGGCGCAGCGGTAGTAGGCTCACCTCTGTCCGCTGCCAGTTTATTTGCAAATGCGCCCAAATCTGTTATTTTGAGCCCCGTCATCGGATCTATTCCAGTGGCTTGGGCTATCTTAAACCGATCCGTATCTTGAGCGCGTCTGCTAGTCACGTTAGCAGTATCAGCACGGGTGGCGGTCAGTTGATCCGCAAGGCTCTTAGCCATCGGATTACCCTCGCCAACCAGCGCAGTTACTTTTTGGACAAGCTCCGGTGTTACGGGACCCTTGTGCGCGTTGATAAGAGAATTTGCTTGGTTCTGTTGCGACTGCAACAACCCCACCTTGCCCAGCTCGGCGCGCATCTGCGCCACCGGCAGCTCGTTGGCGCGCCTCTTTTCCTCATAGTCACCCAAAGCAGCGCCTGCGCTGCCCAGGGAGGCCGCAAAGCCCCCTAGCTGGGGCTTGAGAAAGCCGGCAGCGACGTTGAACCAATTCGGGTTTTCGTACCGCGCCTGCAGCGCGTCCATGCTGGCCTTGAGGGCCTCCTCGTACTTCGCAAGGTTCTCCGGCGTCAACCCAGTCGGGTTGATGGCGGTGGCGGTGAGCCCGGAATCTGTTGCCATGTTCGTTATCCTTTAGGGCTCAAAATCACCGGAACCGGAATTGGTGTTACTGAACTGAGGAGCCCCAACGAAATTACTCGCGTTAGGGTCCCCCGAGCTAGTCCCAGGGCCGCCCACATTCGTGCCCAAGCTGTTGTACCACTGTTGTATACCGTTAATGGCGGAGGTGCCTCCCGCCGGTGCGCTGAACAACCCGGCGCCAAAAGTACCAAGGCCCGCAATGATGCTCAAGGGTGACGCGGTCGCTGTCTTCGTGACGGTCGACGGGATCGTTTGCCCCGACATCAGCCCGGCTTCGAGGCCAAGCATCTTCATCGGGTAGTCGGCCTTGTTCTGGGCGATCGCCTGCTGCTGCGCACCCAAAGTTGCCAGGGCGTTAGTGTCGGCCAGCCCGGCGTTCTGAAGCTGCTCCGCCAGGGTGGCCTGCTGCTTGCCGGTGTTGAGGTAGTTCTGCGCCGCCTGGGAGGCCGCATTGGCCGCCGCCGTGCCGGCCTGGATCTGGCTCGACCCCGCCGTGAGCTGGTTCTCCCGCTGCTTCTGCGCCGCCGCCAGGGCCTGGGTGTACCCGGCCTGCAGGGCGGCGGACTGTTCCTTGGCGGCACCGATGTCGGCGTTCGAGATGCCCATCGCAAGGGCATTGGCGCCTCGCTGGGAGCCAAACTGCCCGGCGCCTACTGAGGCAGCGGTCAGGCCCGGCGCGAGGTTCTGCTGGATGTTCTGTTGGTTGGCGGCCCGGATCGAGTCCATGACGTTCGTCATGTACGGGCTCATGTAGTTGCCGACGATCTCATTGGCGCCAGTCGCACCGGCCTTCAGGTAGTCCTGCGCCGACGCACCCACCCCCGGTGTCCCGAGGTAGGGATTGGCGGCGGTCGCCATGTTCAACCCCCCGGCAAGCCCGGTAGTGGTGCCCGCGGTCTGTAGCCCCGGCAGGTAGTTCCCGACGTTGGCACCGACGTTCTGAAATGCCGCTAACTGGTTTGCGTTGGCATCCGCAAACTGCGCGTTCTGAACTGCACTTCTACCTTGCGTTGCAAGGTTGGTCAGGTAGTCGGTATAGAACTGCGGCTGGGTGGTGGTTTCGGTCGCTGATGAACTGGCGATACCCATTATCGTGCCCCTTTCGTGGGTGACGAGGACTTGAGATATTCTAGGGGCGACTTCGCGTCAGGCGGTAGCTTGTCAGGCGGCGCCGATCGTGCGCGTGACCGGATCTTGCTGACCATCTGGTCGAGTGCCGATGCACCGGCTTTGTTGGACCCGTTGCCCAAGGCCGCCACCACGTCGGCGCTGAAGACGTACTCACCGTTGGCGAGCATGGCCGCAATGTCGTCGCTGGTGCCGTCGCCCTTACCCTCAACGTACTTGCCGCCCAGGCCCTCAAGGCCGCCCGTGCGGAATGCTGGGGTGCCATTGTAGTTGGGGTGCGCTTGGTCCGACACGTTCCCGCCCTGGGCTAGATTCATCCCACGACGCTGGAGTATCGCGGCGAGCTGCGGCACCACCGACATCTGGGCCATTGGCCTGGGCACGTAGGCGGACCCTCCGTGGCGCACCTGGGAGGCCGTAGGGCGCGTCATCGGCTCAATGGTTGGTGACACCTCACCCAGCTTTGCAAAAGTCTCCTTGAGGTCCTGCATGTCCCTGTTGGCCATGTCGGCTTTCAACGCGGCAATCTTGGCGGCGTAGTCGGTGGTCTCTGAGCTGTCGGTCACTGATCCTGCGCTTGCGTAGTGTTGCACTGAGCCGCCCTCCTTGGCGAACATCCTCATGAAATCCAACCCAGAGAGCTCGGTCGGGTTGTATGCGTCTGCCGGGTTGTGGTCGCCACCGGTGTCCGCCTTGGGCACGCCAAAGAGCTCGGCCTTGAAGTCCGCTGCCGTGGGCGTTTCTTTTTGAACAATGCTGTCGTAGAGCTGCTTGAGAACAATCGGCGCGTACTTTGCGCCACCACCAATGCGGGACAAGAGTGCCTTGACCGAATCATCAGCCATTGCCATAGAGGTTCCACCTGTGGGGGTAGGAGCTGGAGCTGGAGCTGGAGCTGGAGCGGGCGCAGGGGCTGGAGCGGGGTTCACCACTGGGTTCACCACTGGGTTCACCACCGGGTTGACAACGGGATTGACAACGGGATTGACAACGGGATTGACAACGGGATTGACAACGGGATTGACAACCGGGTTGACCACCGGGTTCACCACTGGATTGACCACTGGATTGACCACTGGATTGACCACCGGGTTCACCACTGGATTGACCACTGGATTGACCACTGGATTGACAACCGGGTTGACCACCGGGTTCACCACTGGATTGACCACTGGATTGACAACGGGGTTCACCACTGGATTGACAACGGGGTTCACCACTGGATTGACAACGGGGTTCACCACTGGATTGACAACGGGGTTCACC
>Ga0209499_1000129_pt1 | contig 54718 bp, 53 predicted proteins | sample C_130208_EF_Meta_FD_187306 | JGI IMG/M metagenome (GOLD analysis project Ga0209499, IMG submission 187306) | Freshwater microbial communities from Lake Croche, Canada to study carbon cycling - C_130208_EF_MetaG (SPAdes) (version 2) | ecosystem: Environmental > Aquatic > Freshwater > Lake...
GAAGTCCACGACGTAGCCGTAGCGGAAGCTCTGGTAGGTGCGGTTGACCCGGGTGAGCGCCTGCAGCAGGTTGTGCGCCTTGATGACGCGGCCAAGGTAGAGTTTTTTGAGCCGCCTGGAGTCGAAGCCGGTGAGCAGCATGTTATAGACAAACAGGATGTCGATATTACCGGCCTTGAAGTCCTCCACCCATTCCTTGCGTTGCTCCTTGGTGCCGACGTCGTGGAGAATCAACGCGTGGGATTTGACCGACCGATCCGCCCGCTGGGTGACGCGGAATAGGACGATCTTATCGGCGGCCAGCAGGCCATCGACGGCGACGGGCAGAATGGCCGGCGGCGCGGGCGCATATTTCAACGCGAAAATCTCCGCCATTTTTTTCGCCTGATCCGCCGAGTCACAGATGACCATGGCGCCGAGGGTGGCGTCGTTGTGAATGAGGCGGGCTTTGCCGAAATCCGCGACGATGTAATCGAGCATGGGCTCGACGAATTTCTCGTGGGCGTAGAGCAGGGTGCGGTCGTGGCTGTTTTTGAGCACCTTGATGTCCTCAAGGGCTTTGGCCAGATCGAGCTGGTATTGGGTTTCGATGCCCTCGCGGATGAGCCGCAGCGTGTAGCCGTCGGCAATCGAGGCGTTGTAGTAGTATCGGTGGATGTAGTTGCCGAACAGTGCCTTGGAGTTGGCGCTCTCACCGATGAGCGGCGTGCCGGTCAGCCCGATCTTGATGGCGTGGGTGTCGGACTCGTTGAGGTTGGCGAGGAAGCTGCCGGTCGGATTGTAGCTGCGGTGGACTTCATCGAGGAAGTAAACGCGCTGGAGCCGGATGTCGTAATCCGACGAGCGCACGACGTCCGGATCGTCCTTGAACTTCTGGATGTTGACGACGGTGATTTCAAGCCGCCCGGAATCGTTGTGAACGGCACTGCCGGACTTGATGTCCTTGGCGAAGGCCTCGCGGGAGTTGACCGTGTGCACGACCAGACCGCGACTGCGGAATTCGCGGCTGGCCTGCACCAGCAGATCGATGCGATCGACAATGAAATAGAACTTGGGGATGATCCCCTGGCGTTGAAACCAGGCGGTGAGGTGATAGACGTTGTAGAACGCCAACGCCGTTTTGCCGCTGCCCTGGGTGTGCCAGATGATGCCCTTGCGAATGCCTCGTTCCAGCATCCGGACGATCTCCTTGGTGGCGAAGATCTGCGGGTAGCGCATGATGTGCTTCGCAAATCCGATTTCCGTCCGGACGTATGCCAGGGCGAACCGGAGCAGGAACGCGAGTCGCTCACGCGAGAATAGCGAGGTGCTCAGGCGGTTGGTGGGCGTGCGCGGGTCCTTATTGGTCGCGAATTCCGGCGAGTGCTTGATGCTGGCAAGGTTGGTGTCCGCTAGAATCAAGTCTTCGATTTCCGGGTCTTCCGCAGCCAGAAGCTCGGACAGATCCAAAGTTTCCTCTTCGCGGAAGTAGTTGAAATCCGGCGCGCCGTAGGAAGGAGAGGCGTAAAACGCGCCCTCCAGCGGCTCGGGCGAGCTGTTGTCATACTCCATGTTGTTCGAAAACACCATGAGCTGGGTGATGTTGATGAACTTGCGGAACTTCGGGTTGCGAAAACGCGAGTTGATGCGGTTGCGCTCCGCGAGAATGCCGTCGCGATTGTTGGGCTTCTTGACCTCGACGAAAACGAGGGGCATGCCGTTGATCAAAAGCGTGATGTCCGGGCGGAACTCGTCGTCGCCGTTCCTGCATGTGAGTTCGGTGACGACGCGGAACGTGTTCCGGTCGAAATTCTCGAAGTCGATGAGTTTGAGGCCGGAGGTCTTGGTGAGCCGCTCATAGAACGCCTTGCCCAGATCCTCGTTTTCGAGAAGGAGCGAGACTTCCTGGAGGAGCCGGCCGACGTCGTCCGGCGAGGCCTCGGGATTGAGCGCCCCAACGCTGGCACGAAACAATTCAGGGAAAATGTTGGTCGCCTCGTCCCAAGTGGCGTTTTTGAGGGAAAGGTAGGAATATCCGAGCCTCGTGAAATGGAGGATCGCGGGGATTTTCACCCTGGAGTCTTCGTTGAAGGTCACGAGTTCAGATTTTTGGGGAGATGGCGACGGAGCGGGACGCTCCCATCACGGCCTGCGGCGGGACGCCGCAGCCACCTGGGGCAATTCACGAGTAGATCTTCTTGTAATACTCGTCGGCCATGCGGTCGGCATCGAAGAATGGCACCACATCGTTCATCGAGTTGAGCATGATGCGCCGCCATTGCTCCGGGCGCTCGTAGTAGGTCGGCAAAATCCGCTCGTTGAGCAACTCATAGAATCCGAGCATGTCCTGATGGTCGCGGTCCTCGTGGCTGAGCGACGGGTCCGGGGTCGGGATGATGAAGGAGTTTTGGCCGTCCTTGGCAAACTCGCAGACCCAGCCGTCGTAGGTGGAGAGGTTGATGGAGGCGTTCATGGCGGCGCTCATGCCGGAAGTACCGGACGCCTCGCGGGTGACCACCGGGTTGTTGAGCCAGATGTCCGAGCCATTTTTGAGGAAGCGCGAGAGCTCGAGTTCATAGCCGACGAGCACGGTGGCGTTGGGGTGGTGGCGGGTGAGGCGGATCAGGTTGTTGAACATGTCCAGCGCGCCGAAATCAAACGGATAGGGTTTACCTGCCCAGATCATTTGCACCGGGTATTTGCTGTTGCTGAGCATCTCGCGGAACAAATGGTTGTCGCGCGTGATCAGGTCGGGCCGCTTGTAGCCCGCGAAGCGCCGCGCCCAGACAATGGTCAGCACGTCCGGCTTGAAAAGCTTGCCGGTTTGGTCGGCCACGACTCGGAACAACCGCTCCTTCAACTCGCGCTTGCGCAGGCGCAGCGCCTCCGAATCATCCGCGACCCGCGCGTGCTCCAACCCGTGGTCCGCCCAGTATTTTTTGTTCTGGGCGTTGGTGATATGGGTGATCTCGCAGATGTTCGGATAGTTTTTCCACATTTGGCGCGACACCTCGCCATGGAGTTTGGACACGCCGTTGGCCACGCGGGCCAGGCGCAGCGCGGCGAGCGTGTGGTTGAACTCATCGCCCTCGATGCCGGTGATTTCGCGAACCTTTTCTTCCGAGACATTGCCGAAAAACGTGAAGTCGCGCAACAGGTTGAAGTCGTGGCGCTCGTTGCCCGCTTCCTCCGGGGTGTGAGTGGTGAACACGAGTCGTTTTTTGACGGCCGCGAGGCTTTGGTGTTTTTCGTATAGATGGAACGCCGCGGACAAACCGTGGGCTTCGTTGAGATGCCAGACGGAGGGATCCACGCCGAGTTCATCGAGCAGGCGGGCACCGCCGACGCCCAGGAGGATGTATTGGGCGATGCGGCGGAGGTGGTCCTGGTCGTACAATCGATGGGTGATGGCGCGCGACAGCGGGTCATTTTCCTCGACGTCGGTGCTCAGGAAAAACATGGGCACGGTGTTGAACACGTCGCCCGGCAGAAACATCGCCTTGACCCACACCATGTGGCCGTGAACCGGCACCGTGAAGCGGATCCCGGTGTCCTGGAGAAACGCATACTCCTTTTTTCGAAACTGGATGGCCAACTCGCGGTCCTCGCCGCGGGCCTGGGTGTAGTAGCCGTAAGTCCAGAGAATCCCGATGCCGCACAGGTTTTGGCGCAGATCGTGCGCCGAGCGCATGTGCGACCCGGCGAGAAACCCCAGCCCGCCGGAGTAGGTTTTGAAGCTTTGGTCGATGGCGAATTCACACGAAAAATAGACTGCGCTTTGGGCGTATTCCGGCGCGATTTCGTAGTGATGCTGAAACGGTTTGGGAAGAAAGGAGGTGGCCATGGTGGATGGGATCGGGGAAATCAGGGTGAAGGTAAGATTGGCGGCTTGCAAGCACAGGTCAAACACCGTCCGTCCGAGCAACCACCGGGGGACTGGGAGACTGGAGGTGATGTTTTCAAAGCCATTCAGAATGTGGATGAGACGGTCACATTGACGAATACCCGGGGATTTGTCCAGTCCGGGACGGTCCAGAAAGCCTATTTTGAGCCAAGATCGGAAAAATCCACCCGTCCGGGTGATCTTCTGTCTTCTGTGTATCAACCCTTTCGTGCGTCGTGCGCCCAACTTTTCCTTGGACTTCTGACGCGCAGGGCGCACGCTCGCTTTGCCGCTCCCCGGACGGTCGCAGTTTCCGCGCAAGCGGGGGGTGAGGAAAGTCCGGACACCACAGGGCAACGCGCCTCATGAAAGTGAGGGACGGGAACCGCGAGGGACCCGGACGGATAGTGCCACAGAAAATACACCGCCGATGGCCCGCAAGGGCACAGGTGAGGGTGAAATGGTGGGGTAAGAGCCCACCGCGCCTAGGGTAACCGAAGCGGCACGGTAAACCCCGCGTGGTGCAAGACATAACAGGGGAGGGCTGCCCGCCCGTTCATCTCCGGGTATTAGTCGCACTCCGCGCAAGCGGGGCGCTCCGCTCCGGCGGGGTGAGAGAAATGACCGTCCAGTCCCGCGCGAGCGGGGTGGACAGAATCCGGCTTACAGGGGAGCGGCACTCTCTTTCCTCCGGCAGATCCAAGGATCTCACTTGACCAAACCCGAAATCATCACAATTTTGTGACGTTAGGAAAACTGCGACCGTCCGTGATTTGCGCCATGATTTTCCAAAAATCGAAGCCTGGCTGGCAGGAGGTGAGGACATCCTGATCACCAAACATGCCAAGCCGATTGCGCGGCTATCCTCGGAGACCGCCTCGGCCACGCAGCCGCTGGTGATGCCGGACTTTGCGGCCCGCCTCAAACGAACCTGGGGGGATCGCTTTTTCACTCAGGCGGAAGTCGATGAAATGCGGGCCTTTGAAACTGGCGAGCCATGATCCACTACGCCGACACCAGCTTTTTGTGCTCCTCCTATCGGCGCCAGGAGCACACGCCTGTGGCTCTTGCTTTGCGGGAATCCCTGAATGAACCGCTGCATTTCACCGGCTTGTTGGAATTCGAGTTTCTGCAAGCCATCGAGTTGCCAGTCTGGCTGCATTCCCAGGAAAAAACCAAGGGCTATTCCCGGGGCGAGGCCAACCGCATGATCGCGGACTGGGAAGCCGATGTCGCCACCGGCATCAACCGCTTGGTGAGTTTCGACATGAGCACGGTGCTGCGGCTTTCCCGCGTCCTCTCCGGCCAAACCACCGCCAAGGGCGGACACCGCACGCTCGATATTTTCCATGTGGCCACCGCTGTGCATCTCGGGGCCACCCGGTTCCTCACCTTCGACTCGTGCCAACAGGCCCTCGCCACCCACTGCGGGCTGGTCGTGCCGCCCTAATCCTTAAACTTCCCCCGCAACCCGCCATTCACCCTGCGCCCGGGATTCCTCGCGGACCACAAGGCCGGGGCACTCGGCGTGGATGGCGCGCAACTCCGACTGGCACAGCGCGGCGAGTTGGGCGCAGGTTTCGGCCGCGCCGATCACCGTGACCACCAATTGCCGGGACGCGGAATCGAGGCGCATCAAGGCCCGCCCCCCCTTGCGCAGAAACACCAACCCGTCACGCCATAACAGCTTTTGCGAGCGCTCCTCCTCGATGAAATCATAGCGCCGGGCGCCGAGCCGGGCCACCAGTTGGTCCGGCAATTCCTGATAGGTGAAGCGCAGGCCAACGGCCTCCATAGCGTCAAACGCCTGCAAGCTGGCGGGCGGCGAGGCGGGCAGCATGTGCGGCACCAGCCAGGCACGGCCGTCGGCAGTCGTCAGCGCGCGGGCCAGCGCCAGCCGTTCCAGCCATTCCATCAGCCCGGTGCGGGCCGCCTCGTCGGGTTCGGCATGCAGCACGGCCGCCACCTCGGCCTGGGTGAGCACACCCGCGCGCATGGCGGCGCGGTGCAGCAACGCGTAGAGGTTGTCAGTGAGCCAGCCGGGCGACAGCACCGCCGACGAGCGCAGGCGCGGATCGTTGCGAAAATTGAGCACCACGCCCAGATGGTGTAAAATTTCCGCCAGGTAATCCTGCTGGCCCACATCGCTCACGCCGTGTTGCACGCACAAGGCCCGATACTCCTCATCGGTTAGACGCGCCACCGGTCCCGTGGCCACGCTCAGGGTGTCCGCGCCCAGTGCGCGGCGCACCGTGTCCCACGGTTCGGGAATCGGCTCGCGCACCCAGGGCATGCGCTCCAACTCGCGGAACAGTGCGGCTTTCAGGGCCGGGATGCCCTTCTTGGCCTTGCAGTCCATTTCCACAAACCCGCGGATGAACGGATAGCTCGCGCGCAGCGCGGCGCGCTCCACCTGCGGGCGGCGGCCCGGCACGTTCCACTGGCTGAGCGCCACAATCACCGGCGCCACCTGGCCCGCCGTGCTGCACGCCTGAATCATGCCCAACCAGTAATCCGCGTCGGCCCGCTCGTTGTGCCCATCGCCTGTGAGAACCACCACATACAGGCTGCGCTCGCTCAAAAAAAGCGGGTGCAGCGGGTGGGTGAGCTCCTGCCCTGAAAAATCCCAGACCCGCGCCGTGACCGGTGCCCCGCCGCTGGCGGCGAGCGTGCAGGTGCTGTGGGCGACGCCCGGCGTGCTCGCCTCCCGGTCGCGAAACGGCAGGTCCCGCAACGCTTGCGCGATGCTCGTCTTGCCGGCGCCGGCCCGCCCTAGCAGAATCAGGCGCACTTCATCCAACGGCCGGGTCTGGCCAGTTTGGCGCGCAAAATAAAACTCCAGAATCGATTTGGCGGCGGCTGGCCGCGGCTCGTTCGGCAGGCGCGGATCTGCCCCGAGGATCGAGGGCAAGAGCTGCAGCGCGGGATTGTCGTGCAAGACCAGCCGCTCTAACATCTCAAGTCCCGCCAGACTCGCCGGCAATGCCGCAAGACGGTTGTCCGCCAGCCCCAGCACCGCGAGCTTGGCAAGTTGGCCGAGCTCGGGCGGCAAGCCGGCCAGATTATTGTTAGAAATCTCCAGCACCGTCAGCCGGGCAAGTTGACCGAGCTCGGGCGGCAGAGCCTCAAGCTGGTTGTGGGACAGGTCGAGGCGCGTCAGGCTCGCGAGTTGGCCGAGCTCGGGTGGCAGCCAACGCAACCGGTTATGGGACAGGTAAAGGCGCGTCAGACTGGCGAGCTTGCCGCATTCTGGCGGCAAGACCGCCAGTCGGTTATCGGTGAGGTAGAGCCGGGTCAACTGGGCGAGCCGGCCGATCTCGGGCGGCAGTTCGGCCAGCGGATTATGGGCCAGATCGAGCCGGGCCAATTGGACCAGCCCGCCGATCTCGGGTGGCAGCGACCCGAGGGTGGTGTGGGACAGGTCCAGCGCAGTGAGCGCGGTGAGTTGAGCGATCACCGCAGGCAACCTGGCCAGCGGATTGTGCGACAGGTCGAGCCGCGCCAATTGGGCGAGCTCGCCAAGCTCGGGCGGCAACCGGTCTAACAGGTTGTTTGACAGGTCGAGCGTCGTGAGCTTGACGAGTTGGCCAATGCGGGACGGCACGCGCGTCAGGCGCAGGCGGCTTAAATCGAGGGCGGTGGCGCGGCGGCGGGCGCACTCGCCGATGCGTTTGAGCGCCTCATCGTAGGCGCGCTGTTCCGCGGCGGTCATGGCTGGCTCCGGCATGGCGGGCAGTATGGCCGGCCAAACCGGATTGGAAATCCCGATTCGCGGGAATTTTCCGATGATCCACACCGAGTCACTCAAGGTTCGTTCGTTGAATTCCATGCGTGATGAGCCAATCTGATGCTCGACAGCCACCGCTGGATGGATAGCCTGCGGTCACGCGACATGCGCTACGAACTCATCATCCACTGGAGCAAGGCCGCGTATGTCCGCCCGCTGAAAATCCGCGCTCACGGGTGCCCATACGCCGCCCAACATGGCGTGCATCTCGATCCACCAGCGTGACATGACCGCGACCCAAGCGCTTCACCGTCTGCCGCGGCCGGCCATGGCCGGGGAATTCGTGCCGGAGGATTATTTCCGCAAGTTGGAGCCCGCCGAGATTTGCCGCGGCGGCAAACCGCTGGAGCTCGATCTGGGCTGCGGCGACGGGGCATTTTTGCTGGCGCTGGCACGGCACCACCCGGAGCGCGAATTTCTGGGTGTCGAGCGGTTGTTAGGGCGGGTCCGCAAGGTCTGCAGGAAGCTCACCGGCCACCAACTCGAGAACGCGCGGGTGCTGCGGCTGGAAAGCCGCTATGTCATCGAGTGGCTGCTGCCCGCAGCGGCGGTTTCGCGCCTGCACCTGCTGTGCCCCGACCCCTGGCCGAAGGTGCGCCACCACCGGCGGCGCTTGGTGCAGGTGGAGTTTCTCGCAGCGGTGCGGCGGGCGCTGGTGCCGGGCGGCGAGTTTCTCTTCATGACCGATCACGAGGACTATTTCCGCTGGGCGCAGGCCAAGCTGGAACTCTTCGGCGGGTTCGAGCGCCTGGCGTGGCAGGAGGACGAGTTTTTCTATCCGAAAACCGATTTTCAACAACTCTGGGAGAGCGAGGGCAAGACGATGTGGCGGCTGCGCTGCCGAAAGCCGTTAGAAACCGGCCTCAGCGCGCTTTGAGTATGAGCGGGCCGGCGCTCAGGAAGCCCTCGAGGCGCAGGTTGCCCGCCTCGTCCACGCGCACGGTCACGCCGCCTGTCTGGCCCTGATCGAGCACCTGGATGCCGCGCGATTGCCAATAAGCCACCGTGGCGGGAGCAAGCCGTTCGGTGGCGGGAAAGCGCGCATTCGAGGCGATGATCGCCTGCGGGTGGACGGCCGCCAAAAACCCGTCGCCAAGCGTTAGATCCGCGCGGTGGTGGCCGGCGATGATCACATCGGCGGACACATCGACCCCACGGTCCAACATGTTTTGTTCCGTGCCCAGGCCGGCGTCGCTGGTGAAGAGCAGTTTCCAGCCGCGCCAATGGAGGCGGAAAACCGCCACCCGCTCGTCGGCCATGCCGTTCTTGGCGTGCGGATCGGGCGCGTGCAGGATTTCGAGCGCCGCGCCGTCGGGAAACGCCAGCCGGCCGGGTGCGCTCGCCTCGCTCACTGCGATGCCCGCGAGCCGGCCTTGTTTCTGCCACGCTTGGAACGCCGGGCTGCGGGCGGACTGGACGGGCAGCAGTGCCTGATGGATCGGAAAGGCCTGCCACACCGCGGCGCCACCGCCGAGATGCCCGCCGTCCGGGTGACTCAGCACCACCGAGTCCGGCTCGATGCCCAGCTTGCGCAACGAAGGCATCACGCACCGCTTGAAACTCTGGCGGTCGCCGCAATCCAGCAGCACCGCGCCGGTGGCACCCCCGCTGAAGCAGGCCGCCCCCGCGCCATGCGGCAGGTCATAAACCAACAACATCGGCGGCGTTTCCCCGCACATGTGGAAGTGCCCGCCCGGAATGGCCGAGAATGCCTGCGCCGAAATCACGCTGACATCCGCCACCCAGCCATTCACGCGGTTGACTGCGTGCGCCAGCGCGGCGACGGGCGAGAGCACCACCCCGGCCAAGCCCCCGACGAGCAACACAAACACCAGCGGCACGAGCACCAGATTCGCCCACACCGAAACCGGAGTGACCAGCCCGAATTGCCAGGCCGTTAGAGGTGCCGACCCCACCGCCGCCGCCACTGAAACCCCCAGCGATTGCGCCATATTGCGCCTCAGCCCCAGCCAGGCGGACTGCCAGCGGGTCCTGCGCTGCGTGGGCAAGTAGCTTTCAGGCACCGCCATCCAGGCGAAGGCCCGGGTCGTCCACGCCGCGCCCACGGCGATGGCGGCCACCACCCCGTAGGAAAGTTGCACGCCCGCCTGAAAGAGCAATTGCCCGTCCCAGAGCATCGCGGCTAACAGAACAGCCCCCAGCGCGTTGAGCAAATCCGGTCGGCGGCGGGAAACAAAGGCACCCAGAAACACCGCCGCCATCCACGCGGAGCGCACTGCGGGCGGGCTATTGCCGGTGATCCACGAATAGCCAAACATCAAGGGCAGCAAGGCCAGCACAGCCCACCGCCGGGGCACGCCCGCCACGCTCAACAACAGCCAACCCACGCTGCCCACCATCGCCACGTGCAGACCACTCACCGAAAACACGTGCAGCGTCCCGCTGTTGCGGAAGGCCGCGATCAACGGGTCCGCATCCGGCGGAACTTCGCCAATCACCACCGCCCGGATCACGTTGGCCTCCTGCGAATCCTCCGCCAGCCCCGCCGTCACCCGGTCCCGAAACCCATGCCGGATCTTCGCTCCCCACTCCGCCCAGCGCCCGGTTTCCACCTGCTCGGCCCACCCGGCCCGAAATGCCGCCGCCACTCCCTGCCGCTCGAGCCAGCTCGCCCGGTCGAACTCCCCTGGATTGCGTGGCCCCGGCAGCGGCTCGAAATTCCCGCACGCGGCCACCACTGCGCCCGACACCGGCGCCACGCCGCGGCCCTCCCACAGGATGCGCGCGCCCACCGGCCCGCCAGCCATCAATCGAGCAGGCGCAGACCAGGACCGCCCGCTCCCCTGCCCGTCCTGCAGCAGGCTGGCTTGCACCCACCCGCCCGGCGAATCTAACAATTTACGCTCCGCCGCCCGGCGCGCGCCCTCGCGCCCGGCGAATCCGCCGACGGCCAGCCAGCCACACAGCGCCCAGGCCAGGCCGCTGCGCCAACCGACCGCCCAGCCGCCCGCCGCGCCTAACAACGCCACCGCTGCCAATCCGGCCGCAGTCCGCCAGTCCGCGAGCGCGACGCCGGCCACGGCCACCAGCGACGCCGCAAACAACGGATGCCGGCGGCAACCTCCGTGCAACCACCCACACATGCCGGATTGGGTGTTCCGCATAACGAGGATGGGTTCCGCCTCACGCGGGGGTTTCCTGCCCGCTCAAGGCCGCCGTATCCGCCAGATCCCAATCATAAAGCTTGTGACTGGCATTGGCCGCATGGCGGGTGCCGGGGAATTGCTCGACGCCCTGCTGCAGGATCGCCCTCGCGGAGGCGCGGTCGCCCACGACCTCGTCATACAACTCCGCCAGCCGGAAAAGGAAATAGGCCGCATCATTGATCTCCCATTTCTGGCTTTCCATCGCGTGGCGGATCGTCTGCACCGCGCCCGCGGCATCGCCCAGCTTGTCCTTGTAGATTTTGGTGATTTCCACCCACGGCAAGCGGTTCAGGGGATCGGCGGCGGCGGCCACCCGGAAGGCCGCGATCGCGCCATGGTAATCCCCTTGCGCCAACAGCGAGCGGGCGTCGTGCATGGAGTCAGTATCCAGCATCTCAGCGCTGTCATAAATCGCGTGCGTGAAGCGGTGGGCGATCGAGGGCAGGATTTGCACCACAAAGAAGATCCCCACCAAGCCGGCGCTGAGAAACGCCAGCAGCACGCCTTCGAAGATCCGCTCGTTGGTGATCCCGTCGATCTCCATTTGCAGCTTGCCTCCCTTGCCGTCGGTATCGCCCTTTTCCTGGAGTTGGCGGACTTCCTCGCTCTTCACTTGGATCTCCGCGCCGGCACGCGCGAAAAAAACCCAACTGGCACCCACCAGCACCACCAAAACCAGAGGCATCAGCCACTTCTTCATCTGCGAAGTCTTGGATAATCCCGCTCCGACCGGAAGCAAAATCCACCGGATCTTACAAGCGGCGCGCGTTGCGGCCCTCGTCGATGAGCTTCCAAAAGTGCTTGGACCCCGCCAGCGCCTCATCCTCGGCGAGCGGCAGCTTCGAGCGGAACAGGAAATCGGAAAACGTGCCCTTGTGCAGCACCCGGTGGACGATCACCGAGCCTTCCTTGACCTCGAAGTAAAAGCGGTAATCCTTGGCCCGAAAGCGGTGCAACACCCGCCCGTCGCGCTCGATTTTTCCGAAGCGCTCGCCACTCAGACGGTCCAGGTCATCCTCGCTGACCTTGAATTCCTCGATCAATTCGAGCTGCTCGAGCGTGCCGAGGCTCGACAACTCCGCGGCGCTGATTTCATTGAAGACGATCTGGAACACCCAAGCAGCCTAGGCCGCCTCCTCCCCCAAGACAAGACCTGTCTGTGCGGCCTGCGCGCACCGCGCATTGCGCCCAAGCCCCTCTTGAAAACCATGAAATCTGCAGCTTCTCCACCGCCATTCGACAGAGAGCGCAGATCAAGAAGTGTCAAAGGCAAAGCAGATCAGGGGGGGGCACGGGCGGCCCGCCCATGTTCTCTGGGTCAGACCACCCCCGTCACAAGCGCACGGCGTAGCGGGTCTGGCGGGTGAGCGGGAATTCCTCGGTGACCCGCGCGTGGGACCGGCGGTGGATGCCCACGAGCATGCCCACGGCCATCAGCGCGAAGACCATGCTGGTGCCGCCGAAGCTGATGAAGGGCAGCGGCAGGCCGGTGTTAGGCAGGAGGGCGGTGGCCACGGCGATGTTAAGCATGGCGGGCACGACGATCACGCAGGTCAGGCCCAGCGCGCAACAGCGGTTGAAGACATTGTTGGCTTGCAGCGCGATGCCGCAACCCGCAACCGCAATGAGCACATAACACAGCACCACCCCCAGCGTCACCGGCAAGCCGAGCTCCTCACCCACCACCGGGAAAATGAAATCAATGTGCGCAAAGGTGAGCGTGCCAAATTTTTCCACGCCATTGCCCAGGCCGACCCCCCACGGGCCGCCGTTGCCCAGGGCGAGCAGCGAGCGCCACTGCTGCATGCCGCGGTCGAGCTGATAGATCGGGTTGTCCAGATCCCGCCACGCGGTGATGCGATCCATGCGGTTTTCATTGTGTGCGACATACCACCCGGCGGCGGACAGCACGCTCGCGGCGGTGGGCACGGCATACAGCAGCCGGGTTCCCACACAAAACAGGATCGCACTCACCGACACCGCGAGGGCCAGCGCGGTGCCCAGGTCCACTTCCGCGGCGATGAGCAGGATCGGAATGCCGGCGATCAGGCCCGGCACGACAAAGCCGCGCCAGAACGTGCGCACCTCGGTTTGCCAGCGCGCGAACCACCCGCCCAAACACACAACCACCGCGAGTTTCGCCAACTCCGAGGGCTGGAACTGCGGCAACCCGGGCACTTGAATCCAGCGCTTCGAGCCGTAAATCTCCACCTTGATGCCCGGCAAAAAACAGCATGCTAACAGCAGACACGCCCCCGCGAACAACCATGGAGCATACTTGCGGTAGCGCTCCACGGGCACCCGCGCCACCACCAGCGCCGCAACCAACCCGATCCCGACAAACGTCGCCTGATGGGTCAGGAAATGATAGGGCGCTTCCACGCCTCTCACCCAGGTGCCCGTGCTCGTGAGCATGGTCAGCCCGAGCGCGACCAACGCCGCGACCGCAGCACATAACAGGGTGGAGCAATGACGAGCCATGTGGGTTAAAGATGATTTTGGATTTTAGATTTTAGATTTTGAATTCAACATTCAACATTCAACATTCAAAATTCAACATTTCAGCTGTGCGGGATGACGAGTTTCATTCCGGGTTTGATCTTGCGGGCGTCGCTGAGGCCATTGGCCCGCAGCAGGGCGTCCTGACTCACCTTGCCATGATGGGCGATGCGCCGGATGCTGTCGCCCTGCTGCACGACATACGTTTTGCCCGCTGCCGCCTGCGCGGTGACGGGCGCCTCGCGGGTTACGTTAGGTCGAACCAGGTGCGCCTTGGGGGCTCCGCTCACATCCACGGGCGTGGCGGCCACCAGGCCCCGGGCATGATCGGGCGGGGCCTGCACACGCACTGCGGTGACGGCCGGCGGCGCGACGGCCTCGATGCGCGGTGCCGGGATTTTGAGGATCAATCCGGGACCGATGTTCACATGCTTGTTGAGCAAGCGCAGGCTGTCTTCATCCACGCCCTCGGCGGCGGCGATGCGGGCATAACTATCCCCGGCTTTCACGACGTACGCTTTGTCGGCGGTGGCCGCCTCCGCGCGGGGCGGCACCACCACCACCGCAGCGATGACTTCCGCCGCGCCCGCTTTGGCTCCCTCCACCGTCTCGACCGGCCGGCCTGCTAGAAAATGCTGGTGAATGAAAATCAAGCCGATGGCGACGATATGAATGAGAAAAATGATGATCAGCGCGCGCGAGATCTTCGACCCGCCGTCGTCCAGATCCATGTCGGCGGCGGTGGCGCTGGCCGACGCGCGTTGTTTGCGACTGCGGGTCACGGCACTCAGGCGGCGGAAAATACCTTTGGACGCCGGGCGGCGTTTGACAGGGAGAGTTCGGGATTTCATGAGGGTGGGAATGGTTAGCGAAGTTGATGGACGAGGTCACGGAACGTGTTGCCGCGTTGTTCATAGCCGGAAAACTGGTCGAATGACGAGGTGCCCGGCGAGAACAGAATGACCGATCCGAGCGGTGCCAAGCTGCGGGCCGCGGCCACCGCGTGCTCCAACGTCGAAACCGACTCACTGGGCACCGCCTCGGCAAACAAGGCGGCCAGCGGCCGGGCAATCTGCCCGAAGGTCACGGTGGCCAGCGCCTTCTCGCGCAACAACGGCACCAGCGGCGCGTAATCGAGACCCTTGTCCTTGCCGCCCGCAATCAACACCACCGGCCGGGTCTGCGAACGCAACGCGCTTTCCAACGCGTGCAGGTTCGTCGCTTTGGAATCATTGAGGTATTCCACCCCGTCGAGCGTCCCGATGAGTTCGCAGCGGTGGGGCGGCGGCGCGTAACCGTGCAGCGCGTCACGCATGACCGCGGCGGAAATCCCCAGCCTCTGGCACGCGGCGAGCCCCGCCATCAGATTCTCGGCATTGTGCAGCCCGCGCAGACCGGTGTCGCGATCCATGTCGAACCAGGTCTCACCCGCGTGGCTGACGACATGGCCGTTAGAAAACCAGTCCGCCGCCGGGTCGCTGGTGGAGAACGTCACGCGCCGCGCTACCAACGGCGGCAGGTCCTCGCCGCTGCGAATCACCGCGGTGTCGGTCGCGTCCTGGTTGGCGAAAATCCGCAGCTTGGCGGCACGGTAGGCCGCGACGTCGGGATAGCGGTCCATGTGGTCGGGGGCAAAGTTCAGCCACACCGCCACGGCCGGGTGGAGCGTGCGGATGGTTTCGAGTTGGAACGAGCTGAGCTCCAGCGCCACTGCCGCGGGCGGGTTGGCCTGGCACACCACTTCGGCAAATGGCGTGCCATAGTTGCCGCACGGCGTGCCGCCCAAGCCGGCGTGGGCCAGGACGCGCGCGACGAGTTCGGTGGTGGTGGTCTTGCCGTTGGTGCCGGTGATGCCGATGATTTTCCCCTGATAGAAACGGGCCGCCAACTCGACCTCGCCAATGACTTCCCCGGCGTGGCGCGCGAACGCCGCAACATACGGGCCGTAGGTGTCGATGCCCGGACTCACCACTAACAAGTCCGCCGCGCACTCGCCGCCCTGGTCCGCAGTGGCGTGCGGATGCATCTCCACCTCCGGGGGCATCTCCGCGAAAACCTCCGCCCCGGCCTGGTCCCACGCCGACACCCACGCCCCCTCGCGCAGCGCGAGCAGCGCGGCCGCGCGGCCGCTGCGCCCGGCGCCGAGGATGGCAATGTGTTTTCCGGTTAGGTTCATGTGGGCATCAGGCGATTTTGAGGATGGCCAGGCCGAACAGGGCGAGCATGATCGAGAGAATCCAGAAGCGCACGATCACCTGGCTTTCATGCCAGCCGAGCAATTCGAAATGGTGGTGGATGGGCGACATTTTGAAGATCCGCTGTTTGCGCAGTTTGAAGCTGCCGACCTGCAGGATCACCGACATGGCCTCCATCACGAACACCCCGCCAATGATGACGAGCAGCAACTCCTGCTTGGTGCAGATGGCCGCGGTGCCCAACGCCCCGCCAATGGCCAGTGAGCCGGTGTCGCCCATGAACACCTTGGCCGGGTGGCAGTTGAACCACAGAAACCCGAAGCAAGCGCCCGCCAGCGCCATGAGAAACACCGCCAGCTCGCCGATGTAGAGATTGTGTGGAATGACCAGATACTCGACGGCCATGAAATAGTGCCCGGCAAAATAGGCTAACAGCGAATAGGACAGCGCCACACTGATCGTGCAACCGGTGGCCAGACCGTCCAACCCGTCGGTGAGATTCACCGCGTTCGAGCAGCCCACGATGATCAGCGCGAAAAACGGGATAACCAGCAGGTGGAGATTGACCAGCGGGACCTTGAACAACGGAAAACAGATCGCACCGATGCCAATCGGGTTGTTTTTACCCAGCGAGAAGCCGGCTTCCCCTGCGGCGATTTGCGCCGGGCTGGCACCCAGCCCGGAAATCTCCGGCTTGTAATAGATGAAGGCCGCGGCAATGAGGGCGATGAATATCTGCCAGCACAGCTTGGTCCGGCTGCTCAGGCCGTTGGAGCTCTTCTCCTTGACCTTGCGGTAATCATCACACAGGCCTAACAACCCGCAGGCGCACATGCAGCAGGCGCACACCGCGACAAACGGGTTGAGCGGCCGGGCGCAGATCAGCACCGACACCAACACCGTGCCCAGAATCAGCACCCCGCCCATGGTCGGGGTGCCGATCTTGCCGCCGTGCAGTTCGGCGAGCTTGTGGACCTCCGCGGCAGTGCGGATCGGTTGCCCGACCTTGAGCGAGATCAACTTGCGGATCACCCGCGGCCCGAGCAACAGCGACAGGATGAACGCGAGCAAACCGGCGCTGACCGCACGGAACGTGATATATTGAAACAAATTGAGGAACGAAAACGTGTGCGCCCAGCCGTGATGGCCGGCGGCTTTCTCGGCGTCGAGTGCCTGGAGCCAGAAATCGTAGATTGCGGGAAGCATCAGGTACGGGGGAAAGCGGCGTTCATGACTCGTTCGACGGTGGCGGAGCGGCTGCCCTTGAGCAAGACCACATCGCCGGATTGCACCTCGCGGGCCAGCCACTTGGCGGCATCCTCCAGGACCGGGAAATGGCGCGCCTGGCCCGCGCCTTGGGCAATGCCCTCGGTGCCTGGACCCACAGCAACCACCGTGAGCTGGCGCTGCGCGGCAAGCTCGCCGATGCGCTGGTGGGCGGCGGGTGCGTGGCTCCCGAGTTCGCCCATGCAGCCTAACACAATGATCCTGCGCGCGGCGTTGTGCAGCGGCGTATCGGCCAAGGTCTCGATGGCCGCGGCCATCGACTCGGGGTTGGCGTTATAGGTATCATCTATGATCGTGGCACCCCGCCACTGGAAGCGGTGCAACCGCCCGCCCGTGAGCTTGACGGTGGACAGACCGGCGGCGATTTCGGCGGGCGCAATGCCGAGTTTCCAGCCCACCCCGGCGGCTAGCAGCGCGTTGGTCACCATGTGCCGGCCGAGCACCGGCAGCGTCACCTCAACGCTCGCCTCGCCTTCGATGGCCAGCGAGAACCGGGTGAACTCGGCCTCGAAGCACAGGTTTTCCGCGCGGACCAACCCGCGGCCGTTGCCAACTGGAATGATCGCGGCCTTGGTGCGCTGGCGCAGGTATTCGTGATACTCGCAGGTGGCCGGCAGGAACAACATGCCATCGGCGGGCAGCGCGCGCGCCAGCGTGGCTTTTTCCTCGGCAATCGCGTCGCGCGAGCCAAAAAACTCGAGGTGGGCGCTGCCGATGTTGGTGATGACGCCGAATTTTGGCCGGGTAATCGCGCACAGCGGGGCGAGTTCGGCGGGGTGATTCATCCCCATCTCCCACACGGCGGCGGTGTGGTGGCGGGTGGTGGCCAGCACGCTCAGCGGTATCCCGATGTGGTTGTTGAGATTGCCCTGGGTGGCCGCGACCTGATACTTCCTGGCCAGAACCGCCGCGGTGAAATCCTTGGTGCTGGTCTTCCCGTTAGACCCGGTGATGGCCACCACCGGGATTTCGAGTTGTGAGCGCCACCAATGCGCCAGCCGTTGCAGCGCCAGCAGGGTATCGGCCACCACGATCACCGCACCATGGATTGGGACCTCGCCCGCCCACTCATGAACCACCACCACCGCCGCGCCCGCGGCCAACGCCGCCGCGGCAAACCCATCCCCGTCGTAATTCCCGCCGCGCAACGCGATGAACACCGCGCCCGGTGTCAGCGCGCGGGTATCGGTGGAAACCCCGCCGGACGCCAGCACGTCCGGGCGGCCCGCCGCGATGGGCGCACCGAGGATGTCTGCGATTTGCTTGGCTGTTAGGGGTTGCATCGGCTGTCGGAAATGGTTTGCGAACGCTCGCGCAGCGCTTTGGACGCATGCTTGCGGTCATCGAAATCCACCGCGTGATCGGCGAATTGTTGGGTGGTTTCATGGCCTTTGCCTGCGATCAAAATGATATCTCCCGAGAGCGCGTTCTTGACGGCGTAGGCAATCGCCTCGGCCCGGTCCGGGATGCTGAGGTGGCCATGGCCGCCCATGCCCGCCTCGATCTCGCGGATGATGGCCAGCGGGTCCTCCGAGCGCGGATTGTCCGAGGTGACGACGCAGGCGTCGCTGTGGCGGGCGGCGGCAGCACCCATCAGCGGGCGCTTGCCCGTGTCGCGGGCGCCACCGCAGCCAAACACGGTGATGAGCCGGCGCGGGTCGAGCTCCTTGAGCGTGCGGCAGGCGTTTTCCAGCGCGTCAGGCGTGTGGGCGTAATCGACAAACACCGTGGCCCCACCCGCATGGCCCACGTTTTCCATCCGGCCGGGCACTTGCGGCGCGCTGGCCAGCGCGGCCACGGCCTCGCGCGGGCGGATGCCACAGGCATGGGCGGCGGCCAGCGCGGCGAGCAGATTGTACACGTTGAAGCGCCCGATGAGCGGCGCGCGCACCCAAAAGGTTTTCTTACCCTTGGCGGCGAGCTCAAACTCCATGCCGCGCGGGTTCTGGCGGAAATTGTTAGCCCGGAAATCGCAGTGCACCCCGAAGCCGTAACGCACCACGGGCATTTTGCCGTCCAGCGCGGCCGCCAGTTCCACGCCGTAGGCGTCGTCGGTGTTGATCACGGCCACCGGCTTCTTGCCGTGGCCGTCCGCCGCGAGCGCCAGAAACCACTCGGCCTTGGCCTGATAGTAGGCAGCCAGCGTGCCATGGTAATCGAGGTGATCCTGGGTGAGGTTGGTGAACACGCACGCGTCGAAGCCGATGGCGGCCACCCGTTGCTGATGGATGCCGTGCGAGGAAACCTCCAGCGCCACCCCGCGGCAGCCGTGGTCCTTCATCCGCTCGAACACTCCCGTGAGTTCGATGGAGCCCGGCGTGGTGTGCCGCGCCGGTTCCACCGTCTCACCGTCATCGACGAGGATGGTCCCTAACAATCCCGCGCGGTGCCACACGGATTTCATCACGTGGTGAATGAGAAAGGCGGTGGTGGTTTTACCATTGGTGCCCGTGACACCCGCCACGGCCAACTCCCGCCACGGATCACTCGCCAGCCTTGAGGCCAGGACGGCGAGCGCGGCCCGGCTGTCGGGCACATGCAGCCAGGTGAGCGCCGGGTCAAAATCGGGAGGCGGCGCGCATTCCGCAAGGATCACGCGGGCGCCGGCGGCCAGCGCGTCACCGATGAAGCGGTGGCCGTCGCTTGCGGTGCCGCGGATGGCGGCAAACAACACGCCCGGGACGACCTCGCGGGAGGATGCGGTGAGCACGCTCACCTCGGTGTCCAAGGGACCGGACGCCGTGACGCGGGCAAGACAGGGAATGAGATCACGCAGAATCATCGGTCAAGGGTGGTGGCGGCAAGCGCCGGGGTGGTGATGGGTTCGGTGGCGGGCAAATTCATGTAGGCTGCAGCGCGCGCGGCGATGCGCCCGAAGGCGGGGGCGGCGATGGTGCCGCCGTAGCGGGTGACCTTGTCGGTGCGCGGGTCGTCAATGACCACCACGCACACGAAGGCCGGGTTCTGCGCCGGGAGCATCCCGACGAAGGACACGACATAACTGTTAGCCATATAGCCGTGCCCGGCCGGATTGATGCGCTTGGCGGTGCCAGTCTTGCCCGCGACCTTGTATCCAGGCACCGCGCCGAGCGTGGCCGTGCCGCCGGCCTCGGTCACCTTTTGCAGGGCGGCGCGCATTTTCTTGGCCGTCTCCGGCTTGATGACTTGGGAAACCACTTCGGTTGGATAGGTTTCGACCACCGTGCCGTCGTTGGCCACCAGGCTCTTGATGATCTTGGGTTTGAGGAGCTTGCCATCGTTGGCGATGGCCGAGTAGGCGCAGGCCATCTGCAAGGGCGTCACGTTGAGCGCGTAGCCATAGGCGTCGCGGGAAAAATCCACCGGGTTGTTGGTGTTGCGGGCGATGCCTGAGCTTTCCCCGCTGAGCAGCACGCCGGTCTTGCGGCCAAACCCATAACTGTGGGCGTAGTCGAAAAACCGTTTGGGCCCGAGCTGGCGGGCGAACTTGTAGGCACCGATGTTGCTGGATTTGATCAGCACGCCCTCCAGCGTGAGATCACCATACGGGTAGTGGTCCGGGACGTCGATGCCGCCCTCGACATAATGCCCGTTGTTGCAGAACACCGTGGTAAAGGGCGTGGCCAGACCCTCGTTGATCACGCCCGAGGTCGCCACGATCTTGAACGTCGAGCCCGGCTCATAAATCGCCTGAATCGCAAAATTGAATCCCTTGGTCGCCACTTCTTCCTTGTGGTTCAAATCAAAGGCCGGCCGGCTCGCCATTGCCAGGATCTCGCCGGTTTGCGGGTCCATCAGAATCACCGCACCACAGCCCGATTTGAATTCCTGCAGGTTAGCGTCCATCTCCTCCTCGACGATGGCCTGCAGACCCATGTCGATGGTGAGCTGGACGTTGAGTCCGGAGCGCGGCGGCAACAGGCTGGCGGAGTCACCCGGCACGACCAGCCCGCGGGCGTCGCGGAAATGTTCGCGCCAGCCGTTGCGCCCGGCCAGATACGGTTCCATCGTGGACTCCACCCCGAATCGACCTAACACCCGGGTCTCGGGCTTGCCTTGGTCATTGGTTTCCTCAACCTCGCCGGTGAAGCCGATGAGGTGGGTGGCCAGGTTGGGCGCGGTGTACCAGCGCTTGATCGAGTTTTGGAATTCAAACCCCTGGATCCAGTGGCTTTCGATGGCCGCGCGCAGGCTGTCGGCCACGTCTTCGGGCAGATCCTTGGCGACGGGCACCCATTTCCCCTTGCTCGATTCGATCTTGGCACGCAGCTCCTCATGGCGCATGCCCAGCGGGCGGGCCAGCACTCCCACCGCGTAGGCCAGATGCTTCTGGACGATGGATTCCGCCGTGTCGCGTGCGAGGATCTCACCGCGCAGGCCATTGATGCGCTTGCGCTGGATGGCCTTATCCAGCGCGCTCCACCCCGGCTGGACGCTCGCCTCCTGATAGGCCAGCCCATAGCTGGCGAGCTTGGGGTCTAACAAGTGATTCTTATCCACGAACACGGTGGACACCGGAATGCTTTTGGCCAGCGGCTCCTCGCGCCGGTCCACGATCATACCGCGCAGCGCCGGGAGTTTTTCCACCCGGTGGAACGCCTTGCGCGAGCTTTCCGCATAGTGGTGTCGGTCCACGAGTTGAATCTGAACCAACCTGCCCGAAAGCACACTGAGCCCGATCACCAGGATCGAGCACAGCATGATACAACGGGTCTGGAAGGACGAGGACACGGTCTAGGGAGCGGCAGAAGCGACGCTCCGCCGGTTGGTCGGCACGGCATCGATCTCTTCCACGAAGGCGAGGGAAATCGGACGCATGGTGGAGCCGTTTTCCTCGAGTTGTTTGCGAATCACGAAACGGTTGAGGAGTTGGTCCATGCGCATTTCGGTGGTGCGGATGTCCAGCCGGTCATGTTCGATGCCGCGCTCGATCGCATCGATCTGGCGGGTGATTTTGATTTGGCTGTTTTTGTAGAAACTGTGGAGCACGCCGCCCATGGCGATAATGGCCGCGCCAATGAGCAGCGCGAAAATGGGGAAACCGGAGGTTTGGGGTTCGTTGCGGCGGCGGTTCATAGCTGGGGATCCAGGAGACGGGCAACCCGCAGTTTGGCACTGCGGGCGCGCGGGTTGAGGGCGGTTTCGGCGGCGGTAGGAACGATGGCCCTGCGGGCCAGCAGTTGGAAATTCAAGTCGGGATTCGGCCGCGGTTCGGGCCAGCCCGGATCATCGAGAAATGCCGTGGAGCGGTGCCGCAGGAAGCGCTTGACCAGCCGGTCCTCCAAGCTGTGAAAGGTGATGACCAGCAAGCGCCCGCCCGGCTTGAGCACCGAGGGCACGAGCGCCAGCGCCGCGGCCAGCGATTCCAATTCCTCGTTGACGGCCATCCGGATCGCTTGAAACGCCCGCGTCGCCGGATGCGTCCGGCCGTGGCGACCCACCGCGTTTTCAATGCAAGCCGCGAGTTCCGTGGTGGTGGTGAACGGTTGGACCAGCCGCTGGCGCACGATGGCTGCGGCAATCCGCCGGGCCTTGGGCTCCTCGCCCAATTCAAACAGCACGCGCACCAGATCCGCTTCGGCCCAGTGGTTGACCACCTCTGCGGCGGTGTGCGGGCTGGACGGGCCCATGCGCATGTCCAGCGGGCCCTCGCGCATGAAGGAAAACCCGCGGCCGGCCGAATCAAGCTGCCGCGATGACACACCCAGATCGAGCAGCAGGCCGTCAGCCTGCCCGCCCTGCGCAATCTCGGGAATTTCCTGCAACCGTGAAAAGTTGCCTTCCCAGGTAGCGAAGCGCTCGCCGAAACCTGCCAGCCGGGTCCGGGCGTGCGCCAATGCCTCGGGGTCGCGGTCGATACCTAACACCCGGGCACCTGCCTTGAGAAACATCTCGCTGTGTCCGCCGCCACCCAAGGTGCCGTCGATGATGAATTGGCCCGGGGCTGCGTCCATCCAGGTGGCGATCTCCGCCGGCAACACCGGCAGGTGATAGTCCCCCGCTCCCGCCACGGGATCCGCGGGAGCCACGGGTGCCTGCGCCGACAACCAGCCAGGCGCGGCGCAGGAACCCGTGGAATTCACAGGACCCCGCGCTGTCCCGAGCGCGGCGTCCTGCTTCGCAGAGAAAAATCGCGAGGTCCGCGCCGACCACCAGCCGGAAGCCGCGCGGACCATCGTTTCAAAAGGCGCCCGCAGCTCTGTCCCGAGAGACGGCTGGCGCCCGCTTGGAAAATCCCTCGAACGCCGCACCGACAACCAGCCGGGAGCGGTGCGGACGTTCGATTGGAAGGACGCGCGAATCCCTGTCCCGAGGGAGGCCGCGCATCGCGAAAAAAGTGGCTCCCACCCCGACGCCTGGACGCCGGCCGCCGCCGATGCGCGGACCGCTCCATGTGCCTGGATGATTGCTGGGGTGAACCGCATGGGTGACAAAAAAGTTAGAAAATGCCGAGGTCGTCGTCGGGGCGCTCGCCGGTCTCACGGTCCAGCACGATGGCAAAGTTCGCCTTGCTCCAAATTTCAAAAAAGTTGCCGCGGCCCGCCAACACCACGTCGGCTTCGGCGGCAATGCCGGCCGGTTCGCTCAAATCCTTGGGCACCAGAAGCTTGCCTTGGTCGTTGAGGGTCGCCTCGCGGCTCAGCATCGCCAAGCGCCCTAAAAACTGGTCCTTTTCGCGCGGCGTCTTATCGCTCCCCTTGATCCGATCCACTTTCTCATGATAGGCGGCTTGGCTGAGCACTTTCACCACTGGCAAATCGTGCTCCTTCGAGAACAACAGCAACAGCGACTCGCCCGCCACCGGTCGCCATGCCGGCGGAATGGAAACCCGGAATTTCGGGTCCATCTTGTAGGGATTGAATCCCTTGTACGGTTGATCGGTGGTGCTCACGGTGCCTCGGGATGATTGCCTGCGTAATTCGTGACTCCGAAATACACCCAGATACACTCCGGCGCAAGGAAAAATCACCCCTCTCCAAAATTATCCACAAATCATTGCAAACCAACGATTTAATTTTTTATTTTTTGAGGGTTTCCGGGCCAATCCAGGCGAAAATCCTCGATAAATTCAGTTTTTTTGAAGAAACGCGGTCCGCGCGGTGGTTTTTTTGGCGATTTTGCAAGCCGGTGTATCTGGAGCGGCGCTTCACCCACCGCGCACGATACACCCGCATGGAACCATGGGAGGAGCTCCGGCTGACATGCCGGACGCTGGCCACCTTAGTTTGCCCTGTCTAGATCCCTGACTGATGCGAAGCGCTGCGGTGGGATGGTTGGAGGTGTGGCGCTGCTGTGTTTCATGGTGTGTGCTAAAATTCTCCATGACGGCGAGGAATTCGTCGGGCCGCCTTTTGGCGTAGCGTTTCGCATCCCGATCGAACTGCTCGGTGGGTTCAAGCTGCCAACTTCATGGAGGCGTGAATGATTCCATTTCGGAATAATGGTCACGCGGTTGGTGAGGTTGCTCAGTCTCACCTGCACCCGGAAGCCCACTGCCGCGCCTCGCATTGAATTGCCGGCCCGGCGGCAGCCCCGCGGCGGCAATCCATGCCTGAGCTGAACTTCATCACGCCCCAAACAAAACCCCGCCCCGGCATTGACGGGGGCGCGTTGAGCGGGTCAAATCCCCGGCCCGCCCCGTGGCGGACCCTGCCATGGACTATCAAGCGAAAATCGCCCGCAACGTCGCCGCCATCCCGCGCTCGGGAATCCGCGACTTCTTCGAGCTCGTGCAAGGGCGCGACGACGTGATCTCGCTGGGCGTGGGCGAGCCGGACTTTGTCACCCCGTGGCACATCCGCGAAGCCGCCATCTATTCATTGGAAAAAGGCCAGACGTCCTACACCTCCAACCTCGGCCTGCTCTCGCTGCGCAAATCCATCGCCCGCTACGTGGCCGGATTTTTCGGCGTGTCCTACGATCCCGCCCGCGAAGTGCTGGTGACCGTCGGGGTTTCGGAAGCCATCGACATCGCGCTGCGCGCCCTGCTCAACCCGGGCGACGAGGTGATCTATCACGAACCCTGTTACGTCTCGTACGGCCCGAGCATCGTCCTGGCCCACGGCGTCGCCGTGCCGGTGGTCACTACCCAAGAGGACGGATTCTCGCTCAAACCCGCCAACCTCGCCGCCGCCATCACCCCCAAGACCCGGGTGATCATGCTCAATTTTCCCACCAACCCGACTGGTGCCTGCGCGTCGCGCGAGGACTTGGAAGGCATCGCCCGCCTCGCCATCCAGCACGATCTCATCGTCCTGACCGATGAAATCTACAGCGAACTGCGCTACGACGACGACGCCCATGTCTCGATCGCCGCGCTGCCCGGCATGCAGGAGCGCACGATCCTGCTCCACGGGTTTTCCAAAGCCTTCGCCATGACCGGCTTCCGGCTCGGCTACGCCTGCGCACCGGAGCCGATCATCGAGGCGATGATGAAAATCCACCAGTATGCGATGCTCTGCGCGCCGATCATGAGCCAGAACGCCGCGCTCGAGGCACTCGAAAACGGCCGCCCCGCCATGCTTGAAATGCGCAACAGCTACCACCAGCGCCGCGATTTCCTGGTCCGCCGCCTCAACGAAATCGGCCTCCCGTGCCACCTGCCAGGCGGCGCGTTCTACGCCTTTCCCGACATCCGCGCCAGCGGCCTGACCAGCAAGCAGTTCGCCATGCAACTCCTGGAGCAGGAAAACGTCGCCTGCGTGCCGGGCAGCGCGTTCGGGGCTCCCGGCGAGGGGTTTCTCCGCTGCTGCTATGCCACCGCCTTCGAGGACATCCGCACCGCCACCGACAAGATCGAACGCTTCGTCGGCCGACTCTAACTCTTCATGAGCCCGCACCCGTCGGCCAAGGACCCGATGCGCCTCACTCGGGCGCACGTCAATCCATTCGCCGGGTTCATGGCCTTCATGGTCGTGCTCCAACTCCTCGCCTCCACCCTCGGGTGGAAACACCCGGACGCCCCGTGGTGGCGCCAGGACCCCGCGCAGTTCATCTATCCGCTCCAGACCCTCGTGACCCTGGGCTTCCTGGTCCATTACTGGCCCAACTATACCTTTCGGATGTCCTGGAAATGGGGCCTGACGGCCATGCTGTTTGGCGCGGCGGGCATCGCCCTCTGGCTACTGCCCACCGCCCTCTACGACCACTGGGGCCTCACCGGCAAAACCACCGGCATCCTCGGATGGCTCGGCGTCGCCTCGCGACACGACGGCTTTGACCCCGGCATCTTCCAAAATCCGCTCGCCTGGTGGACCGCCGTGATGTTTCGCTTTCTGCGCGCCGTGGTCGTCGTGGCGCTCGTCGAGGAGATCTTCTGGCGCGGCTTTTTGATGCGCTTTGTGTGCGATTGGGAAGGGGACTACTGGAGCCAGCCGTTCGGCCGCGCCACCTGGCCATCCTATCTGATCGTCACCGGCTTGTTCGTGGGCGTGCATGCCCCGGTCGATTACGCCGCCGCCTTCGTTTACGGCAGCCTCACCTACCTGCTCTGCGTCTGGAGCAAGAGCCTCGGCGCGTGCGTCGTCATGCACGCCACCGCCAACCTCCTCATGGGTCTCTACATCATGGCCTACGGCAAATACGGCCTGTGGTGAACCGCCGGACTCCTCCTACACCCGCTAGCCCCTCCGGCATCCCCGCCTCCCGCCCCAAAGTTTTCCTCCTCGGCGGCATCTTTTCCCTTGTCAAAGCGTTCCGCCCCTCCCATACATCCGCACCCGCGCAAGCGGGCTTGGTGAATGGGTAGATGCCCGAGTGGCTAAAGGGGGCAGACTGTAAATCTGCTAGCGAAAGCTTACGTTGGTTCGAATCCATCTCTGCCCACCAACTTGAAAATCAATGACTTGGGGGGGGCGGATCGCTCCTTTTTTGTGAGGACTCAAAAGTCATTCCGGCAGTTGGAGTTCGGGCCCCCTGAATGCTCGGCACCCCACCGGTGGCCGGAGTGGTCAGCGCCTTGCTCAACGAGAAAGCATTCAGTGCGACCTTGAGCCGGGAACCGCCGGGCCGTTAGATCGGCGCATGGCTGAAGTCCGAGGCCCCGCCGAGCGCGATTTCCGCGGAGGCACCCAGTGGCCCTAGCGAGGCAGTTTTGATGAAATCGCGGCGAGTTGAATGATCGTTCATAGCGTGTGCTCCAGCTCTTGGCTGGAGTCAACTGCTTGCTGGCGTTTGCATCTGCGGGAAGCTTTAGAATGGTTAGTCGATGCCGTTCGTGCTTCGCCGTGGAGTCCTCACTCAGGCCCGGCGGCAATCAAGCCCGCCATTGCGAGGTTTGACTTCACTGCCACCCCGGTCAATGGTTTGGGCCATGCATGCTAAGACTCACCGAGCCATCCTTTCTTTGATCCTCCTGCTGCTGACGCTCATCCGCGCCGGCACCGGCACTGTCCTCACTGCCGCGGAGTCCGGCACTCCTAGCGGAGGCGGGCTGCTCTTGGTGGCCAACAAGGGAGATCAGACGCTTGGAATCATTAATCCGGTGGCTGGCCGCCAGATCGCAACCGTCTCGGAAGATGGCGTCACCGGGCATGAGGTGGTGGCCGCACCCGACGGGAAGCGGGCCTTTGTGCCGATTTATGGCAACGCGGGCGTCGGCAAAGCCGGCACCGATGGCCGCCTTGTACGGGTCATTGACCTGACTACGCAGCAGGTCGTGGGCACCGTAGATTTCGGCAAAGGCGTTCGCCCGCATTGCGCGGTGATGGGTCCGCGCAACGGTCTGCTCTACGTGACCACGGAACTCGTCAATGCGGTGACAGTTATCGATCCGAAGACTTTGAAAGTGGTCGAGACCATTCCCACGGGTCAGGTGGAGTCGCACATGCTGGCCATTTCGCGTGACGGTCGGCGGGGGTACACCTCGAACGTCGGCCCGGGCACGGTCTCCGTCCTCGATCTGGAGGCAAAGAAAGTCCTCGCCGTGATTGACGTCTCACCCAAGGCGCAGCGCATCGCGCTTTCGGTGGATGATCGCTGGGTGTTTACCGCGGACCAGGGGAAGCCGCAACTCGCCGTGATCGACACAGCGACCCATGAGGTCAAGAGCTGGATCGCCCTGCCGGGCGTCGGCTACGGAACCGCGCCCACGCCGGACGGACGGTGGTTGGTGGTGGCGATGCCCGGAATCAAACAGGTGGGAATCGTTGATCTGGAGACGATGAAGGTGGTCCGGACTTTCAACGTGCCCAAGGCCCCACAAGAGGTGCTCGTCCAGCCCGACGGCAAGGCCGCATACGTGTCCTGTGACGCGAGTCGCCAGATCGCTGTCATCGATCTGGCGAACTGGAAAGTGGACAAGATGATTGACGCCGGCCCCGGTGCCGACGGGCTTGCCTGGGCCATCAGGGATTGAACCCGAAGCCCGCAAGGTCGCTAGGTCGCCTCCTAGACGACCGCCCGCTCCACCGTGGACCACTTTTGCCGGCTGGGTCTGGCGTGGCCGGCCGGTTGCGTCGCGGGCAGCATCGGGCTGGTCACCAGCACCACCCTGCGCCAACACGGCCACCCGTCGGCTTTTGAGGCGACATTCGCGGACTCACCGCCGCGATTGTTAGATGCTTTCGGAAAAAACCCGGCCGCAACACCTCACCAGCGGCCATTTCGGCGGGCGGGGATCGGCCAAACGCGCGACCGGATTGCGGTCGTTAGATCATTTCTTCAACCCCAGTGAGATCGCGATTTCATCCCTGGACAAATGCCGATCGTGGTTCATGTCCAATTGATCGAATTTTTTACCCGCCGCGACGGGATCGGCCTCACCCGCGATATATTCGTCCTTTGACAACGAGCCGTCGTGGTTGGTGTCTTTGGCCTTCAACACCGCGTCCACAGCTTTGCGCACCTTCTCCCGCTCGGCCCTCTTGGCTTCCATCTCGAGCTGCTGTTTGGACTTGACGGGGGTTTTGCCTGTGCTTTTGGCAAACACGGGTTGCAATAAAGACAGGGCGACAATGGGGATAATCAAACGTTTCATGAGGAATGGATTGATAGGTTTCAACCTGAGCTGCAACTGGTCCAATACGCGCTCAAATCGATGGCACAAACTGCATGTGCATGCCATTCCCCGCAAGTTTTTAAACCTCAGGCCAAAGCATGGCGCACTTCCTGCGTTTGAATGCTGGGAAATTACTTGTGAGGTGACGGCCGTTGAAAGAGCCGGTGGCCGAACTGATTGGCTCGGATCAAGGTGCCGAGCTCAGGGCCGTCCTGCCGCTTCAAGCCGCCAGCTAACGCAATGATTTTCTAATTTTAAAAAATCCCAAGATTTCCCGGTTGACACCCCGAAACCCGGTCCCTAGCTTGCGTCCCCCTCCGCAAGCGCCCCGCCTGCGGAGAAATTTTTCAAGCACGCACATGAAGACGTTTTCCGCCAAGCCGCACGAAGTCGAGCGCAAGTGGTATGTGATCGACGCCAAGGGCAAAATCCTTGGTCAAGTCGCCGTAGAGGCCGCACGCCTCCTGCGCGGCAAGCACAAACCGATTTTCACCAGTCACATTGACACCGGCGATTTTGTCGTGGTGATCAATGCCGACCAAGTGGTGCTCTCGGGCACCAAGGAAACCTCGAAGATTTACTCGCGGTTCTCGGGTTACGTCGGCGGCCAGAAGGTGGAAACCCCGCGCCTGGTGCGCGGACGCCGCCCAATCCTGCTGGTTGAGCGTGCCGTGCACGGCATGCTGCCCAAGACCAGCCTCGGGCGCAGCCAATACGGCAAGCTCAAGGTTTACGCCGGTGCCGAGCACCCGCATGAAGCCCAAGCACCCGTCGCCTACGCCATCCGCTAATCACCCCACGCACTGATTTCCCCATGACTGCCACCATTACCCATAGCGCCACTGGCCGCCGCAAAACCGCTGTCGCCCGCGTCTGGATGACCGAAGGCACCGGCCAGATCATCATCAACGAACGTCCGTTCGAAGAATACCTGCCGACCATCGAGCTTCAAAATGCCATCCTCGCGCCATTTCAAGCGGCGGCGGTGATGAACAAGTTCAACGTCCAAGTGGTCATCAAAGGCGGCGGCACCCACGCCCAAGCCATTGCCATCCGCCACGCAATCTCTCGCTCGCTCACCCAGGTGGACCCAGAAAACCGCAAGATCATCAAGCCGCTCGGCTTCCTGACCCGCGACCCGCGCATGAAGGAACGCAAAAAGTCCGGCCAACCCGGTGCCCGCAAGCGCTTCCAGTTCTCCAAGCGTTAATCGCAACTTTTCAATTTTTCAAAACCGCACCTGTCACCGGGTGCGGTTTTTTTGTCCTACAAAGGAAAATGGAAACCACGGATTACACGGATTATTAGAGAGTTATGAAAATTGAGCCGCTAACCCGCTGGGTGAGCCCGAAGTCTGATAGAACACAGAAATATTCTCCGTGAACCGGAGCGAAGCGGAACAGGAACGAAGTGGAGATAGCCGAAGGCAAATAGCCTGACACGAAATCATGAATCATTCAGGCAAATCCGTTCAAATCCGTCTAATCCGTGGTCAAATGAACCGTCCTGCCGTTTTTCATTTTCCTATGTAGGTTTATGGGTTCACGGGGCGGCGGCCGGCAGGGTGATTCGGGCCGGGACGTCGCTGATTTTGATACCGGCTTTGGAGAGGGCGTCCCAGACTTGGAGCAGGCGCTCGAGCGGAAGGCGCTTGTCGGCCTCGAGCTCGAGTTTGCGGCCGGGGTTTTGTTTCTGATAGGCCTCCAGATACGACTGGAGCAGGCCCTCGGGCACGGCCAGCGAGTCGAGCGAGACCTTGCCTGCGGCATCCACGGCGATGACCGAGCGCGAGGCGACCACCTTGTCCGACGGGATTTCGCGCACGGTGGGCAACTCGATGCGGAGGATGTCGCGCGGTTTTTTGAAGGTGGTCGTCACGATGAAAAAGATCAGCATGATGAGCAGGATGTCGATCATCGGAATGATCGTCACCTCGACTCGTTTGCGGGGGCGGCGGGGAAAGCGCATGCGGGGATCAGGGATTGGAAAAGAGAACCACAGATAAACAAGATAGACGCAGATATTAAGAGAGTTACGAAGCAGTTGCGCCTCACCTGTTGAGCGAACGGCGCGTTATATGCAAATGGTTTATGATCAATTCTTTATCTGCGTAAATCCTGTTCATCTGTGGTTTCTGGGATCAGGGATTGGCGGCCTTCTGGCAGACGTATGTTAGGTCCGCGAGCAGCGACTCGAGGCGCACGGTGAGCACCTCGATGCGGCGGGTGAAGTAACCGTGGGCGACCACGCAGGGCACGGCGATGGCCAGCCCGAAGATGGTGGTGGTGAGCGCCTCGGCGATGCCGCGGGCGATGGTGACATGGTCGGCCGCCTCGCTCAGGCCCTGGAAGATGGTGACCAATCCGGAGGCGGTGCCGAGCAAGCCTAACAGCGGCGCGATGGTGATGCAGGTGTCCAGCACGCTGATGCCGGCGTGGAGGCGGGCGGTTTCCTCGCGGGCGGCGGACTCGACGGACAGGGTGATGTCGCGCTGTGGTTTGCCGCGGTGTTTCACGGCCACGGCGGCCAGCCGTGCGAGCGCGCTTTGCCCGTTTTCAAACTCCCTGATCACCGGTTCGATCCGGTCGGCGACCGTCAGTTCCTGGAAGGTTTCCACTTGGCGGGCCAGCGCGTCGGGGATGACGCGGTTGCGCGCCAGGGCGAGGAACTTATACAGGATGGCGGTCATGCCGGCGATCGAGGTGATGCCCAGCGGGATCATGAAGAGTCCGCCTTTTTGCAGGAACGCCCATGCGGATTGGAGGGCTCCGGAGGTGGCGATCGCGGCTAACGAGTTGATAGATTCAATCATAAGGATGGTTTAGAAGTAGAAGCGGAAGATGAGTTCGAGAGGTTCCTGGTCATATTCCTTGCGCAGGGCGGCAGGCATCGCGGGAATCCCGGCGTCGCGGATCGCGTTCAGGGTGAATCCCTTCTGCACCTCGCCGGTTTCCATGTCACCCACGAATTGGACCGAGCGCACTTTGCCGGTGGTTTCGACGAAGAATCTCACGGTGAGAAACCCCGGCGTGATGAAATCGCGGTGGCGCACACAATTGCGCTGCCATTCCTGTTCGACGGCGCGGCTGAGAGCGGCCTGATAGCGCCCGAGCGGCGAGTCGGCGACATCCAGCGCGCTGCGCCCGGTGCGCGAGATTGAGCCGACCACCGCAGTCTTGCGTTGGGAGCCCTTGAATCCCGGAATCTGGGACGCGGGAGACTGGAGCGGCTGAGCCATGGGCGTGGGCTTGGCCGGGCGACGCGGGGCCGCATCCGGGGTGGACTTGGGCGCCGCCGGAGTGGGTTCTTTGTTGGCGAGATCCTCGCGCGGAACCGATACGTCCACGGGTTGCGGGCCCTCCATCAGCGGCGGGCGGGGCGGTGGTGCCACGGAGGCCGGGTCCTTCTTGGCGACAGGCGGCTGATCTAACGGTTCTACCGCCCTCTCCGGGGCGGGCTCCGGTGTCGCGGGTGCGATTTGGGTGGCGGGCTTGAGGTTGGGGTCGCCGTCGAGTTGGCCGTCCTGGTAATGGCTCTCGGTGGTTTCGATCTGGCTGGCATCGCGGGGGGCCACGCCGGCCTGCGACGGCAGCGGCGGCGCGCTGGCCACCGGCGCGCGCTCACTGGTCGCCCGGGTATTGCGCTCGCCGAGCAAGGACGGAGTTTCCGGGCGCGGCGCGCTTTGGTCGGCGGAGGTCCGGGCAAAACGCGGGGCGGCGGCCAGCGCCGCTTGGGCGGGTGCCGTGTCCCGGGCGGACGGCGCGGCGGCGACCGCTGGAGTGGCAGGGGCGTCAGCCGGAGGAGTGGCGGCGGCGGGAGCCATTTCGGGAAAAATCATCACCACCGAGGCGGCGGGCGGCGGGGTGGGCGGCACGGACTTTTGGCGCAGGACGGCGGCCTCCAGGACGGCGTAGCCGCCGAGGATGAGCAGGACGGCATTGGCGAGCACGGAAAACCCCAGCGCCATCACCCACAAGTGAGCGTCGCCGCGCCGCGTGGAGGAATCCGACCCGTGCTGTGTCACGCCGCAAAGCTTGCCGGGAATGCCCGCAGGCGCAACCCGGGAAATCGCAATCGGGCGAATCTTGGATCAACCTCCAAAGGGAAATGAGAACGGCCGATTACACGGATTTCACCTATTATTAAAGAGTTATGGATATTAGCGCGCTCACCTGCTGGGTGAGCGTTTAGTCCGTTAGGATACCGTAATCTTCTCCGTGAAATTCGTTAAAATCCGTCCAATCCGTGGTAAAATGAAACATCCTGCCGTTATACATTTTCCCATGTAGGCTCAAGCGCCAGCCAGCGGCGTCCGCAAGCCCTCGGCTGCAGCCAGCGCGTTTTGGTTGGCATCGAACGACAGAAACTCCTTGGCCTCGAGCTCGATGGCGGTGGCGACATGCAGGATGTCGAAACTGCGGTGGCCACCGGCAAAGGTGCGCGCTTTGGATATGCGCTCGCCGGTGACCAGGATGTTGATGAAGTCGATTTCCACCATCGTCACAAAGCCATCGCTGATGTCATCACCCAAGTCTGACAGCATTTTTTCCGCCTCATGAGGGGGGTAGCCCACATGGCGGTTGTTGCTGTGCCGGAACGCCTGGAAGCGCACGGATTGGCGGAATTCCCATAACAACAATCGGGTGACGTGCAAGGACTCGGACATCGCCCGACGGTAGGCCACCGCCCGCTCCGAATGGTCCTGTGTCCGATAAAGGGCGCACAGCAACGAGGGGTCGGGGTAAGCGATCAACTGCGGTCTCCGAGTTCGGCCTCCCGCATTTCGTTGACTTCCGCCGCCGTGAAGACCCGGGCACCCCAGGTTTCCTTCATTCGCCGGAGGTGGGCCTCCGCATCAAATTGCCGAGCCTTCCCGTTGCCCGGTGGCGATAGGCGCGCGACCGGCTTGCCGTGCTTGGTGATTTCGATCTCCTGGCCGTCGGCCAGCCAAGCTTCCACCTTGCCAAAATCATAGCGTAAATCCCTGACGGTGAGTGTTTGCATGGTTGTGATGATTTTTTTCATCACAAAATACCGCTTTTCTGGTCGCCGTCAAGCGACTTCCAATGAGCCGCATCATCACCGGCATCATCGTCCAGGTCCGGTATCCGAAGCGGAGCGTCAGCGGCAGCAGGACGGTGTGGCCCGCGGCCGCGCCCCGCTCCAGCAGCGCGCCCGCCAGCACGCGGAACCACGGCGGCGCGCTTCCAGACTCAAGCCGTCGCTGGTTCACCGCCCGCCGCACCCCATCCACAATCTGCTGATACAGCCGACTCGGCACGGACGGCGAGATCCGCCCCATCAGCAGGGCGGTGGAAGTCTTTCTCGCTGCCGGTGGCGAATTTCAGGAGACTGCTGGACCACGGAGCGACAAGCGTCTAGAGTGGGCGCGCCCGTGAAACCGAGTCCCTCATCCCCAGCCGTGATGCTGCCCAGCCTTGAAATCAAGGACGCGCAACTGATTTTCAACCGCGTGTGGAAGGAACTCGAGGACGAGCTGGGGCGCGAACGGCTGCATTTTTCCAAGGAGATCATCCTGCTGGGTGGTGCGCCGGGTTCCGGCAAGGGCACCAATACGGCGTTTATTTGCAATGTGAGGGGGATTTCCGCGCCGCCCATCGTCATCAGCCAATTGCTCGATTCACCGGAAGCTCAAAAAGTGAAAGCCAGTGGCGGCATGGTCGGTGACGAGGAGGTGCTGCGCCTGCTGCTCCACGAACTGCTCAAACCGCAATTCCGCGACAGCGTGGTGCTCGACGGGTTCCCGCGCACCAACGTGCAGGTGGAATGCCTCAAGATGTTGTATGATCAAATGATTCAGCTGCGGCGCGAATTTTCCGGCACCGCCCAAGCTCACTTTTTCAAGCAGCCGACGTTCCACATCATGGTGCTCTTTGTGGACGAAAAGGAAAGCGTCGAGCGCCAGCTCAAGCGCGGCCGCGAAACCCTGGTGCGCAACGCCGAAATCCGCCAGTCCGGCGTCGGCGAGCTCGAAGAGGAACGCGCCACCGACTTCGATCCCGACCTGGCGCGCAATCGCTACCGCACCTTCAAGGAGAAAACCTACGGCGCGCTGGTTTCGCTCAGGCAGATCTTCCACTACCATTTCATCAACGCCCAGGCACTCATCGAGATTGTCCAACAGAACATCATCAACGAGCTCGAATACCAAAGCACGCTCGAACTCGACCCCCGCACCTACGACTCGCTGCGCCACATCCCGCTGGCCGATGAAATCGTCCAGAACGCCCGCCAGGAACTGGTCAACCGGCTCGACGGATATCAGGTGGAGCACCCGCAGGTGCTGCAGGCCGTCGTGGATTTCATCCAGGGCAAGATGATGCCCGTCATCAAGCGCTACGCGGTGAGCGGCCGGGCGCTGATCAATACCGAGGAGGAGTTGTTCGCCGATCCGGTGGCCATCGCCATCCTCATCGACATTTTCTCCGAGCGCGGGTTCCGGGCCAGCATCGAGATCCGCCGCCAGGAGATCCCGGAGCGCTTCGACCTCACCACCGGCAGGATTCACACTCGCGAAAAGCGGATTTACCGCATGACGATCCTGTTCGCGGGCTCCAAGATCCGCCGCGGCTGAGCCTCCCGAGCAACATAGAGATTCATCGCCAAGGCGCAAAGTTCGCCAAGGTGGCTTTGCTAGCCATCCTTCATTGATTTCCTTGGCGCCCTTGGCGACTTGGCGGTGAATTACAGGCCGTCGTTCTCCGTTTTTTCCGCTGCGGGTGAGTCGGCCACGCCGGTCGGCCGAAAGTTGGCCTGCGGTTTGCTAGGTGGGTGTCGACCTCATGAAAATGTTCAAGGGCTACGACTCCGGCAAGTTTTACGACGAAATGTTCAGTCCCGACGGGACCGTGCGGAGTCACTGCGAGCCGTTGCTGCAGAAATTCCGCCAACTCGACCACAACGACTTTCTGGCGCGCAAGGCGAACGCCGAACTTTATTTCTTGCGCCAGGGGATCACCTTCAACGTTTATCACGATGAGCGCGGCACCGAGCGGATCTTCCCGTTCGACCCGATCCCGCGGGTGATGGCGGCGGCCGAGTGGGAGCACCTGGAAGCGGGCCTCACCCAGCGCATCGTGGCGCTCAACCTGTTTCTGCACGATATCTATCACGACCAGCAGATCCTCAAGGACGAGGTCATCCCGCGCTTTTACGTCGAGGAGGCCAAGCATTACCGCCCGGAGTTCCGCGGGGTCGATGTGCCCGAGGACATCTACATCCACATTTGCGGCAGCGACCTGATCCGCGGCGCCGACGGCCAATACTGCGTGCTCGAGGACAACGGCCGCTGCCCGTCGGGAGCATCCTATCTGCTGGAAAACCGCAATGCCCTCAAGCGCGCGTTCCCGTCGATTTTCGAGGAGATGGGGGTGCGGGCGGTGGATTCCTACCCGCAGGATCTGCTCGCCATGCTCCATCACATCTCGCCGCGCCACAACACCGATCCGGTGTGTGTGCTGCTCACGCCCGGCTGTCATAACAGCGCCTACTTCGAGCACTGTTATCTCGCCCGTGAAATGGGCATCCCCATCGTCGAGGGCGGCGACCTCGTCGTCTCGGACAAATTCGTCTACATGCGCACGACCCGCGGGTTGCAGCGCGTGGATGTGATCTATCGGCGCATCGACGATGATTTCATCGATCCGGTGGTGTTCCGCAAGGACTCGGTGCTCGGCGTGCCGGGCTTGATGAACGCCTATCGCGCCGGCAACGTGGCCCTCGCCAATGCCGTGGGCACCGGCGTGGCCGACGACAAGGTGATCTATTATTTCGTGCCGCGCATGATCGAATACTACCTCGGCCAGGAACCGATCCTGCCCAACGTCCCGACCTATCTGGCGTCCGAGGCCGAGGATTTGAAATTCATCCTCGGCCACCTGCCGGAGTTGGTGATCAAGGCGGCCAACGAGTCCGGCGGCTACGGCATGCTCATGGGCCCCACCGCCAGCAACGACCAAATCGCCAAGTTCCGCGAGTTGATCGTCGCCGACCCGCGCAACTACATCGCCCAGCCGGTCGTGGCGCTGTCGCGCTCGCCGACGTGGTGCGACGGCGCCATGGAAGGCCGTCATCTGGATCTGCGGCCCTATATCATTTATGGCAACGAAGTGAAAATCGTGCCCGGCGGGCTGACCCGCGTGGCGCTGACCAAGGATTCGCTGATCGTCAACTCCTCCCAAGGCGGGGGCAGCAAGGACACCTGGGTGCTCCGCAAATAACCAACTGTCATGCTCTCCCGTGTCGCCAATTCGTTGTACTGGATGGTTCGCTATGTCGAGCGGGCCGACAACCTTGCCCGCCTGATCGACGTCAACCAGCAGTTGCTGCTGGATTCCGAGCGGCTCGACAGCGACCGCCTGCGCGGCTTCTGGCGGCCGATCATCCTGAGCATCGGCGAGGAGGAAACGTTCAGCTCGCTCTATGACCAGGCGGGCAGTACCGAGGTCATCCGCTTCCTCACCGATGACCGCCGCAATCCCAACAGCATCGCCTCGTGCATCGGCCTGGCGCGGGAAAACGCCCGCACCGTGTGCGACCAGTTGTCCGACGAATTGTGGGAGGCGCTCAACGCGCTCTATCTGTTCACCCGCTCGGAGGAGGCCACCCGCTGGATCGCATCCGATCCGCCCCGCTATTACGAAAACATCCGGCGCTCGTCGGCCAACTTCCTCGGCATCGCCTCGTCCACCATTTCGCGCAATGAAGCGTGGCAATTCATGGACCTGGGCCGGCAGCTTGAGCGGGCCGACAAGACCACGCGCTTCCTGGACATGTCGAATGACCTGCCAAGTGGCGAGGAAGGCTTGGCAGCCACGGCTCCAGGGATTCTCCACTGGTCGGCCATCCTGCGCTCGTGCGGCGCTCTGGGAGCCTTCCGCGCCATGAACCGCAGCTTCAACGCTCACGACGTGGTGGATTTCCTGGTGTTTTCCAAGGAGTTCCCCCGCTCGGTGCGCTTCTGCATCGAGCAGGTCGACGTCAGCCTGCACCGGATCTCCAACACCCAGCGCGGCACATTTTCTAACGACGCGGAACGGGCCACCGGCCGCCTGCTCGCCGACCTGAATTTCGGATCGACGGATGACGCCTTCGGCGGCCGGCTGCACGAATATCTCGACTCGCTCCAAGAACGCTTCAACCAGATCGGGGAGGCGATTTTCGCCAGCTATGTGTTGATGCCGGAGCGGATTGAGATTTGCCCCGCGGAGGAATCCCGCTCACTCTCGGCCCTCACCGCATGGCAGATGCAACAACAACAACAACAGTGACGCGGCCCGCCGAACCAGCCACTCCCGAGACCGGCACCAAGCTCTCGGTGATGCACCGCACGACCTTCCACTATGGAATGCCCGTCCACCACAGCCTCAACACGCTGCATCTGGAACCGCGGACGTTTCCCTATCAGAAAACGCTGTCCTCCCTGATCCGGGTGATCCCCGCCACCCGCTTGCTGCGCTTCACCGACCTGTTCCAGAACCCCAGCCACCACTTCGAGCTGCCCGACCCGCACGTGAAACTCCAAATCGAGAGCCGGCTGCGGGTCCACAACCTGCCCTTGGACCTCACCGCGGAGCATTGCGCGGCCACCCTGCACGAGCTCGACGACCCCGCGATGCGCGAACGCATCTGGCCGTATTTGCAGCCAAGCAACCGGGTTTCCATCACCCCGGAGCTCTGGCACCAGGCTGTCGATATCACCTGCGGCCTGCCCTCGGTGTACGGCCAGGCCAATGCCTTGATGGGCTGGCTCCACCGCGAATTCCGCTACGAGCCGGGTGCCACCGGCGTCAAAGCCCACCTCGAAGAGTCCTTTGCCTTGAAACAAGGCGTGTGCCAGGACTTCACCCATGTGATGCTCGGCCTGTGCCGCGCGCTCGGCCTGCCGGCCCGCTATGCTTCCGGCTACCTATACAACGGCCCCAAGGACTCGCTGGTGGGTGCCCAGGCGTCCCACGCGTGGTGCGAAGTCTATCTGCCCGGCGCCGGTTGGATCGGCTTCGATCCCACTAACAACACGCTCGCCGACGATCGCTACGTCAAAATCGCCGTCGGCCGGGACTACGACGACGTGGCACCGGTGGTCGGCAGCTATCAGGGCACCGCCCACTGCCGCCTGGAAGTCCGCGTGGAGGTTGAAAAGCTCTGACGCTTCTGGCCAGGGCTTAACCTTCCTGCTCGTCGGCGGTGGTCTTGATGTCGGTCAAGGCCGCGATGAAATCCCCGAGGATCTCCGCGGGCACCATGATAGTGTCACGGTTGCCGCCCACGTCCTCGGTGATCTTGACGACCATGCCGCGGTTGTTTTGCTTGAGATCGAGAAAGAAGGTCTTTCGATCTGCTAGAATCTTTTCGGTGTGCAATAAGTCGCTTTCCACTGTAATTTCCGTTGTTGTGAACTTCACGAAACAACTCGTCAGGACCCGGGGTTGTCAATGGAATTCCTCGCCACGATGATTTTCCGGGTGCAGGACAAAAAAGTTATCCTAGACATGAAGAGTCCGCCGTGGGCACTCAAGGAGGGGCGCAATCCGTCCGCCGTGAGGATGAAATGACGATTGAAATGGCATTTTGGCTATAAATCGGCTGACCATGCGCGTGGGCGGACGGATTCCGCCGCTCCTTGATTTTTTTTGTCCCGCACCCTGATTTTCCCAGCCGATGCGCAACCTGCTGCCACTTAACCGCCCCGCCCTGGTACTCGCACCCATGCAGGATGTGACGGATTTGCCGTTCATGCGCGTCATCGCCCGGCGCGGTGCCCCGGATTGGTTTGTCACCGAGTATTTCCGCGTGCACCCGGATTCCTGCCTCAACCCCTACATCCTGCGTTCCATCCTGGAAAACGCCACGGGGCGGCCGGTGTTCGCGCAAATGATCGGCTGCGACCTGCCCAGCCTGCTGCGCACCGCCAAACAGTTGGCGGCCTTGCCGGTGGCGGGCATCGACCTCAACCTCGGCTGCCCGGCTCCCATCGTCTGCCGCAAAAACGCCGGCGGCGGCTTGCTGCGCGCCCCGGCCACCGTCCAGCGACTCTTAGCCGCGCTGCGCGACGCCATCCCCGGGCGCTTCACCGTCAAGACCCGCCTCGGCTTCGCCGGGGTGGCGGAATTCCCCGCCCTGCTCGAGATTTTCCGCGCCTCGGGCATCGACGGCCTCACCATTCACGCCCGCACGGTCCAGGAACGCTATCAATCCCCGGTCCATCCCGACTGCGTCAAACGGGCCGTCGAGATCATGCCCTGCCCGGTCATCGCCAATGGCAATGTCGTCGATCCCGCCACCGGCCTCGCCTTCCTGCGCCAAACCCATGCCGCCGGCCTGATGATCGGCCGCGGTGCCATCCGCAACCCGTGGCTCTTCTCTCAACTGCGGGCCGCTTTCGCGGGCACCGCACCAATTATACCGACCCGCCGGGATCTGCTGGACTACGTGTTCGAGCTCTACGACGAGTTGGCGCGGGAAAGCCGGCGGTTTGTGGCCGGGGCGCACGTCCAGCGGATGAAGAAGACCCTGGCGTATATCAGCCATGGCTTGGAAGGGGGCTTCGAGCACGACATGCGCCGGGCCACCACCCCCGAGGATTTTTCCCGGATTTGCCAGATCCATCTGGATGCGCAGACCCCGCTGCCCGCGCAGCCGCCGGCCGGTTCAAAGTTGTTTTGCGGCTTCGAGGCGTTGGGTCCATAATGACTCAACCCTCGAGCTTGAGGGACTGCGGTGTCGCTACCACCGCCCGGAAGTCGGTCACCCTCATTCACCCTCGAAACCTGAAATTCCGGGTGGTGGACCACCCACCAAAAGACGTTTGGCCGACGATTTTAGCGGCTTTTTGCATCTCACCAACCGGCCGGTTGGGAACAGGCGGGAAATCCGGTGTTGCACCGTCCGCCGACACTGGGCGGATTGCCGATTGCATCGGGGGCGATCCTCCGCTAATTCGGGACATGGATTTTGCAACGCTGAGCCGCTGGGCGGACGAAGAACTCAAATCGCTGATCAAGGTGCTGCCCGAGGACGTCAAGGCCGCCGCACTCCAATTGCCGGTGTCCTTGGAAGAAAAGCCCGGCCAAGGCGCGTTCGACGACGAATTGGAAGGCGACGAGCTCGGGTTGTTCGAAGGCCCGTCCGCCATGGACGAGGCCGATCCGGCTGAACTGCCGCGCATCCGCTTGTTTGTGGCCAACCTGTGGGATTGGGCGGAACAGGATGAACAGGATTTCCGCGACGAAGTCGGCACCACCTTTCTCCATGAGCTCGGCCACTACCTCGGCTGGGACGAGGACGAGGTCGCCGCCCGCGGCTTGGAATGACCGATTCAATCACCACCGCCCGCCGCCGCTCCCGGCGTCACCGAGGCCGCCGCGCTTGACGCCGGCGATTTGAAAGGCAAGAAGATCGGACCCGCCTGGCGCATCACCGGCGCCGCGATCAAGGCATATCTAGCGGACTTCGGCGTCCCGCGCGGTGCGCAATGCCGACAAATCACCGTCTCCTGCCAAGGCGAGCAACGGCCGCTTGGCCTGAAGCTGCCCGGCCTCCGTGGGGAAAGCGGGATGCGAGTTCGACGAGACGCTCGGGTGTGCGGCTCTCGGTGAGCCAAACCAGCCTCCGCAAGGATCAGAAAATCCACCTCCTTGCTCAACTGGGCCGCGCCGTAAAACACGCATGCCTGGCCGCCCATAAGCCATGCCTGAACCTGATGTTTCTGCATCGTCAAAAGAGGACGAGTCGGATCGGAGGCTGGATCCAGGGTTCCTCCTAGGGCTAGATATTGGGCGACAATCTCCTCACTGGCCCGGAAGAGCTGGATCAAAGTGAGCATCACCCATTCGTGCCATTCATACGGCACATCCTCGAATTTCACGCCCGAAAATTACCATCATCCTGAAGTGGGGCCAATCATCCTGGAAAGAGAATCCGAACCACGGAGCGCGGGCTTCAGCCCGCCCAGACTCGCCGGGCTGAAGCCCGCGCTCCGTGGCCAAACGGCCATGTCAGTCGGGAGGATGAATAGAAGATCATCCCAACAGCCATCCCCTTCCTTCGCGTTTCTTTGCGCACTTTGCGCGTCCGGCGTGCTCAGCCGAGTCGGCTCTGCGGTGAGTCTTTGGCCGTGACTGGCTTTTTCCCCCCGTGGTCATGTGCGATCAGATATCGCCCCTCCTTGAGTCAATCCCAAGGAGCGGCGGAATCCGTCCGCCCACGCGGATGGTTAGCCGATTTGCAGACAAAATGGCATTTCAATCGTCATATCATCCTCACGGCGGACAGATTCCGCCGCTCCGTGTTTTTTTGTCCCGCACCCTTCGCGCCGCACGGTGAGGGCGGCTCAACCGTGATGCCTGCGCTTGAAGCGGATCGCGGCGGTGGACTTTGCAATCACACCCTGCAGCGACGCAACCTCTTCCACGTCCATGCTGTGCTCGACATTCTTGAGCGCCTCTTGGGCGCGCTGGATGGCCTCCTCGGCGCTGCGCACGTCGATTTCCGCTTCGCCTAACGCCATATCGGTGAGCACGACAACCTTGGCCTGGGTGATTTCCGCGAAGCCGGAACCGATGGCCAGCGAGACGATCTGGCCGTTGTAGAGGTAGCGCAGCTCGCCCGGTTGGAGCGCGGTGACCAGCCCGGCGTGCATCGGCAACACACCCAGTTCACCTTCCGCCCCCGGCAGAAAAACGTTGTCCACGGAATCCGAAAAAACCTTCTTCTCGGGAGTGACGATATCGAGGTGCAGTGGCATGGGTGGGGAGGTGGTTATTGGTTATTCGCTATTGGTGATGAGTGGTTGGATCGCATTCCAATTAACTTATAACAAATAACTCATAACTCGCGTCAGGCACATCAGTCGCGGGCGACGGAATCGATATTGCCCTTCATGTAGAAGTTGCCTTCGGGCACGTGGTCGAGTTTGCCATCGAGGATTTCTGCGAAGCCCTTGACGGTGTCTTCGATGGTGCAGAGGACCCCGGAGACGTTGGTGAAGACCTCGGCCACGTGGAACGGCTGGGTGAGGAAGCGCTGGATCTTGCGGGCGCGGAAGACCGAGGTCTTGTCCTCATCGGACAGTTCGTCCATCCCTAGAATGGCGATGATGTCCTGCAAGTCCTTGTAGCGCTGGAGCACCTGTTGGACGCCACGGGCGACGCGGTAGTGTTCCGCGCCGACGATGTCCGGCGCGAGCGCCTTGGACGTCGATGCCAGCGGGTCCACCGCAGGGAAGAGCGCCTGCTCGGCAAGCGAACGCTCGAGCACCACGGTGGCGTCCAAGTGAGCGAAGGTGTTGGCGGGGGCCGGGTCGGTCAAGTCGTCGGCTGGCACATACACCGCCTGGATCGAGGTGATCGAGCCTTTGTTAGTGGAGGTGATGCGCTCCTGCAGGCCGGCCATCTCCTCGGAGAGGGTCGGCTGGTAACCCACAGCCGAGGGAGTCCGCCCTAACAGCGCTGAGACCTCGGAGCCGGCCTGGGAGAACCGGAAGATGTTATCGACAAAGAGCAGCACGTCCTGGTTCTCCTCATCGCGGAAATACTCGGCCATGGTCAGCGCGGAGAGCGCGACGCGCAGGCGGGCACCCGGAGGCTCGTTCATCTGGCCGTAGCAAAGCGCCACCTTCGACCCTTCGGTTAGAACCGGGTTGCCCTTGTCGTTGAGCTTGGGATGGCCGTTGGCATCCTTCTCGGTGGCGATGACGCCCGACTCGATCATTTCCCAGTAGAGGTCGTTGCCTTCCCGGGTGCGTTCCCCCACCCCGGCGAACACCGAGAACCCGCCGTGGGCTTTGGCGATGTTGTTGATGAGCTCCATGATGACGACGGTCTTTCCGACGCCGGCACCGCCGAACATGCCGCCCTTGCCGCCCTTGAGCAGCGGGCAGATCAAGTCGATGACCTTGATGCCCGTGACCAGCACCTCGGTGTTGGCCGATTGCTCGGTGAACGATGGTGCCGGGCGATGGATCGGCGAGCGGAACGACGCGTCCTCGATGGGCACGTTGTCGTCCACGAGATCACCGGTGACGTTGAAAATGCGCCCCAACACCTGCTTGCCAACCGGCACCGCGATCGGCTTGCCGGTGTCACTCAGAAGCATGCCGCGCTTGAGCCCGTCGGTGGTGGACATGGCCACCGCCCGCAACCAGCCATCACCCAGATGTTGCTGGACCTCAAGCACGAGCTTGGTATCCACGCCGTTGAGGACGTATTGGATTTCCAACGCGTTGAAGATTTCAGGCAGTTTGCCGGCCTTGGAGAAGTCAGCGTCGATGACGGCGCCGATGATCTGGACAATGGATCCTTGGTTGCTCATGGGAGAAAGTTAGAAGTTACAGGTGAAAAGTGATTAGCTGGCCATCATTCCATCGCCTTCATGGCGGTGGTGATTTCAAGAAGTTCGGAGGTGATCGCGCCTTGGCGCAGCTTGTTGTATTCGAGGGTGAGTTCCTTGATGAACTTGTTGGCGTTGTCGGTGGCGGCTTTCATGGCGACCATGCGCGCCGAGTGTTCGGAGGCGCGGGCTTCGACGTGAGCCTGGAAAACCTCGTAATTGACGTAGAGCGGCAGGATGGCGGCGAACACTTCGGTGGCATCGGGCTCGAAGGTATAGTCGAGGAATGGATCCTGCTGGTGTTGTTCCACCGAGAAACCCTTGCCTACCGACTCGAAGGCCTGCTCCTGACCGGCGCGATGGCCTTGGATCGGCAACAGCGTGACTACCTCCGCCTCCTGGCGCAGCGTGTTAACAAAACTCGTGAAGGCGATGGACACCTTGTCATAGTGGCCGTCGAGAAACTGTTGGCTGATGAACTTGGCGATCGGCCGGGTTTGGGCGAAGGGCACCGGATCCTTGACGGTGAAATCCGCGATGACTTTGTTACCGAGCTTCTCGCAATAGATGCGCAGCTTGCGTCCGACGGTGACGAAATGGGCGTCCGGCGCGGTGAGCGCCTTGAGTTTGCGCGCGAGGTTGGTGTTGAGCGGGCCGCAGAGGCCCTTGTCGGTGGAGATCACCAGCACCAGCTCGCGGTTGCCCTCGCGCTGTTGGAGCAACGGGTGGGATTCCTCGGTGAAGTTGCGCCGGATATCAAACAACATCTGGGTGAGCTGCTGGGCGTAATCGCGGCCCGCCAGCGCCTGGTCCTGGGCCTTCTTCATCTTGGCCGACGCCACCAACTGCATCGCGCGGGTGATTTGCGCGGTGTTCTTGACCGACTTAATGCGTCGGCGGATGTCGCGGAGGTTGGCCATGGGGGTGAGGGTAAAAGTTGAAAGTTGAAAGCTGAAAGCTGAAAATGATGAGCGGCAGGTTGGCGGCTATCGGGAGTGGGTGGTGGTTTGTTCCCAATAACTTCTAACCCATAACGTCTAACATTATTTCCAGCTCTTCTTGAAATCCTCGACGGCCTGCCTGACGGCATCGACCATGGCGGCGTCCTTCTTGAGATCGGGCTTTTCGTTGCGAATTTTATCCAGCAGCTCGCCCTTGCGGGTGGTGAAGAACTCACCCAGGGCGGCTTGAAAGCGTTTGACCTCGGCCACCGCGACATCGTCGAAGTAGCCGTTCTGCATCGCAAACAGATAGATGGATTCCATCTCCATGGCCAGCGGGCTGTACTGGTTTTGCTTGAAGAGCTCCACGATTCGCGCTCCGCGCTCGAGTTTCTTCTTGGTCTGGGCGTCGAGGTCGGAACCGAACTGGGCGAAGGCCTGCAGCTCGCGGAACTGCGCCAGGTCGAGCTTGGTGGTGCCGGCGACGGACTTGATGGTCTTGGTCTGGGCGGCGGAGCCGACCCGCGACACCGACAGGCCGACGGAAATCGCGGGCCGCACACCCTGATAGAACAGGTCGGTTTCCAGATAGATCTGGCCGTCGGTGATGGAAATCACGTTGGTCGGGATGTAGGCCGAGACATCACCGGCCTGGGTTTCGATGATCGGCAGGGCGGTGAGAGAACCGCCTCCGGCCGCTGCGGACAGCCGTGCGGAACGTTCCAGCAGGCGGGAATGGAGGTAGAACACGTCGCCCGGATAGGCTTCACGGCCCGACGGGCGGCGCAGAATCAGCGACACCTGGCGGTAGGCGACGGCGTGCTTGGAGAGGTCGTCGAACACGATCAGGCAGTCCTGGCCCTTGTCCATCAGATACTCAGCGATGGCGCAACCGGCATAGGGCGCGATATACTGCATGGCCGCGGCGTCCGAGGCGGAGGCGGAAACGATGGTGGTGTATTCCATCGCGCCAGCGTCCTCGAGAATCTTGTGAATGCGCGCGACGTTGGAGAGCTTCTGGCCGATGGCCACATAGATGCAATAGAGCGGCTTGTGGTTCTGGAGCTTGCCCTGCTCGGCGGCCTTGTTTTGTTGGGCTTGGGAAATGATAGTGTCCACCGCGATGGTGGTCTTGCCGGTGGCGCGGTCGCCGATGATCAACTCGCGTTGGCCGCGACCAATTGGAATCATCGCGTCAATGGACATGATCCCGGTCTGGACGGGCACCGACACGGACTTGCGCTTGATGATGCCGGGCGCGATTTTTTCCATCGGATAGTGGGCAGCCGCCGCGATGGCGCCCTTGCCGTCGATGGGTTCGCCGAGCGCGTTGACGACCCGGCCTAACAGCGCCTCGCCTACCGGCACGGACAGCAGCTTGCCGGTGGTGCGGCACTCGGAGCCCTCCTTGACCGCGGCGTAGTCGCCCAGCAGCACGATGCCCACTTCGCTTTCCTCAAGGTTGAGGGCCATTCCGAAGACGTCGCCGCCGAAATCAACCATCTCGTTGAGCATGACGTCGGAGAGGCCTTCGACTTTGGCCACGCCGTCGCCGACCTGACGGACGGTGCCGACGTTGGATTTTTTGACGGCGGCGGTGATGCCGGCGATTTGTTGTTCGAGTTCCTGGAGGATGCTGCTCATTGGGGAAATTGGCTGGGGATCAGGGTGGGGTATTCAGCGAGAAGGGAAGCGGATTGAGATAGGAAGCGGATTAAAAGGCGTTGGCGAGGCGCTCGAGGCGGCCTTGGACTGAGCCGTCGAAAACGTCGTTGCCCACGCGGATGCGCAGCCCGCCGAGCAGCGCCGGTTGGATCTGGTATTGGGCGCTGAGGTCGGCACCGTAGGATGGCTCGAGGCTGGCAAGCACCCGCTGGCGGGTCGCGGCGTCGAGCTCCACGGCGCTTTCCACGGTCACCTGGCGGCGCTCGAGTTCGAGCCGGGTCAGGCGCTGGAGCGCGGCGAGCACGGCGCGGTAATCGCGCGGCTGGGATTCGATCAAGCGGGCCACCACCTGCCGCAGCTTCGCGTCATCGAGCCGGCTGCCGGTCTGGCAGAGCCCGAAGAGTCGGCGGGCGTTGGCGGCGGCGGTTTTGGAAATTTTCATGAGCAGTGCGATGAAATACCGGGCACTCAGCGTTCCACCTGGGCGAGCGCGTCGTCGTTGATGCGCTTCTGGTCGTCGGCCGTTAGAACCTTGCCCGTGACCTGAGCGGTGGTGGCGGCCACCAAGCGGCCGAACTCGCGCTTGAGCTCGAGGCTGAGGCGATCGCGGTCGGCTTTGGCGGCGGTTTCCGCCTTGGCTAGAATCTGATGGGCTTGGGAGATGGCCTCCTGAGCCTTTTGTTCGGTGAAGGCGGTGGCACCTTGCTTGGCTTCATTGATGAGGCGCACGGCATCCTCATTGGCCTTGGCGATGGCGGCGGCGGTGGTCACCTCGGATTGGGCGAGTTGTTGCTCGATGCGTTGGAGCTTGTCCTCGCCATCCGCAATCCGGCTGCGGCGTTGTTCGAGCATCGCCTGGATCGGCCCGAACGCGAATTTCTTCAACACCCAGATGACGATGAAGAAGTCGATCACCTGCGCGACGAAATACCATCCGCCCAGATCAAAGGTCTTCTGGATGGTTTCAAATGGGCCGACGTTCTCGGCAACGGTGGAGGCGAGCAAGGGGATCATGGCAAAGGGAAAAATCGAATGAAAGTGCCGCACGCGTCACCCGACGCGTGCGGCCGGTGAATCACTTGACGGCGAAGGCGGTAATCAGGAACACCCCTTCGATCAGGGCGGAGAAAATAATCGCCGCGACCAGAATCGGGGTGGCGGCACCCGGATTGCGGCCGGTGGCCTCAGCGGCCTTGGATCCGACAAGGCCAATGCCGAGACCGGCACCGAGAGCAGCGAGCGCGACGTGGAAGAATGGGAGTGTCATAATGTGGGATGGTTGGTGGTTGGTTGGTGGTTGGTTATGGTTTCAGCGGCACCCACGGTCAGGCCATGGTCAAACCGCAGAAAGTGTTAATGAGCCGCTTCGTCGCTATGAGTGCAGATGAGCTTGAGGAAGATAGCGCACAGCAGCATGAAAACGAGGGCCTGGATAAAGCCGACGAGCAGTTCCAGAAAGTAGAATGGCAGCGCCGGCAGGAAGGCCAGCGGCTTGGGCACCAGCTCCATGACGGTCTCGAGGGTTTGCTCGCCGCCGTAGATGTTTCCAAACAGACGGAAGGTCAGGGCCACCGGCCGGATGGCGATGGAGATGACTTCCAGCACCCCCACAAACAGGAACACCGGCACCATGAAGATGAGCATCACGCCGTGAAATTCGCCTTGCGGCGCGAAGAGGTGGGCCAGAAACCCCTTGAGGCCGTTCTCGCTGATCGCCCAGTAAAACCACAACAACGCGAAGGTCACGGCCATCGCCGCGGTCATGTTGAGGTCGGCATTGCCACCACGCAGCAGCGGCAGAAACCCCTGGTGGCCCTGGCTGTCGAGTGTGTGCCACCCGATCGTGCCCACCCCCGGAATCAAGCCGATGAAGTTATTGACCAGAATCAGGATGAAGACCGAGCCATGAAACCAGAACACCCGTTGGTTGAGGCGCGGCCCAAGCAACCCGCCGAGGAAATCATACAACGACTCGACGGTCCACTCGGCGAAGTTCTGGAATCCGCCCGGCAGCAACGCCATTTTGCGGGTGGCTGCCTGGCAGAATAGCACAATCAGGCCCACCGCCAGCCATACCATCAACATGGAGTTAGTGATAGGCAGCGAGTCCAACAGCCGCTGGGCATGTAAGGGCAGACCCTCGCTCTCACCCTCGCTGGACGCCAGAACTGGCGCCAGGCAGGAGAGCCAAGCCATTAGAGTGAGGGAGATCGTGCGTCGGATCATGAAAAAAAGACTGCCCGCAGGCGGAGGCGCGGACTATAGTGACCATCGGAAATGCCGCAAGGTTAAATCTGAAAAAAATCGTGGCGATTCGGTTATTTGAAATGAGTTGGCCTTCGCGCAGGTGTGGAGCGCCCACGCCAAGGTTGGCCAGCACAAACGGACCCGGCAAAAAATATCCATGGGATTCCTGGGATTTACGCTTGCCAACCCCATACCCGAGCCGCACAAGCTTCCGTTGCCATGAATAAAGCTGAACTTATTGAAACCATCCAAGCCGCCCTCGGAAAAGACGCCACCAAACGCTCCGCGGACGAAGCGCTTGACGCCGTTTTGTCCTCCATCGCCACAGGCGTGAAAAAAGACAAGAAGGTCCAAATCATCGGATTCGGCACCTTTGAGGTCAAGAAACGCGCGGCCCGTATTGGTCGCAACCCGAAAACCGGAGAATCCATGAAGATCGCCGCATCCCAGTCGGTCGGCTTCAAGCCCTCCTCGGTGCTCAAGGCCACGCTCTGATTGTCGGGAGACTCCAATCCCCCAGCCCTAAAACCAAAAAACCCCCGACCATTCACGGTCGGGGGTTTCTTGTGATCAATCCGCGGTCTGGCCGCCTCATTGCCAGTGCTGGAGCGCCGGGCGTGTCGATGGCAAAGGGTTCTGTGGACATCGTGAGCTGGATCTACTAAGTCTGCTGCGGCAACGCCATTCCACAGTCCATGAAACCACGCATCACTCTCGCCGAAACCCGCTTACCCGATGGCAACACGCTCACCCTCCAGGAGCATGACGGGCGCAAATCCCTGCTCATCCACGGCCAGCAAATCTGCGGCCCGGCCACCCGCGCAGCCGAAGAGGAACTCGCCCGGCTCGCCAGCGCGCCGTTCCGGCCCGCCCGCCAACCCAAAATCTGGTTGGTCGGCCTCGGCCTCGGCCACGCGCTGGCCACCGTCGCGGCCGAGCTCCGGCAGAAGCGTGCCACCTTCATCGTCGCCGAACCGCTCGCCGCAATCGCCGAGTGGCACCGCCAGCATCTGCCTGATAGTCCGCTGCTCAGCGACAGTCGGGTGGTGCTGGAGACGGATTGCGGGCCGGCGGCGCTGATCCGCCAGGCCGGGTTGCTCCACGCCATTTTGCTGCATCTCGACGCCTCTCCCACCGGCCCGCGCAACCGCCCGTGGGTGGACGAGCGACGCTGGGTTTCGGCCGCCTACGAAGCGTTGCAAGCCGGCGGATTGCTGGCCATTGCGGGATCGCGCCCGGTGGCCAATCTCACGCGGCGGCTCCAGGGCTCAGGTTTCGAGGTGGCGGAATTCACCGTGCCGGCCTCGTCGGACGCGAAGAAAACCCGCTTGCTGCCCATCTGGCTGGCGCGCAAAGGTCAAGCTGCCGAGTGATGCCCTCTCTCAAAATCAAGGTGACAGCTTGGCCGGGTGGCGAAGCTGCGACCGAGGCATCGGGCCGTGCCCTTATTTCCGATTGATCATTGATCCTCCCGACTCACTTGGCCGTTTGGCTACTGAGCGCAGCGAGATGGCCTGACTGACTGCAATCCAATTCATCTCAGGCAAATCACAGGGATTTAACGGATGATTCAAGAGTGATGAAGATGGAGCCCCCAGCCCGGTGAGTGGGCCTGAAGTCTGATAGAACACAGAAAGATTCTCCGTGAAATCCGTCCAATCCGTGGTAAAACGAACCGTCCTGCCGTCCTGCCGTTTTGTATTTTCATATGTAGATTGATGACTTACAGCCTTGAAGAACCGGCACCGTAAGCAAGCCAACTGCCTACTTCACCGGGGTTTCGGGCGGGGAGGGTTCCCTGCCGCCCCGGTTGCCGCGCTGCGGGCGGAAGGCCTTGAATTCTTCGAGCGTCACCTTGCCGTCTGCATTCGCGGCCATCTTGTGGAAGATTTCCTCGGCCTTGGAGGGGTTGCGCTGGGCCAGCGGGCCGGCCTTGAACTCGTCGAGGCTCAGCACGCCGTCGCCGTTGGTATCGAGTTTCTTGAAGATGTCATCGGGGTTCCATGCGTGCCGGAAGGCCTTGAATTCCTCCAGGGTCACCTTGCCGTCGGCATTGGCATCCATCTTGTGGAAGACGGCCTCGGATTTGGCGGGGTTTTCCTGGGCCAGCGGGCCGGCCTTGAACTCGTCGAGGCTCAGCACGCCGTCGCCGTTGGTATCGAGTTTCTTGAAGGCTTGCTCGGGATTCCAATCGGGGCGGAAGGCCTTGAATTCCTCCAGGGTCACCTTGCCGTCGGCTTGCACATCCATCTTGTGGTAGATTTCCTCGGCCTTGGCCGCATCCCGCTGGCCCAAGGGCGAGGCCTTGAACTCGTCGAGGCTCAGCACGCCGTCGCCGTTGGTGTCGAGCTTCTTGAAAAGTTGCCCGGGGCTTGGGCGCCTGCCGGGGCCCGCGTGGGATTCGTTGGGTGGGGCTTGGGCGAACGCAGCTGAGGCGGCGAATGCCAGCGCGCCGAGGCTAACAAGGGTGGTTTTCATGGTGGTGATGAATTGAATTTGGCCCGCGGTGGACACAGGCCAATGCGCAACATGAGGAAGAACGCCACAAGCCGGGGAAGGTTGCTCTCAATCTTGACAAAATGGCCGGCGACCCCATCGCGGTTCGCGAACTTCATCCCTCGAAGCACCCACCGTCGGAACCGGGTGTGGGACAAAAAAATCACGGAGCGGCGCAATCCGTCCGCCGTGAGGATGAAATGACGATGGGATTGCCATATTGGCTGTAAATCGGCTCACCATCCGCTTGGGCGGACGGATTCCGCCCCTCCTTGAGTGCCCACGGCAGACTCGTCATGTCTAGGATGACTTTTTTGTCCGGCACCCCTCTCAACCTGCCCGCGACGAATTGGCTTGGTTTTATCCGGTCAAATCGCCATCAGGACGGTGGATTTCGTGGGCCTGCCCAACGCACCTCACACCTGCCTCTCCAATGAAGAACGATGACCCCCATCTGCCGGCGCCAGATTCCCGCAGTGACGATCACAGTCTGCCGGAATCCTATCAAACCGTGTCCGTGCCGCATGCCAAGGCCGGTTTCTGGCGGCAATGGCTGGCGTTCTCGGGGCCAGCCATTCTCATCAGCGTGGGCTACATGGACCCCGGCAACTGGGGCACCGACCTCGCCGCCGGCGCCCAGTTCAAATTCGGCCTGCTCTGGGTCGTGGCCATGGCCAGCTTCATGGGCGTGATCCTGCAGGTGCTCTCGGCCCGCCTCGGGGTGGCCACCGGCAAGGACCTGGCGCAATGCAGCCGGGATTTTTACCCGCGCTGGATGCGCTGGCCCAACTGGATCACCATGGAAATTGCGGTGGTCGCCACCGACTTGGCCGAGGCGCTGGGCAGCGCGGTGGCCTTGAATCTGTTGTTCCACATTCCGATTCAGTGGGCGATAGTCATCACCGCCTTTGACGTGCTGCTGCTGCTCTCGCTGCAGGGCATGGGCATGCGCATGATCGAAGCCGTGGTGACCGTCTTCGTGCTGACCATCGGGGTCTGCTATGGCATCGAGATTTTCGTCTTACCCCAGACCCAGCCGGCGTTTGCGGAAATGGCCGTGGCGCTGGTGCGCCCGGACCTGCGCCACGCCGGGATGATGGTGGTGGCCATCGGCATCATTGGCGCGACAGTTATGCCGCACAATTTATTCCTGCATTCGGCGTTGGTTCAGTCGCGCAAGTTCGGCCGCGATGAAAATTCGATGCGCACCGCCATCAAGTTCAACACCGTGGACGCCGCCGTCGCGCTGACCATCGCGTTCTTCGTCAACGCGGGCATCCTGGTGCTCGCGGCGACGGTTTTCTACGGCAAGCAAAGCGTGGTGGTGGCCGGCGGGCAGGTCGTGACCTTCACGCCCGAGAGCGACTGGATTCGTATCGCGCACCTGACATTGGCCCCGTTGCTGGGCACAACGGCGGCGAGCACGCTTTTTGCCGTGGCGCTGCTGGCCAGCGGCCAGAGCAGCACCATCACCGGCACCCTGGCCGGGCAGGTGGTCATGGAGGGCTTCATGAACTGGCGCATTCGCCCGTGGTTGCGGCGGATGATTTCACGCCTGTTAGCCGTGGTGCCCGCTATTGTCATCGTCAGCGTGCGCGGCAGCGGCGGCATCACCGACCTGCTGAATTTGAGCCAGGTGCTGCTCTGCATGATCCTGCCGGTTGCGATGTTTCCATTGCTGCAGTTCACCTCGTCGCGCAAAATCATGGGCCAGTGGCGCAACGGTTGGTTCCTGTTGCTTCTGGGCTGGAGCAGCGCCATTTTGATCACCGCGATGGATCTTTACAGCCTGCCCGAATCGCTCAAGGAAGCTTGGCGCATCATCGTCGGCCACTAACGGCTAACCGCCAAAACCCCACCCGCATTCCCATGTATCAAAACATCCTCGTCGCCCTCGAAAACGGCCCCGCCGATGAGACCATTCTGCCCCACGTCGCGGAACTCGCCCAACACTTCGGCTCCCACCTGCTACTGCTGCATGTGGCCGATGGCTGGGCGGCGCGCAACTTCAACCAACTCGAACTCGCCGAGTCCGAGGAGATGAAGGATGACCGCGCCTATCTGGAAAAAACCGCCGCCGCCCTGCGCGCACGCAACCTATCCGTCACCACCCACCTGGCGCTTGGCAACCCGCCCACCGAGATCCTCAAATTCGCCGCCGAGTCCAACTGCGACCTGATCGCCGTGACCAGCCATGGCCACCGCTTCCTGGGTGATCTGTTTCACGGCAGTACCATCACCCAGGTCCGCCACCACACCCACATCCCGCTGCTCGTCCTGCGCGCCAAGAAAATCTAACTGGTTGTTAGCCGGTAGCCGCATTCGTGAGAATGCGCGGTGGCGGGAATGCCTGCTGCGTGCGGTCACCCGCGCGATTCTCCTCGACCGGCCGGCCACCACACAGGGCCTGCTTGTCAAGATTTGCACACGGGTCCCGATTCCAATTTTCAAAGAGTCCGCCTGAAGGCGGTACTACATACCTCCCCGAGAAACGTCGCTTCCAGCGTAAGTCGCCCCGCCTTCAGGCGGACTCTGAATCAACCCAGCCCGCTCCAAATCCGCATGCAATTCAGCGCCATTCCACACGGGTGTCCCGCTTTCTCTGCACCCTCTCAATTCTCTGTCATCTTGGGATGATGCCAGAAAACGAACTTGCAGTAATGTTGAAATGCGGCACCTGACTCCATTGAGTGGATTGATAGACACATCTCGAACACTCGATGGAACAACGGAGTACCCTCTTCCAACGGATTCTTTATCCTGTCAGCGATCTCCTTCTCAACTCTCTTCACCTCTTCCTTCTGTTTGAGTTGATAGAGTAGTTCCAGATCGAGAAATCCTTTCTGGTGAAAATCTCTGAGTAGGATGTTCGAGATTCTCTACTGCTAGGAATTTGCTTTTGAGGTGAGGGCCGTTGCAGGAGACGGAGGCCGGACCGAAGGGCGGGGAAAAAGGGGTTGATGGTCAAGATAATGTCGTTGTCGGTGTGGCCGAGACGGTAATCCGTGGCCAAGTAAGCCCGGATCTTGTCAGGGTAGATTTGCGTGGTTTCAGACATGAATGAAATTAACTTCAGAAAAAATTCGGAATTCTTAATTGATATTTCTTGATGTTAAAGGCTAGGGGTCAGTCCTTTAAAATCGCAATTATGTTTGATAGACCGAATGTCCAGCCATCTCGTTCACTTTCCTGCCTTAGCGCATTCCGCGTCCAGCGCCCGCTCGTGTGCCGCCAGAGTGCGCCGCTC
>Ga0209499_1000130_pt1 | contig 54631 bp, 50 predicted proteins | sample C_130208_EF_Meta_FD_187306 | JGI IMG/M metagenome (GOLD analysis project Ga0209499, IMG submission 187306) | Freshwater microbial communities from Lake Croche, Canada to study carbon cycling - C_130208_EF_MetaG (SPAdes) (version 2) | ecosystem: Environmental > Aquatic > Freshwater > Lake...
AATCCAGATAATGCAGATAGAGGCCCTAATCGTCTCTTCAAGCTGAGTCCTAAGAACTACCCTGAGCTTAACGAGGATCTCATTGTAACAGGATGTCATTCCATCCTAGTAGACAAGCTAGAGCCCGAGCAGAAGGCAATGCATCTCCAGTTAATGAAAAATCTCTACATGACAACTGGTAAGTTCCGTCTAATGGCATTCATTGATGAGAAGGCCGAGCCTTACCTAAGTCCTGGAGACCATGAAATCTGGCATTTTGCCCTAGAAAATGAGGAAGTTGTCTGCAATTATGGTGTCTACGCTAATGGAGGACTTTTAGTAGAGACTGCTAGTATTAAAAATATGAGGGAGCGCTCTGGCCTAGTGCTCATTGAATAAGGCTTTAGTCACAGGCTTTAGTCACAGGCTTTAGTCACAGATCGTGTATCATATGAATGGAAATTATAATACCCATTATGGGTCTTATAAAATCCAAGTCGCTCATACCATCCATATAACTCTCGGCGCTCAGGAAATAAGTGAATACTGCGCCTATGCATCTTAATTTCTTCTAGAAATTCATTAACAATCGCCGTGCCAATACCCTTTCCTCTATATGCAGGATCTAATGCAATATAATCTACATAGAGATTGTCTTTATTCTTTCTGTGATACGATGTTATAATGAAACCAATGAAGTTCTTAGACGATGGATCAAGAAATGCATAACTTTCGCTCTTAGATCTATAATGCCAAGAAATATTCAAGGAATTTGTAGTGAATACCTTAGGGTCAAATGTCTCTTTAAACAAGGCCCTGACGGCACGATAATGCTTCTTATCTAAGGGTTCGTGCATTTAATTGGTATTATTATTAAAAGTATTCAGGGAGACCATTGTATTCAATTTTTTGCTGAGTTTTTTCAGCCTGAGTAGCCTGGGTGGCCTGGGTCTGCTTTAACTTCTCCAAATACAATATTGCATCCATGAGTTCTTCTTGGGTGTGCTGAATCCAATCTTTCACTGAAAGGTCAGTGCGATCTAGGGTAACACCATACTTCTGCTTACCCAGAGCAGATCGCTGTAAAAACTTCTGAACTACAGAATCAACAATGGAATCCCCTGAGCTCATATGCCGATGAACATACGTGATAGTAAGTCAATTTTTATGTAGATATGTATGTGCCTAATGCACCTAAGAAAGTAACATACTGATTGGAATCTGAATAGGCACCAGGTGGACTTCTGGCTTATCGCCATATAGATGAGGAGAAGGCTCAAGTTTACCAATTACATGATCAGTAATAACCTGCCTCACCTCATCCTCTCTAGGAGGCATCTTGTAGACCTGGAGAAATCGTGGAGTCTTCATTTGAGCTGAAGTTAACATAACAGCATAGAACTGCTTAACGGCGGTGCAAGATTTAGAGCACATCTACTATTATAATATAAGACGGCCTTAAGGCTGGCTTTCTGGCTTTCTGGCTTTCTGGCTTTCTGGCTTTCTGGCTTTCTGGCTTTCTGGATTCTAGTTTTTGCCGGTTTTTTCCAAAAAGCCGCGTCTAAAGCCTTCTCTAAAAAAGACATTAGGAACGGAGAAGGATGAACGTTAGTATCCAGGAAATGCAGTCAGCTGCTTCCAATATGGGCTCTATGGACCAAATAAATGTTTCTTCCGAAATCGGGAATGTAATTGAAGTAACCGAACTCAGTGATGATCTCGGCCTGAATCTTCTGGCAAATCAGAATCGCTCCAAACCCGAAGGAACGCAGAGTTTCGGCTCAGCACCCATCCGGCTTTCAGTTTCAGATGATATGAAGCCAATCCAATTTGATACCCTTGAGCCAATTGATCTTAATAACTTCGGGAATACCTTTGGCAATATGACTGATTCAAGCTCTGCTTCATCTAGTAACACCCTACCTCAAATCAGTATCTCCAAGGAATCAAGTCCTTATAATAACTATCAATCTAGTTCATCTCCTTCTATTTCTCTAACACCAGCTCCTCCTCGCGACTTAGAGAAGGAGAGGCAGGATAAGATTGAGTATTTGAATAAGCTACAGCGACTTGAATCTAAGGGTTATCCCGTGAGCAAGCGTTTCACGATGGACAATTCTTTCGAGGAAATCAAGCAGGAATATACTAGACTTGTTGATGCCAGAAATCTGGAAGGCTCTCTCAGGTTCCAGCGTCAGATGCTCATGGGTGCAATCACTGGTCTCGAGTGGATGAATGACAAGTTCGACCCTTTTGATATTAAGCTTGAGGGATGGTCTGAATCTGTTCACACAAATGTGGAGGATTTCGATGAGATCTTTGAGGAGCTATATGACAAATACAAGGACCGTGGTAAGATGGCACCTGAGATGCGCCTCATGATGGCCGTCGCTGGAAGTGGATTCATGTGTCACGTGTCTAATTCCTTCTTCAGGCAGAAGATGCCAACAATGGACGATGTCTTGAAGAGCAATCCAATGCTGGCTAAGCAGATGGCCCAGGCAGCGGCGGCCCAGGCTGGTCCTGGATTCGGGAATTTCATGGGAATGGCAATGGGGATGCCTGGCATGCAAGGTATGCCAGGCGCACAAGGAATGGGAGGCGGCGGGCCACCAAATATGCCAGCATCCGCAATGGCCATGGATCCTCCTGGGCCAACCGGTGGATTCTTCGGCTCTAGTGGTAGATCTGCAGCTAATCCAAGCCAGATGTCCTCTAGTGGAAGCGTAGACCCTGGTCAGAGACGTGAGATGAAGGGACCCTCTGGCGTTGATGACATTCTGAGAACCTTTGAGGATGTCCGCAAAGCCGAAATGGATTCTATCGGTGTTCGCACAATGCCTGTGAATGTGACAATGCCCACACAGCAGCAGCCGGCAATGGTAGCAGTCTCTGAGCTCCAGAGTGTAGCCAGCGACGAGTATAGCCAGGCAGATTCTACAAGATCTGGAATAAATAGGCGCAGAGCAGGACGCAGGCCTGCACCGGTTGGCTCTACGGTGAGCTTGGATGTATAGTTTTTTTTAAAAAAGTGTGCAAAAATTTGATTATAATCTAAAATGTGTGCTTAGTAAGCCCATATTTTACCTATGCTACCGCAACTACCAGAGAAATGGGTCTTCGGAGAAAAGGTCCCTTTTCAAGAAAGCAATACCATTGAATTAAAGCGAGTCTCCATATTCACAGGCCTTTTCAACCTAAAATCTATTCGTGACTCTGGACTCCCTAAATATAAGGAAACCATTCATGCATTTCTCAATGGTGTCGGCGGATATCTAATTATGGGAGTCCTAGATAACGGAACAATTGCAGGAGGTGAAAATCTGACTCCAGATTTCCTAGATAAATTTAACCTCTGGATAGATTCGTGTTATGGAAGTTTTACTTGTAAAGACGGAGGACCCATTGACCCTTCCGTAATACAAATGAAAATACATACATTTCCTGTGCAGGAATTACCTGATAATAGCCCTTCAACTCATATTCTAGTAGTAGAAGTAATTAACAAGGGAGTGCCACTCAACATAATGAACCGCTCTGGTGCTATAATTTACAGACTCAATGCCAGTAATTACAAGATGATTACTGAGCCCGTATATAAGAAACGTGATGTCAAGGGAATGATTCAATCGATACAAGTCCACATGCAACAGATAATAGATGAGAAACACCGAGCCCTAGAGAGTATTCAGGATAAACATATGGATGAAATTAAAGCCATCGTAAAACGAGAAAGTAATATTACTCGTGATTACGTGGAGAAAATTAGCGAAAGTCTCTACGAGAAATATAAGATTGACCAAGAGCAAAATCTATGTGGAAAGATAATGCGATTTATTGGCCTTGCAACTAAATTCTGACTAGTGAGAGGACTACGATATTTCTCTCAATACCATCCTTCCCTGGATGTCGCTTAGTCACCTTGTCCTTGATAGCATATTGACCATACCATGACCATATGTTTTTCTTACCATCCTTTTTCACTCTGTATAAATAAATATTCTCAGTTTTCTCCGGATTTAGCAAGGGTTCATTATGCCTTTTTTCAGACTCATCCTGATCCCCATCATGACCAAATAGTGTATACTTTACATTATTCGGGTCACTCAAATCGTCATCATAGTAATCTGTTCCATCAACCGATCTTAGAATTGCAGTTTTCTTATCTTTCCTTATATTAATACCTTCTGTAGTAAAAGCCTTGCAACCAGTTTGCTGAAGAATATAATCATTGAGGCCAAAAGGACCAAGCCAAGTAGTGAATTCCATTTGTGCTTATATGCTTTATGTCGTGAGGACCAGGGAGTTCAATTTTTAGCTTTTAGCCTTTAGCTTTTATACTCAAAGTAGAAACTAATTGCGTCTACTCTTATTTCTACGCCTTGTTTTCCTCTTGTATCCACCTCTAAAAAACCCTTTTTTAGGTGGAAGATGCGGCCCTGTTTCTAGAGGGATGAGGGGGTTATTTAAAGCTTGTTCATTCGCATATTTATTTATAAAACGATATTCTACAAAGTCATCCCGTCCACATAAACTAAATATTTCATCTATAATAGTATCGGTTTGAATCATTTCTAGAAGCATTTTATTATCATATTGATAAATATCACTAGGAATTTGTATAGAAAAATACCTCTTAAATTCATCAGTTTCTGCATCCCGTTTTATTAACAAACCACCTACTATTTTAAATACCATATTCTTGATATCAAACGTATATTTTTCTTTAGCTTCTTGTTCAGGGATAGGCTCTGCTTCGCCAAAATCAATTAATTTACATCTTGCATTTCTACCATGACCTATAACAAATATATTATTTTCATGTGAATCATAATGTAAATATCCTGCCGAATTTACAGCATCAATTGCCTGTTTAGCTGAGCAAATTATAGCAAGATAATTTATTAACCTTTCTTTTTTTTCCTTACCAGATTCTTTAATTTCCTTACCAGATTCTTTAATTTCTGCAAATGCCTCTTTTACTGTCATTCCCTCAGGTCCTTCAAATATTAAATACGAATATGCTAATTCTGGATCAATAATGTTTTTTAACGTATCCTTATTTAAGAAAAAGTTCTTCTTTTTCTTTTCTTCTTTTTCTTTTATATCACCTTTGTTTATTAGTTCTTCTGATAGTACTCTAGCACCCATTAAATTAGATATACTATCTGGAACTGAGGCTGTTAATATATTTGATATTTCTATCTCTTGGATGGCTTTCTTCATATTTCCTAGAAAATCTTTATTAAAGTGAGTAGGAATAATCTGTTTAACATAATATTCTGTATTCGCTACATTTACATTAGCAACCTTGTATACAGTCCCATATACACCTTTTAGTTTAGATGAATTCTTACTTGTATTTTTTGCTTTCCATGCATTAATAATACGGTCGACAAATTCAGGTTGACCGTAGTATACAAAATTGCCTTGTTTATTTTTAGGAAGCGCCATATCTATTTTGTAGATTCAAAAAAGTGCGCAACGCAAAAGAGGACTAAAAAGCTTAAAGCTTATTTTTTAGTCTCTAAAATCCGAGCCGCAGGACAAAATGCATAAAATGGCTCCCTATCCTCTTTCTTCATATACCAGGTATTATGAGCCCCGAAACTTCTTTTTAAAAAGGAATCCTGGGTGCAAAAATTCGCCAGAACTTCTGCACTCTCAGGCTTATTTGAAGACTCTTCAACGCAATTAGAGAAAAACACATCCTCAGGATAATCCGCCGCGATTCCAGGGTATTTCCTAATGCATTGTTTCTGAAAGGAATTCTTTCTGAAACTCAGACCACCAATCCCATAAAATGAATTACCCTTAGAATACTCCTTTCCCCATATATCTTTCTTATTCCCAATTGCACCAGCATACGATCCACATCCAATATAATCATATTTCATGAAATCCTTAACCTTGAACTCAGATGCCGAGCATAAGACAGCATCCGTCTGAAATACCAAAATATTCTCAGCCTTCACTTGTTCCCAGAATTCTAGACTCTTAAATAATGCATTATATCCATCGCCGTCTAGGCTATCTGTATTAAGTGGAATCAAGTAGACTCTGCGCCCTTTTATCCCAGCAGTAGCAGCTTGTGCAAATGCGCTTGCAGATTTGCCATGAAAGACATAGAGATCCCAACTCTTACACATATTCTTGTCAAAATTCTCACAGACATATTGTAAATGCTCATGTTTCCTCGGCTCCACAATGACTAGAGCTTTACTATCAAAAAAGCCGGAATAGAACCACGTGTAGAATAGAATTATAATAAAAATAACTCCTATTATAATTTTATTATCATCTAACCACCATAACCAGGAGGTCATATCTACTTATTGTCCCCATAATCCTCGCATAACCTTGCTATATTGATCATGTGATTTCAAGCCAAATTTAGTATTTACCTCAGCCGGCTCTTGCTTTACTTCTAATTTAGACGCCTTATCTTGTAGTGACTTCAGAATTGCAGTTTCCTCTTGAGTTAATCCAAGAGTTTGAGCTGCACCCTTTGTCTTGCAAGTTGCATTGTTAATACCACCCTTTCCAAGAATACAGAGACTACTATTTTCATTGAATAAATAACCAACACAGAGAATCACAATGAGAGCCATCCAGGCTGCTGTAATTATATTTCTGGTTGCCAGGAAAAATATAACAAAAATAATTATACGACGAAACCATGGTTGATTTAGGAATTTTTCTTGTTCCTTAGAAATTTCCATCGGTAGAAAACGACCACCCAAGTTAATTAAGAAAATTGCAACTGCAAGTGAATAGGGAGATGATGCAATTTTTGTTAAAGATGCTTCAAATGGCCCACTTGGTGGGGGCATAGCTGGCGGTGGACCAGAGAAACTCATCTAACTGCTTTTATCAATATAATTTTAGAACTTGATCTAAGATTTAAGATATTTGTATCATATTTGCAATATACATTGAAACGGCTAACCCTGTCAAAAGGCCAATACGAGGGCACCATTCTGCTCCCAGCCAAACTGAAAAAAGTAGTGCAAATCTCCATAGTGGAGACTCCCATAGTGCAACCATTGTTGATGGATATGCCATCCGGAGAGCTAAGCTTTCAAATACATTCCATCCTAAAAGTGTTAAAATCATAGCAATGCGCATACCCATATCTAAAAATCCACTTGGTTCACTTGAAACCCCTTCCATCTTACTTTATATACCGTTATTTCTTTTATTAGGTGCACAGCAGTTAATAAAAGAAATAAGATACGTAGTTTGAATTATGACATATTTCTATTTATAAAAGGCGAAAGGTGGTGCATTATTTGTGCGAAGAAGATGAACTATCTGACGGCATTGAAGCAGTAGACATTGATGATGAAGAAGAGCGTATATCACTATCCTTTGATGAAGATGTAGTAACCCTGTCTGACGATATTGCTAGAGGACTTTCACCAAGAATTCGCTCAATAAACCATCTATGAGAATTTGAAATGAATTTAGTTGAACTGTCGCCACTGTCGCTTGTATCAGAAAATCCCTCTGATGAATCTGGTTTCTGTAGCCGTGCAAAAATTATGAGGGATACGGTTGCCGCCAAAAGTCCAGTGGGCCAATCTATTAGGACTGCAATAAGGAAAGGTAGTATAAAAAATAACGATCTGCCTAGTGTATTATCAAGAATTTCAAGAGACTTCCGGGGGGCAATTTCAACAAAGGAGCCTAATACAAGTAATCCTGCAACTGATATAATTGTAAGTGGCCATTGAAGAACTGAATGGGTGTTTGTTATCCATGACAAGATACTCATATCAATTTCTGGCTGAGTCTCACTAGTCCCAGTCGCCTTTGGCGATGTAGCAGCGCTATTAGCCTTCGGCGATGTAGCAGGAGTTTTAGCTTCGCTTAGAGCCATTCTGTTAGAACACCAAAGTTTTTAATCAGATAAAAAGACATAGGTGGAACTTAGATGGAGTTCGCCTCTATAGAGGATGCATTTCCACAGGATGCATTTCCACAATCAGAAAAATCCAAAGAAAAACGGCGTCATAAGAAAAAAGAAGGATTTCAAGCTTATGAACTACCTCCAACTGATGCAGATCGTCCGGCTGTAAAAAGAATGCTTGAAATTCCACCAATAAATACCATACCAAGCGAAGAAGACGAATATCTTGATGAAAGCAGTAAACAATTGAAAAAAGCAACCGTGAATAATTCTTTACCTCCACCAAGATCAAGTTTTACTCAGAACTCATCTACACCTAGCTTTTTTGGTGCAGAACCATTTTCCAATCCCAGCGAGGATATGCATGCTATATATAACAGTAATACACATAAACAAAGTGGGTATATGCTTGAAGCAGACTTTACAAAGTCATTTGAAGAATCTGGATTTGGAAAATCAGCAGGGAAAATGGTGCCTACCCCTGAACTCCGGCAACGCTGGAAACCCCTATCAGCAGAACGTATAGATTCTTCATTTACTAATGATTCTAAGGGTCACTTTGAAGGACTTTCAAGCCACGATATTTTAGCAATGCGTTCAAAAATAGACACACTCATGGCACGTCTAGATGATTTGGAAAGTAGAGCAGAGGGTGCAAATCCACAGCTTGAAATGCTTTCTTTTATCATGACGGGGCTGTTCTTGATGTTTGCTCTTGACTTGACTGTGAAAAAACTAGCCCGCTAGCTTTTAACCTTCGGTGAAGAAACTAGCCCGCTAGCTTTTAACCTTCGGTGAAGAAACTTAATAAGATACTTAAATATTTCACATTATTTACTACAAGTAAAATTTGTGAATATATTACTCTAAATCAAAGAAAAATAATTGAAAAAGCCTCCCATTTTCCTTAGTATTACCAAAATAAACTGGTGCAGCATGAATAAGTTGTGCATCGAATAATACTAATCTATTATACACATTGCCTACGGTATCTACTGATTCAAACTGGGTGGAATCATAAAATCCATTCTGAAATACAATCGAATGATCCTCAGTAGAAACCTTCATTTTTTTCGTATGTCTTGATCTAAAAAACTGAGTCCCTGATTGAATTGGTGCATCAGGTGTTAGAAAAAGAACACCTGCATATTGCTGCGAATCCTTATGATATACAGCTAAATCTTCTGCTATACAATACTGAAAGCACCCATTTGTTCCATATTTATCCCAGGTACTTATTTTTCTTCCAATTAATGCTTCAAATCGCTCCTTTAATCCATCAAATCTAAAAACAGATGAACGTTTACCCTTATGTCTCTTTAAATCAGGGTAAAACCCTTGTTTTAATGCAAAATCTCGTATCTTATCTGGTTCAGTATAAAAATTATCAACAACTATAAAAGTAGGTAGATTCGTGTTTATTAAAGCTATGGGCTCTTCAATTAAAAAAATAGTTATCCATTCATCATTAATATTCATTTGTAGTTCTCCATTTCTTTCATTATGTGACCAACCACACATGGTAAGTTCTAAATTATTATAGCATTTAACAACATCAAGTCTTTCTTCTATATTTATTTCTTTAATTACGTCATTACTCTTAAATCGCAATGGCCTTACAAATTCTGTAGTATGAAAACACCACCCTTTATTATTATTATCCATATACCCCTTTATATTCTTATGTATAGTTTCATGCATCAAATAATTAATTAATATACTATATTTTTAAGTAGTTAGATAAAGTGCGCAAATTATCAATATATTATTGATATTCGTATAATAAATGCAGAATATCTTTTTCATTTCTCCTGAGAAACCCGTTACATACCCGGTGATCGATAAACATTATGAATGGTATCCTATTCATAATAAGTTATCATTTGAAGAATTCTCTGAACTCTGGCATAAGAAACAACCATATGCCATTTATTCTTACGGCGACATGTCACAATGGAATTATCTTTCTCACATTTTCAATGTGCGCAAGCGATGGGTTCAATTACAAAGTTTGCCAAAGGAAATTGATGTTATACCTAATGTATTTTCGGCAATGATGGGTCATAGATTTGACTCTGATCATCCCCTAATCTCAGTTATCACTTCCACTTTTCACAGTAAAGAAAAAATTATGAGGCCATGGAATAGTCTAAAATCACAAACTTACACCAATTGGGAATGGGTTGTCTGGGATGATTCCAAGGATAACCTGACATACGGTGATTTGCTAGAAATGAAAAAGAAAGATCTGAGAATGCGAGTCTATAAAGCACCTGAGCCTAATGGATCAATTGGAGAAATGAAGCGCCTAGCTGCAGGAGTTTCATATGGCTCATTTATCCTTGAATTAGATCATGATGATGAACTACATCCTGAGCTATTCCAATGGTTAATTGATGCATCAAAGAAATATACCGAAGCCAATTTTTTCTACTGTAGTAATGCTGAATTATTTGAGAAATCACTAAAATCACATTCTTATGGAGATTTTTTTGCATATGGTTACGGATCAAATATTAATGTTTGGTCAGAAAAATACAATCAATGGATAACACAGCATGATAATGGCCCTGTAAATGCAGTTACAATTAGACATCTAATTGGCCTACCAAATCATGTAAGAGTATGGAGGACATCATTTTATGATAAGATTGGCAAACATAATCCCAGACTAACTGTATCTGATGACTACGACCTACTAGTAAGAACTTATATCCATGGAAAATTATGTCATATCAGAAAATGCGGATATTTCCAGTATAGAAATGAAGATGGTAATTTTACCTTTATTCGTAATAGTCTAATTCAACATAATGTAAAACACCTTTACGAACATTATAAATCACAACTTCCAATGATTCCAGAAGGTCATGTATTCCAGCCCTATTGGAAAAGCGATGAAGGTCAATACCCAATTACATATTTAACATATGATCCAGAACCACATGAGTATTCAATTATAATGCTGGATGCTAACAAGGAGAAGATTGAACATATAATGAACCTTGGTATTTCATTCCATATATATATTGTAGGCCCATGTCCAGAAATACCAGTTGAATGGCGGAAAAAAGTGAGCTGGTGGTGCCTCGGCACAGAAGATAATAGCCAAAAGATCCGTTATATTAAGCGTGGTATTGCAACTGGCTCGATTATTCTAACAGAGGATGAACTGGATCAGATTAAAATAGATAAACCACTGGTAGAATTAAAAAAAATACATTCAAAACTGAAGCTCAAGTATGGAACATTTGATGATGAATTTCCAGAGCAATTAATGGCTATAAAATACCTAACAGGTAATGAAAAAGTCTTAGAATTAGGAGGTAATATTGGAAGAAATAGTCTTGTTATTGCATATATCCTTGCACAAAAGGGTAATAATTCTTTAGTTACATTAGAATGTGATACTGGAATTTCAGAAAAATTAAAAGAAAATCGTAAAATTAATAGTATGCAATTTCATATAGAAAATTCTGCGCTTTCTCAAAGAAAGCTTATTCAGAAAGGCTGGAATACAATTATCAGCGACGTCGTATTAGAAGGTTATAAATCTGTAAATACTATTACATTATACGAATTAAGAGAAAAATATAAGATTACCTTTGATACACTTATTATAGATTGTGAAGGTGCATTTTATTACATTTTAAAGGATATGCCTGATATATTAAATAATATTAAACTTATTATCACTGAGAATGATTATCGCAATGCTGAACACAAGAATTATATAGATACTATCTTAAAAGAAAATAACTTCTACGTAGACTATTTTGAAAAGGGTAGCCAAGAAGCTCTTGATCTAAAATTTCCATGCTACATTAATTTTTATGAAGTATGGAAACGAGATTAAATCTACGGGTTAAGTATGGTACGTAATCTATGGACAGATGGATGGAATTCTTTCTGGCATTTTATATTTGGTGCATTAACCTTTTATTTTCCGGTTATACTCATCATGTTTTTATTATATCAGGCATTTGCTAATAAGGGACTCTATGAAAAAAATGTTACTACTGATTTACTAGAATATTTTTTAGGAATGATAAGCATAACTGCCGCTTCATATACATTTAATCAAGTATATGAAATTCCACATGAGCTTTTTACTGAAATAGTGCCTGATATTTTATCAGTTCTCTAAATTGACCTGATGAACTCCCACTGCAAATCCTTGCAAATCTTCTCCCAAATCTTATCTTGTGCATAGAGCTTATCGCGATTTTTCAATAAAGGAAAACAAGGCAGGAAATCATCAAGCTCCAAGAGTTCACAGAGCTTGTAAAGCACATAGGAATATGATAAGAAATTAGAACGCTCTGCAGGGCAATGCTTCTGAAAAGAAGGTTGAATCTCCTTAAAGAGGTAGCGCAGCTTCTCCTCAGTCTCTCTACCCATTACTGGTGCAGTGTGACCATTGAGTCTACTCAAAATATGAGGAACATGCTCATAGAAAGAATTATACTTGAGCTTCTTAAGAATCTCGCGTATCTTACTACGATTCAAGGAGGATGCCTGTAGCCTCTCTTTCTTAATCTGATCCTGAATGTGTTCAAAAATTTCCTCTGGAATCTCAGTGCTTTCCTTCGCCTGGAATTGCGCCAACCACTCATTAAAATGATTAATACGCTTATATGCATAATAAGAGACTTCGCGGGGTGGATCCTTATAACTCGGCTTATCTGAGTCCATCAAAATGAGTTTATGAAATCCGCAATGTGGACATGAAATAGTAGCATCATTGATAGAAATTTTCATATCTTCTCCGCATGCATCACACATGAATGACGTGTCATTAAGCGCATGCATAGATGGTCTGGAATAATGGGGGTCAATTCTCTGTAAATACTGGTCTAGTAGAGTATCACGACGCAAGGTATCTCCATGCTCTCTATTTGATGTAGCATAGGAATTAGAGGGAGGCTGAAATTTCACACCACTGATATCTTGCCTTGATGCATTTTCCAGGGCTTCAAAGACACTACCTGGGCGAGCTCTGTCAGCAACTGATATGACATTATCGGCACCACGATTAATTCTATCCTGTATATCGTAATACTGAAAAAGAAGATCACCTGTTTGCAAATAGTAATCAAAGACTGCTCCTTTCTCATCTATGGAATCGAGCTTTTCCCTAGTTTCCTTTATCTCTTGCTCAATCTGATATCTTTCAACATCACCCTGTTCCTTCTTATAATCACCACAAAGCACATCGTATTTCGTTTGCAATACGGTAACATGCTCATTAGAACTCTTAATCTTAGTAAGATAATGCTGATGAACAGTATCTAGAGTTGTCCTGGCTTCTGGATTAGACCGTTTTGAAGGTCTTATTTTAAAGAAGGGATCGTTCATATACTAAGGAAATGCTAGTTTGGCTCTTTAACCCTGGTCTTACTGCGCTAAGCCAGTTAGAAATATGGTTACGGTCGCAGAAGACTTCAAGATAATTGAAGTGAAGTCTGAATGGACTATAAAGCTAGAAAGAGCAAATATTGAAGAAAAAGCGGAGGCCACTGTGAAGGCTGGATACAGCTATGAAATCTGGGTTTACAATGACAAGAAAGTGAAAGTTGAGAAAAAGGTATACTAGAAAAAAATGTCTTCCGGCAGATTTTCCTTTTTCCTCCGAAAAAATCATTTTGGAAAAATTTTTTTCTATATGATAGGTATAACAACATGACTGGAGGTGGCCTCATGCAATTAGTAGCCTATGGTGCTCAGGACGTCTATTTAACCGGTAATCCCCAGATTACCTTCTTCAAGGTGGTATACCGCAGACACACCAACTTCGCCATGGAGTCCATTGAGAACCCTTTCAACGGTTCTCCTGGCTTTGGCCGCAAGGTGACCTGCACCATCCAGCGTAATGGTGACTTGATCTACCGCATCTACCTCCAGGCCACTCTACCCAAGGTGACCCTGCTATCCACTGACGGCTCTGGTGCCCAGTTCCGCTGGCTCAACTGGGTTGGTCACAACTTAGTGAAGAACGTTGAGCTTGAGATTGGTGGCCAGCGTATCGACAAGCACTATGGTGACTGGCTCCAGATCTGGAATGAGCTCACTCAGGAGGCCGGCAAGCAGGCTGGCTATGCCAAGATGGTGGGTAACGTGCCCCAGCTAGTGAATCTGCTGGTGCAGGGCGGTGAGGACTGCGACAACTACTGCGCCGGCGGTGAGCCCAACACCTCCAACGAGTTCCTCATGTGCTCCCCCGAATACACTCTCTACATTCCTCTTCAGTTCTGGTTCAACCGCAACCCTGGCCTTGCTCTGCCTCTCATTGCTCTCCAGTACCACGAGGTCCGCATCAACCTGGAGTTCAACGACATCCGCAACCTGTGCTTTGACCAGACTCCCCAGCTATCCAACACCCACACCATCCGCGACCGTGTGGCCGCTGCTGGCCTAGTGGCTGCTTCCCTCTACGTGGACTACATCTACCTGGACACTGACGAGCGTCGCAAGTTTGCCCAGGTGTCTCACGAGTACCTCATTGAGACCCTCCAGTTCACTGGCGGTGAGTCCATCACCTCTAGCTCCAACAAGCTAAAGTTGAACTTCAACCACCCTTGCAAGGAGCTCATCTGGGTTGTGCAGCGTGATTCCTTCGTGTCTTGCGATGACAACGTGATTGCACCCTGGAAGGGCCAGCAGCCCTTCAACTACTCCGATTGGTGGGACCGTGCCGTGCTGGAGTCTGGCTACTCCATGACCCGCGTGGAGGGCCTTGCCGGCAACAACCCCACCGTGACTGCTCTCCTGCAGCTCAACGGCCACGACCGATTCCAGGTGCGTGAGGGACGCTACTTCAACGAGGTGCAGCCATACCAGCACCACACCAACGTGCCTGCCGTTGGTATCAACGTCTACTCCTTCGCTCTCCAGCCCGAGCAGCACCAGCCCAGCGGCACCTGCAACTTGTCTCGCATTGATAACACCACTCTCCTGCTGACGGTGTCTAACAATGCCGTGGGCACTGCCACCAGTGCCACTGTGCGTGTGTATGCCACCAACTACAACGTGCTCCGTATCATGAGCGGCATGGGCGGCCTTGCTTATTCCAATTAAGAGTATCCGTGGACAAAAGTGTATCACGACAAGAGCAAGAAAATTTACACGAAATACGAAAGTGTGGACAAGGTCCTCAGTTCCGGAAATCGTAGAATAATATACACATGCATTTTTTATAATTAAATAATAGTATGGCAGCGTATCCAAAAATAACATTCATAGCAGAAGGTGGCTATGGAATAATTTACGGAAATTTTTCCCAGTTAGAAAATGAACCGAATGTAATTACTAAATTTTTTAATTCATACGAGGGAGCTCAAGATGAGATTGTTATGCATAAAAATTTATTTGGTATATTTATACAGGGTACAGATAAGGTGCCAGTATATCCTAAGTTAACAACTATTATCGGAATAGGTATTCCAAAGAAAATTAATGGTGTAAACATCAGAGGAATTCAATATCCAGATTATAAATACAATTGCATTAAGAATGGTCCAGAATATGCTGTAGTTAAAATGCCATTTCTAGGAAAAAATTTATGGGGTGATGACTATGGTTCCGGTAATGGACATACAGGACTTACATTTGATGCATATATGACAATTCTTGAAATATTCGTTTTTTTTCACACAACCGCAGTTCATGGTGATATGAAAATGGACAATATTCTTTGGGATCAAGCATCCGCTAGAGCAGGAATAATTGATTTAGGATTAACTAACCAATTTAGAAAAGGGTATGTGCCATGGTCAAAAAGATCCCGACCAGATCCATATTTTCCATGGCCTCCAGAATTTTGGACAGATACAACAAGAAGTGGTAGTTCAAGGGATAAATATAGTAGTCATTATATTAGCTACCCCGCTAATCAAACATATTCACCTCCAGGTGCTGAAACATTCTGGAATTCTAACCCTGGTAGTGTAAGAATGTTAAAAACTGTATACGATGATTATCTTGTAAATGTTGATAATACTAAATGTTTAACAATGGGAGTTACTGCAGACTTATATGGACTAGGTAAAACATTAGTAAATTCAATTAGGCAAATATCTCAGGTTGAACGTAATAAACCATATTTAGTTGGATATTCTCCTAATGGTGATGATATACAATATAGGTATGCTGATATAATGCGAAATCTACAACTATTATTTACAAATTTACACCCTAAATTAAGACCTCTAGACTACACCGTTGTAAGATATTTCAGAATTTTAAATACAGAGTTTTTACCAAATGCGGGAAATAGAACTATAATTAATGTAAATGGTAATCCATATTTTAGTGTACGGTTTTTAAATAAAGCATATGATGCTATAGATATAACTGGTCAACAAAATGTAGATAACGCTAAAGTCGGAAATAGAGTAGTTATGGCCTATGGGCAACCAGGATCTCCAATAACCATTGAGCAGAAGAAAGAAAACATGATAATTTTCTCATATTTAATTACCAAGAAGTATGATCAATTAAAAGTATATTTTCAAACTCAGGGTGTCGATACGCGATATACTAAATTAATTTATAATAATGTTCTTCAAGATGCAGTCGCGTATTTTAATAACGAATCATTGAAGCAAAAGAAAACTTTACAAGACCTTGGTATTGTTGCATTACCTGCTGTAGCTGCACCTGAAGTTACACCACCTAGAGCAAATCCAGTTCAAGCTGGATACCAGCCATTCGCACAAGCCCATTTTGGAGGAGGTGGCGCGGCAGCCCAAGCTCAGCGTCAGGCAGATGCTAATGCACGAGGTGCTGCTGCTGCTGCTGCTAGACAAAGAGATCAAGAGGCGGCATATATAGCTATGGCCGCAGCTGCCGCTGCCACAGCTAGAGCCGCTGCTGCCGCTGCTGCCGCAGGCAGAGCTAGAGCCCCTGGTGCCGCAGGCACAGCTAGAGGACCACTTACAAAGGATCAAATATTGACCTATCAAAGACAAGGAATTCCATTATTTAAATGGAGAAATGGAAAAATATATGAAGAACCAGAAGAAGGTAGGTATGCTACTAATCCTGCTGCACATAATACCGAACAAGAAAGAGCACATATAGATGCTGAAGCGGTTCTAGAACAAATAAATATAGCTCAAAAGAGATATCTTAAAGATCAGGAAATTCGCGATAAGGTCAAGTTACAATATACATTGCGTGCAGAATATGAGGAGTTAGATAAACAAGGTAAAAAAAATGAATATACAAAGGAAAAAAGAGGGCAAATAGTCGCTCAAATAGGTAGACTTGAGCTTGACATAAAAGAAATTAGAAAAATATTTGCAGAAGAGGAAATTAGAATATTAACAGAGAGAATATCACTGAATAGAAATACACCGGAAAAACTTGAAGAATTAAAAGAAAGATTAGAAACCCTTCAACAACAGCTTGCTGATATACAAAGGGGAGGGTTTACATCTGAAGAACAATTGCAGAATAGAAAAAATAATTTTCTTTTAACAACTCGTAATAAAGGTATAGAACGTATACAAAATACAAAAAATATTTTTTCCGAAAAGAAACTATTAAACTCATTAAAATCTCATATTTCTCTAGAACAACAAACCGAAGGAAATTTTCTTGAAACCTTCATACAATATTATATTAATGGATTGCAAAAAAAATTAACCCGTATAAATGGAACTGCAAAGAATATTAGAAATAGTAAAAATTCTATGAAAAGTGTGAAAAGTGTAAACAGTATGAACAGTATGAAAACTATGAAAAATCGCGGCATAAAATTGAATAATACCCTACCAAAGGTAACACAAGGCTCTATGTATTCAGACTATCAATATGAACTGATTGAGAATCAGCTAGCAATTGGCGAGGCATCTGGTAGATTAAATATCTTATATCAATATTACTTACGTGCATTACCCAATAAGAAAGATATTTTTAGCCGACTTCTCAAGATTTCCCTCGGTGCAGAGGAATCTTTGCGTATTTCAAAATATTTACAATCAGGAAATCTAAGTGAATTAGAAAAATATCTTACTGATCATTCTGAGCAAGGTGCGTATATCAAGAACGAGAAGGAGCGCGTATTCAATGAACTCGGTATAAGACTAGTTACCGAATATTACTTTGCATTTGAGGATGATGCTGAGCGCTATGTATTCTTGCATACTCTATTTTCCAGCATTCCGGATACACAGAAGGAAATTCAGGACTTGGCACAGAAATTTATTAAGACCAAGGCTGGTAGCAATCCATTTGCATAAAATCAGAGCTAGAATAGAATGGCCCAGCAAGGCAACCCTGGCACTGAACAAAGAGATTTATATGCAAATTTAGGTGTAAACAAAACTGCTACTACAGAAGAAATAAAAAAAGCATATCGTAAATTAGCTTTAAAACATCATCCAGATAAAGGAGGTAAGGCAGAAAAATTTCAAATAATTTCTGGAGCATGGGATGTGCTAGAGCATGAACGAACAAGATTAAAATATAATGCAGATAGAGAACTTTATTTACAAAGACCTGCTGCTGCAGCTGCTGCTCCTCCTCCTAGACCTGCTGCAGCTGCTGCTCCTCCTCCTAGACCTGCTGCTGCAGCTGCTGCTCCTCCTCCTAGACCTGCTGCTGCAGCTGCTCCTACTGCCGAAGGTGCAACGCATGCCAATGCTAGTAGATGGGAAATCGAAGGTGTTAGGTTACAGAGTTATAGAACATATATGAATAACCCGCAAATGATAGAAACAATTAGAAATTTAGCAGGTATTATAGATGCAACGGGTGGCGCCGCTGCACGAGGTGCTGCACATCGTGCGCACGAATTATTGAATGAATTTGAAGAGAATTACAATTTAGCAAAAACAATATATTCGGAAGAAAAAACAAATAATAGTTTTAGTAGATTTCATGAACGTGTAAATCGCGCTCAACGACTTATGGATGAACTAACGCAAGAAGGACTTAACTTACAAGCAAGAGCTCAAGCTGCTCAAGCTGCAAGGCCTCCTACTGCTCAAGCTGCAAGGCCTTCTACTGCTCAAGCTGCAAGGCCTCCTACTGCTCAAGCTGCAAGGCCTCCTACTGCTCAAGCTGCAAGGCCTCCTACTGCTCAAGCTGCAAGGCCTCCTACTGCTCAAGCTGCTGAAGCTGCTCAAGCTGCTCAAAATGCAAGGGCTGCTCAAGCTGCTCAAGCTGCAAAAAACGCAAAAGCTAGAATTGCGAAGGAAGTATTGGCATGGCGTGTTATACATATGAACCTGATACATAGAGAACGTCTAGAGGCAGAGCATAGAGAAGCTGTAGCCCAACAGCAAGCTGCAGTTCTTCTAGCCCAACAGCAAGCTGCAGCTGCAAGAACTCTTGCATATAAAAAAAAAGCTGAAGCTGAACGAACTCTTGCAGCTCAAAAGTATGCTGAAGCTCAAAGAGACTCTGCAGCTAAAAGGCAAGAAGAAGCTATTATAGCTCTAGCTAGAAGGGAAGCTGCTAGAGTCGAAGCTGCTAGAGCCGAAGCTGCTAGAGCTGCTGCTGAGGCTGAAAGGAGAGCTGAAGCTGCTAGAGCTGAAGCTGAAAGAGCCGAAGCTGCTAGCAAACGTTCATATTTACAATGCGCTGCAGACTGGTGTTGTGATGCAATTGGTAAATGTTTTACAAGAGGAAAAAATACAAGAAAGCGAGTAACTAAGTATAGGGAACGAACTGGTCGTATAAGGGCAGATTCTGATCCATATGAGAAATATTCCAATTGGGAAAATAATCAACACACCGAGGGTGGTAGAAGAACACGTAAAAATAATAAGAAAAGTAAAAAGTAAATTGTTATATGAATATTACGACTAGTATTTTTAATTTAATTTAAAAATACTTATCCGGTCTAAAATACTAGTTATTCTGAATAATAGCACAATGCAAATGCAAACACATAGTCCCTTTTTTCCTGTATCTCCTGTTTCGCCTGCACCTCCTGGCGACTATGTGACTGTATATTTACGAAATGGGCTGGCAAACCGAATCTTTCAAATCCTAGCAGCCCTAGGGTATGCTGAACGATACAAGAAGAAACTCATCCTATCTAAAACCTTATCACGAGAGGGACCCAAGTCACATGAACTAGGACTCTTCAATACAATTCCTAAAATATTTCCAACTATACCTATAAAAGATATACCAGATTATACTATAATACATGAAAAACAGGAAATGAACTATTCACAATTACCACTATGTAACACCAATGTGGTTTTATATGGATATTTTCAGGATGGACGCTATTTTCCCTCTAAAGACCTAATTCCTACTATAAGAAATACATATTATCCTAATACATACTTTATTCACATTAGAGCAGGTGATTACATAGGGTGTTTTGGCCTTGACTTGGTAGAATATCACAAGAAGTGCTTTGCGGAACTAGACGGGGCAACCAAATACGTGGTATTCTCAGATGATAACACATATGCCGACAAATACATGAAACAATTCGGAATCACATATACTATTTCTGATAAAGTAGAAGCCCTAGAATCACTGGTGGAAATGGCAAACTGTGCCGGCGGTATATGTGCAAATTCAACATTTGGTTGGCTAGGAGGATTCTTTCAAGGCGATCAGCGCGGTAAAATATTCATGCCTTCTGTTTGGCTAAAGGGGCGTGATTGTCGTGGAATCTATCCTCCCTGGGCTACTGTCATATCTATAGATGCCCCTGAACTTCCCTTTATTACTAATACATTCACCGGTTCATTAAAAACATGGCAAACTTCTAAAAAAGATACATCAAACCTCATTATCCAAGCAAGTAGTTCATGTGGCGGGGATTTATGGATGCCTTTTCCAATAGGAATGAGCTGGCAATATGTAAAATTTTTCAATAATAACCCAAGATGGCAAGTTGGTTCCCATAATATACTAGTCTTATCCGCTATTTCAACAAGAACCGATTCTAGAAGAAGGCCTAGTGGAATAAATAGAGAAATAATCGCAAATACGTTGAAGGCGAACGGTATATATAATGTGCAATTACAGGGTGATTCTTATTTTTCCTTACTTCCTTGCTATAAATTTGTAATATCACCTGAAGGCAATGGTATCGATTGCCATCGACATTATGAGGCTCTCCTAGCAGGTTGTATACCTATCATGGAATATAATGAGAAAACTCAAGAAAAATACAAGGGCCTTCCAATATTATATACAACTGATTATTCTGAGATTACACCACAATATCTAGAACAAAAATACAGCGAAATGGTCAATGCAACCTACGATTTCAGTAGATTATTCTTGTCATACTATTCTATAGAGCAGCAAGAAGAAATAAAGAAATGTGGAACTTATTGGGTAAAGAAAGTCTGTGGACAGGGGACAGAATGGTATAGTTCAACACCAAGGATAACATGGGTTACAATTATAAATGCTGGATACGTTGATTTTACCAAGAACTTTATTGAATCTATGAAACTTAATAAGTGTATATTTCCACTCACGGTATATTGCACAGACCAAGAATCAATAGATGCTCTAAAAGGATACCCTGTAACATGTGTAGATGCAAGGCCATTCTTGAAATTTACAATGACCAATGCACTATCAACGTGGCAAACAATTGATTATAAACGTCTTGTTTTCGCTAAATTGGACTCTATTAAATATGCTCTTAAAGAATTTCCTGAATCATATATTGGTTATATTGACATGGATATCGTAATGTTAAAAGACCCTACTGAAACAATTATACAAACATTTAAGAAAAATCCAACTGCCATATTTGTCAGCCAATGTGATGAACCAACACCACAATGCTCTAATTTAAATAACTGCCAGCATTTTTGCTCAGGAGTTATTGTATTCAAAAATGTAGATATAGTAAATAAACTAGTAGATTACACAACAAATGATGTAATAGCATTAAGTGGTGATCAACACTATTTATTAAATATGGCTAATAAGTATAATGTGAAACATATTACAGTCGATAAGAATATTTTCTTAAATGGTAAATATCCAGGTGTTAATGACGATACTCCACTAGAGCTACCAAGTGGGGCAGAATTAATTCATTATAATTATCTTGTAGGTGATAAAAAAATAACATTTATGAAAAAGAATAATATGTGGTATTTATAATTAATCTTTTAGTGTAATATATTTCTGAATTAATGTATCATATGGTCCCTTGAAATACTTTGCATTCAATAGATCTCGTTGTGTTTGTATAGCCACATCATACGCCTCTGGATTTGCATCAAAGAATTTAATCTTAATTATAGCATCAGTATAAGATTGAATTTTGCATTCTGGTAGTAGTAAATCATTAAATTCAACTAGCTGCTCATTTGTAAGAATTAGAGTGCCAGCAGATATACACTCTAGAATACCATTTCCACGAATTCTACGACCAAGTAACTTAATATAGTATTTAGCCTCTACCAAATTTTTTGCATTCTCTAGAATATTCTGAGAATGCTTCACAATCGGCTGTCCAGTTTCACTTGATATTTGCTGAAATTCTAATGGAATACGTTGAACCGGTCTTTCCTGGGTATTATTTATTTCCATAAATATACCTTTTTTCACTACATTTGTTAAATTATAATCCCGCTTAACAATGGTTTCTATTGTTAATGGTCCAAGATAGGTATAAGGAAATCCAATGGAAAAGAAAGGAAGGTTCTTCTTAAATACATCCTGATTTAATACAAGATCATAGCAATCTAGCTTATTCATTACAAGGCTCATATTATTTTCACCTATCCAATAGCACCACATAATGCTGGGATATTTCTGTGTAATTCTTGCAGGTATACATGCATTGATGCACATGACAATATTATATTTTGACCATTCAATTGTATCTGCTGGATATGCAATAGAATCAATTGCCACTTCTTTATGAAATGTTTCATCAAGAAAAGGGAGGCTGGGATTCTTACCTTCTTTTGCAAATTTCATGGAATTAGTGAAGCGTGGATCTAAACAATTCTTATTAGACCCACACGGATATTCATCTGTGTCCTTTACAATTATAAAATCTGCACCATATTCTTCTGCTAAGCCAATCGGAGGACAGCGCATCATTGAACTCTTAAATAAGTCATATGGATTATTGCATATATCAGTAACCCATAAGTCTTGGTAAACAGATGATTTTACTACGGCGATTTTCATATACGTTATATTTATATAACTTTTTTAAATGAGTGATTATAGATGATATATATTTTTATAGTTCACTATAAAAAACTAGTTAAAAGAAAAATGCATATTATAGAACAGTTAACTAAATTTAATATAGCCGATTATGAGTTTGTAGAGATAGATCGCGATGAATTAGAAAGTTATGATCTATCTATATTTCAAGATAATAACAAACCTGCTGCATCCGCAATTTGCTTATCACATTTTTACGCATACAAAGAAATTGCAAATAAATTTGATATGGCCTTAATTTTAGAAGATGATGTAATTTTATCTTCTAATTTTTCTGAAATTTTACAAGATTATATTACCAAGTTACCCCCCGAGTTTGATATGTGCTTTATAGGTAATGGTTGCAACCTTCATATTGAAAAGCATAAATTAGTTGCAAATCAAAATATATATAAAAAGGATAATATATCTACGGCTTGGGGTGGAGGAGGATGCACACGATGCACTGATAGTTATATTGTAAGTAAACAATGTGCTATAAAAATTTGTAATTCTATAGAAAATTTAAATTATAAAATACATGAGGCAATTGATTGGTGGTTAAATAGATGCTGTAGAGAAAATAATTTTAATGTATATTGGGCAGAGCCAACTATAGTAAAACAAGGTAGTCAATCTGGACTATTTAAATCATCACATTAAGCGTATTTATTTAATTATTAAAAAAATAATGCAACTATATAACTAATAATGTCTAAATCACAACTTGGACAAGATGAAAAGGTAGTATCATTTTATAATAAAAAAGAAAATGGATACTTTATTGAAATCGGTGCAAGCGATGGTATAAATCTATCAAATACATATTTATTAGAAACACAATATAAGTGGAAAGGGATATGCGTTGAACCAATTCCTGCAATATATAAACAGCTAATCATTAATAGACCGAATTCATTATGTTATGATAATACTATATATAACGTTAGTAATATGATAGTAGAGTTTGATATAGCGATTAATGACGAACTAATATCAGGTATAAGCGCAAATCTAGATTTATATAAAAAAACAGTAGATAAAAATAAAACTACAATAAATGTAAAAACATTATCATTAAACGATTTATTAGATATATCATCTTCACCCACATTTATTGAATATTTATCCTTAGATACAGAAGGCAGCGAATATGAAATTCTAAAGACATTTAATTTTAAGAAGTATACTATTGGCTTAATTGATGTAGAACATAATTATGTTGAACCAAGAAGAACGGACATACAAAAATTATTAGTATCAAATGGCTATATATATATGGGTGCAAATAAATGGGACGATATGTATAAACATTCTTCCCTATAATTTAATATTTAAAGAATATAATATAGATTTAATATATGAGCTTATTAGAAAATAAAGAAATACAAGATATAAAACTTGTAATTTTTGTTCATACATGTAAAAAATATGAAGATACTAGGGCAAAATTATTAGAAGAAACTTGGGTAAAAAAAAGTAGTGCAGAAGTAGTATTTATTACAGATAATGAAGAATCTAAATTAAATAAATATATATCAATTGGTAGATATGAGAGTGGTCCAACATATCATCCTAATAATGTAAAAAAAATGTTTAGTCTTTTTTTAGATAAATATAGTGATTATGATTATTATATGATAATTGATGACGATACGTATTTAAATGTTAATAAACTTAAATTATTTCTTAGCTTTTTTGATAAAAATGATATTTATATGATTGGTGATTTTCTTAATTGGACACATATACATTCAGGATATCGTTTTGGGGGGAAGTATGAGCACTGGATAGGTGGTGGTCCAGGTATTGTTTTTACAAAATCGTGTATTATTACATATACTAATCTGTATAATACTATTAATGTTCCTTACGACAATCATGATGTATGGTTACATAAGTTATTTCTAAAATCCGATGGAAGTATAAAAAGGGTAAATTGTCCTGGATTTCATCAATATGGTGCAGAGTATTTATTTGAAAAATATTCTAATGAATCAAATAAACTAATTTCAGTTCATTTAAATCATAATATGTCATTACTTAATATGTATTATAATTTATAAAAAAACCATGCTTTTATATTTAAACTTACTCAAGCGCTATTTCTAACCCTGGCCATTCGCATAACATTGCCTCCATTGCAGCCTGTCGACGCTCAAGTGGTGTGCCTTTCAACTTTGCCGATCGCCGTTTCCACCACCACTCAAATCTCAGAGCCTCCCTCTTTGACTCAAAGCCCCGAATATAGCAAACCCTATACCAGCCTCCTGGGACCGTAGATGTTGCTCGGGCTCCACCTGACAAGGCGCCATTATGCTGCTTCAAACGACGGTCAACGTCAACCGTTGCACCCACGTAAGTCCTAGAAGGGGCTTGCACGGTTGCTAGTAAGTAGACGAACCATGGTTTTTCTTGGCCTTGGCCTTGCCCTTGGCCTTGCCCTTGGCCTTGCCCTTGGCTTTCAGATTCTGTATCTGACATACTAAGGTATTAGATGAAATGTTTAGACTATAATAGAATGTTTAGCGCAGCAAATAGGGCAAGTGGACTAAATGGAACAGGTGGTCTAGTAGGCGGAGCAAAACAATTACAAGGCATTGCAAATGTCGGCAATTACAAGGCCCAAGAAGATTGGTGGTTTTTCATACCTGCCATTATATTCGTCGATACCTTAGTAGTATTCCTCGGCCGCTTCTTTCCCCAGACCTTTGGTAGACCCCTGAATCAATGGTATGATGAATTCGGTCTAGCCGCAGTCTTATCTGATGTGACTATAATAGCCATTGGAATCGCTATTACCCGGTACGTCTACACTGCATTCTTCATGGAGCAAGAAGGCTGGTCTATCTGGTATTTCATCGGACTTGCAGTCCTAATCCAGCTAGTCCATGATATGGCCTTCGCCTTTGGTGTAGTGGCTAAAATTCCTAAAGGACATAATTCAATGATTGATGTCTTCAAGGCCTATGTGGAAGGTGGACCAAAAATTCTTCTTGTTGATTCTGGAATGATTGCGGGCTCAATTGGTATTGCAGCTGCTCTCAAGAACCAGGATTTTCATTATACTAGCTCACTGACTCTAGTGACCCTATATGCACTATCGTATATTCTATTTACGAATATTAAGTTATAGTTTACTTGCTGCAACTAGATATCAGTAAATAGTATATTTCTACCACCTCCTTGTCTAGGCTCTATAGTAAATCGTTTACATTCAAGAATAGTATTGAATTTAAGTATTCTATCTCTATAATGTATTTCTACAATCTTAAACACTTCATTATTTAAATTCAAACTAAATACTGTATCGAAATGTTTCATATGACATCCAATCATTTCACATCTTGGAAAAAATTTTATATTATTTTGGCATAACACGTCATATATGCCAAGATTATAATTTGATAAATATGAATCCAATTCTTCTATAAAATATCGCCCTGTTATTTTTATAATAAAGAGTGAATTCTTTATTAATATTGAGTGTTTCTTTGCATAATTAATAGAAAATAGTTCCGATATACCTTTATCTGTATTATTTTTTAAATGTTCAGATTCATCTAATGTATTTTCATCATATAGCACGAATTCAAATCGACCCTTGTATCTTTCTAATTCTTCTGAAAGTTCTTTAAATAAATAACCACTATTTTCTACAACTACTATCTTTAGCTCTGTCTTAGTCAACCATGCTCTAATTGATTTAAGATATGTATCTATGCGGTCTCTTGGATTTACTTGAAATAAGGTATCTTTCTTTCCTACATTAACTGTCATAGTTAAGATAATTACTATGTTACTATTAACGATTCTCTTATCTTTTATAAAATCCAAATTGCCTGTAATAGTATCTAAATCGCTAATACGCAAGGAAAGAAAATTGGTATATGAAGAATTAAAACGTAATATATGGCGGAATCTATTCCATGCTAAAATTGCTAAATGGGAATCTATCCATTTATAAGAACCACGTGACCATGTAGTTATTAAACTATCTTTTTCCAGTTGAATATATCCACTAGTTCCCCAAGAATATCGTAAACCAACTAAATTTAATAAAGGAGAAAAAGACCCTTTTTCTAGATAATTTAAAAAATTAGAATAATATTGCATCATTCTATTTTTCTTATTTCCAGTATTACCTATCGGCCATGTAAAATGACATATGATATTTTTTTCGTTTATCGATTTAATATCTGCATATCTTGAATATAGCGTTACGCTCGTATCCATTAGACTTATATTATACAAATTCTCTTTAATAAAATAATAATTTAATAAACTCTGATCGGGGCAATCTGGTAATTTAGATTTTTTTGAAATAATAATATCAATATGTTCTTTTACCTTTGAAAAGTTATCTTTAATAGATTTAACGGGCTTAAATAATAGAATACCACTATTGAATCCAGATTGTTCTTTATTGAATTTTGAAAAATCAAAGAATTCTCCGCCCCAATAGGGATGACCTATTGTTCCCTCTCTGAATGCATATAATTTCTCTTCTAACTCACAATTTACCAACGAATTAATATCCCCTTGTATAATTATATCTGTATCAAGGTATAATATGTGTTTATATAATGTAACTAAAGGATAATCAAATATATATATTCGTGAACAAAGAGCTTCATGTAATTCAGAAAAATCGAGAGTATATATATCTATATGAATATTTAATTTTTTAGATACATGTTCTATATCTTTCGTAAAATTAGAAGAAGTTATAACCAATAGATCTATATTTTCCAGATTACTTCTTAAGATTAAGGAGGATACGAGTAATTGCAATAATTCTATATATCCCTTATTGTGGAATATACAGAAGTATATAAGTGTTTTATCTTTGCATTTTTCTACTAGTTCATTATACGTCATTCTATTTTTTGTAATACTATTTAAATACAAGAATGCCGTAGTTATGCTAGTGTTTGATATAGGCTTGTAAATTCTTTTAATACATGCTCATTCTTTCCAATATGTATACAACCATCAGACATAGTATAATTCAAGGTTCCATCTTCTTTCTTGTAAAAAGCAAAAGGATCAAAGAAATAATAGCCTCTTTCTTTACACGCTGCCTCTAACAGTTTATTCAATTCAGCTGTATAAATAACCCTATCAGAATTAGTGCCTATAAATGGCAATGGTTCATAGTGCACATGTTTATGATCAACTGGATCAACTGGTGGTGGCACTGCTACCACGATAATTGCCTTATACTCTGTAATGTTGGCCCTAATTGCATTCATATAGGCTTCCACTAGCTCCTTGCATACCACTAAATGATGGCGTCCATAATGCACTTGCTTACCAATGTGTGCACGAACATCGACTTCACCGTAAACTAAACAAAAGATTCGATCTGGATCATTATGGACTCCCTTAAAATTCATAATATACTGGTCACGCCCAACTCTGAACATTGTCTTTCCAAATTGAAAGAGATTTCGGTGTTCAAGCTGAAGACCCTTGAATAGCAGGAGTGCATGGCTATCTCCATAAATATTTAAGTTAGAAGGAATAAGGAAACCACTAATGAAATCAAGGTCATTAGGCTGAATACGGATTGAAATGAATGATGAAAAATCATCATTGAATTTAAGAACATGTCGGTGGTTATGCCATTCTACACTAAATCTATTATAATCTAGAGTTATAAGAGTTGCCTTTCCCCAAGTTGTCTCAGCTAATAAATTCCATGTTTCATCAATTGAAAATTTAAGAAATCCTTTCCCTTGTCTTGGACCCCATGAATATTTATTTCCAGTTATATCAGGAGATGGATACATGTGTTTTTGTATGGAAAGAATTTTTAATAAAAATTCACGCATACGATGAAACTTATGGCCAAAGTTTCCAATTGGAAAAGAGAAATGACAGATTACCGATGTTGCATAATTATCTACTGCATCATTTCCTTCAAATAAAGAAACTAGGGGATTTAAAAGAGTATTATTGTAGAGAGAATCTTTGATGGCATGGTAGTTGATAAATGGTTGATCCATGCAATAGGGGATCTCTTTTCCCTCATTCGTGAATATTTCAACGTGATTTCTGATCCTCCCAAAAAGATTTTTCATATTTTCTGAATTGAGAAAAAGGAGAGTCCCAGAATTTATCCCAGGGAGACTTTGGTCTATCTCTGCAAAATTAAAAAATTGCGCGCCGAAACTTTGAGACCAAATATTTCCAGATTGTATTCCATGCAATAGGTCTTCTATGGGCAAAGTGAAAACTGGGGCCAAATCTCCCTTAATTATAATGTCCGTATCCAAATAAAGTAATTTCTCATATCCAGAAATTTCTGGATAATCAAAAATAAAAAGACGGGCGCAGGCGGCCTGGAAGATTGTTTTGAAATCTAGGCAAAAAATTTTTAAATTTAATTCTAAATCCAATTCCCTGGCCATCTTTTTAACCTCTGGCTCAAACTCTGGGCTAGTCATCACTAGGAAATCAAATTCCAGACTGGAATACATTTTCATGGATTTCAAAAGGAGATCCAGAAGTTTAAAGTAGTCCTTATTGTAAAAGACACAACAGTATACTAAATCCCTGGATTTAAGAGTATTTGGTATGCCTTCTTTATTGAGCCAATAATGCTTGAAGATAGTCACCCCCTCGTCATTTAAAACCATATCACCTGTAAAAAGATATTTATTTCTTCTTATATTATCATCAATGTAAGCGGGTTTCTCGTTGTATAACTTATAGTGGGCCTTTTGTTCCTCTGGAATTTCCTGGTAAAAGGTGAAAAGCTCTTTGCACAAGATATGATAATTGGACTCTAGGACAGATAAATCCATTGAATAGAAAGATTTAAGGGCCCTGTAAATTAATGGATTTCCTGGTTCAGAACCTAGAATACCCTGGAATACAGTGCCAGGAACAACTGCTGAATTCACTGAGAAAAACCGATAGTCCTTCACTATATCTTCAATTGGGGAATATATCATGGCATCTGAATCTAGAAAAACTCCTCCTTTTACAAATAAGAAATAATACCGAAAGAGATCAGCCTTGTGTTCTCCATGCTTGAGGGCCTTGAACTTTTCTGAGACCATGGGAAATTCTTCCAAGGGATTTTTCCTGAAAAAATCCAGAATATCAGAATCCAGGAAGTGCATATAAGTCCATTCACCCGTAAGTTGTGCTTTAATCATTTGAACTAAATATGATTTTAGAGGTGCCTTTGATGTCTGAAAAAATAGCTTGGGTATTCTTTGAATACTCATATCTATTTATATAAGTAATAAATCATCAATTAGATTGGCGCATGGCCCTAGGCCCTAGGCCCTTGGCCCTAAGCCCTTGGCCCTTGGCCCTAGAATTTTCTGCATGACAACCGGAAATCCTTAATTATATTTGCCCTGATCAAATATCTTGAGCTGGCCAATCCCTGGAAATTGTTCTTCCAACTGTTCAACTGGAATATGCTTCCAGGCCTTATGAAGGCCAAATGTCCTCGGTGAATAAATGGATTCAATGGAAAAAAGTTTAGCTTTCTCCCACGTTGGTTTATACATGGGGACCGTGTGATTTATACAATAAAATAAGTCTTCATGACACTGGAATGGATACGTTCTTGACTTTATAATTTCCAACATCTTGGATTTCTTTCTTAAAGAAAGTCCTCCATTTCCCACATTACATGATTCCCTTAAGATACTCCTTGGCCATGGTGCACCAACATAATCATAATCAATAAATTCATATATCAAATCTTTTCCCGCAGGGCTAATCATCGTATCAGTCTGAAAAATCAAGAAAGTTTCCGTTGGAATTTGTTCAATGAAATCGGCAGTAGTTATTAATTTACTGTATCCATGAATATCCATCGATGGAATTCCTAGGCTCACGAGTTTAATACGTTGCGTGTCACCAGGAAATTTAGAAATAATTGCCTCTAACCATTCTTTATTTGTAGTGCCATGGAATATCATGAATCCCCAGCGTGCATCCAGATTTTCCAGAAAATTCTTCAAAACAAATTCCATTGCCCCATGCTTTCTCGGTTCAACCATAACTGCTGTATACATCCCACGACTAGGTTGAAGGCTCAAAACCTTTTCACTTGACCCCCTAAATAAAGAATCGTATATTTGATCGCGTCTTCCTAAAAATGCGCATCTCTGTTTAAGAACGCTGGCAACAAGATCCTCACTTGGCTTTTCTAAGCATATTGCCTTCAATGGAGAATCAGAAATACCTATGCATTCTAGAGAAAGTGGCTCTATAAATGACTCGGGCAAAATAAGCGGAGTTCCAACACTAAATGCCAACGGAAATGATCCAGACATTGAATTATTCATATGTTCTTGAGAAAAGGCAGTAGTAGGCCAGAATATAATATAATGCGCTTTTGTAGCAAATTCTATAAGCCTCGTTGCATCCAGGCTATTATAACGTGTAATATTCCCTCCTGTTTTCCGTGTATCCATATGCCGATCAACTAAGATAAAGTCTATATCACTAAAATTTGTAAAGAGTGATTCCAGATTAATTCTATTTGACGCATTTCCAATTGATAAGACAGTTAGCTTCTCATATTTCTCATGCATAATGTTATTCCACACTGGCAACATCCACGTATTTGGATCTGATGGAGGATTTCTTAGCTTGAACTGTCTAGTCTGAATAGTGAAATATGATCTGAGGTCCAACTTTCGTTTTCCATCATGCTCAATAACAATCACTCGTGTCTTATCATTCCAGAATGGCGTATAACCCTTGTCATCATCTGTTAGAAGAAAAACATAGTCGTATGCATCTGGATTAAAAAAGGAAATAGGAAACCATGCTGTAACACCAAATCTTTTCTCATAGAAATCTAACCAACCATATTGATTCATTTTATTCGTGTAAACATCTAATTGTAGGTTTCTTTCCTTGAAATAATCTAAAACATGGGCAAACATTTCATGATGTTGAGGTAATGAATTAAAAATACAAAACCTCATGATAAGATACTGTTTATGAATATTCTTTATACCTTTATACCTTTATACCTTTATACCTTTATACCTTTATACATTTTGTAAACTCAAGATCTCCTAGACGAACCGACATGAATTCCGTGTAACCTTGACTAAATCGCAGGAAATGTGTAATCCCTGCCCAACATGCATACAATGAATGAGAACCAATCCACTCATATGTGCCCTGGGCCCATTTAGTTAGAAGGAGGCCATTGGCCTCAAAGTGAATCCATCCTGAGCCCCAGGGATATTTCTGTCCAATAAGAATTGGCGTCTTATATTCCGAAATTCCTGAAATTTTCTCAAAATGCTTCAATACATGAGTAACATGTGGCCTCATACGACCTAACTTGTGTTGGGCATTTCCAATTGGCCAAACGAAATGGCAGAGGACCACATCAGTCGGTTCAGACGGAGGTGGAGGAGGGTCAATGCAGTAAATGAGCCCATGTTTCTCTAACATCTTATTATTGTATTTGCCAGCCTTGATAAAATGGTAATTCATAAATGGCTGATCAGCACACTCAGGCATTGGTTTTTTATTATCCTTGATTTCCTTGACATGTGCATTTATCTCATCAAAAATAGCCTTCATTGACTCTGAACCATTGAACAGCAAGATTCCTCCATTCATTGCCACAGTATTCTTGTCAATAGTTGAAAAGTCAAACCACCACCCCCCATGAATCTCGTGCTCAATAGTTCCCTCCTTCATTCCATATATCTTGTCTTCTATTGGCTCATTGAAGACATTCATGAGATCACCCTGGACGGTAATATCCGTATCTAGATAGAGAATCTTATCATATGCCAAGGCATTCTCATATTCAAAGATATGCAAGCGTGCACAAGATGCCTCGTGGACAGAGTTAAATGAGAAGAATTTCATTAAAAGTGGAATTCCAATATCTTCTGCGAGCTTCTGGACATCGGCGGCAAAATCCTCACTCGTCATAATTAAGAAATCAATAGAATCAAGGGCTGAGGCAGAAAAGAGTTTTACACTTATTAGGAAAATCTTGAGAAGTTCCAGGTATTCCTTGTTAAAGAAGACCCCCAGGTATACTAGGTTCTTTTTAGCATTAGCCAAAGAGGCCAAGGGTGCCAGAGGTAAAATTTCAGAGTATAGGGTCAAATCAGGAATAGAATCCCTGAAAATACACTGATCCTTAGAAAAAGAGTGACCCTTATCTGTATATAGCCTATTGGTAGTTCCCTTAGTAAATATATCTAGAGATGCACCGACATCAATATATGTATTTGTCGGATCCAGCTTCATGCACAACGGAATCCAGAATTTAGAAAGTGGTCCAGCAGAAAAACAGAATAGTCCTTTCTTACCCTTCATAAACCTGAGTAAGCGCTGAGTCTCCTCTTCGCCAACTGTGTTCCACTTATCAACTAGCTTAGAATCTATATTGTAGAGTTCCTTGATTGGTAGCTTCGTGGAATCCTCGCCAGATGTTATTAAGTAAAATCCTGGCTCGTATACCTTCATGAATTCTGAGAATCTCAACCAGTTTGAATTTCCTACCAAGTTCGCATACGTTCTCTGAGCCAAGGGAACTTTAAATACATCAACAAACTCATTGTATATCTGGTCAGTGCAATTCCACGGCTTATTACAAGTGTTACATGGGATTCCAATATAGAGATTTGGATCAACCGTCTTCACTGCTTCCGCCAATTGTTCCCGCAGCTTTCCTCCATCCTTGAATGTCCATGAATCCAGATTTGTAAAAGTTTCATTCTTCAAGATCCTGTATTCACCGTCACTTGGTCGAATGAGGCCGAACGGCGTCCCTGATTCAATCTTCTTCAAAATCTGATCTAGGTGCTGGGCCATTGTTCCATTTAGAGGCATATTGGGTTCCCTTATTATTACTTCTATAGTTTCTGTCTCATTAACCTTATCAGGCTTGAATTGCCCAATTTGATTCAGCGAATATGCATTCTGACCCTCCTTCTCCCATGATTGCTTTCCAATATGTAGACTAAAGATGGAATCAAAGAACGCTGTCTGATAACCTTTGGCAAAGTATTTATCTGCATAATCACGCTCAAAGAATTGGTTGGGTGAACTGTAGTCTCCTAGTTCAAGAATTTTACTTGCCCTACAGACTGACGGCTGCAAGGAATAATGAGGCCAATACGCGCAATTTGGCCCTTCAACTCCTTCCTTCTTTATATGCAAGCAAAGCCCTTCCTCCCTAGGACCTAGGGGTTCCACATTCACCCTCTGAATATCAAACATCATTAGGCCATATTCACGATTGAAGACAACCTGGTGAACCCCTAAGGCTTCATATTTCTCTAGGGCCGCAATGGCTCTTCTAACATAGTTCTCTTGCTTGAAGAAGAGCCAGTCATCCTCCATGTGAATTAAGTAATCAGGATTCAGCTCATTCACCTTGTTCCAAATGATATTCATACTCTCTCTGTGTCCCTTTTCTGCAGGAGACTTCATGTAATAATTGAAAAAGGGATACTGGGTCTTCATCTTGAGACGGTCTTCCTTGGATGAATTGTCATCTACGCAGAAAAAATAATCTATCTTATCTAAATCTAACCAGTTTTTCAAAATGGAATTCACGGTCTGCTCAAAAAGGTCAAATCGCTTGCACGTTGTTACTGTGAGCATTACCTTCACCTTTTTGCCATTCAGGCCATTCCATTTCTTAGGCATTAAAGCATAGTATGATGGGACAGCTGCTGCAAGTAACGGCCTATAATGCGTAATTATAGAATCAACAACCGTATTATTAGTTTGATTTAGTATGACACCACGTCGCCTCAAGGCATCAATGTATTTTAACATATGTTCCAAGAATGCCAGATCCTGTGGCATCTTGGGAATAGCAAACTGAATATTATGAAACAGATTGTGAATCCACCATTCTCCAGAATGCAAATAACCCTGTCTGAAAATCATCTCCAACATCTTTATACAAGTATCTAGTTTGCCCACACGCTGAGAAACAATTACCATGTAATACGGTAAATAGAAATCATACTCCTCCTTCTTCGTAAACAAGTAGTCCGCAACATTCTCCTTTACAAACTGGTTTTCATAATGGTCCTCTATCATGGTATAATAAGCATAAGCGGCTTCCACGGGTCCATTAATGCAATAGTATTTAATAAGACGATATATACCCTCTATACGTTTCCTGTCATACTTGAATGATTCCAGCAAATAGAAAAGACCTTCTTGATTACGATTTAGCTTATCATATTGGTCATATATTTCAATGCAACTAACATATTTTTCCTGAATCCAATTATCTATATCTAGAACCTTCTTATAGTATTCAATTGCTTTCTCATGATGATTACAACTATTATAACTCTGGGCCGTATAGAAACAATAACGATTGTAAATAGGCTCCTTCTTCTCAAAGGCCTCCTTGAATGCCTTCTCCAAGACAAGAGCATCTTTCAAGTATTTATTCGGATCATTATTTCTGGCACCACGACGCCCTGAAATGAAATAGTAGTCCCCTAGAACATCAAACGGACTAGACACTGCTTCAAGGGCTGCAGGATATTCGTGGATAACGCCGACATAGTGCCAGCGTTTCTTATTATTGAAGAGCTGACATCTAGAATAACGAACACCCTGTTCATTTCCAAAGATAAATTTGTAGTGGTCCTGGTCTAGGACAGCAGGAAGCTTGAAATCCCCATAAATTTCATCATCTGCGTCCCAGACAAAGGCATAGTCAGTCTTTTCAAAAGCCCTCTTGAAAGCCAGGGTGCGATTGAACGCGAAATCCTGCCAAGGTGTCTCATCAAGCTCCCCAGGTATTCCCTTTTCTGCAAAATAATCCTTAATGAGTTTCTGTGTTCCATCCGTTGACCCATTATCATTAATTACCCAGTAGTCAAACTGAATGTATTTTGAAAGGTGTCTAAAACACTCAAGAATTAGATGGGCCTCATTCTTCACTATCATCGTCAGGCAAATCGTCTTTTTGGCCATACTATACTGTTGTGCATAGATAACTTTAGATGTCTAATTTTACGTATGGCTAGATTATGAACCGTGATAAAATAGGCTGCGTTGAAACTTGTTCAAGGAGCGAATCAGGTAAAGTTTTAATAGACCTACGAATCCATGCCGGAATTAAATCTAAGTGCTCTGGCTCAATCATAAAGCGCTGTTTATGAACCATTGCAATAAATGTCCATTCACCACTGAAACTAGGAATGAATGCAGTATAGATGTAGTATTTGAATTCTGGATTTTTTAAACAGAGATGTTGGATAAGGCCAACAATTTCTTTTAGCCTAGCAGTATCCCATGGTAAATATAGACCTGCATTCATAACAAATCCACCCTTGGATTCTTTCACCGATTTTATAACATTTGTCAGAAGATCTAACCAAAGTGCCTCCTTGAAATCTGGGTCTGTTAAATCTACAATTACAGCGTCATACTGTAGGCCTTTTGCCATATGAGCCCATGCACAATCATAGAAGACTTTTAGACGATAATCTTTCCAAGCACCCTTAGACCATTCTGCACCATGTAGCTGCATATGTTCAACTAGCTCCTTGTCATAGTCAACCATTTCAACTGAAGACACTGGCCAACGAAGAACTTCACGTGCAGTTGCTCCTTCTCCACCACCGAGAATAAGAATTTTCTTTTTTTTCATAACACTGCTTAGCAATGGATGCACAAGGGCATCGTGGTAGATAACTTCATCCATTGTTGTGCTCTGCAAACATCCATCTAAGAAAAGCATCTTGCCCCATTTATTTGTTTCTAATAAATCAATCTCCTGTTTACTGGAATGCAAGTGGGTTGAATATGTGCTGTAGTATTTATAGGTTCTATTAACACCTTGATCTGGATCTTTTTCTGTAAATTCGTGAACTGATTTAATTCTTGTGAGTCCAGGCATATTCTAATATATTATTGTGTTTTTAGACCAATCAACATTTTAAATAATAACCCTAAAAATTGATGCAAATTCCCGGCTTAGAAAAGAACACACATAACCTCAGAGATGCCGTCCTCTTCCGAAATTGAACCTATCCTAGGTATCCAGTTTAGTATTTTCTCGCCCGATGAAATTGAGAAACGGTCTGTGGTCGAAATTACTTCCAATAATACCTATGAGGGAAATGAACCCAAAATCGGTGGACTCTTTGATCCCCGCATGGGCGTTCTAGAGAATGGAAAGCAATGTCGTTCCTGCGGCCAATCCAACAATAATTGCCCTGGACATTTTGGTCATTACAGACTGGGACGCCCTGTCTATTATATCCAGTTTCTCCCCATGATTCTGAATGTTCTCAGCTGTGTATGTGTATCATGCTCTAAACTCCTCGTCGACAAGGAAATGCGCTCTTCCATCAAACTCAAGAAGGGTGAGGGTCGCTGGAAGGAGCTTATGGAGGCATCTAGTAATATTTCCCGTTGTGGCCAGGAGACCGAGGACGGCTGTGGCTCCAGGCAGCCCGACCGTTACAAGCGCGAGGGCATTGCACGTATTGTTGCAGAGTGGGAGGCTATCGATGGCAAGGAGGTCAAGCACGATGCAATGAAGCAAGCCCTAGAGGTGGAATATGTGCAGCGCCTATTCCGTCGTATTACTGATGAGGACGTCGCCTTCATGGGATTCAATCCCCGTTGGTGCCGCCCTGACTGGATGATTTGCTCTGTTCTCGCCATTCCCCCTCCCCAGGTGCGACCTTCCGTGGTGCAGGAGAATAACCAGCGCTCAGAGGATGACTTGACCCACAAGCTCTTTGAGATCATCAAGACGAACAAGATGCTCCTGGCCAAGATGGACGCTGAGGGGTCCAAGGCGAATAAGGGCTATATTGACGAGCTGACCAATGTGCTGCAGTATCACATTGCCACCCTGGTAGATAACCAGATTCCTGGTGTTGCTCCATCTGCGCAGCGCGGTGGTCGTCCTCTGAAATCCATCCAGCAGCGCCTGGGGTCAAAGGAGGGTCGTATCCGCTACAACTTGCAAGGTAAGCGTGTTGAGTTCTCAGCCCGTTCAGTTATCACACCTGACCCCAATATCTCTATTGCAGAGCTGGGTGTCCCTATCAAGATTGCCATGAACTTGACTGTGCCTGAGCGCGTCACGGACTACAATCGCGATAAGCTGTATAAGCTTGTTCAGAATGGCACAACGACCTACCCTGGTGCCAAGACTTTGGTGCGAGCCGATGGCCGCATGATTTCCCTCGCTCACGTGAATACCAAGGAAGTTGTGCTGTATAGCGGCGACATGGTAAATAGGCACCTGATGGACGGCGACATGGTTCTCTTCAACAGACAGCCTACGCTCCATAGAATGTCCATGATGGGTCACCGTGTGCGTGTGCTGCCCTATAATACTTTCCGTCTCAATGTTTCTGCAGTGGCACCCTATAATGCAGATTTTGATGGTGATGAGATGAATGCCCATATTCCCCAGAGCTCTGAGGCAATCCAGGAGCTGCAGGATATTGCCGCTGTTCCATACCAGATGATTTCACCAAGGCACCAGAAACCAGTGATTAAGGTCGTGCAGGATGCTCTACTAGGCTCTTATCGTATTACGAAGCAGGGAGATACCTTCACTCGCCGTGAATACATGAACCTGATGATGTGGAACAAGCGCTTTGATGGAAAGCTGCCAGAGCCACAGATCGTAGGAGGTGCTGCACGGTGGTCTGGGCAGCAGGTGCTCGGTAATCTACTACCTCCTATCAATGCCGACTTGAAGAACAAATTCTTTGATGAGGATTCTAACCCAAATAACTCTGTGAAGATCCGCGATGGAATGATTCAGGGTGCAGGTATCGTTGACGATGATATCCTGAACAAGACAGGTGTTGGTGTGGTGCACACGACATTCAATGACTTTGGTGCCCAGGCAGCAGTGAACCTTATTGACTCTATCCAGAGCACTATTGAGGCCTACTTGATTATGAGTGGCTTCAGTATTGGTCTCTCTGATCTAGTGGCCGATGACGAGACACTGTCCCATATGAATGACATTGTTCAGGCACGCAAGAAGGAGATTGATGAGATTGTTCTTCAGGTGCACATGGACGTCTTCGATAACAACACGGGTCGCTCCAATCAGGATGAGTTTGAGGGCCAGGTGTTCGGTAAGCTCAATAAGGCCATTGAGGAGCTGGGTAAGCTGGGTCAGAAGGCACTCGCCCAGGAGAATCGTCTCATTAGTATGTTGAAGGCAGGTTCCAAGGGCTCCACAATTAACGTTTCGCAGATGGTGGCCTGCGTTGGGCAGCAGAATATTGAGGGTCGTCGTATTCCCTTTGGTTTCACTGACAGAACACTGCCTCACTACAAGAAGTTTGATGACGGTGCAGAGGCACGTGGCTTCGTTGAGAATAGCTTCGTGAAGGGTCTGACCCCTCAGGAGTTCTTCTTCCACGCTATGTCAGGTCGTGAGGGTCTCATTGACACGGCTGTGAAGACGGCTGAGACGGGTTATATTCAGAGACAGATGGTGAAGGCCATGGAGGACCTAGTGACTCAGCATGACGGCACAGTGCGTGATGCTCGTGGTGGAATTGTGCAGTTCCACTATGGTGAGGATGGAATTAGCTGCACAAAAGTTGAGTCTCAGAGCTTACCAATTCATTCAATGGGAGATGAGGAAATCCGAAAGCTCATTGGTTTACTAGGGGTCAAGTGGGAGGATGTTCTCACAGATGACGCTGGACGCTCTGAGAATGCAGAGATGATTAATACTCTTGTTGACCAGGTAATTGCAGATCGCAATATGCTGGTGAATGGTGTCTTCCGTAATGGGCGCTCTAAGGGCCTAATGGGTCCTATGAATTTGGACCGTATGATTATGAACTTGAAGATTAAATTCGGAATCCAGGCAACTGGAAAGACTGACTTGACACCTGAATACGTGATTGAGCGACTGAGAGACCTACAGGCACGCACACTACCCTTTCACAAGATGTGGGCAGCAATGCTTCGCTACTATCTCGGACCCCATAGCTCGGTGGTAAAGCACAGACTAACCAAGGTTGCCTTCAATGCACTCATTGAGCAGATTCTCCTAAAGAATTGGAATTCTTGGGCCCAGCCTGGAGAACAGGTCGGTATCATCGCAGCACAGTCAATTGGTGAGCCTGCCACGCAGATGACTCTGAACACATTCCACTTGGCAGGTGTGGCCGCAAAGTCAGGCATGACTCGTGGTGTTCCTCGTCTCAAGGAGGTATTCAAGGTGACGAAGGCACCCAAGGCGACCTCGCTAAATATTGCACTGAAGCCAGAGTTCCGTGAGGATAAGGAGAAGGCCCGTGAGGTCATTCAGGACCTGGAACTGACTATGCTCCGCGATATTGTTACGACCGTGGGCCTATACTATGACCCCAAGGATGAAGAGACAGTGGTTCCTGAGGACAGGAGCTTGATTGCCTTCTATAAGATGTTTGAGCAGAGAGAGCTTGGCACAAGCACGGGAAATACTACTGATGCTGAGCAAGCAGGGCAGACAAGTGAGGCTACTGAACAACCAGAACCATTCAGCAAGTGGATGTTGCGTCTAGAGTTCAACAAGGAAGCAATGTTCAATCGCAATATTACCATGGATGACGTGGCATTTGTGCTAAATGAGAAATTCAATAATACGATTGGTATGATCTATACTGATTTCAATTCCCAGAAGCTCATCATGCGTATTCGCATCGATCGTGGAATAGATAAGGACACTGACGATTACACAAACTTCAAGAAGTTTCAGTCACGCCTACTGATGACTGTTGCAGTTCGCGGCGTTCCTAGTATCAAGGCTGCTTCCTTCAGCAAGTCCGAGAACCGTGTGGAGATTATAGAGGGAACTCCTACAAAGGTCTCTGAGTATCTCATTGACACGGATGGCAGCAATTTCATTGAGGTCATGAATCACCCTGCAGTGGACCCTACCCGCTTGTATACGACCAACGTGCACGACGTGATGGATGTGCTTGGTATTGAGGCAGGACGCAATATTCTGCTAACAGAGATTGACTCCCTGTTTGCGGATGCAGGTGTAAATTACAGGCACCTGGGCCTACTCATTGATAGCATGACTCGTAATGGCCGACTGATGTCAGTGGACCGTTATGGTATCAATAAGAATAATATTGGCCCTCTTGCGAAAGCATCCTTTGAGGAGACCGAGAAGATTCTGTTGCGTGCAGCTCTCTTTGGAGAGATGGACCCAGTCACCGGCGTAAGTGCAAAGATCATGACAGGTCAGACAATGCGTGGTGGCACAACATTCTCACAGCTGCTGCTGGATGAGGCGGCTTTGTTGAGGCTACAGAAGGGTCTGCCTCCAGTGGCCGATTTGGATGAGGAGGATGTGGAGGATCTGGACGATGATGACATTGCCGAGGAGCTGGCTAATATGGGTGATGAGCGATGCAATGCTGTTCGCCTGCGGATGAATGCAGTGATGCCAGATGGAGATGTGGATCTGGAGGAGCCTGATGTGGTGTTTAATGTATTGGAGTAATGTAGGGCCTAAAATCATTTGTTATAGTATAAGTATACGAGATGCTATCTCTTTTTTTCTTGACACTTCTTTCTAGTGTATCTGCCCATAATCTAAGTAAGTATACCCTTGCGAATAGCTATAGAAACAGCCTAGTTCCTAGCCCCTATCCTAGTTTCCAGCAGTGGCAGGCTCTTTATTCGAAGGAGTATCTCTCCGCAACTGAGCGTGATTACCGTGAGTCCATGTATGACCGTAATGTTAAGAAGATTGCCAGACACAATGCTAAGGTAAATACGTGGACCATGGCAGTAAATCAGTTCGCTGATATGCCTAAGGCTGAGTTTGTGGCTAAGTATCTGAATGGCGCCAGTGCTGGTGGTTACAATAACGCCACCCACCTACGCCAGAAGAACTATAACTGGACCTTGCTTAATGGTAATTACTCTGCCCTACCTTTATCAGTTGATTGGACCACCAAGGGTGCAGTGACACCCGTGAAGGACCAGGGACAGTGTGGCAGTTGCTGGTCTTTCTCTGCCACTGGTGCCCTAGAGGGTGCATGGTTCGTGAAGAGGAAGGCGCTGACGAATCTATCTGAGCAGCAGCTAGTGGATTGCTCAACTGCTCAGGGAAATCAGGGTTGCAATGGTGGTCTGATGGACTATGCATTCCAGTATGCCATGACGAATGGTCTGACCACAGAGGCCGCATATCCTTATAATGCTACTGGTCCGAATGCCTGCAAGGCCAAGGGACTTCCTGTGGCCGTGAAGGCAACTGGTTTTACCGATGTGCCTACTAATTCCCAGTTGGCTCTAATGACGGCCGTTGTTCAGCAGCCCGTGTCAGTGGCCATTGAGGCTGATCAGAGTGCATTTCAGTTCTATTCTTCCGGTGTTCTGACAAAGCCATGCGGAACTAATCTGGATCACGGAGTTCTTCTAGTTGGCTACGGCACTGATGCAACTGGCCTAGCTTACTACAAGGTAAAGAACTCGTGGGGCTCAGGCTGGGGCCAGGGGGGCTATGTGCTCCTAGGACGTGGGGCAACTTACAATGGGAACCAGGGACAGTGTGGAATCCAGATGGATCCTTCTTATCCTCTAGTATAGATACCTTTGATATAAAATTTAATAGATATTAGATTTCTATGTAATTCATAGAAATCCAATGTCTTTCCTCGCTTATAAGAAGCAGGAGGCAAATCTTCAACAACGATTTGCCAATAGCAATATTAGTGTTACTGTAGAGCCAATTGATTCTACTGATTTATATTACACGGATGGGGATGCATCTGCTTCAAATTGCAAGATTGTTATTAATAAATTTAAATATATCTATGTCCCCCAACTAATTTACAACATTTCTAATGAACATAAGAAAATTCTGGAAGAATGGATAACTTACGTGAAATCTCAGGGCTAAACAACCACCGTGTAATACACATATGTCTTGGCCAATAGTAAAACCACCATGGAATAATGTAAAATGGCTAACCTGGCCACAACCCTCGTGGGTATCTGGGCCAAATCCTCAATGGTCCGAAAAGAAAGCCGATACTGCAAAAACCGAATTAGATATTTTAAAGGAGCAAATTGAAGTTCTAGATAAAAAAGGCGAATGGGAATTTCTTAAACGTTCATCAAATCCATATGAATTGGTTTTTTCACAAACTCAAGACATACGAATTCCTCAATCTATTTGTAGCCTGAAACCGCTAAGTCGTTCTTTCTTCAAGATGGTAGAAATTCTTACAGTCATGGATTTTTTCAAGAGAAATTTAGGAAAAAGGAAAATACTAAAGTCTGCCCATGTTTGCGAAGGACCAGGTGGTTTTATTGAAGCATTGCTATATCTATCATCCAAAAATACATTTACCGTAGAAAATGCATGGGCTATGACATTGAGGCCCACAAAGACAAATATTCCTGGATGGAAACGGGCGTATCATTTTCTAAAGAAATCACCAATGGTAAGTATTGAGTATGGTGCAGATGATACTGGCGATATTATGATACCCGTAAACCAGGGTGCCTTTTTAGAAAAGACACGTGGCAAATGCCAGATTTTCACAGCAGATGGGGGATTCGATTTCAGTGAACATTATGGAACTCAAGAGGAAGAAGTTCTTCCACTGTTAATTTCATCAGTATTTATTGGTCTACAGACTCTTATAAAAGGCGGCGATTTCATTTTGAAAATCTTTGATACAGAATCAAGGGCTACCATAGAATTACTTGCATTACTTGCATCATGTTTTGAGCATTGGACACTATATAAACCTGGCTTAAGCAGGCCATGTAATGCAGAGAAATATTTTCTCGGCCGCGGCTACAAAATCGCTCCAGGATGGATTTTTAAGACACTCGTAGAAATACGAAATGCGTATGCCTGTGGATTCAAGCATATGACATCTATTTTCACTGAAATTCCTAAAGATATTTCAATTGAAATAAATAATCTTATACGATTTTTCATGAATGAACAGATTTCTGCATTGCAATATGCAATTTCACATAAAGATGAATGGAATTTAAACCCTGGAAAACAATGGTCTAAAATTCAAGAGAATTCAATTCATTGGTGTAGGCAATTCCAAATACCAACCAGAAATATTAATCTAGGATCAGCGTTAGTAAACAAGGCAAATCCTATTCCGTGGAATCAAGTTGTGGCTTCACATAGGCATTTAGAAGGTGTTGTCCAACTTGAATAGAAGCCTCATGTTGTGATGCCTTTCCTTGGCCCATCTTTTCTAACATCTTTATCATTAAATTAAGAGACTGATGGTCGTATCCCTCTGGTCTAGTAATCATCTCAAGAATATTAGGATACTGTTCGCAGAATTCGGGAAACACTGCTTTTATGTCATCAAGACTATGTCTATCTTGTAACATTTTACCGATTTTAAGAATATGATCCTTTATAAAAGAAGATCTTTCAGTTGCATTGAAACGCGTAGGCTCAGTTTCAGCTTTCTTAGATAATTCTTTAACAGATGTTGCATCCATACCTATTTTACTCATCTTATTGAGAAAGACAATCTATGTCTATAAAAATACCGCATAGGAATAGATATGTCATTTCCAAAAGAGAAAGCATTTAATCCTAGTGTGACGAAGGTTCCTGTTCTCGGCGCTTCTTCCGGAAACCCCCAATCGTTTCAAGATCCTAATTCAGTAGCATCATTGGGCTTAAAAATTCAGGCTGCAACTGACCAGGCAAAGGCTGATACTTTATATGATGTAGTTCCACCTACTGGAGAGGGATTCAGAAATGAAGTGTATAGTCCATGGATTTTGGGAACTGAGGCTTGTAAAGAGGGATTTAAGAAAAGATTTGCAAACAATTCAGAAAAATTTAATCCTCTATATAATGTGCGTGGTTATGCAGGATTAGCAGTCCTAGCCTTTCTTGCACTATACCTTTCGTTCAAAAAACGCCGTTAAAATACTACGGATAACGTAGTAACTTAGAAATGCAAAGAAAAGAATGTCTTGAGGTTCTTAATTTATGGATAATTCAAGTGAAAAAGAAAGCCTATGTAGAAAATATTCAGGCTGAAAATGCAGATGAACTCTTGAATTATAAGGATTCACTTGAAGATCTGGAATCTAAACTTGCACATGCGATACAAGATGAAAATATTTCAGTTCTTCAAAGCTTAGAATGGCCAGAAGAACTTATGGAATGTATCAAGGATATGCAGATTAAATCTTACATATTAGACTGTATTCAACAAGCATTTACAATACATCATTTTAATAAAAGTCCTATGCATGAAACCGAATTACAAAAAGAAAAACTTGATTAAGGTAGATGAGTGGATCACTTCCATTTAATGAACAAAAAGGATGTCCACCAGGGTTCCATAAACGCAATTCATATACATCAAAACTGGGCCACCGTGTCCCTCCTAGATGCGTAAAAGCGCAGACTGTATACGCAGAATCCAGAAAGAACTATACTAAACGCATGCAACATAGACAAGATGCACGACTTAAGACACTTGGCAAATCACCTAGTAAATCTCTTCATTGCCCTCCTGGGAAAGTTTCACGTAAGGGATATGTCAGGCGTTTTGGAACAAGTGTTATGAAAAGGGGATATACTGTAAAGAAACATTCTGGAAAGGAATATCATATTAAGCCTGATAAAAAATCAGTATATGTCAAACCCAGCTGTGTTAAAGATAGAGGTGACCCGAAGGTGAAAGCTCCGGCTCCCGATAAAGTAGTAGGGTATCTGAGAAAGGGTGAACTGAAGAAGCATGGTTATGTTTATGAAAAACACCGTGAAGAAAGACATGCAGCCTTGAAAAAGGCAATTCAAGAATTTGGCCCCCTAGGCGTTTTCCATAAATTAGATATAATTGCTAAACTTTCCAAGTATAGAGTTCCTAAAGCAGCAAGAGTATTCAAAGAAGATCGCGACTGGGTAAGAAGCCATTATGAATTAAAGATGTAGTTTTTGCCTGAGGCTTTTAGCGTATAGCATCTCTAAATTATACTATACATTGAAAATAAGAAGAGCTATGGATGGTAAACCCACAGCCCCTGTTATTATAGAAAGATATCCAGCCCCATATCTTTCGGCATTCTTTCTAGTGCTTTTTGCTATTCTGCTTTTTCTAGCTATAGAAAATCTCTCAGATCTTTCTCATATTAAAGAACATTGGCCAGAGTATCGTTGTAAACCGCAAATGATGCCCCTTGCAGGGCTATTTGGATACAGTGTGAATGAAAACTTTGAATTCTGCATACAGCAGATTATTCAAGATAGCACTAAGGGTGTAACAGGGCCTTTTGCATCTGGTATGTTTGGGTTCACCAATATCCTATCGAATCTCATGGATTCTGCAAATTCATTTCGTGTTATGCTTGCCACATTAGTTGGAGGTATTATCAAAATTATAAGTGAATTCAAGGCACGTATGACGGCCCTAATGGGACGTATAAAACTTACAGCTTCAAGAATGAAGGCAATGATGTATCGTATTTATGGAACGATGTTTGCCGTTATATATATGGGTATCTCGGCGCAAACGGGAATTGCAAATTTCGGAGACACATTTATTTTTAAATTCATTGATACTTTCTGTTTTCCTCCTGAACAGACTATTTTACTTGAATCTGGTGAAGAATTACCGATTTCAGAAATCCTAGTTGATGATATTCTGCAAGGGGGGCACCGTGTTGAAACTATTTACAAGTTTTCAGCAGATGGTCAAACAATGGTTAAACTGGGTAGCACGCTCGTGAGCTCCAATCACTTTGTAAAGCTAAATGGCTCATGGATTATGGCCAAGGATCATCCTGATGCTATTCCTGCAGAACCATGGTCAGGTGGATCAGATAGACCACTCTTTTGCCTAACAACACATGACCACATTTTACCAGTAGGTGACTATATTTTCGCCGACTATGATGAGACTGAAGAAGCAAATGCCGAAACACAAGCATGGGTAGATTCTGCATTAAATGGACGCAAGAATACTACGCCACATCCGGATGTTTCCTATGAAATAGGATGTCCTTCGGCTACAATGGTTAAGACCCTTGAAGGATTCAAACCTCTTTATGAAATTAAATTGGGAGAGAAAATAACTGAACGTGATACGGTTGTTGGAATACAGATTTCTGAAATAAGCGAATTTTCTAGACTATCATCTACACAGCGTATAGCAAGAGGTGCACTCATATGGGACACGAAAAAGAGTGAATGGACACGAGCATATTCTATGCTTCCTGATGCTATATCTGGTAAGACGGAAGTAATTGCACTATTTGTAAGCCCCGGAGCAAAATACGAAATACACGGTGGATTTATTATACGCGATGCTATGGAAGTATATAGTCCTGATACAAAAAAAATGTATGCAGATGCTTTACTAAATGAAAAAAAATAGGTGCACGCTATTCATAAACATGATAATGCTAAGTTAGATTAGATGGAGGCAAAATACCTCTTTGTAATTCTTAATTTTACATTATTTTTTGGATTATTGAGTCTCTTGGGAGAATCCTCCAAAAAAGACGTTATGACACATTGGTCAGAACGACGATGTGATTTTGACGTGATATTATCATCATTCATGTATAAGCCAGAAGATGATGCACGTAGCGCCTCAGAGTTTTCTTCTGATAATTTTAGCTTCTGTATTTCATCAAAGGCTAAAAATTACTTAGAGACATTATTTACAAATCTGTTTGAAGTCTTGAAAAAACAAATGGGTGCAAGTGATGTTATGACAGAAGTCTTTAAAGTTTTAAGAACACAATTGAATTCTATTTACACGCCATTTTCATTAATGATGACTAAATTTTTCGCTAAATTTAAACAAATGGGTGCACTAGCTTCAAGAATTTTTCAACATCTCTATATGGCTATGAAGAAAGCGGCAGCTACTGCACTTGCATCTGTCTTCGTAGCAATTTCACTACAAACTGTATTTTTGAATTCAATTGATTTTTTAATTAAAATAATTATGATTGTTCTCTATATTTTAATAGGACTTGCTTTTATTTTCTTCTTACCTATCTTACCATTTCTAGTAATAGTTTTAATCACAGTAGCAGGAATTGAGACTGCTATGCCAGGTTCTACTGGGCCAATGGGTGCCGTATTTTGTTTTGCAAAAGATACAAATGTTATAATGAAAAGCGGTGACATGCAACATATATCAACTTTGAAACCCGGTGATATTCTACAAAATGAAACCTTGGTGCAAGCAGTTATAGAAGTTCCAGGTGAGAAATTATATAGTCTAGACGGAGTTCTAGTGAGTGGATACCATTGTGTGTATGATGCCGACAAAGTAATATATGTAAAGGATCACCCAAGAGCTTATCCGACTTCAATAAAGGACCCGACTCTTTGGACCCTGATTACAGATAAACGTGAAATTCCTGTTATGGGTACACGAGGACCACTGCGATTCTTAGATTGGGATGAAATTCCAGATTCTAAGGTGGCTGAGAAGGCCTGGGAATTGGTGGCCGATGGAATCTTAAACGGGAAGCGTAATAATATATCAATGGTTCCCACATCTGCACCCTGCTTAGACCCTTGCCTGAAAGTATTTATAAACCAGGGTGGGTGGCGATGTTTGAGAGAGGTTAAAGTGGGTGACTGGATTCGTGACGAATATGGTTGGACACGGGTGACTGGAATTTGTGAGCGCATAGTGCATACTGCAATTGGAAAGGAAGACAATCGTATAACCGATGGCGTTTGGTTTCTAAATTATGATGGTTCATGGACACATGCACGAGGGCTAATTCAAGATGTTACATGGAAAGGCTTACAACTTATTACAGAATCTGGAACATTTAGAATACAATTAAATTCAAGTATGGAACATATTGTGCGCGATTTTACTGATGTTGGTTCTGATAAGATACTTGAATCCCATGCCCGGGTCGAAAGGCTCCTCGAGGAGGAGCATTAGCCTTCGGCGAAAGGCTCCTCGAGGAGGAGCATTAGCCTTCGGCGAAAGGCTCCTCGAGGAGGAGCATTAGCCTTCGGCGAAAGGCTCCTCGAGGAGGAGCATTAGAAAAAGCTTTAAAACCTTGCTGAATAAAAAAGATGCGGACAAAGAAGAAGATGAAGCAGTTAATGTTTCTAGGCGGAATGATTCTTTTAGTAATAGCCGCAATGCTCGTTTCTCGCAGTAGCCTCGTGAGAGGTGCAACACGTGAGGGATTTGTATCTTATTACCTCCAAAATGCTGGAGGTGCCAAGGATTCCTATGCAAAGATGGGACCCTTTGATGGAGTAAGCCTTACCTGTCCGGATGGAGTAAGTAAGTGGAAGTGCAATACTCCAAATGAACCTCTAAATGGCCCCGCGTTCCAGCCCGGCCCCGATTCCCTCTTCATGTTCAAGAATAATCAATGCAAGCCCGAGTGCTGCCCTTCTTCGCTTTCATGCGACGGCGGATGCGTATGCACATCTCCTGAGCAGCGTCAGGTGATTGCATCACGTGGAGGTAATCGCACAACACCTGAGGATTCCCTATAAATAGCAATCCATACTTCGCAGTATACGTCATTATAAAGTATCAAATCTTGATATTTTATAATAACTTGAAATAGATATGAACAGCACAGTTCAAAGAATGAATAGCTTAGTTGCTTTACCGACAAATTCAGTAAAAAATCTAACAAAGTCTGCAAATTCTATGTTTGCTACTGGCGCAGCTACTGGCGCAGCTACTGGCGCAAGTAGTTCTTGGAATACTCCATTAATGTGGTTTATAGGACTTTTTGTTATAGGCCTCATTGTATTTTCCTATTATTACAGGAATTTCGTGAACGCAATTGACAGTCTTACAGATCAAATGAATCTATGGATTACTGGAAATGGTAGCCCACCAGAAGTTAAGCAAGAGAATATTCCAGTTGCCCCTCCCACACCTCCTCAAGATGTAGCAACTGCACCTCACAGTGGAATAGAAAAGGTAGTAGATCGAATTCTTCCTCCGGCAAAAGAAGTATTTACTGTGAGCAAGAATGATTTCAGTTACTATGATGCTGCACCATTATGTAAGGCCCTTGGTGCTGAGTTAGCAACATATGATCAAGTAAAGCAGGCTTGGCAGCAGGGTGCTGACTGGTGCAATTATGGTTGGGTAAAGGGTCAGATGGCTGTATATCCTACACAAAAATCAAGTTATGAGGAATTACAAGAGGGTCCAGAAGACCAGAAAGGGGTGTGTGGAAAGCCAGGTGTAAATGGAGGATTCTTCGACAATCCAGAGCTCAAATTTGGTGTAACATGTGTAGGAAAAAAACCATCTCAAAGCCAGCATGATGCAAATGCCATTGCAGCAGGTTCTACTCGCCCGCTAACAGCATCTGGCATTGAATTTGAGAAGAAAGTCCAACTCTTCAAGGAAGGGGCAGATAGCCTGGGAGTTCTACCCTTTAACAAGGAGCACTGGGGTTCTTAATACAATGACCAATTTCTTCTTGTCAGGACCTCGGTTGTTGCAACCTCCTCTTCCGAATTCTCTTCGTCATCAGCATCCAGAATCTTCTGTGTCATTGCAGCTGGCTGACCTGCAGTAACATCTATCCAGTTATAGCAGAAATCCTTGAATAAATAGTCGAATGCAGTTCCAACAACAGGACAATGGTTCCACTCTTCCAAGAAATCATTGAATGTAAAGGTATCAAGGAGGAAATCAAACACATCATAATCCTCTTTGAAATTACGATGTTTTGGCTCAGGCCCCTTTAAAGAATACTTCTGCGTATGATCTTTAGTCGTATAAATCATATAACAGAGTTGAACAAACTTAGATGCAACATGTGGCTCATTGGTATTCCACTTGTAGCCGAGTTGATTAATCATCTTAGAAATACCATCATAGAAGAAGTGCAAGACCGCTTCCTCCATGGTTCCCTCATAAGAACCCTTGCCCACATAGGTGGTCTGCTGCTTCCAGTCATTAAAGCTAATAGAAGCCATACTACAATACAGATATACTCGTGTGCTTATTATACGGGCGCCGGCCCTTTCAATTTTTTGAGTCGTAGCGTCGTTGTTGATGCACCACCACGCTGTAGTTTGATATGTTGTAAAAATTCGGCTGCCATTTTTTCGGGATTCGGAAGTTCGGGCCGCGCCTTGAAAAAAGAGATAGTTGATTCTTGAAGAGCCTTCATTGTTAGACCAGGGGTAACCTTTTCCTCTTGTAACTGTAATTGTCCTCCGGAGATTTGGATTACGGCATTTGGCATTTGATGTTGCTTTAATAACCCCCCAATCTGTTCTTCATATGAATCACGCTGTTTACGAGCATTAGTTACTTGTTTTTGCAATGTATTTGCCATATTATCATAATGAACCCATCCGCGGACATTGTGTGCAAGGGCTTCGTTATTCATTTATTAGGGTGTGGTATTTATAAGGGATTCTACTAACGCGTTAGACACAGGCATAGCTGTAGCCATAGGGATAGGCGAAGCCATAGCCATAGGCATAGCTGTAGCCATAGGCATAGCTGTAGCCATAGGCATAGACATAGGCGAATGTAAATGTAATACCAATAACACAAGGCTTATGAATGACATCAATAAGATAATACAAAATATGATACACGTCAATATAATATAGGGAAACATGCGATTAAGAATATGCTTTAGTAATGGATCAATAAACTGCGACTGTATTTTTTCACGATTACTTGGTTCTTGAAATGATTGAATGATACGACTTAGAATTGTATTAACCATTGTCCCGGGTGGAGAAGGCATATCTAACGAGGGCTATTTAAACTTGAATTCATAGTGAAACGCAGAGAAATGACCTTTAGCCCTCCTGTCTGGGATTCATCCAATAGTCACTACGTAATTAATCTACTACCGGCAGTTTATGAGAAAACGCAAGTATTAATCAAGAAAGATACAACTGGAAGCACTACATTTAATGATCTAGATGCAGTAGAAAATATTACTGACGCAATAATTAATAATTTAATTGAAGATGGCAATTCTGGCAATTGGTTTAGTAAACTCCCTTCACATGACCAACTAATGAAACGTGTAAGACATACTTTCAATCGTCTTGCCCAGGATTCCGAAAATGCCGCAGTTCTAAATACGCTTCTTCTAACCCCTAAGCAAATCACATTAGTATGGAACCCGGCAGTTCAAGTCGTGTCAAATCCCCAGATCTCATTTGATTCTGATTCTGAAGAATCCTCGGATGGAGACGAAGTGGACGTTGCCGAATCCGAACTTCCTCCAGTTGAACTTGTGGATGATACTCAGGAAACACAAGAGGCGTATTTATTAACGCGTCTCCGGGCCGCAAAAGCCCGTGTGGAGACAGAGCAGATTCGTATGCAATATTTTGAAGCTACTGGGCGAATGCCTCCGGATTCAGAATCTGAAGATGAATAAATGTTATCTTTTTTATACAATGCTAACAGAATAAATGGCAGGTGTATCAACTCGTGACATTGTATTAAGTTTAGTTGCCCTTGCTGTTGTGGCATTTGCGGTATACCTCATTGATCCTTCTCTAGGTGGACTATTACGTCGCAAGGACGGATTTATGGCAACACTTTCTCCAGCATCTCATGGAATGCAGCCCGCAAATGCCTTTGGTGGAAGCGGTCAGGCAATGGTTAATGCTGTAATGCAGAATCCTAACAGGGCCGAAGGCTTTGCCAACCAGGGTGGTATGGAGGGCCCTGCATCTTTTGGCGATTCTGAGAAGCCCGAGGGATGCTATCCCCGTGATCAGCTAACTCCTGGTGAGCTGCTACCCAAGGATCAGAATAGCGTATGGTCCCAGCAGAACCCTATGGGCACTGGCTCACTAAAGGGTAAGAATTTCCTAAGCGCAGGTGCCCTCATTGGTATTAACACGGTTGGTCAGAGCATGCGTAATGCCAACTACCAGCTACGCTCTGAGCCCCCTAACCCCCAGGTGGCAGTATCTGTATTCAATCAGAGCACTATTGAGCCTGATACCAACAGGCGCTCTTTGGAAATCGCTTAGGCGTAGCCACGCGATTAACTGCAACACTACGTCTTGCGAAATCGCTTAGGCGTAGCCATAGATTTTTACAAACCAATATATGACCTTTCTAAGATCTTATATTGGTTTAGAATGGATAGCCTTGTATCAGGCGTATGGGGAATGATTCATAATGCCACATCAAGCTATCCTATTGTTCAAGTTCGTAGTAAGGTTGATGGACTTCTCTATAATGTACGTGACATGTCGGATAAACAAGGTGCAGCAGATCTTTTAGCACGTGTAAGAGCTAAACTTCAAAAACTCATCTCTGTTCTCCGGCAAAGATATCCAAGTAAACCCCAGGTAATTCAGCTAAATGAGAAATTTGAGGCAGATCCAAAGCGATTCTATGAAGCCACCCCTGATTCCGAGCATATTTCATATAGTGTGAATAAAGGTGATAGCATACATTTATGTTTGAGACAACGTGATGAGGATAAGGAAAACCTTGTTGATGAAAATGTCATGGTATTTGTTGCATTACATGAAATGGGGCATGTAATTACTCCTCCCACTGTTGCAAGCCATGGACCCGAATTCTGGAATAATTTTGGATGGCTTCTCAGGGAAGCTGAAGCATTAGAAATCTACAAGTATCAGGATTTTCGCGCACATCCTGTGACATATTGTGGAGAAAAAATAACAGATCAACCCAAATATGATGCATCAAAAGATACTCCGAATATGGACAACCCTTTAAAGATAGGAAATATTGGATAAATTGCAAATAAACTATGCGAGAATGAGTATCGCTAAAATTAACACATGACGATAGATGTCTCTTGACTTAGGATCCCAATTCAAATCCCTCCTTGAACCTCAATTAATGGAGGGATTTATAGATCAAATATTAAATTTCAAAATACACCGTTTCTTACCTAGCCAATCTACTCCCACAATATCTTCTATGAGCCTCGGACCACTTCCAAGGTGGTTTACATTATATGAAGTTAAACTGGCCTTATGGAATGCAACACAAGTGGGTAAAGGTCCAAGAGATCCTGCATTTTCACCTTCACTAGTTTTTCTAGGAAAAGCGGAACCTGATTCTGAAAACTACAGACCTATTGAACTGATCTGGAAAGGAATTAGTGGTGGAGGAAATGAACACTCTTTTGTTCTTCCCCCACCCAAAGAATTAATGACTGGGCCACCCGACGAACGATTTGTAGATTCTGCAGGTGGGCAGAAGTCAGTTGGAAAATTAAACCGTGTAAGAATGACCATCAATGATATTTTTGAGTTAGATAAAGGCAAACGGCCACCAGAAATCCATGTATTCCTCTATACTGATTTAGTTGATCGTATTGTTGGACCGCGACCATTAGGAGAGCGCGATGTCTATGGGCGAATTGTGCCATATTTTCCATATTTAGATCCTTCTAATTTACCTGATAGCACGGGTGCTTCTGCGATAACACCTATTATTGTAACACAGGCGAATCAAACGGCTCTCGCACTCAATGAGGTTAGATATTTAGATGAATTAATTAAAACTCTTGAAGGCGAAGTGCAACTTCCAAGATTAGATGGAGTTAAATTTATGCGATGGGCGTGGAATAATGTTCCAA